>OBLU010004591.1_pt1 | contig 12450 bp, 8 predicted proteins | sample 1518681 | NCBI WGS metagenome assembly OBLU01 (sample SAMEA3539304, study PRJEB22396) | soil metagenome | biome: tundra; feature: field; material: soil | place: USA | collected 2010-05 | depth 0.15 m | reverse complement strand
CAAAGTAGCCGATGCCCAGTCCCGAAGCACGCATGGCAATGATCTCGCTGTCGGCTGCCAGACGGCTGAGACCCAGCAGAATGCCCACCAGTACCGCCATGGGAATGGTGACCTTGAACGTGTTGGGTATGGTGAAGAGAAAGATCTCCGCCACGTTGGCCCATGTGGAGCTGTTGCGCACCACCATTTCAAGGATGTGCGGAAGATCGCGCATGAACAGGATGAAAGTGAAGATCACGCACCCGATGAGCGTGTGGGAGAGAATCTCGCCGAGTATGTAGCGGGTGAGGATGCGCACAGGAAGGCTCTGAAGGTAGTCTATCGTGCCGGCGCGCCAGCCAGGGGGTCCGGTTGCCAGCGGCGAAGACGCAGGCTGTTAGCCAGAACGCTGACCGAACTGAGAGCCATGGCAGCAGCGGCCACCCATGGACTGAGCAGAATATGGAAGGAAGGGTACAGCAGCCCGGCCGCCACCGGAATTCCCACGATGTTATAAGCCGCTGCCCAAATCAGATTTTCGCGCATGACGCGCAGGGTTGCGCGCGCCAAGTCAATTGCGGCGGGAATGGAAGAGGGCTGGGCGCGAAGCAGGAGCACATCGCCCGCCTCCTGAGCGAGGTCTGTCCCCGATCCCATGGCGATGCCTGCGTCGGCCTGGGCAAGGGCGCCCGCGTCGTTGATACCGTCTCCTATCATTGCCACGTGGAGACCGCTTTGCTGCAGCGAGCGAATGCGTGCCACCTTGGCAGCGGGGTCGAGTCCCGTTTCCACCTCATCGATGCCGACCCGGTCCGCAATAGGAGCGGCGGCGGCGGCCGAATCCCCGGTCAGCATCAGCACGCGAAGGCCGGCACTGCGCAGCGATGCAACGGAAGCGGCGGCGTCCGGGCGCAGGGCATCCCGCGCGTCAAAACAGCCTGCCGTCTGGCTGTTGAGGGCCACCCACAGCCGCGTGAATCCAGGTTTTGCGGGTGCGATGCTGTCGGGCAAGCGGATGCCCAGCTCGCGAAATAGAGTCTCGTGGCCCAGGACGCAGTCAAAGCCCTCGACCTTGGCCGTGAGACCACGACCAGGCAAGACCTGAACGTCTCTAGCCGGCCGCCATTCAATTTGTCTCGTTCGAGCTGAATCGACGATGGCGTGAGCCAGCGGGTGATTTGACTGCTCCTCTGCCGCAGCGGCAAAACGCAGCAGATCGGCCTCTTTGTATCCGATGATGGGACGAATCGCGGATAACACAGGATGACCCACGGTGAGGGTTCCGGTCTTGTCCAGTACGACGGTATCGATGTGGGCAAGGCGCTCCAGGGCCTCTCCGCCTTTGAAAAGAATCCCCATCTGCGCTCCACGACCCACGGCTACTGTGAGAGCGGCGGGTACTGCCAGTCCCATGGCGCATGGACAGGCGATGACCAGCACAGCGACTGTGCTGGCCAAAGCCAATTGCAGGGAGTGAGCTGTGTAGTACCAGCCCAGAAACGTGAGAGCCGCCAACAACAATACCGAGGGCACAAAGATGGAACTGGCGCGATCTGCCAGCCGCTCCAGCGGCGCCCGTGAACTCTGCGCCTGCTCTACCATGCGCGTGATCTGCGCGAGCACCGTGTCTTCGCCCAGGGATTGCGCCCGGCAGACCACGGCTCCGTCATAGTTGAGCGAGCCCGCCAGCACGCGTCCGCCCGGCTCGCGCGGAAGAGGCTCCGACTCGCCGGTAAGCATGGACTCGTCTACAGTCGTCTGACCCTCTAGAATCTCGGCATCGACGGGGAAGCGCTCGCCAGGAAGGACCAGCACGCTGTCGCCTGGATAAATTTCAGCGAGGGGTACGACTGCCTGCACATCGTTGCGGATGCGGCGGGCGGTGACGGGACGGAGGCGGCTGAGCGAATCCAGGGCAGCCAGGGCACGGCGCTTTGCCCGTGTTTCGAGAGCCTTGCCGAGCAGCAAAAAGCCAAGAATCAGCAGGACGGCGTCAAAATAGACCTGGCGGTCAGCAGCGGGCCAGAGGGTCGCGTAAGCAGAGTAGGCAAAGGCCACTCCCGTTCCCAGGCTCACCAGCGTGTTCATGTTGGTTGCGCCATGTCGCAAACCGCGAACCGCGCTCACGTAGATGCTGCGGCCGGCCCAAATCACAATCACCCCGGTCAGGCCCAGCAGCATCCAGCGAATCGAATCCGGTGGAACCTCGTAAAGCCAGGGCAGGACGCGCATCAGCACACGGTCGACGGGCCCCATTTGGCTGCCAAGCGGCATGGCCAGCACCATGGCCGCGACGCCGGCAACGATCGTGGCCCATGCCTTATATTCTGACTTTGCGGTTGAGGCATCCGCCGATGATTGGGTGCCTTGATCCCCTATTCGCGGAAGCACAGCGTCGTAGCCGGCTGCCCTGATTGCCTCAACGAGTGCCTGGGGTGCTGCAACAGCAGGATCGAATACTATGCTGGCACGGTGAGCCATCAGATCGACGCGCGCAGACTCGACTCCAGCAGTCGAACGAAGAGCATTCTCCACATGATGTTGACAGGCCGCACAACTCATGCCCAGGACGGGCAATGTGAGCGATTCTGTCGGGGGTGTCTCCATCGAGGGGCTTAATGTTCCAAACGAGCTGTGTAGCCGGCCTTGGCCAGAGCGGCAATCGCGAGGTCGACCGGTGCGTTCCCTGCGGGTGTGTTGAGCCGCGCGGCGCCCAGCCGTACTTCCTTTACCTCTACTCCCTCGGTCGAGGCCAGGGCCTGCTCCACGCGGCGAATACACGAACCACAATGCATGCCATCGATGTGCAGTGTGAACTCTGCCACTATGTCCTCCTGGTCACATTTGATGATACGCCGGGTGAAACGATGCTTTGGCCTCACTGCGCGGGCGTGCCAAGGGGGGCATGTTTGCGCAATAGCGGGGCGAGCGCACTATCGTAGATTGAGACTCGGTGCAAAGGGAGAATGATGGCGAGAGAGTTTCCCCAGGCTCCAATGGTGGGCATAGGCGCAGTGATCGTGGAAGATGGGCGAGTGCTTCTTGTCCGCCGTGGCCACGAGCCCTTAAAGGGTCATTGGTCGTTGCCCGGTGGTGTACTGGAGGTGGGCGAGTCGCTGCACGCGGGCCTGGTGCGCGAGGTGAAAGAAGAGACGGGTCTGACGGTCGAGCCGATCGAGCTGATCGAGTTGTTGGATCGCATCCATCGCGATGGAGAACGCATTCGCTACCATTACGTGATTGCAGACTATCTTTGCCGGATAGCGGGTGGCGCGTTGCAGGCGGCTTCCGATGCCGATGAGGTGCGCTGGGTAGAACGGGCGGAGTGGAACAGCCACAGCGCGCTTGTACTCGATCCGGTGACGGTTCGCGTGATCGAAAATGGATGGCAGTTGGCGCGTGGACGGCTGAAAAAGGGGTTGGAAGGCAAGTGAAACGAACCAGAACGGCTTTGTGGGTTGTGGGTGTGCTTTTGGCGCTCCTGCTGGTGGCTGCGGTGAGTTTTTGGGCGCGCCCGGTTAGCTTCTATGACGGGTTTAGCGAATTGCAGTTGTATCTTTCCGGCACAAAAAGCCTGTCGACGATGGTCTCCGGGTACAGAATTCACTACTATGCAATAGGGCCGAAGACAGGACCTGTTGTGGTGCTGGTTCATGGGCTGGGAGGCCGGGCAGAAGACTGGGAGAATCTCGCGCCCTACCTCGTCAAGGCGGGTTACCGCGTCTATCTGCCCGATCTGCCAGGGTACGGGCACAGCGAGAGACCACGAAATTTCTCGTATTCAGTGCCCGACGAGGCGGCGGTTGTTGCAGGCTTCCTCGACGCATTGGGGTTGAAGCAGGTTGATTTGGGCGGCTGGTCGATGGGTGGATGGATTGTGCAGCTCGTGGCCGCCGAACACCCGGGACGCGTGCGCCGACTGATGCTCTTCGACAGCGCAGGAATCTATGCGAAGCCTACGTGGGACACGCGCCTGTTCACGCCTGCGACTCCGACTGAATTAAAGGAGTTCTACGCGCTACTGATGCCCAATCCACCAAAGCTTCCGAGTTTCGTCTCCAACGACATTCTTCGCCATGTACAAGAGAATGCGTGGATCATTCGACAGGCGATGCAAACGATGCTGACGGGGCGTGACGTGACCGACAAGCTGCTGCCGGATCTGAAGATGCCGGTGCTGATTGTATGGGGTGAGCAGGATCAGATCACTCCGTTGAGCGAGGGCGAGACGATGCACCATCTTGTGCCGCAGTCAGAACTGGACGTGATCCCTGGATGTGGCCACCTGGCTCCGGTTCAATGCGCACCGGAAATCGGGCCGACGGTTGTGCAGTTCTTGAGGCGATAGAAGAAAGTGGACGGAGTTGAAGCTCCGTCCACCTTGGTTGTGCCGCATTTTCGCTGCGGAAAATTAGAAACTCAATCGTGCGCTGAGTTGGATTTCTCTGCCCGGCGTGGCGACCTCGGTGATGCTGCCGAAGCTGGACGTGTTGACGAATCTGTTTGGGGTTCCGAGGTTGGTGTGGTTGAGGGCATTGAAGAACTCGGCGCGGGCTTCAAACCGGGATCTTTCTCCCAAGCTGATTTTACGTACCACTCCCAAATCCATGGTCTGAAGGCTGGGGCCATAGACCGAGTTGCGGCCTACGTTGCCGTAGGTATAGGCGGGCGGCGCGGCAAAAGCAGCGGGGTTGAACCAGGTGGTCGAGTTGCGCGTGCCTGAAGCAAAGACCTTTGCGCCGGTAACATTGGCGCGGATGGGATTTTCGCCTACCACGGTTCCGGCATTGGCAGTGTCGCCAAAGACGGAAATGGTCAGGGGGAATCCGGTTTGCGCCTGGTACTCGATGGACCCGCGCCAATCACGCGTGAGGGATTGAGCCAGGTGGCTGGTGCCAAAGGCGCGCGAGGTGTAGACCGCGCTGAGAGCGAAGCGGTGCCGAATGTCGCAGCCGGGGCCTTTTTCAGCGTTGAGGTCGTCGTTGTTCTGTGGAGTGGCGGCCTCGAACATGGGTGAACGGAAGTCCGGCGCGTTTTCGAGCGCCTTGGCAAAGGTATAGTTGGCAAGGAAGCTGAGACCGCTCTGGTAACGGCGGCGGACGTTTACATACCCTGCGTCGTACCAGCTCTGCGAGGTGTTCTCAAGCAGGTTGATGGTGCTCACGGGGAAAGTGGAACTTACAACTGTGGTGGTTGACGGAAAGACGGTGTTGTTGACGAAGCTGATCTTGGGATGGGGACGACGGGGCTGAATCAGGCCGGCGCCGGGCTGGGCATTGTTGATGAGGTGAGAGCGTTGAAGATGGAAGCCGCCTGCACCCAGATAACCAACTTCAAGTGTGGTTTCGGTGCCCAATTGCTTTTCGAGCGAGGCACTCCACTGCTGGATGTATTGCGGTGGCGCATGCAACTGAAGCGCGGTAAAGCTGACGGCAGTCGTGCCCAGCACGGGCGTGGGGAAGTTCAGCGTGTTGATGCTTGGAGTGTACGGATCGCTTTGCGATGTTTCAGGGAAGACGTAGGGCACGTTGTGGCGCTGGTTGCACCATGTGTTCATGTCCACGGGCGTGTAGAAGATGCCATAGGCGACATGCGCCACCACTCCGATGTGGGGAATGCTCTGGGCCAAGCCGAGCCGCGGCGCAAAGTTGGTGTGGTTGGGATACATCAGGCCCTTCGGATATCCGTTCTGTCCGCCGATGAAGACCTTTGGCGTACCGCTGCTCAAGTCGAGGTTGCTGTTGGTGTAACGGATGTCAGTGAGCGGACTCATGAACTCATAGCGCAAGCCGTAGGTGAGCGTCGTGGTTGATGTGAGGCGCCATGCATCCTGCGCGTAGGCATCTGAATACCACTGGCGCAGGTCCATCTGGGGCACACCGGCCTGGCCCTGGCGCGCGGCCGGTAATCCGAGCATGAAGCTGGCCAGTGCAGATCCTGTGCTGCCATCGTTGAGCGCGTACTCTGTTGTGAAGCCGTTGGTGAACTGGTAGTATCCGCGATTCTGGAAGAAACCCCACATGGGCCAGATGTACTTCTGATATGCACCGCCGAACTTGGCGCTATGGCGGCCGATTTGCCAGTTCAATGAGTCGCGGCCTTCGACCACGGTGTCCCATGCATGCATGGGCGTCGCGAGGTAATTGTCGCCAAACGGGGAGTAGCCCTGCACATTGAAGTAAGGCGCACCCCACGCGGCTGGACCGCCGAAGCCGGTACCGGTGATGCCGAGTTCAGTAACGATGTCGTTCTTGTTTGCGCTCTCGGTGGTGTGCATCATGCTCAGGCGTGAAATCGCAGCGGAGGCCATATTGACCATATGCGTCGAGAAGACATGGTTCCAAGCCAGAATGCCTTGCTGCGATAGGTCGTCGTGGTAGAAACCAAAGCCGGGCAGACCCTCCGGCATGAAGCCGAACTCGCCCGCGCCTGAGTAACGGAAGAAAGCAATGTCGCCGTTGGCGAAGTTGTGATCGACGCGGACGGTCCCCTGATCGTCGGTCATTTGTTCTTTGTGCGTGTCGAGGTAATTGTTGGCATCGTTGCCGGCGCCAATCACGGTCGGTTGCCCCATCATGGTCATGCTGCCCATGTTCATGGTGTTGGGCAGCGGGGTGTATTTGTTCAGCATGATCGTGGCCGCATGGGTCAGCCGGCCGGGCGGAATCACATTCTCGACTCCGTTGTATTCGAACTGTTGACGTATGGATTGAGGATTCGTTTTGCTGACTGGGAGGTTGGGGTTGAAGTTGGGATTGGGTGCAGTCGTGTTGGGATCGTAGATATTCACGCCGCTCTGACTGAAGTCGCCCGAATTTTCCGCGGCTGTGGGAACTGTGTCAACCATGGCGTCGATCTGAACGTGACGCAGACCTTCATAGTTGACGAAGAAGAATGTCTTGCCGGTGTGCCAGACAGGTCCACCCACCGATGCGCCAAAGTTGTTCTGAACCAGGAAATTCGAAGTGCCCATCTGGTTGAAGGAGTGAGCGTCCAGGTCGCCATTGCGCAGGAATTCATAGGCCGTGCCGTGGAAGCGGCTTGACCCGGAGCGGGTGACAATATTGATCTGGCCGCCTCCGGCTCCGCCCATGTCGGCTGAATAGCTGCCGGTGTCTACTTGAAACTCCTGCACTGCATCGGGCGACAGGCTCAGGTTCTGGGTGCTGAAGGTGGGGTCGGTGTTGGTGGCTCCATCGAGCAGGAAATAGTTGGCGTTGGGACGGCTTCCGCCGATGCTGACCGCCGACCGCTGGCCCGGCCGCCAATAGAGGGGATTCATGTCGCCGGTGGAAGCGCCGTGACTGATATGCGCGCCCGGGACGGTGAGAACAAGATCAATGAGCATGCGACCGTTGAGGGGCAGGGAATCCACGGAGCGCTGATCGACGACCTCGCCTACGCTTGCATCCTGCGTTTTGAGGAGTTCGCCGGACGCCTGGACCATTACGCTCTGTGACTCGGCGCCAAGGCGCAGTTGCAGGTCGAGGGTGGCTTGCTGACCGACCTCGAGATCGATGTTCTGCGTGGCTTGCTCGAACCCTGGGCTATCGACAGTGAGCGAATACGTGCCTGGCTGCAAGCCGGCAATTTCGTAGAGCCCTGTTGCGTTCGTGACCACTTCGCGTTCAGCGCCAGTTTCGGAGGCTGTGAGGTGGACATGCGCACTGACGATGGGACGGTGCTGCGGATCCAGAATCGAACCGCGGACGACGGCGTAATTACTTTGGGCGTGGGCTGTGATGAGGGCGACGGCGAGGCAGAGTGCTACGCAGACGATTCTTCGGAACATGGCTCTCCTTGCAAGGAAGACACAGTGGAAATACTTGAGCGGTCGCATACACTGTGCGTCCGCCGACCTCTTGCGCGCCTCCGTGTACCCGCGATGTTGCTGAATTCACGGTGGGTAACGGATTGTTTCCGATCTAGTGTGGGCTTCGCGGGCAGGGGAGTCTCCCGCCAATGGATGGGGCGAAAACTCATCCTTTTGGTGGAGAGGGCAGAAAAAAAGGCACGCGAAGTTGCACAGAGGTGGTTTTGTTGTTGGCTCTGCATCCGTGAAGCGATAGGCGCACGGTTCCACGGATGCTCGGCCGGCCTCGGGTTTACACGCCGATGACGGCGCAGAGTTCTTTGACGGCCTCGGCGCTCTTTTTCAGAGCGGCATCTTCTTCGGGCGTGAGTTTTATTTCGATGATCTTCTCGAGGCCGGCAGCGCCCAGCTTGCAGGGAACGCCGATGTAAAAGCCATCGATGCCGTACTCGCCCTGCAGAAACACGGCACAGGGAAGGATCTTCTTCTTGTCTTTGAGGATGGCCTCGACCATTTCAGTGACTGCGGCGGAAGGGGCATAGTACGCGCTGCCCGTCTTGAGATATTTGACGATTTCAGCGCCGCCGTCGCGAGTGCGCTGGATGAGGGCTTCGAGACGATCGGGGGCGATGAGTTCGGTGATGGGAATGCCGGCTACGGTTGAATAGCGGGCGAGGGGGACCATGGTATCGCCATGGCCACCAAGCACGAAGGCGGTGACATTTTCGACGCTGACGTTGAGTTCTTCGGCAATGAAGGTGCGGAAGCGGGCTGAGTCAAGAACGCCAGCCATGCCGATGACGCGCTCTCGATTGAAGCCGGCCTGGCGGTAGGCAGCCTGGGCCATGGCGTCGAGGGGATTGGAAACAATGATGAGAATGCACTCGGGCGACTGGGCGACTACCTTCGCGACCACGTCGGACATGATCTTGAAATTTGTGTGGAGCAGGTCGTCGCGGCTCATGCCCGGTTTGCGCGGGATGCCGGCAGTGACGACGACGATGTCAGAGTTGGCGGTGGCCGCGTAGTCGTTGGAACCGATCACGTGGACATCGCGTTTTTCGATGGGCATGGCTTCGAGAAGATCGAGCGCTTTGCCCTGCGGGATGCCTTCGACGACATCGACGAGGACGACGTCGGCTAGTTCCTTGGCTGCGATCCAATGCGCGGTCGTTGCGCCCACGTTGCCGGCGCCCACAATGCTTACCTTTTTCCGCATGTTTTTCTCCTAGGAAACAGTGAACAGTAAGCGGAGCTAGCGGTGTTCGCCGCGCTTCGCGCGTGTTAGCGGAGTTGAAAAGCGCTGAAGCACGGGCTAACTCCGCTAACCTCGCTAGCTCCGCGGACTCGGCTGCCTTTACATGTTGCCGATGATGCGGGTGGCAAATTCGCTGGTGCCCACCTTGGTGGCGCCGGCGAGCTGGCGCTCAAAGTCGTAGGTAACGAACTTTTGCTGGATGGTCTTCTCCATGGAGTTCTCGATCAGCCGGGCTGCCTCTTTCCAGCCTAGGAAGTCGAGCATCATGACGCCGGAAAGGATGACCGAGCCAGGGTTGATGACGTCCTTATCGGCGTATTTGGGGGCGGTGCCGTGGGTGGCTTCGAAGACCGCGAAACCATCGCCGATGTTGGCTCCCGGGGCGATGCCGAGGCCGCCGACCTGCGCCGCGGCTGCGTCGGAGATGTAATCGCCGTTCAGGTTTGAAGTGGCGAGGACACTGTAATCGGCGGGGCGGATGATGATTTGCTGGAAGATGGAGTCGGCGATGCGGTCGTTGATGAGCACCTTCGACTTCCATGCGCCATTGCCGTGGGTCTTGCCGATGGAATCGAGGACGCCCTTGATTTCAGCATAGAGTTCATCGCGGAATTTCTGATTGCCGAATTCGAGACCGGGCTCGATGAGCGCGGCATTCTGTTCGATGGTGAGACCGGGATTGGCTTCGAGATTGCCGAGGATCCAGCTTTCGCGCTCGGTGATGGTCTGGGCGCGGAACTCCTCGATGGCAACTTCGTATCCCCATTCGCGGAAGGCGCCTTCAGTGAACTTCTGGATATTGCCTTTGTGGACCAAAGTGACGGTCTTGCGGCCCATTTCGAGCGCCTGGCGGATGGCGTAGCGAACGAGGCGCTTGGTGCCGAAGATGGAGATGGGCTTGATTCCTACGCCGGAGTCGGAACGGACTTTCTTCTTTGTGCCCTTGAGCAGGTCGTCGTTGAGGAACTCGATGAGTCGGGCGGCATTGGCGGAACCCTCTTTGAACTCGATGCCTGCGTACACGTCCTCAGTGTTTTCGCGGAAGATGACGATGTCGAGCTTTTCAGGGTGCTTCACGGGACTGGGCACGCCCTGGTAATACTTCACGGGGCGAACGCATGCGTAGAGGTCGAGGATCTGGCGCAGGGCGACGTTGAGCGAGCGGATGCCTCCGCCGATGGGCGTGGTGAGCGGCCCTTTGATGGAGACGCGCAGATCGCGGGCGGCGGCGACAGATTCGTCGGGCAGCCAGGTGTTGAACTGGCGAAAGGCCTTTTCGCCGGCGTAGATTTCGAACCATTTGATGGAGCGCTTGCCGCTATAGGCCTTTTGGACCGCGGCATCGAAGACGCGCTGAGAAGCCTTCCAGATATCGCGGCCGGTGCCGTCACCTTCAATGAAGGGAATGATGGGATTGTCCGGAATTTGGTACTGGCCGTTGCTGTACTGGATGGCTGCGCCATCCGTGGGCAATTCAAGCCCGTTGTAAGTCTTTGGCATGGATTTTGGGTTATCCCTTTCCTCACTACATTTGCAGACTGGGGGGTAGGTCTGCAAATTGGACTTTCCGTCCAGGCGATGGCTTAACGTGGAGCCGCCAGCTTTGGGTTGAGCTTCCGGTTGCACAGTCTCACAGTTACACAGTGACAGCGGGCCGGGTGGCCGGTGGCCTATCGGGTCGTACAGCTTTACAGTTTCACAGCCATTTTTCTTTCTGAGAAGGGTGCGAACGACGTATGTGGTTATGGGCCAGAGGGTTAGCTTTTTTATGGGACTGAATTTGCGTCATTTTGCTGTATTTTGCTGTGTCTTTTGCGCAGTTTTAGTCACATTTGATCGTATTTGCCTGCTGTGAAGCTGTGAAGCTGTAATCCCGTGCCTGCCGGGGGAGAAGCTGGGCCTCGGCTTTCGAGATATTTCCAGATTAGCGCAATGCGAGAAATAGACTGCAAAAAAATCGAGGCGATTTGGTACTGTGCGGAAGGTTAACAGCAGGCTCTCGAGCCTTCCCATCCGGACACAATGCTTATTCGCCGTGCTGGTCGCGCAGTTCGTCGCCGTCAAAGCGTGGAATGCCGAAGTGGCCGCGGAGGTGGAGCAGGTCGACCGGATTGAGATTGCCCGCGACCGTGACCAGGGTCAGGCTCCTGGGAGTCTCGGCCAGCACGACGGCACCGCGGACGTTCACGCCATCCATGACGACCCATACATCGGTCGTTCCGGTGTGAAGTGGAGTTCCGGAACCGGTGGTCGATACGAGGTGCTTCCATCCGCGCAAATGATAGGCGTCGCGAATCGAAGCGACCTCGCGCTCGTCGGGAATGCCGGCGTCGCCGAAACGCATGAGGTGGACGCTGACGCCGTCAAGCTTTCGAATCACCCGGCGATCCTCCGGTTCGGAGTCGGGCACGAGTCCGGCGGCGAGGGAGAGCAGGTTGCGATCGAGCGTGAAGTTTTCCTTGAGGGTCGCGAAAGCACTGAGCCGCTCCAGTGCGGGAGGTGTCCACTCGAGCGGGACAGGGGAGAGCATGGCGGGGCCGTCAGGCACGGGAGGGTTGTAAGCCGATTGCACGGGGCCGGGTGAAGGCAGCGCTGCCGAGTCCTGCGCGAGTGCGAGTCCGCAGGTGAGCCCGGCTGCGAGGGAGGCGAATCCGACGGACAGCATCCACTTCATAGTTTCCTTAAACGCCGCTGCCGAGTAAAAGTTCCGGTTGCCCGCGGCGAAATTCTTGCCTTCAGAGTTGCAAGTGTGGTTCCGGCGAAGGCAGGGCAGAGGGCAAAGAGTGAAGAAACCGAAGAGCCCGCGGTGTGAACGTCCCATGAAATCTGAAACTGGCCTTTTGTGACCGGGCGATATGCGATAGACTCATGCGGGAACGTTTCAAAAGAAACACGACCGTCAACCTCACGGAGGATACATAGAAATTGGGAAAAAGCATGGTCCCGAAGAAGCTGTTTTTCACCAAAGGTGTAGGCAAACACAAGGAGCGTTTGACCTCCTTTGAGCTGGCCCTTCGGGATGCGGGTATCGCCTCGCAGAACTTGGTGCGCGTCTCTTCGATCTTTCCTCCGCAGTGCAAAGTCATCACGCGTAAGCAAGGCCTCAAGTACCTGAGTCACGGGGAAGTGGTCTTCTCGGTCATCGCTGAGAACTCCACGCGCGAACCGCACCGCCTCATTGTTTCCAGCATTGGGGTGGCCATCCCCGCCGACCGCAACACCTACGGCTACTTGAGTGAGCACCACAGCTTCGGCGAGACGGAAGACCAGGCGGGCGAATATGCCGAGGAACTTGCGGCCGAGATGCTTGCCACAACCCTGGATGTCGACTTTGACCCCGACACGAGCTGGGACGAGAAGAAGGAGATCTATCGCATCTCCAACAAAATCGTTCGCACCA
>OBLU010004590.1_pt1 | contig 12452 bp, 11 predicted proteins | sample 1518681 | NCBI WGS metagenome assembly OBLU01 (sample SAMEA3539304, study PRJEB22396) | soil metagenome | biome: tundra; feature: field; material: soil | place: USA | collected 2010-05 | depth 0.15 m | reverse complement strand
GGTGGTGTTCGGATGGAGGAAGGCGAAACGGGCCACCGTCTCTCCCTCCCATGTCGTGGGCGTCACGAAACCGATCTGGTTGCTGAGGAGGCGGGCCGACCAGGCCTCGTAGTCGGGCTTGGCCCAGCCCGGTCGGCGGAACAGGACCACGGAGAGCTCGGGTTGTCGCACCAGCTCGGTGTAGGGCCTCGCCTCGATCATGGCCGCCCCCTGGCGAGCGATCGCCAGCCCGGCTTCGACGGCTTCGCGATAGGCGTCGATCCCGTAGACGGCCATGGAGAACCAGATCGGCAGGCCGCGGGCGCGACGGGTCAGGTGGTACGCGTAGTCGCTGGGGTTCCATTCCTCGGGGTTCTCGCTGTGGAGCACGTCGAGGTACGAGGCGTCCTGGGTATGGACCGCCTTGGCCAGATTGGGTTGGCGGTAGAGGAGGGCGGCACAGTCGAAGGGGGCGAACAGCCACTTGTGCGGATCGATGATGAAGGAGTCGGCCCTCTCGAATCCCGTGAACTTGGCCCGGGCCGAGGGAGCGAACAGAGCCGCCCCGCCATAGGCCCCGTCGATGTGGAACCACAGGTTGCGCTCCTGGGCCACGTCGGCCACGCCGGAGAGATCGTCGATGAGGCCGGCGTTGGTCGTCCCGGCCGTGGCCACGACGGCCACGACGTCGTCGGCCCGCGAATGGTGCTCCAACACGGCCCGTAACCCTGTTCCGGTCAGGCGGTGGTCCTCGGTGGGAATGATGAGCGCCTCCACGCCGATGACATGCAGCGCCTTGCCGACCGACGAGTGGGCCTCGTCGCTGATCGCGATGAGCGGACGGGTCGGCCCTTCCCCGCCGCGCCGGTAGCCCGCGGTGTCCCGCGCCACCACAAGTGCGGAGAGGTTTCCTGCGGAGCCTCCGGACACGAAGCAACCGCCTGCCTCGGGCGGCAGGCCGGCCATGCACGCGATGACCTCGAGGGCCTGGTTCTCGGCGACCACTACGCCGGCCGCTTCGAGCCATGAGGTTCCGTGCAGGGAGGAGCAGGAGACGAACATGTCGAAGAGGAGCGCCGCCTTGGTTGGCGCGGCGGGGATGAACGAGAGGAAGCGCGGGCTGTCACACGAGACGACGGCCGTGGCCAGCTTATCGATGAACAGCCGTAGGACATCGGCGGCGTCGTTCCCTTCCGGGCGCATCAACCCGGTCAGCACCGAGCCCAATGCGTGCGCCTGACCCCCGAAATCGAGGGGGACCGGGTCAAGGGCCAACCGCTCCTTGCAGTACCCCACCACCAGGTCGGTCATGGCCTCGTCGTATTCGAACATGCCCTTGGCCGTCATGGTCGCGTCAGCCGCCACGCCGCTTCGGCCCGCGAGGCCACGTCGTGGACCGCGGCACCGGTGGCCGACGCGATCGCCGCCACATCTTCGAATTCGGGCTTGGCCCGCCCGTAGCCGACCTTCATGCGCACCACCATGCCATCGATGGACACCTCGTCGAACGTACGAGCGGCCGGCCAGCGCTCGGCCGTCGTGGCGCGCACCCCGAAGGTGCCGGTGGCGGTGTGAAGGACGTGTCGCAGGTCGTCGAGGTGCGCGGCGTCGGTCAGCACGTGCAGGACATGACCCGGGCGCCCCTTCTTCATGGTGACCGAACTGACCCAGGCGTCGAACGCACCGGACTCGAGGGCGGTGTTCACGGCGTAGGCCAGCTGTTCGCCGGTCACGTCGTCGAGATTCGTCTCGAGGACCAGCGCCGGTTGCCCCGAACCGATGCCGACCCGTTCCTCGCGCTGCCCGATGATCACCTGCGTGCAATTGGGGATCTCCCCGAGCTCGCTCTTTCCCCCACCGAACCCGCTGCGGGAGATGAGCATGGCCGGCATCGGCCCGAACGAGGTGGAGAGGGCGGCAACGAGGGCAGCCCCGGTCGGGGTGGTGAGCTCCACCGTGGTGGCGCGCCCGTAGGTCGGCACGCCCTGGAGGAGCCGGACGGCGGCTGGTGACGGATTGGGAAGGAGGCCGTGCGATGTGTGCACCATTCCCGTCCCGGTGGCCACGGCCGACGCGGTGATCTCGTCGACGCCCAGGACTTCGAGTGCGGCGACGGTGCCGACGATATCGATGATGGCGTCGTGACCGCCGACCTCATGGAAGTGCACCTCGTCGATCGGGCGTCGGTGCAGCGCCGCCTCCGCGTCAGCCAGGCGACCGAAGACGGCGAGCGCACGCGCCGTCACGCGCGGCGGGAGGGCGGCTTCGGTGATGAGGTGGGCGATGTGGGCGTGGGTTCGCACACCGCCGTCCTCGCTCCCCCGAACGAGCACCCGCGTGCAGGCCACGCCGCCGCGGAGTGCTTCTTCAACATGGAGCTCCCACCCCGGCAACGACAGGCGGTCGAGCAGGAGGAGAATCTCCTTGAGATCTGCCCCCGCATCGATGAGGGAGCCGAGCGCCATGTCACCAGCGATGCCGGCGAAGCAATGGAACCAGGCAACGGTCCCGTTCGGCGGGGCCGCCGGGGTCCGGTCGCCCGCGGTCCGGTCGCCCGGGGCTCGGGCCACCGAGGGCGAGGTCACTGGAGAAGCCGAGCGATGGCGCAGGCGGCGCCGTAGCCGTTGTCGATGCCGACCACGGTCACCCCGGACGCACAGGCGGCGAGCATCGCCAACAGCGCCGTCACCCCCTCGAAGGCGGCGCCGTAGCCGGTGCTCGTGGGGACGGCCACGACCGGCGCAGGCGTGAGTCCACCGACGACGCTGGCCAGCGCTCCTTCCATGCCGGCGATCACCACGACGGCATCGGCCATGGCGAGCTGATCGACCTCGGCCAGCAGCCGGTGGAGCCCGGCCACCCCACAGTCGACCAACACCGTCGGCTCGAATCCGAGGGCCCGCAGCACGGCGGTGCACTCGTGCGCGATCGGAAGGTCTGCGGTACCGGCCGTCACCACCACCACATCGCCCGCCCGCGGCGGGGCCGAGCGGAAGGTCATGGTGCACGAGGGTCCGGCCTCCGTGATGTCGCCCGGGCCGTAGCCGAGGCCTTCCGTCAGGGCGGAAACCGCCTTGACCTGCGTCTCCGTGGCCCTTGTCACCAGCACAGGGCCGGTGCCGGCGCCGAGGAGCTCCTGGACGATGGCGGCGCAGTGCTCGGGGGTCTTGCCGGGCCCGTAGACAGCCTCGGGCGTGCCTTGGCGCAGGTCACGGTGGTGGTCGATGCGGGCGAACCCCAGGTCGGCGTAGGGCAGGCGCCGTAATTGGCGCACGGCGTCGTCGGGCGTGCAGTCTCCCGAGGCCACCCGGTCGATGAGGGCGCGGAGTGAGGAGGGGTCCATATATCTCACTATCCTGCCCGGGAGTGAACCCTCCTGCGACCACGGTCGCCTACTTCGGCCCGGCGGCCACCTTCACCCAGGAGGCGCTGCTCACCCAGCCGGACCTGGCGACGGCTGACCTTCGCCCGCTCTCGACCATCACCGCCGTCCTCGACGAGGTGGCCCGAGGCAAGGCCGAGGTGGGCTTCGTCCCCATCGAGAACGGCATCGAGGGCACGGTGAGCGCGACCATCGACGGCCTCATCTTCGATGTGGACCTCTACATCCAGCGCGAGGTCGTCATGGACATCCATCTGCACCTCATGGCCAAACCGGGTGTCGATCTCGGCGACATCAGGCGCGTGTCGTCCTATCCCCACGCGCTGGCCCAGTGCCAGAAGTTCCTGGCCGAACACGTGCCGGGCGCCGAGCAGGTTGCAGCCAATTCGACGGCGGACGCGGCGCGGGTCCTGGGGGAGTCCGCCGCGCGCGATGCCGCCGCCATCGCGCCCCGGCTCGCGGCCGAGCGGTACGGGCTGGCCATCGTGGCCGAGGACGTGGAAGACCATCCAGAGAACCAGACCCGGTTCGTCGCCGTCGCCCGGCCCACCCGCGTGCCCAAGCCCACCGGGCATGACAAGACGAGCATCGTCTGCTTTCAACGGGCCGACCACCCCGGGAGCCTGCACGGGATCCTCGGGCAGTTCGCGGCGCGCAACATCAACCTGACCAAGCTCGAATCGCGGCCGACCAAGCAGAGCCTCGGGGACTACTGCTTCGTCATCGATCTGAGCGGGCACATCGGTGACGAAGTCATCGCGGACTGCCTGCGTGACCTTCACGCCAGCTTGGCCGGAGTGAAGTTCCTCGGGTCGTATCCAGCCGTCGGAACCCACGGTGACGACAGGCGACGGGAAGCCGGTGCCGCCTGGCAGGCCGCAGATGCCTGGCTGGCGGGATTGCGATCCTCCATCGGCTGACCTCCTTGCTACTCTGCGGACCACGGGCCGCCGACCGCGGCGGACCACGCACCATCGATGGCCACGGGAGGAGTAACTCGATGAGCATCGACCTCGAGGCACATGAGCGTGAACGGGAGCGACTGCGTGCGGCGTATCTCGTCGAACCTGCGGCACGCACGCCGGCGAAGGCCGGCGGCGTTCACCACATCGCCCTCATGTGTGCCGACGTCGAGCGCACCATCCGCTTCTACCAGGGGCTGCTCGGATTCCCGCTGATCGAGATCTTCGAGAACCGGGACTACAAGGGCTCGACCCATCTCTTCTTCGACATCGGACACGACAATTCGTTGGCGTTCTTCGACTTTCCGGGCCTCGGACTCGGCCCCTACACCGAGGTGCTCGGAGGCCTGCACCACATTGCGATCTCGGTTGATCCGCCGGCCTGGGCCGCAGCCCGCTCGAAGCTCGACGATGCGGGCGTGCCGTACCACATCGACAGCGAGATCTCGATGTACTTCAGCGATCCCGATGGTGTTCGCCTCGAACTGATCGCCGAGGAGCTTGGGTCCCTCTACGGGACGCCGCTGCACTGATGGCCGTCACAGGAATGGCAAATCTTGCGGTCAAGGTCGCCGACCTCGAAGCGGCCTGCGCCTGGTACGTCGCCGCGGGAGCGACGGTGACCGAGCCGGTCGAGTGGGAGAACGGCCGCCGAGCCGATGTCGTACTGGGTTGGTTGAACCTCACGCTGTTCACCAAGGCGATCTACGAGGACGTGTGCAAACTCCCCGAAGAGGGCTTCCTGCATCCGGCCCTCTTTGTCGACGATCTCGATGCGGAACTGGTGCGGCACACCGTGCTCTGGGGCCCTCGCACGGTGTCGGGATCTTTCGGGGTGCGACGGATCGCCTTCGTCGAGGCCCCGGGTGGCATCCGGCTCGAGTTCATGGAGCAGGTGGAGGACCCCACCTGACCGGTGCCGCCGGTTATCCCAACGCGGCCTTGAACGCCGCCAGGGCGTTCGGAAAGCTTCCACCCGTGATGACCGAGTTGACGCCGCCGCCGTTGAAGTTGAAGTAGCTCTCATAGGCCACGTCGTCCGCCGGGTTCTTCATCCAGGCCAAGAAGTTGGTGATGTAGAGGGGATCGTCGCCCAGCCCGTGCCCGTCAGAGCGGATGGCCGTTCCCCATTCGCAGATGGCGAGCGGCCTGCCTTCGGCGGCCGCGAACCTCTGCGCGGCGGTCAAGCCGGGGAGCACCGTCTCGGACCAGGCGTTGGCCGCCGTCAGCGGCGTCACCCAGGACTGGTCATAGGCGTCGAGCCCGATGTCGTTCACATAGGCGTTCCCCGGGTACGCCAGGGCGACGTTGTAACCCGGCGAGCTGAACGCGCCAGCGTCGGGATTCCAGACGAACTTGAAGTTGGCCCCTGGTACCGATCGCATGGCGGTCACGATCTGCTGGAAGTAGGCGGCGAAGTTGGCCTCGTTGGCGGGCGTTGTCGCGTTCCAGGCGAACCAGCTCCCGTCGAACTCCCACCCGAGACGGAGGTAGGCGTTGGCCTCCCCCCCGCCGACCAACGTCTGGGCGAGTGTCACGAAGTAGGCGTTGTAGGCCCCGGTGGCGCCGGCCGCCAAGGTGCCGACCGGCGCGCCGCCCGAAGTGGGAATGATGGGGACGCCGAGCGAGAGAGCATCCCCGGTGCTGGCCCAAATGTGGGCGAGGGTGGCCACAGCCGTTCCCGACGAGCCGTCCATGCCCCCCCAGCCGCTCCCGCCAGGAAGGTAATCGGAGGCGAGGGCGACGTGCGTTCCCGTTGACGCGTCGAAGGCGGCGATGCCGGCCGGGTTGTCGCCACCCCCGTAGGCACCTTGGACGAAGCCCGTGGGTATGACCGCGTTGGCCTTTGGCGCCGCCGTCGTGGTCGTCGTCGGGACGGTCTGCACGACCGTGGTCGTCGTGGTGGTGGGCGTCACCTGCACGGTCGTGGTCGTCGTGGTGGTCGGCGTCGACTTCTTGACCGTCGTGGTCGTGGTCGTCGTCGGAGCCGGACTCGTGCCGCTCGTCGCCGTCAACACCGTCGTCACCGTGGTGATCGTGGTCGTCGATGGTGTGGTCTTGACGGTCGTGGTCGTCGTCCCGGTCGGCGAGACGTACGTCCAGCTGTGCACGGCGGAGCGACCATGGGAGGACATCGTGATGGTCGACGGTGCGGCGACCGTGGTCGTCGTCACCGGCGGCTCTGTCGTGTTCGTTCTCGAAGGCGGAGCGGTGACGGGCGTCAGCCGGGTCTCGCTCGTCGTGGGTGTGGGCGCACTTTGCGTGTTCAGCTTGGCCGGGGCCGAGAGGGGACTCAGCCCGTTCGAGAGGTTGAGTGGGCCGGCCGCATTGGGCTTGGCGCGGTGTCCGCCCCCGACGCCGGCGAGAAGGGCGGCGATGACGGCCCCCACCAGTCCGAACGACGCCAAGGGGGTGACGATGCGTGACCGCAGGGACCGGGTCCGGGCATGCCTGGCCGCCGGCTTGGCGTCCAGTTTCCGCGCGTGTTTGGCGATGTGCACGCGGGACGTCGATGGCAAAGCAGGCTGGGATGCATTTGCGCCTATCTCGTCGAAACCCATGTATGTCGTCGATCCTCCGCCTAGGTGTGGATGAGCTCCGATGCGATGCCCTCGAGGTCGTCCCTGCCACGACATCGAGACCGGCGAGCCACCGGAGCCGAGTGCATTGTCCTTAAACGTGGGTGCGTCAGAAGAGGTTAACTTTCGGAAGGCCTAGCGGCCAGAGGGGACCCGACACAAATCGAACCGGGCGGGGAGGGGGCTTTTGCGGAGGCCCCGACCAAGGGCGGAGGGAGTGGGATTCGAACCCACGGAGGCTTGCGCCTCACAGCTTTTCAAGAGCTGCGCATTTGTCCGCTCTGCCATCCCTCCATCGTCGCATGCTAGGTGAAAGCGTGCGTGGGCGATGGGTCTCGTCGTGCTGCTACTGGCATTGCAGCCGGGGCCCTCCTCGCGGGTACGACTATGGGTGCTACTGGTGTTACCGGTGTTCGGCGGCGTTCTGATCGCGTACGCGTCCCCGGATGCGTCCGCGCTCGGCCTGGGGGAGTATCACTTTGCGGAGCCGGACCACCTTGGGCGTCACTTCGACGCATTCGTCGTCGGCGATGAACTCGAGGGCATGTTCCAGGGAGAAATTCATCACCGGGGTCAGCCGCTCGAATTCCTCCGCCGTCGAGGAGCGGATGTTGTTCAGCTTCTTCTCCTTGGTCGGATTGACGTCCATCTCCTCCTGCCGGGCGTTCTCTCCGATGACCATGCCTTCGTAGACGTCCTCACCTGGGCCGACGATGAGGGTGCCTCTCTCCTGCAGGTTCATGAGGGCGAATGTCGTCGTGAGCCCGCGCCGGTCGGCCACCATGGACCCGTTTCGCCGCGTCTTGAGCTCGCCGTGCCAGGGCTCCCAGCCGTCGAAGATGTGGTGCAGCACACCGGTACCTCTGGTCTCGGTGAGGAACTCGGTCCGAAAACCGATGAGCCCACGCGCCGGCACCCGGTAATCGAGCCGGACCCAGCCCGTCCCGTGGTTGACCATTTCGGTCATGGTGCCTTTGCGCAACGCCAGGAGTTGGGTCACGACGCCCAAGTAGTCGTCGGGCACGTCGATGGAGACTCGCTCCACCGGCTCGAGGATTTTGCCATCTTCTTCGCGGGTCACCACTTGAGGCTTGCCGACGGTCAGCTCGAACCCCTCACGTCGCATGGTCTCTACAAGTACCGCGAGCTGCAGCTCGCCACGACCGAGGACCTCCCACAGGTCGGGGCGCTCGGTTGGCGCAACGCGGATTGCGACATTGCCCACCAGCTCTGCGTCGAGGCGATTCTTCAAGAGTCGAGCGGTCAGCTTGGTCCCATCGGCACCTGAGAGGGGGGAGGTGTTGATGCCGATCGTCATGGCCAGGCTTGGCTCATCGACCGTGATGGCCGGGAGCGCGATGGGGTTGTCGACGTCGGCCAGCGTCTCACCGATAGTGACCTCAGCCAGGCCGGCAATGGAGACGATCTCGCCCGGCCCCGCCGACTCCGCTGGCACCTGTTCGAGCGACTCGGTGACGTACATCTCGGTGATCTTCGCCTTCTCGATGGTGCCGTCCACCTTGCACCATGCGATGTTGCCGCCCTTGGTGAGTTCGCCGTTATAGACACGGCAAATCGCCAGGCGTCCGACATAAGGCGACGCGCTCAGGTTGCACACGAGAGCCTGTGTGGGCGCGTGCTCGTCGAACTGCGGTGCGGGGACATGGTCGATGATCGCCTGGAACAGCGGTGCGACATCGGTGCCTTCGACACCTCGCTCGGTGCTCACCCAGCCGGCACGGGCGTTGGAGTAGAGGATGGGGAACGAGATCTGGTGTTCGTCGGCATCGAGGTCCAAGAACAATTCCTCGACCTGGTTGACGACTTCTTCTATCCGTGCGTCGGCCCGGTCGACCTTGTTGATGACGAGGACGACCGGCAGCCGGGCCTCGAGGGCTTTGCGGAGCACGAAGCGAGTCTGGGGGAGGGGGCCTTCGGAGGCGTCAACGAGCAGGAGAACGCCGTCGACCATGGTCAAACCACGCTCTACCTCCCCGCCGAAATCGGCGTGACCTGGCGTGTCAACGATGTTCATCTTCACGCCGCCCCAGCGGACGGCGGTGTTCTTGGCCAGGATGGTGATGCCCTTCTCGCGTTCGAGATCGCCCGAGTCCATGACGCGGTCGGTCATCTCTTGGTGGGCGCCGAACGCGCCGGTTTGGCGCAACATGGCGTCCACCAGCGTGGTCTTGCCGTGGTCGACGTGGGCGACGATGGCCACATTTCGGATGTCTTCGCGGTTCTGCATGGGGGCTACAACGATAGGCGAGGTCAGGGGGGTCTCAGGCCGCAGCTCTCGTGACCACCTCTAGAGGGGCGGGAGCGGCCTCCATTCGGGCCAGGGTGCGGGCAACTGTTGCCACCCCCTCGGCTACCGAAGTCTGATCGACGTCGACCATGACCTGGTGACCGGAGTCCGGCCACCACCCCACGATGCGACCAGGTGGGAGCGAGCGCGGCGCCTGCAACGCTTCCACCATGGCTATCACGCTCAGTTCGGATCTGACCGTGGCGCGCCGCCGACCACCCAGGACCACCAGGTGGACCGAGAACGGGTGGCCCTCGCTGTCGTGCGCGACCGAACGAACCTCGGCCCGGCTGCGGATGGCGAGAAGCGAGGAGTGCGGGCTGTTCCACCAACGGTCCCGTCCGATGAGGGGACCCTCGTCGAAGGCAGTCCAATCCAGTGCGCACCACAGGCGGGTGGCCCACGTCACGGCATCGGCTTCGACCGCGGCCAAACCCGCTGCCGGCAACCCGGCGAGCCATCGGTCCATGGAGGCTGCAGATCGCTCCCCGTCTCTCACCGAGCGTAGGGCGTCGGACACCGCGCCCCGCGTCCCGTCAACGGGTGACCTGGCCTCTCCGGCCACGACAGCGCGCACGGCCGCCAACCCGAGCGCACGCCGGGCTGTGCGCGGTGACCACGCGAAGGGGATCACCGCGGTCGCGTCATCGGCCGGCGCCAGCGCGACGCGCACATGATGGTCGGTCACGCGGCACGAGGTTCCGCCGAGTCGCGGCACCGCCAGGTCGGCCAACGCGCGCGGGATGCTCTTGGCCGCTTCGATCACCGAGGCGCGGTCTTCGACGATGCGCCTGTCGAGCGGGCCGAGGAGTGCGGCCGTGAGTGTCGGCGCGGTCTCAGCCATCGATCCCTCCCTCAAGGCCGGCACGAGCGAGGCTGGTGAGACGGGCAACGACGTGGGACACGACTGCTCGGAGGTGCTCTTCGAGAACGTCCTCGACTCCGTAGCGACCAACTGCTGAGTGGAGGAGGGCGACGCGAAACGGTGGGGTGCCACTCCGCAGTGTCTCGAGCAGAGCGAGGTAATGCAGTGTCATCCGCGCCTGAGCCCAACGTCCACCGGTCGTGAGGCCGATTGCGCACAGCGTGGCGGTGCCCGAAAGTGGAGCTCCTACCAGCAGATCGAAGACGCCGCACAACACGACCCGGCCACCCGCCAACGGAATGGCCACCCGGTCGTCCGTACGCGGCAACCAACCGGGGGCAAACCGCGGCGTGAGGTTGACCAAGTGCGCGACGTGGGTAGTCAGCGCGGCCGTGAGCGTCGCACGCCGTTCCTCGTCCAGCTGCTCGATGTGCCGCACCATCTCGCGACGATTCGGGTCGACGCGCAGCGCGTCGAGTGCGTCGCTCATCGGATCCCCCACCCGCCCCGTCGTCACCATCTGACGGAAGAGGGACCGAACCAGACACGACTGGACCAACCGCATCGGATACGGGTCGGGGTCGCGCACGGACCGGTCACACGACGAACCCGCTCCACTCCACAACAGGCGGGGTCCGAGGAAGAGGGGTGGTGCATCTTCACCGCGGGCGAGGACGAGCTCGCTCGCCCCGTCTTCCAACCAGGCGCGCAAGCCGCCGGCCAATCCGGGGTGGAAACGTGGCCGCCGCTCGGAGCCCTCCCGCAGGAGCGCCAGGACCTCGTCACGCGCGGTCGTCGTTCCATCGCCGAACCTGCTGTCGCCGGGCCGGACAGTGCCGAAGCCGACGTCCCCGTGGCGCGGAGGCGGCGCCAGCAGGGTTCGGGGGGCCGCCCCTGTCATTGCTGCCTGTTGGGGTGTGACGAGAACCATCTGAAGAAGTGTGACGGAGGGGTGTATCGCGCCGGCCGTAGCCCGCAGGCAGAGGGGCCGTACCCAAAGGCTCTTCGTCTCCTCTACCCTGACTGGTGCCATGGCTGCTGCCCTCACGCCCCTCACGCTCCACGCCCCACTGCTGGCGTCGAATGTGGCGTTTGGAGTCATTTTCGGGATCTTCGTCGTGGCGCTGGTCGTCCTGATCGTGATCACCCTGACGTGGGCCATCCGTAGGGACCGCGTCGGCCGGGCGGCATGGAGACAGCGCCAGGAAGAAAGGTCCGCTGGTGGAGAAAGTGACATCCCTCCCGCTGCACATCCATGACCGGTGATCGCGAGGACCTCGGATTGGCCCGGGACAACGGTTCGGCAGTCCCGGCGGTCACCCCGAGCACACCAGCGCCAGTCCCCGGTTCGACGTCTAATTCCTCCTGGTGGAGCCGGGTGCGCCCGCATCTCGATACGGCGCGAGCCCGCCGCTTCGGCAATGGCGCGTCGCCTCCGGTCCACAAGACGGCTTTCGTCCTGGCGGGGGGTGGGAGCAGGGGCGCGGTGCAAGTCGGCATGTTGGGGGAGCTGGTCGAAAGAGGGGTCCGCGCCGACCGGGTGTTCGGCGCCTCGGTGGGGGCGATCAACGGTGCGGCCTATGCCGGCAACCCCACGCGAGAGGGTATCGAGCGGATGGCGACAATCTGGAGGGGAGTGAAGGGGACGGACATCTTCCCCCGCTCCGCGCTGGACGGCCCCTGGGCGTTTCTCCAGAAACGGGCGTCGGTCCATTCCAACTCCGGGCTTCGCGCCATCATCGAGGCGGGCATCGACTTCGAGAACCTGCAGGACACCACGATCCCGTTCGAAGTCGTGACCACCTCGCTGACCGATGGACGGGAACGCTGGATCGCCCACGGCCGCGCCGTCGAGGCGATTCTGGCGTCGTCGGCGATTCCGTCCATTTTTCCTCCTGTCGTCATCGATGGCGACGTCCTCGTTGATGGCGGAGTCGTCAACAATGTGCCGATCAGCCGGGCCATGGCGGCGGGGTGCACACGGATCTACGTCTTGCTCTGCGGCCCCCTGCACTATCACCCACCCTTGCCGAAACGTCCGGCCGAAGCGGCCCTGACGGCGTTCTTCGTGGCGGTGCACGCCCGCTTCGTGCGCGAGTTGGCGATGCTTCCCCTGGGGGTCGAAGTCGTGGTCTTCAGCGGCGGCGGAGAACCGTCGGCCCAATACCGGGACTTCTCGGGCACGGCCGAACTCATCGAGGAGGGCCGGTCCGAGGTGGCAGAGGTCCTGGACCGGTACGCCGGGACTTCCCAGGATCTGACCCCTGACCGGGTTGCAGCCCCGACCCGAGGCCGATGACCGGGAGCCGTTACCTCCTCTCGAATGACTCGAGCGCCGCGGCCGGCGCACGCCTGTCACAGCATCCTGGTGAAATAG
>OBLU010004585.1_pt1 | contig 12456 bp, 11 predicted proteins | sample 1518681 | NCBI WGS metagenome assembly OBLU01 (sample SAMEA3539304, study PRJEB22396) | soil metagenome | biome: tundra; feature: field; material: soil | place: USA | collected 2010-05 | depth 0.15 m | reverse complement strand
TGGCACATTCGCTGCGTCGCTGGTCAGAGCCGCGTTCCTACGCTTGCACCCCACAGGGGACGGGCGACCTGACGGCGCAGCACGGCCAGCTGGTGGCGGAGCACGAGGATCTCGGCATCCTTGGCAGCTGCGTCCATGCGGTGGACGCGGAGCACTTCCAGGATGCGCCGGACGAGACTGTAGAAGAAGGAGAGTGCCACGGAGGGCGAGCCTCGCCGAGCTCGTTCCCGCTGGTCAAGCTGGCGCGGCGAGTTTCTGGACCCTTCAGGACTAATCTGTCACATCTTGCACTGAACGCTGTGCCTACGAGGAGCCCGGCGCGGGGCCCGTGGATCCCCGAACGACCAAAGTTGGGATGGTTACGTGGGAGACAGCTTTGGTCCGCCCGCCCTCGATACGCTCCAGGACCGCTTGCATGGCAAGCCTGCCCATCTCCTCCCGTGGCTGGTTGATCGTGGTGAGGTTCACCTGTCTCATCTGGGCCAGGGAGGTGTTGTCGTACCCCACCACCGAGATGTCCCCCGGTATCGAGTAGCCAGCTTCCGCGAGCCGGTCCATCACCCCGGCTGCGGCCATATCGTTGGACGTGAGAACTGCGGTTGTCGTCTCGGCGAGGGCGAGCAACCGCCCGGCGGCTTCGGCTCCGCTGCTTTCACTGAAGTCTCCCGGGATGACCAGGCGTTTTAGCCCGGCCGCATCCATGGCGCGCTCATAGCCCTTCCTCCGGGGCCTGGAGCCGGGGTTTCGACCGCCGTCGATGTGGACGATCCTCCGATGGCCCAGCTCGATCAGGTGAGCGACGGCAAGCTCAGCGCCGAGCACATCGTCGGTGAGCACGCTGTCAACTACGGGCGAGCGGGAGGTGCGGCTTACCAGAGCAACCGGGGCCATACTGGCCGCCTGGTTGATCTTGGCCTCGGTCAAGACCGTGCTCACCAGGATGAGCCCGTCGACACGAGATTCCAGGAAGGCCTCTAGAGCCGCTTCCTCACGCGCTCGGCTCCGGCCCCCGGTGCTGAGAAGGATGCGGTAACCCCGAGGTCGTGCCACTTGCTCAATACCGTCGTTGATCTCGGCAAAAAAAGGATTATGCAGGTCGTTGAGCAGCACTCCGACCGTGCTGCTGCGCCGACTGGCCAACGACCGGGCTATGGCGTTGGGCCGGTACCCGAGCTTCGCGGCGGCGGCGAGGACCCGTGCTCGCCGCTCCGCGCTCACCTGGGGTTTCTGGCGCATAACCAACGAGGCCAAGGCCCGCGATACCCCAGCCTCTCGGGCTACGTCCTCCAACGTGGCTGGTCCCTTGATCCCCTTGACAGAGCCTCGAGGCGCGGTCATACTCGCATCAATCTAGAGCGCTCTAAAGGGAGAGAGCAAGATTAGAGCGCTCTCAGGAGGAGGGAGGGACTAGAAAGGCCTTTCCGCGGAAGCGCGTGTAATGGCGTGCCAATTTCGCCAGTCACCGAGCCTCCCCAGTTACCGAGCTGGGTCACACGAAATGCATGTCCTGTCTGTGTGTCGATCCTGCCTGCACCGACGTCCCCTTAGCTTACTGCGTTGAGGAACCCGATACCTTCTCATCCTCATCCGATCAAGAAACACAGTACCTCCTAAATACAGCAGTATGGTGCCGCACAACAGCCAAGACGGAACAGAACAACAAGGCGAAACAAAAGAACCGACAAGGAGGAGTAAAAATGAACGTCCTGAGGTTGTTCAGAGGACGCCGGGGAGCCATCGCTCTGGCGACTGGCATAGCCCTGGTTGCCGGATCAGTGGTCACTTTTGCCGCTGCCAGCGCCGGTGCCCCTGCGCGCGACTTAACCAGTGCCGGATGTCCTTACACATTTGCGGTCATCACTCACGGCGACAACGGGTCATTTTGGAGTCCCGTTTACAAGGGAGCGAAGAATGCGGCCAAAGATCTCGGCTGTAGATTGAGCGAGGTCTATGGCTCGCAAACCGCAGGCCAGGCAGAACCAGACGATATTGCCGAGAATGCGCAGATCCAAGACGCCATCAATGCTCACGTCAATGGCATTGCCGTATCGGACCATGACCCCGTGTTGATGAACCCGACAATCGCCAAGGCCGTGGCCAAGGGCATTCCTGTCGTCCTGCTAAACGCTGGGTGTGACCCCGCGGACCTAGCTGCCTCGCGTGCCATGACCTGCGTGGGTCAACCGGAGACCCTCGCTGGCCAGGCGGCTGGTGCCCTATTTAAGAGCCAGGGCATGACGAACGTCCTCTGCGTGATCCACCAATCAGGTCAGAACCTCATTGACCGGTGCAATGGCTTGGCGACGGGCCTCGGCCTTTCCTCATGTTCAACCAAGAGCCCACCTACCAGCGGCGTTGGGTGTACCAAACTGGTCCTGAGCACTCCCAATGCAGCCTCCAACCCCACCCAGGCTATCGGGCAGGTCACCACCTACCTCCAGGCTCACCCAGGTATCAATGCCGTCCTTAGTCTGAACAGCGCCATCGGCGACGCTCTCGTGACTGCTGCTCCATCTAAGGTGAAGATCGCCACCTTTGACCTTGACTCGGGAACTATCGCCGACCTCAGGTCAGGGAAGATGGACTTTGCCATCGACCAGCAGCAGTACCTGCAGGGGTACCTGCCGATTGTCTTCCTCTACCTCTATAACAAACACGAGGGGAACTCCGCCGGCGGTGGCAGCGTCGTCCCTAGCGGACCGCTACTAGTGACGAAAGCCAACGTCAACAAGGTTGCCGCGGCCATCGCTGCCGGCGACGACTAGCCGAACCACGAGCCAACCGTGAGTGGGGCCCCGTCTTTGGTCGTATGACTCGAGACGGGGTCCATCGCCGGTGACAGCAAGGAGAGGTTCATGAGCACTGCCGCCGGAGACCGCGACACCAGCCCGTCGGAGGCCCGAGTCGGTAGACTAGTGAGTATCAGTCGCTTCACCAGAACCCTGCAGCGCCCAGAGTTCGGTGCCCTGATGGGAGCGGTGGCCGTCTTCCTGATCTTCACGTTTCTGGATGCTACCCCCAACCATCTGTGGCTGACTCAGACAGGCCTCGCTTCGTGGACCCAACAGGCGGCCTTCTTTGGGATCATGGCTGTCCCTGTCGGCTTGCTGATGATCGGTGGAGAGTTCGACCTCTCCACCGGCATTATGACGGGTGTCACCGCCATAGTGATGGCCCTCCTCATAGGTAAGCTCCACTGGAATGCTTGGGCCGCAATCGGTGGGACTTTGCTTTTCGCTACCGTCGTCGGCCTGGTCAACGGCGTAGCTGTAGTTAAGACGAAGTTGCCCAGTTTCATTGTCACGCTTGCAACGTATTTTGTGCTTCGTGGCGCCAGCATTGGTTTCGTCTTGCATGTCAATCAGGGCAGTACGAACGTTGTCCTCACCGGTGCTAATTATCCTGGACTTGCCAGCGCCAAACAGGTGTTCGGGAGCACCTTTGCCCAAAGCAGCTCGCTTCCGGGTGGCTATCAGACAGCCGTGCTCTGGTTCATCGGCGTCACCGTCCTGTGCACCTGGATCCTCACCCGCACGACGTTCGGCAACTGGATATTCGCCTCGGGCGGCGACCCCGTAGCCGCTCGCAATGTGGGAGTGCCGGTTAACAGGACCAAGATCCTGCTCTTCTTGGGCACGTCCTGGGCTGGCGCCTTAGTGGGCATCATCTCGCTCACCCAGGCGTCGTCGGCCGTATCAGAACAAGGTGCAGGCTATGAATTCTACTACATCATCGCCGCGGTGGTAGGGGGGTGCCTGCTTGCCGGGGGCTACGGCTCGGCTCTGGGCCCTGCACTGGGGGCGTGCATAATCGGCATGGCGTTTGAAGGTGTGATCTACGCCAATTTGGACAGTTCCTGGGACTTCACCTTCCTTGGAATTGTCCTGTTTATCGCCGTGGTCGTCAACCGCGTCTTCTATAGAAGAGCGCTCAAGGCAAGGCGGTGATTAAGTAGATGGTCCAGCGAGGGGCTCTGGTCGAGACACGCAGCGTCAGCAAGCACTTCGGTGGCGTCGACGCCTTGCAAGATGTGACGCTTGCCGTGTTCCCCGGTGAGGTCACCTGCGTGCTGGGCGACAACGGTGCGGGCAAATCGACCTTGATCAAGATCCTGTCGGGAGTGTTCCCTCCCGACAGTGGAGAGTTGGTCATCGAGGGGGCGCCCGTGCACTTCGCCAATCCTCGCGTCGCACGGTCTTACGGCATCGCCACCGTGTTCCAAGACCTGGCCACCGTGCCCCTTATGTCGCTGTGGCGGAACTTCTTCCTGGGTAACGAACCGACCAAGGGACGAGGCCCGTTTCAACGAATGGACACCCGCCGGGCCAAGCAGGTGATGCGCGAAGAGATGGCCAAGATGGGCATCGAAGTCCGCGACTCCGAGCAGGTGGTGGGGACGCTCTCTGGCGGAGAGCGTCAAGCGGTGGCCATTGCCCGCGCCGTGTATTTCGGGGCGAACGTGTTGATCCTGGACGAGCCCACCTCGGCTCTCGGGGTCCGCCAATCCGGCATCGTGCTCAAGTACATACTCCAGGCGCGCGAGCTGGGCAAGGGTGTGATCCTCATCACCCACAACCCCCACCATGCCTACCCCGTGGGCGACCGTTTCGTTCTCCTCCAACGTGGTCGCCTGCTCGGTTCCTATCTCAAAGAGGAGACAACCGTCGAACACCTCACCGGGATGATGGCTGGCGGCGCGGAACTAAAGGAGCTCAGTCATGAACTTGAGGCCCTAAAGGACATTCCGGCCATGGCGGCGGCTGCTCGTGAGCTGGCGGCGGAGGCGCCAGAGGGAACTTGACCGAAACGATGTCGGGCCAAGGGTCCGACGCCGGCCCGTATGACTAGGTAAAGGAGAACTGACAATGAGGATGGGGATCGTGGGGGTCGGTCGGATCGGAGCCTTGCACGCCGAGACACTGCAAACGCTTGCCGAGGTGGAAGAGCTCACTATCGTCGATGTCGACACCGCTCGGGCCCGGCAGGTCGCCTCCACCCTCGGGGTGTCCTGGGCGGAGGACGCCGAGGCATTGCTGCACGACGGTGTCGACGGCCTCGTTATCGCCACCCCCACCGACACCCACGCCGCTCTTATCGGCGCCGCAGCCAAGGCGGGGATCGCCATCTTCTGCGAGAAGCCAGTCGCCACCGACGTCGCCGGCACCAGGGACGTAGTTCGGCAAGTAGAGAAAAGCGGTGCACAGGTGCAAGTCGGCTTTCAGAGGCGCTTCGACGTCGGGTTTGTCTCTGCCCGCGAGCAGGTGCAGACAAGAAAGCTGGGGTGGTTGCACACCATCCGAGCGGGCACGCTCGATCCCGCCCCGCCGCCGGCCTCGTACATCGCTTCCTCGGGTGGGATATTCCGGGACTGCAGCGTGCACGACATCGACGCCGTTCGCTGGGTCACCGGACAGGACGTGCGCATGGTCTACGCCGCCGGGTCCAACCGGGGAGCCAACTACTTCCTTCAGGCCGGGGACGTCGACACGGCTGCGGCGCTGCTCACACTGGAAGACGATACGTTGGCTCTCATCTCCGCAACCCGATACAACGCGGCAGGCTACGACGTCCGACTGGAACTGCTCGGCTCGGAGGGCAGCATTTCGGTGGGGCTAGATGACCGGTTACCGTTGCGCTCGGCCGAACCTGGAGTGACGTGGCCTGCCGGCACCGCCTATGCTAATTTTCTGGACCGGTTCCGCGATGCCTACATTGCCGAGCTGGAGGCCTTTGTCGATCTGGTGGGGGGGCGGATCGCCAATCCGTGTTCTCCGGCCGACACCTTGGAGACCTTCTATGTCGCCGAGGCATGCGAGCTGTCTCGTAGAGAGAACCGTGCAGTCACCCTGGAGGAAGTACGACTATGAGCTCAACACGCATTGCCGCCGCTCCCATCTCCTGGGGCGTGTGCGAGGTCCCCGGATGGGGCTATCAGCTCACCCGAGAGCGCGTCCTCGGCGAGATGGCCGAGCTCGGCGTGCTCGCCACTGAGCTCGGCCCGGACGGCTTTCTCCCCGAGGATCCGGTCGCATGTTCTGAGCTGCTGGCCTCCTTTGGCCTCTCCGCTTTGGGCGGTTTTGTGACCCTGGTACTGCACGAACCGGCTGCCGACCCCCTGCCGGAGGCCAAACGTGCCCTGGACAGGTTGGTGAGAACTGGCGCTGAGGTCATGGTGGTCGCCGCCGTGAGCGGTCAAGAGGGTTATGACCAAGCTCTCGAACTGGGGCCCACGGGATGGGCAACCATGCTGGCCAACCTGGAAAAGGTGGCCCAACTGGCCAAGGCCGCCGGCGTGACGATGGGTCTGCACCCCCACGTGGGCACCCTCGTCGAAGGCCCGGACGAGGTTCGACAGGTGCTCGAGAACTCCTCGGTGCCTCTGTGCCTGGACACAGGGCATTTGCTTATCGGCGGTACCGACCCGCTCGAGCTAGCCGCAGAGGTGCCCCGGCGAATTGTCCACGTTCACTTAAAGGACGTGGACAGGGAGATGGCGGCCAGCGTACGGGCGGGGTCGTCGTACACCCAAGCGGTAGCCGCCGGCATGTACAAGCCACTGGGCCAGGGTGATGTCGGCATAGCCGGGATACTGGCCTCACTTGAAGGGGCTGGGTACCGTGGTTACTACGTGATGGAGCAGGACACCATCCTCGGGGCCGAGCCGCCAGCGGGCTCGGGGCCCATCGATGACATACGGGCCAGCCTGGCCTTCCTGCGGGCGGCTCTGAAATGACCACTCTCGTTCATTCCTCTTTCAAGAGCCCTCTGCACGAGATGACTCAGACGACGCCGACCTGTTTATGGAATGACTCCGCCTCCATCAGCGAGCTGACCTACTCGATCGAGAACGGGGCCGTCGGTGCAACCTGCAACCCGGTCATAGTGGTCGGCGTGCTTCACAAAGAGATGGCTCATTGGGCGCCCGTACTTGGCCGTCTGATCGAGGAGTACCCCACCGCCACCGAGGACCAACTTGGCTGGATGATGGTCGGGGAGGTATCCAAGAACGCTGCCGCGCTTCTCCTGCCTATCTTCGAAGCTCAAGCGGGCAGGAACGGCCGGCTGTCCATTCAGACTGATCCCCGTCTCTATCGCGACACCGACGCCATCGTCGCCCAGGCGGTGAGGTTCAGTCAATTGGCCCCCAACATGATCGTCAAGATACCGGCAACTTCTGCCGGGATACCGGCGATCGAAGAGGCCACTTACCGTGGCGTAAGCATAAATGCGACGGTGAGTTTCACGCTTCCCCAGTGCGTCGCGGTTGCCGAGGCCGTAGAGCGGGGCCTTCAGCGGCGTGAACGGGAAGGCAAGGAAATAGCCTCGATCAGCCCAGTTTGCACCATCATGGTGGGCAGGCTGGACGACTGGCTGAAGGTGGTGCTTGACAAAGAGAACATCACCGTCGACCCCGGGTACCTCGAATGGGCGGGCGTGGCGGTGTTCAAGAAGACCTACGCCCTGTTCGTCGAGCGCGGTTACCGCATCCGCCTGTTATCGGCCGCTTTCCGCAACCACATGCACTGGAGCGAGCTGATCGGCGGGGACCTGGTCGTCTCGCCCCCGTACTCATGGCAGGTGCGTTTCAATTCGAGCGACATAGCTGTGGTTCCTCGCATTGACCATCCGGTCAAGCCCGAGGTGGTCGACGAGCTGGGCCGACGGTTCGCGGACTTCCAGCGAGCCATGTCCGAAGGCGGTCTCTCGGTGGCCGAGTTCGACAGCTTCGGGCCCACCCGGCGAACACTCCGCCAGTTCATCGCCGCCACCGCCGAGCTGAGCTCCATGGTCAGGGACGTCTTGGTCCCTGACCCGGCTAAGGCCTGACATGGCCGTGCATCTCATCGACATTGCCTACCTGGCCGGCGCGTTCGGTTCGGGCCGTTCTGTTATGGCGTGGGCCATTCGGTTATGACTGGGGTCGAGCGCCGGCATTGGCCGGTCGGTTCGTTGGCGACCGAGCGGGACGCCGTAACCCTCACTCCGGCGCGGGCTGGATGGTCATACACGGGCTTGCGGGTGGTCCGATTGGCCCCCGGTGGCCACATCGACCTGGCCACAGGGGGCCAGGAAATGGCCGTCCTCCCCCTGACCGGTGGCCTAGACGTCCGTGTCGATGGACGCGTACTGCGCCTCGAGGGCAGGGACAGCGTCTTCACCCGGGTCACCGACTGGGCATATCTCCCGATCGATGCCGACGCCCGGTTGTCGTCTTCGGGCGGCTGCGAGGTGGCTCTGCCGTCCGCCCGCGCCTCCCGGCGCTTCGAGCCTGTTCGCATCGACGCCCACGATGTTCCTATCGAGGTACGGGGAGCGGGGCCGGCCACCCGTCAGGTGACCAACTTCATGGCCCCCGGGGCCTTCGACGGCGCTGACCGGCTGATGTGCGTGGAGCTGCTGACGCCGGATGGCAACTGGTCGTCGTACCCTCCACACCGCCACGACACCTCACCTGAATGCCCGGTCAACAACGAGGAGATCTACTACTTCAGGGTTGGGCGTGCCGGGCAGGACACGACTTCCCCGGACGGCTTTGCCTTCCACCGCACTTACACGCCTGACGGGGTCATTAGTGACAGCGTCGTCATCGGCGACGGTGACGTTTTCTGCATCCCCCGTGGTTACCACGGGCCTTGTGTCGCCGCGCCGGGTTACCCGCTTTACTATCTCAACGTCCTCGCCGGACCGGGCGGCACCCGGAGTTTGGCCTTTTGCGATGATCCCGCGCACCACTGGGTGCGCGACGCGTGGGAGGACATGAACCCCGACCCCCGTTGTCCGATGACCAACGCAACAGGGAGGGTGACCCGATGAGCGAGAGCCCAGGGACCAGCCGCATGACCACCGCCGACGCCATCGTGCGTTGGCTTATCGCCCAGCGAACCGAGGTCGACGGACAAGAGGTCCCTCTGTTCCCCGGCGTTTTTGCCATATTCGGACATGGCAACGTGACCTGCCTCGGCCACGCCCTGCAAACTGCGGGCGATGCCCTGCCCACCTGGCGGGGCCAGAACGAGCAGGGCATGGCCCTGGCCGCGGTGGCTTACGCCAAGGCGACCCGCAGCCGCCAGGTGATGGTGGCCACCTCGTCGATTGGCCCGGGCGCCCTCAATATGGTCACCGCCGCGGGAGTGGCCATGGCCGACCGGCTCCCGTTGCTGCTCCTGGCCGGCGACACCCACACCAGCCGTATTCCCGACCCCGTCCTGCAGCAGATCGAGCACCCGGCGGCGCCCTCGGTCACTGCCAACGACGCCTTCCGCGCAGTCGTCCGCTATTGGGACCGCATCACTGAGCCCGGACAACTGCTCCAATCCCTGCCTCAGGCCTTGAGAGTGCTCCTGGACCCGGCCGAATGCGGACCGGTGATGCTGGCCCTTCCGCAGGACACTCAGGCCGAGGCATGGGACTTTCCCGAGGATTTCTTCCGCCCGGTAGTCCATTTCCGTCCCCGTCCCCGCCCTGATCGGCGGGAGCTGGAGCGCGCCGCCTCCGCTTTGGCCTCGGCACAGCGCCCGCTGCTCATCGCCGGTGGGGGTGTCCATTATTCGATTGCCGAGGCCGAGCTTGCCCGCTTCGTGGAGCGACACCGGGTGCCTGTCGTGGAAACCGTTGCCGGCAAGACGTCCCTGGCTGCCGATGACCCGGCCTGGGCCGGGCCTATCGGGGTCACGGGCTGGGACAGTGCCAACCGCTTGGCGGCCGAGGCTGACCTCGTTTTTGCCGTCGGGACCCGGTTACAGGATTTCACCACGGGCTCGTGGACGGTCTTCGGGGCCGGCGCCCGCTTCGTCGGCCTCAACGCCGCTCGTTTCGACGCCGTCAAGCACGGATCGTACCCCCTCGTTGCCGACGTTCAGGCGGGCCTCGAGGAGCTAACTGACCGGCTCGGTGACTGGCAGGCCCCCCTTGCCTGGGCCGAACGGGCGAGGGCCTTGGCAGAGGAGGGCAAGGCTGCAGTCGACAAAGCGACGGCGCCCGGGCCGGGAGTACCGACTTACGCTCAGGTCGTCGGGGCCGTCAACCGGGCTGCCACCAGCGAAGACTACGTACTGACGGCGGCCGGGGGCCTACCGGGCGAACTGAACGTCAACTGGCTGGCCAAGGCAACTTCCAGCTTCGACTGTGAGTACGGGTTCTCGTGCATGGGCTACGAGATCTCGGGTGGTTGGGGGGCGGCGATGGCCCACAGGACGGGAGAAACATGGGTCCTCGTCGGAGACGGTTCTTACCTAATGCTCAACAGTGATCTCTACAGTTCGATCCTGTCCGGTCACAAGATGATCGTCGTCGTCTGCGACAACGGCGGCTTCGCCGTCATCGAGCGCCTCCAGTTGGCTCAGGGCGGCGCGTCGTTTAACAACATGATCCGCTCGGTCAGAGGTGCGGGGCCGGTTGCCGTTGACTTCGCCGCCCACGCCGCCTCCCTCGGTTGTGCGGCCGAGACGGTGTTGAACTTGAGCGAGCTCGAACAAGCCCTGGGCCGGGCGCGGCGGGCCGAACGCACGACGGTCATCGTCATTCGCACCGACCCGAGCGCGTGGAGCGAAGGCGGGGCCTTCTGGGAGGTGGGCGTGCCCGAAGTGAGCAGCCGGCCCGAGGTGCTCGCCGCTCGCCAACGTATGGACGCCGGCAAGTCGGCGCAGCGGGTCTGGCTGTGACCCCCGCTGCCTTCTTCGAGCATTACCCGTCATGCCCCGTGCTTGTGGGGTGGTCGTTCGGCGGCGTCGCTACTTTCAGGCCCCTGGGCGGTTGCGGCCGGCTCCCCTAACCGAACTACCACAGAGAGGAACACCAAGTGAAAAGGATCAGCCACTGGGTCGACGGTCGCATTATTGCCGGGAAATCGGGCCGCACCGGCCCTGTTTACAACCCCGCGCTGGGCGAGCAGGTCGCCGAGGTGGACCTGGCCTCTGCCGCCGAAGTTGACCTGGCCGTGGAGACCGCCCGCGCCGCCTTCCCAGCCTGGCGAGCGACGAGCTTGGCCCGCCGGTCCGAGGTCCTGTTCCGCATGCGCGAGGTGCTCGATGCCAACCGGAAGGAGGTAGCCGCGGCCGTGATGGCCGAGCACGGGAAGGTCCTCTCCGACGCCGAGGGCGAGGTGGCCCGTGGCCTGGAGAACCTGGAGTTCGCGTGCGGGGCCCCGTACTTGCTGAGGGGCGGCCATTCCGAGCAGGTGGCGAGGGGCGTCGATGTCTATTCCGTCTTGGAACCTCTGGGGGTCGTGGCCGGCATAACGCCGTTCAATTTCCCAGCCATGGTCCCACTGTGGATGTTCTCCAACGCCATCGCCTGCGGCAATTGCTTCGTGCTAAAGCCGAGCGAGAAAGACCCCTCGGCGTCGCTGCTGCTGGCCGTGCTATGGAAGCAGGCCGGACTTCCCGACGGAGTGTTGAACGTGATCCAGGGTGACCGGGAGGCCGTAGAGCGGATCCTGGCCCACCCGGATGTCGCGGCTATATCTTTCGTCGGGTCGACCCCGGTAGCGCGCCACATTTACGAGACGGGCACCCGCAACGGGAAGCGGGTACAGGCTCTCGGTGGCGCAAAGAACCACATGGTTGTGCTGCCCGACGCCGACGTTGACATGGCCGCGGATGCCGCCGTGTCCGCCGGGTACGGCTCGGCCGGAGAGCGTTGCATGGCCATCTCTGTCGTCGTTGCCGTCGGCACGGTGGCCGACCCGCTTGTGCGAGCCATCGCCGAACGTATCCCTCGGGTCAAGGTCGGCCCGGGAGACGACCCGTCGTCAGAAATGGGACCGCTCATCACCGGCGAGCACCGTCAGCACGTAGCCGGTTACCTTGAGCCCGACGCTCTCGGGGAGGCCCGACTGGTCGTGGATGGGCGGGCGTCGGTGCCCGCCGGGCCGGGCTTCTACCTGGGGCCCAGCCTCGTCGACCATGTACAACCGGCGAGCAGCGTCTACGCCGAGGAGATCTTCGGACCCGTACTGTCGGTCGTCCGCGTCGGTACTTACGAAGAGGCCCTGCAACTCGTTAACGCCAACCCCTATGCCAACGGGGTAGCCCTCTTCACGCGCGACGGAGGCGCTGCCCGCCGGTTCCAGGTGGATGTCGAGGTGGGCATGGTCGGGGTCAACGTGCCTATCCCGGTCCCCGTGAGCTACTACAGCTTCGGGGGCTGGAAAGCGTCCCTTTTCGGTGACACCCACATGTATGGACCCGACGGCGTTCGCTTTTTCACCCGTACCAAGGTGGTCACTTCCCGATGGCCCGACCCGGCCTCAAGCTCGGTCGACCTCGGCTTCCCCCAGAACCGTTGAAGGTGTAGGGCACCAAAACCTCGATCGCGCTGAAGGCATTCAGCGTGGGACGCCGGCGTTTGGTCCGGGGAATTTCCAAGACCTCGGAGCGGGGCTCGCTGCGAGGTGAGCCAGTACTGGTGACGCGCGGCGCCCCGCTGGCGGACGCGGTGGTCATTGGCGCATGACCT
>OBLU010004583.1_pt1 | contig 12456 bp, 6 predicted proteins | sample 1518681 | NCBI WGS metagenome assembly OBLU01 (sample SAMEA3539304, study PRJEB22396) | soil metagenome | biome: tundra; feature: field; material: soil | place: USA | collected 2010-05 | depth 0.15 m | reverse complement strand
GCCTGACATTCCTGATGGGCGGCACCTACCACAAGCTGGAATGGCTGCGCATGGTGGGGGATGTGGTCTTCCTCTTCGCCGGCGCCCTGCCCATCACGCTCGGCGCGTTGCGCAGTATGTGGAAAAGGGATCTCTCTCCCACGCCGTAAAGGCTGCACCCCACCGGATCCCCTGTCCTTCGCCAAAGGTTAATCCGCGCTAATAAAAGTTTGAGCCGCACGAGTTTGGCCTTGGGTTGGAGATCCGCGTTTATAACGTTTGAGACCCTCGGCAAGCAGAAACTTCAGGCGCTTGACTCCCCAGTTAGACGGAACCTCACCGATCCACGCTTAGGTAATCCTGAGGCGATTGCCGTTGGCAGCGACGGTGATTCTGCTGCTGATCCACCCTAAAGACTGGTAAGCCGAGTCCCCTTACAGGGCCGGTGTGGTATCCGCCGCTAGTGCCGTGAGGCGCGTTCGCTGTTGGGCTTGGAGCCGATCAGCGCGTAATAAAGGATGTAGAGGTAGCAGATCACGGGCAGGAAAAAGGCGTGGTGAATGCCGATGCGATCGGCGATCAGGCCTTGCAGCACGGGGACAATCGCTCCACCGACAATAGCCATGTTCAGAAGCCCGGAGCCGTCGCCGGTCAGCGGGCCCAGCTCCGCCACGCCCAGCGTGAAAATGCTGGGGAACATGATGGAGTTGAAAAACCCAACCGCGATCATGCTCCACATGGCGACTTGGCCGCCGGTGAGCATGGAGATGGTAACCAGACTGGCGGTACCGATGGCGCAGACGCCAAGCAGATGGCCGGTGCGAATCCTCTGCAAGAGCGCTGATCCGATGAACCGGCCCACCATCGCGCCGCCCCAGTAGAACGACACATATCCGGCAGCGACCTTCGGCGCCAAGCCGGCGATTTCGGGCTGACTGAAGTAGTTTACGAGAAAACTGCCGATCGAAACTTCCGCGCCGACATAGGTGAAGATGCCGACCGCGCCCAGAAAGAGATTAGGGTGTTTCCAAATCGAGTCGCCAACTTTTTCCCCGAGGTGGTGCTGGGCAGACTCGATTTTCGGCAGCTTCGAAATGCCGATCACGATGGCCAGAAGCACAAGGGCCACGCCGATGATGATGTACGGCACCTTGACCGAAGCCGCCTCCTGAATGCGATAGGCCTGAAGGGCGTCGGGTGCGAGCTTGTGGATTTCCTCCATAGCGAGCGGCGCGGCGCTCAGAATGAGCAGGCCGCCGATTTTGGGTGCGATGGCCGTGCCCAGCGAATTGAATGCCTGCGTCAGGTTCAGACGGCTGGAAGCGGTCTCGGGTTTGCCGAACACAATGACGTAGGGGTTGGCCGCCACCTGCAGGGCGGTGATTCCGGCGGCCAGAATGATGAGCGCCGTCAGAAACAGCGGGTACGAAGGAACAATGGCGGCCGGCACAAACAGGAATGCGCCTGCGCCCATGACGAGCAGGCCCATGACCATGGTCCGCTGGTAGCCGATCCAGTCCACGATCTTCGCCGATGGAATCGAGAAGAAGAAGTAGGCCGAAAAGAAGGCGAACTGAATCAGCATGACTTTCGCGTAAGTCAGTTCGAAGATGGACTTCAGGTGCGGGACCAGAATGTCGTTCAAGCAGGTTAGAAAACCCCACATGAAAAACAGGGTAGTCACGATTGCTAGCGGGCGGCGGTAATCCCCGGGTGCGGAGGATACCGAGACGCCTTGCGATTGCGCGCTTGGTGCTGTCATTGCTTCACCGTTCTTGTTCAGCGCCCCTGCGGGCACCGGAGTCTTGGAGCCGACCGTGCCAACTTGTAGACTTGCTGCCCGAATCACTGCACTATCAAAGCGGCGCGCTGGAGGGACATCTCCCCAGCCAGATTACATTGTTGGCGTTATCGTTATGTTCCGAAAAGCGACGTGTCCGGCCTCGCTGCCCTGCAAATACATAGGTCCGGGGAGTGCTTCGTGACTGTCCAAGGCTCCGCCTGTGATGCCTGGAATTTCCTGTTTGTCAATAATGGTCTGCCCATTCTGCACAACCGTAACGGTTCGTCCAATGAGCGTGATGTCATAGCTCTGCCATTCTCCCGGCCTGCGCGGCTGTTCCGGCGACGGGGCCAGGAAGCCATACACGCCTCCGGTGCGCATCGTCGGGCCTTCCGGCTCCGGATCGTCTTCGATCTGGACTTCGTACCGGCCGCGCAGGTACACGCCGCTATTCGATCCGCGCGCGCAATTGAATTCGATGTGTAACTTAAAATCCTCAAACTTGGCGTCGGTCATAAGTTCGGGGCCATGTCCGGGACTCACCAGCGTGCCGTTTTCGACCTTCCAGGCCGCCGCCGAGCTTGGGTCGCTCGGCTTCCACCCGGTCAAGTCTTTGCCGTTGAACAACTGTATCGGCTTGCCCCACTTGGGAGTTTGCTTTCTCTTCAAGGACGGCGCCCGCTCGCCCGTCCATTGCCACGGAGTTCCATCCTGTCCGGTTGTGGTCCCGACCAGCGTCTTCCCGGAGAGCTTGCCCTCAAAGACCATGTCGTCTTTCCTGTCTTCTTCTTCCTTGGGAGAAACGAACGTGATTTGGCCATTCGCGATCTCAACTTGCGGGAGCGGCCGCGCATGTCCCCAACGGCTCACCATGCGCGCTTTGAGTTGCCCATCTTCCTGGGTTATCTCCAGCCAGGAGGGATACTCGCGAAGCGGAGTCTTCAGAGTCAAATCCCAACGTCCCAGAAACGACTGGGCCGACGCGGTTGTGTCTTCCGGCTTTTTCCGCTCGGAATACATCTGCAGAGAATACATTAGGATCAACGTTGTTAGCGCGAATACTCTTTGCCGAAAATTCATATTGCTACGACTCCTTTCGCCGAGGTGACTTATAGCCAAGCATTCCCCTCGGAAATCTGCCAGCACTTACGACTTGATACTTTGCGAAGTTGAATCCCAATACACCGGTTTTTTCCTGTAGTAGGACTCATTGGCCATGTGGCAGCCGAGGGCCGCGTTGTGCCCGAACACTGCGTCTTGCAGCACTGGCTTGCGCGACCGGACGGCTTCGAAGAAGTTCCAGAGGTGGGGACGCAAGTCGTCGTAGTCGTTCCCTTTAAAGCTCAGGCTCTCGGGGGCCGGCTCCCGCCCGGGCTTGGGATCGTTTTCCTGATGCCACTGGGCGAGATAAGGTGTCTTCAGACGAGCAGGAAACGAGCCGGAGTAGTAGCTGGGAGCGAGATCCACACCGGGTTGCGGAGAATAGCTGAGCCCAAACTCCGTGAGTTCGATGATGCCCTTGGAGCCCATAAAGCGAGTAACTTCGGCGGATTCCGTATCCAAGCTCAAGCGCATGTAGACGGGAACATTGGCATATTCGAAAAGAACGGCATGGACATCGGGCGTATTGCGTCCGTCCCTCCAGCGGTAAATGCCCCCAAAGGCGGACACACGCTTGGGAATCTCATTGATCCCGAGAACGAACTGCATTCCGCTAATCAGGTGCACGAGCAAGTCGCCAGCAACCCCGGTTCCGTACTCCTTCCAGCAACGCCAACGCGCAAAGACAAGCGGGTCGAAAGCTTTTTTCGGCGCTGTTCCGAGCCACGTGTCCCAATCCAGATTTTCCGGAGACAAGTCCGCGGGCGGCGGATATTCCCACGCGCCGGTGGGATCATTCCGCCCCAAGGTCGCTTCCACCAGGCTCAACTCGCCGATCGCGCCCTGGCCGTAGAGTTCTTTCGCTTTGGCGCACAGGACCGAACTCGTCCGTTGCGCGCCAACCATGACGATCCGGTCTGACTTCTTCGCGGCTTCGACCATAGCCAGGCCCCCCGCGGGAGTATGCGAAAACGGCTTCTCGCAATACACATCCTTGCCGGCCGCCAACGCGTCAACGACGATCTGCTTGTGCCAGTGGTCCGGCACCGCTACGACGATCGCGTCAATCTCCTTGTTGTCGAGCAGTTCCTTGTACCGGCGCGTCGTCGGAATCGGCTTGCCTACAAGTTCCCGGGCCAGTTCGTGGCGGCCGTCGTAAAGATCGCAAGCGGCCGCGCACTCCACTCCTGGAAGCTGAATCGCCGTCGTCAGCAGGTTGCTGCCTTCCATTCCGACGCCGACGATTCCAAAACGAACGCGATCACTCGCAGCCACCGGGGGAGGCGACGCAAACAGCGGCTCGGAATTCAGGAGCATGGCATTCGCGGCAAGTGTGGCGCCTGCCGCTCCGGCGGTTGTTTGCAAGAACTCACGGCGCGAGAACCGATTCTTTTTCATCATATGACCTCCCTGGGTACTGCTTGCAGCCCATCACCGTTCGCAACGATGCCCGTCGCGAGCGGTTATGAAACAAGTTCGCTGTTCACTAAAACCTTCACCGAGTTTGCCCCGTTATTTTACCTGTGAGCTCAATGCGCGCTGAAGAACTTCCGACATATACGTTGAAGTCCGCGGCGTCCACCGTCCAGTCATGATTCTTGATGTTGTAGTAAGCGAAGGCCCTGCGATCGAGCGTGAGTGAAACACGCTGGGTTTCGCCCGCATTCAGTTGCACCTTCGTGAATCCCTTCAGTTCCTTCACGGGCCGGGGAACCATGGGATGCGGTTCGCCCACGTACACTTCGGCAACTTCGGCGCCGGCACGATGGCCGGTGTTCGTCACATCGAAGCTGACGGTAACGGGCTGATCTCCCGAAACGGCGGCCGGAGTCACTGAGAGGTTTTTGTAGGCAAACGTCGTATACGAAAGTCCGTAGCCGAACGGGAACTGCGGCTTGACGGCGGCCTTGTCGAAGTGGCGGTATCCGATAAACATACCCTCCGCATAAGCGGTTTTCTTGTCGCCTGCTTTGGGGTAGTAATTGTCATGCGCGGGATTGTCTTCCCAAGTGCGCTCAAACGTGACGGGCAGCTTGCCCGATGGACTGTATTCGCCGAAAAGCAATTGCGCCAGCGCCATGCCTTGCGCCTGGCCTGCATACCAGGTTTCGAAGAGCGCGGGAACATGACCGAGCCATGCATTCACGTCAACCGCGCCGCCGGAAGTGAGGACGACAATTGTGTTTTTGTTGGCAGCGGCAATCTGATTAATAAGTTCGTCCTGCACCGGGGGAAGCTGGAAGGTGCGGTCCGCACCCTCGCTCTCACTGTCGGGATCGAAGCCCGCCGCCAGCACCACTGCATCTGCCTTGGACGCTAGCGCTTTTGCCGTGGCATTCACAACCTTATCTGGACGCACGATGCCGAGTTTCACGCTCGGACCACCCCAGCTCCAATGCACGGAGTATTCAAAACGAATCTTGTGCGGCCCCGCCGCCAGCGGCAACCGTTCCTGGCTCACCTGCGCACGAGAGAGTTCCCAGGTGTCGATCACTAGTTTGTCGTCAACGTATAGTTTGTATCCGCCGCCTTCGCCGGGGCCTTGCACGAAGAAGAGGTATTCGCCAGCATCGCTGGGTGTGAAGTATCCCGACCAGCGCGCCGACACTTCGTTTTGATTGACGCCATCGCCAAGCGAGCGATCGGCGTTGATGTGTTGATCGGTACGATGAACCGAAGGCTCCCCACTTAGATTGATATTGTTGAACGCCTCAAGTTTGAGGCCCGGTTCTTTGCCCGCAGCGTCGATCGAGAAGGCCGTAGCATCGGCCATGTCGCCGAGAGATGGAATTCCGCGATCGTAATAAACGGTCGCTCCGCTGCCGAGGTAGTCCGCGATGCCTTCCAGATAGCTCACCGCGCCAAACGGACGCACGCCCGCGCTGCCTCCGCCAACTACCGGAGCGGGATAGGCATCCGGTCCGATGACAGCGATCGTTTTGATTTTCGCTTTGTCGAGTGGAAGAAGGTTGCCGTCGTTCTTGAGCAGCACCATGCCGGAGCGTGCGGCCTCAAGCGCGACCTCCCCACCCTTGGCGTTGTAGAGCGGCACGGACAAATCCGTCTGCTCGCGATCGAGCCAGCCGAAGCGAATGGCGGTGCGCAGGATGCGCCGCACCTTGTCATCAATCGTGGCTTCGCTGACCTTGCCCGCTTTCACGGCCGGCAGCAGGGTGGCGCGATTCATGAATTTGCCTGACGGCATTTCGAGGTCGAGCCCGCCGTTGGCCGCGGCTATGCCATCGTAGGTCGCATCCCAGTCGGACATGATGATGCCCTCGAACCCCCATTCCTTCTTGGCGACATCATTATTCACAAAACCGTTCTGGGTTGCGTGCTCGCCGTTGATCAAATTGTAGGAATCCATGATGGCGCCGACGTGCGCTTCCTTCACCGCCGCCTCAAACGTAGGCAGATAGATCTCGCGCATGGTGCGCTCGTCGATGATGGCATCGGCGTCGTGGCGCCGGAATTCCTGGTTGTTGCCCATGTAGTGCTTGATGGTGGCGCTCACGCCCTGGCTCTGCATGCCCGTGATGTAGGCGACCGCCGTGCGCGAGGCGAGGAAGGGGTCTTCGCCGAAATATTCAAAATTTCGTCCGCACAAAGGCGAGCGCGAAATGTTGACGCCCGGCCCAAGCATGAAATGAACGCCGCGGGCGCGCGCGTCCTGACCGATGACGGCGCCCATGCGCTCCGCGAGTTTCGAGTCCCACGTCGCGGCCAGACCGAGGCCGCCAAAACTTGTCGAAGGCCCGTAATTGCGGACGCCAAACGGCCCGTCGGCCATCTTCAGCGCAAGCAGGCCAATGTGCTTGATCTCGCGAATGTAGAACTCGTTGACGCCGCCGATGAGATCGATTTTCTCTTCGAGCGAGAGTTGCTTCAGCATCGCGTCCGCGCGGGCTTCGATGGCAGGAGTGGAGGCAGAAGGCGCCTGGGCCCAGGCGAGGAAAGAAACGAGAAGAAGAAGGACGACAAATTTCAGCTTGCGTGTCATGACGGACCTCGGCAGAAATTAAAACTTCTTTCGGAAAAAAGCCCGCGACCGAAGCCGCGGGCGTCAAGGTACAGGAGCAAGCTAGAAGATAAACTTGGCGCCGAGTTGCACGACGCGGAAACCACCCGGGCCTCCGCTGTTATTGTAGGTGTCAGACGGTGCTCCCCAGCTGCCGCTCTTAGAGACGGTTACGTTGGGAGTATTTGATCCGCCGCCGGCCGGCGTTCCATAGGTCCACTGCCACGGTCCGTTGCTATTCACGCCAAAGTTCTTGTCTTGGAAGTTGGGATGATTGAACGCGTTGAAGGCTTCCAGCCGGAGCTGGATCGAATAGCGTTCACCCATCGGAATGTTCTTGAACAACGACATGTCCCAGTTCTGCATGCCACCGCCGCGGATAATGTCGCGGGTAGCGCGCGTAGGCACACCGACTGTGGGCGTAACCAGATTCCCGCCATGGTCCACCGAGTAATGGTAAGGATAAACGCCCCACATATTGGAGCCGTCCAGAGCTCCAGAGTTCCACCCATAGCCGTTGTTCAAGCTCACGGGCGTTCCAGTCATAAACTGCGTGACTCCACTCAACTGGAAGTTGTCGGTGAGGTAGGAAAGCCACTTTGCCCCGCCAAAGTGCTTGCTCAGGCCGGGGAGGTCATAAACGTAGTTAGCGGCAAATACGTGAGTGCGGTCCCAATCGGCAGCGCGATAGTCAACCAGGGCGTTGACCGGATCCTGGTAGTCCTGATCCGAGGCGGACGTAGTTAGCGCTTTCGACCAGGTGTAAACAGCACCGACGGTCAAACCTTTGCTGAAGCGGCGCTGCAATGAGGCTTGCAGTGAGTTGTAGTTGGACGTGCCGCCCCAATCCAGGTACGCGATTTGCCCATATCCTTTGTAAGGCACGAGCGCCGCGTTCGTGTAGGAAGGATGCCCGTACGCATAAGCGCCGCTGAAGTTGACGCCAGCTGCTGAATAGATCGCAGGCAGGTTCGGCTCGACAGCGGGTACTACGCCGCCGGAGTAGTTGTTCGGGTCCTGCGCGGCCGCTGTGAACGCATAGCCATAGGGGATGGCATTGATGTTGCGCGACGTTACCAAGTGACGCGACATCGTGCCGACATATGCCACATCAAGTGTGGTGCCCTTCGCGATTTCGTGTTGCACTCCGAAGCTGAAGCTGTACACGGTTGGGACTTTGCCGTTTCGCGCCGCCCCGACGATGTTCTTATCGGCCTGCACGAAGTTCCCGAAGTCACCGCCGAGGCTTGGCAGGTTGGAGACGTTGTTGGCTGCTACCTGGGCCGTCTGAACCAGTGCGGGATTGTTAAAGACAGTGTTAAAGATCAGGTTGCCCTGCGTTCGGTCATGCATCATGCCCACTCCACCGCGCAGGACTGTCTTGTGGGTGCCAAAAATATCAAAGGCAAAACCCAGTCGGGGTTCAGGCATAATGCCACGGCTGTTCCACCCGCCGTCGGGAAGTTGACCGTTCTTTGTGTACTGCATACCGTCCAGCGGATTGCCGCTGTTGGGAACTATATTGCCGTTAGAATCGATGGATACGGCCGTATTCGGGTCGTACGCTGAAGGAACGAAGAGAGCTATCTGGTTATTAGCATCGATCTGGGGTGGAATCCACGCGAACCTCATACCGTAATCCAGCGTTAGGCGCGAATTAACCTTCCAGGTGTCCTGTACGAAGAACTCCAACTGGTTGTAACGGTACGCGCCCACAGGGCGCGCCGTGGATTGGTCGAAGCTAGTGAAGTATCCCAATAGCTCGCTGGCTAACGGATCGCCCAGATTGTAGCCGTTGCTGGAGGTGTTTCCGAAGGTGAACTGGCCATTCATGTTGTTCCAGGCTATCTGGTTCTTACGGCTGCGCTGATAGAACACGCCAGCCTTCAATGTGTGGCTGTGCCGCACCCAGGAAATGTTGTCGTTCACATTGATTGTGGTGTTGGCTTGGTACCAGGGCGTACCGCCCAGATAGCCGCCTTGAAAATTGACGTTGCCAAGGCCGCCGAAGCTCATATCCGGCATGGTTACGTTGGGATAGAGCAGTGGCAGGGTGATTTTGTTGGCGGCCAGCGAGATGTTCCCGTTGGCGCCGTCTACCTGAGAGAGGGTATGGCTGGGGCCCAAGGAGAACTCATTCAATATGGTCGGGGTGATCGTGCTGACCAGGTTCGCCGAGAAGTTCCAGCCGGGATGCTTCTGCGTGCAACCGCCGGGGAACTGGACCGCCGAAACACAAGCAATGACACCGTAAGGTCCACCTCCGCCGGTGAAGGGGGAGGAATCAGTCTCGGAGTTGTGAATCCAGCGCCCGTAGAGCCGGTTTTTACTGTTGAGTTGGTAGTCCACGCGGAGAATGTCTTCGCGGCGCGGAGACAGAGCAGAAAGAGCTTCCGAGAAGTTGTAGTTCTGGCCTTTGACGACGCCGAAACCGCTCACATTGGGTTCAGGATAAAGTTTCAGGAGTTGCTGCATCGTCGTGTTGATCCCAGAGGTGATCACATTGTTTGTGATCCCTGGGCCGGTGATCACAACCGGATTGAGTTGGTCGTCGGTGGATTGCGAGAAGTCGCCTTTTTTTTCCAAGTCCGTCGGAGTATAGAACTGAGTGGTCCCTACCGGAACTAACTGCCGATAGAATTCCTCACTCCAAAAAACGAAGAGCTTGTCTTTCTTGATTGGGCCGCCGATTTGGTATCCGATATCGTTGTACCGGTAGAGTGGCCGATCGTTGTGCGGCGTCGGAGCTGCCAACTGATTCTGTTTATTGAAGTACTCGTTGGCATTCAACCCCTCGTGGCGATGGAAGAAGCGACCGTTGCCGTGCCACTGGTTCGTACCGCCCTTGCTAACGAGCGCCACCTGGCCGCCCGCCGCTTTGCCGAACTCCGCCTGGTAGTTTGAGGTCAGCACTTTCGCTTCCTCAATTGCGTCGGGGTTGAGGGTAACGTGGGTCCCGCCGTTGTTGCCCGTGTCTACATTGGAGGCGCCGTCAATCGTGAACTCGTGCTGGTTGGAACGCGTGCCGTTAATGTTGAAGGCATCGATCCCGCCCGTTCCGGAATGGTGAAAGTCACCGGTTCCAACCACGCCGGGAATCAGCTTCATATAATCCAGGACGTTGCGGCCGTTCATGGCGACGTCGTCGAGCTGCTTGCTGGTAATCACGTCGGAGCGTTCGCCCGAATTCGACTGCAACTGGATTTGCCCGACATCAGCGGTGACAGTTACCTCGTCAGTTGCCGTGCCTACCGTTAGCACGAAGTCGCCGGCGCTCAGCTTGTCAGCGGCGCTCAGTACGATTCCGGTCGTCTCCAGTTTCTTGAAACCCTTCGCCTCGACCGTGACCGTGTAGGTTCCCGGGAGCAGGTTGGGAGCGACGAAAGAGCCGTCACCGCCGGTCGTGACCGTGCGCGTGATGCCGTTGGCGGGGTTTGCGATGGTGACGGAAGCGTCTTGGACCATGGCGCCGGTGGAATCTTTCACGGTCCCGAAAATGGTGCCGGAGGTGACTTGCGCCAGCAGGGGCGCGCACGTGAGGCATGCGATCGCGGCAGCGATCAGAGCCATCATGAGGCTGCGGCGGGCAATCGTAACAACGCTGTCTTGGGATGAACTCGGCATGGGTTCCCTCCTCGGGGTGAATTCCTATCGGCAACACAAAGGCAAATTGATTGTGCGCGAGACGTTTAATATTCGTCGGTGACGGCGACCACATGCCCCGGTTAAATAACCGCTTTAGTTATGAACAAAAGCGGTTTAGTATTGTTCGTCCGACATTAGGCATCCGGACCCCGCCCGCTGTCAAGAGGATTCTGACCGGAGGCAGAGTCTATGGAAAACTGGAAGCTGCTATTCTGGAGCGCCCAATGAAAAAAGCTCGTACCCGCAACGGTTTGGGAGCGGCTCTGCCCGCGAAGCCGGTGAGTCTGCGGGCGCTGGCGGAGTATCTGAAGCTGTCGCCGGCCACGGTTTCGGTGGTGATCAATGATTCACCGGCGGCCAAGGCGATTCCGAAGCATACAAAAGATCGAGTGCTGCAGGCGGCGCGCAAGCTCGAATATCGCCCGAACTTTTTTGCCCGCTCGTTGAGCCTGAAGCGCGGATTCATGGTGGGCGTGCTGGTACCGGAGATCAGCGAAGGCTATGCCGCGTCGGTCATGCGCGGCATCGAAGACGAGTTGCTGAAGGATGGTTACTTCTATTTTGTGGCGAGCCATCGCGGCCAGCCGGATTTGATCCAGGAATACCCGCGCATGCTGATCGACCGCGCGGTCGAAGGCTTGATTCTCCTGAATACTCCGGTGGCAGAATCGCTGCGTGTGCCGGTGGTCGCAATCTCGGGACATCATCGGTCGCCGGGCGTGACCAACATCGTGGTGGATAACAAGAAGGCGACCTTGGCCGCGCTCGAACATCTGGTCAAGCTTGGCCACCGTCGCATCGCGTTCTTTAAAGGGCATCGCGGCAGTGCGGATACGGAGTATCGGTGGAAGGGCGTTCTGCGAGCGGCAGCGCAACTTGGTATTGAGGTGAGTCCAGAGCTAACGATTCAACTGCAACGTGACGTGGAAAATCCTGGGCCTTCGGTTCCGGAAGAAGGCTACGTAACCGCGCAGGAATTGCTGGCGACTGGGCAGCGGTTCACCGCGTTGTTCGCTTTCAACGATATTTCGGCAATTGGCGCAATGCGCGCCTTTCGCGATGCGGGGCTGCGCATTCCAGAGGATGTTTCGGTGGTGGGCTTTGACGATATCCAGGCGGCGGCGTATCTGACTCCCAGACTTACCACCGTGCGGCAACCGCTGCGGCAGATGGGAGAGATGGCCGCCAAGCAGTTGCTGATGCGAATTTCCAACCACAAAGGAAAAACGCCGCAACTGATTTTGCTGGCGCCGGAGTTGGTCGTGCGCGAGTCGACGGGCCCGGCTCGCGGGTTGCAGGCGGAGTAAAACGTGGACCGTGGTCAGAGAACGTCAGGGCTTTGCCGATTCCCTCTTTGCGGGTTCGGACCGCTGGTAGACGCGCACGTAATCGACCAGCATGGTTTGCGGAAACACGCTTGTGGAGTCCGGGTTTCCAGGCCAGTCGCCGCCCACCGCCAGGTTGAGGATCAGAAAGAATGGTTTGTCGAAGACCCATTTCCATCCGGGCTGAAGGTCGGCACGCGTGCGGCGCACGTAAAGATCCTTATCGACAAAGAAGCTGACGGAGTCAGGGTCCCACTCGATGGCGAAGACGTGGAAGTCGTCGGCGAAGCGCTGCTTGCCGGGGAGCGGGTAGGGCGCCTCTATGCCGGTGCCGCCGACGTATCCGGGTCCGTGAATCGAACCATGAATGATGGCGGGCTCCTTGCCGATGTTTTCCATGATGTCGATTTCGCCGCACGCGGGCCAGCCCACTTTTTCGATGTCGTCGCCGAGCATCCAGAAGGCGGGCCACATGCCCTGTCCGTACGGAACTTTGATGCGGGCTTCGAAACGGCCGTAGGTTTGGGAGAATTTGCCGAAGGTCTTGAGTCGCGCCGAGGTGTAGTTTCGTTTGACTCCGTCTGGGCCAGTGTACTTTTCCGGCA
>OBLU010004582.1_pt1 | contig 12457 bp, 10 predicted proteins | sample 1518681 | NCBI WGS metagenome assembly OBLU01 (sample SAMEA3539304, study PRJEB22396) | soil metagenome | biome: tundra; feature: field; material: soil | place: USA | collected 2010-05 | depth 0.15 m | reverse complement strand
GGCCCGGTGTCCGCCGCTCTGGCGCCTGGCGCGGGTGCCACCGCCCCGGTGTCCGCCGCTGATGCCGCCGCGATCGCCGGCCTGACCCGCCAGCAACTTGCCGGCCAGCGGGTGATCTACAGCTATGGCGGGCTCACGCCGCCGGGCAGCCTGCTCTGGCTGATCAGTCATGGCGACGCCGCCGGGGTGATTTTCTTCGGTAAGAACATCTCCAGCCAGGCGCAGATCAAGGCCGTCATCAAGCGGCTTGATCAGGCCAACGCGAGCAAGCTGAATCCGGTGCGCGAGCCGCTGCTGCTGATGACTGACCAGGAGGGCGGCATCGTCCGCAGGCTGCCGGGCGCTCCGTTACTGTCCGAAAAGCAGATCGGCCAGTCGGCGCATCCCGCCTCGGCGGCCGCGGCGGCCGGCACCGGGGCCGGGCGTAACCTGCGTCGCGTCGGCATGAACGTCAACCTCGCTCCGGTGCTGGACGTGTACCGGCAGGCGGGCAATTTCATCGATCAGTTCGGGCGCTCCTACAGCAATAGCCCGAAGACCGCCGCCGCCCTCGGCGCAGATTTCATCAAGGCGCAGCAGGCCGCCCGGGTGGCCGCGACCGCCAAGCATTTCCCCGGCCTGGGCGCGGCGACGAGGTCACAGAGCACTGACCTCGGGCCGGTGACGCTTAACGTGCCGCTGCATTCGCTGCGCACGGTTGACGAGCACCCCTATCCGGCCGCGATCGCCGCCGGGGTGCGGCTCATCATGGTGTCGTGGGCGGAGTACCCGGCGCTCGACCACCGGCCGGCTGGCCTTTCCGCCACCATCGTCGGCGGCGAACTGCGTCAGCGGCTCGGGTTCCGCGGCGTGACCATTACCGATGCTCTCGAGGCTGGCGCGCTGAAGGCGTTCGGCCCGATTGCGAATCGCAGCGTGCTCGCAGCCAGCGCCGGCATGGATCTCCTGCTCGCCGCGGGCCAGCAAGTCGCCGAAGGCGAGCAAGCCCGCAATGCGCTCGCCGGCGCCTACCTGCACGGCCACCTGAACAATGCCGCCTTCAAGGCTGCCGTCGGGCGGATCATCGCCCTCCGGGCCAGCCTCCGCAGCTAGAACCCGGTTCCCCGGTTCTCCGGGCGGCGGCCATACTGGCGGGGTGCAGCGGGTATCTGTGGTGGGCAACAGCGGATCGGGAAAGACCACCCTCGCTCGCGCACTGAGCCGCAGCATGGCAGCTCCGCATCTGGAACTCGACTCGGTATTTCACCAGCCTGGCTGGGAGCCGCTAGCGGACGAGCACTTCCGCGCCCGGGTCGCGGAGTTCGTCGCTGCCAGCCGCTGGGTGGTCGACGGCAACTACAGCCGGGTCCAGGACCTGGTCTGGCAGCGGGCGGATACCGTGGTCTGGATCGATCTGCCCAGGCGCCTGGTGATCCGGCGGATCATCTTGCGGACGCTGCGCCGGACGGTGGGCCGGGTCGAGCTCTGGAATGGAAACAAGGAACCCTGGACGAACCTGTTCCGCGCCGACCCGGCCAAGTCGATCATCGCCTGGTCGTGGACGCGGCACCGGATCTACCAGGAGAGGTACGCGCGCGACGCGGCGGATCCGGCCAATGAGCACCTGACATTCGTCAGGCTGCGGTCCCCTGCGGATGCAGCCCTGCTGATCAGCAGGGCGGGGGAGCACTCTGACTCCGCTCGCCGGCCGCCGGTCAGCGGCCCGCCAGGCCGTCGATCCGGTCCACTTCGCCCGGATCGAGCGAGAAGCCGAAGATATCGAAATTAGCGGCGATCCTGCCGGGATCTGATGACCTCGGGATGACCGTGATCTGATGCTCGATGTGCCACCGCAGCACCACCTGCGCGGCCGTCACGTGATGGGCCGCGGAAATCCCGGTGAGCACCGGATCGGCCAGATCGGTGTCCTTCAGCGGGCTGTATCCCTCGACCGCGACACCGCGCTCGCGGTTGGCGGCCAGGAATCCGGCGTCGTAGCGCGCCGGATTCCAGTGCACCTGGTTGACCGCCGGGGCCTGGCCGGTCGCCTCGATCAGGTCATCGATCTGCGCGACCGAATAGTTGCTCACGCCCACCGCCCGGACCATGCCCTCGTCCCTGAGCGCGAGGAACTCGTGCCAGACGTGCCTGCCGGTCCGCCCGCGCGGCGGCCAGTGCACCAGCCACAAGTCGACGTAGTCGGTGCCGAGGGCGCGCAGCGAAGCCTTCAGGACGGCGCGTTCCCGGCCCGCGTCAGCCGGGCGGAGCTTGGTGGTGATGAAGACTTCCTGCCGGTCCACGCCGCTAGCCCGCAGCGCGCGGCCAACCTCGTCCTCGTTCGCGTACATCGAGGCGGTGTCGATGTGCCGGTAGCCAGTCCGCAGCGCGTCGCGAACGCACTCGCAGGCCTGGCGGCCGCGCAGCCGCCAGGTCCCGAAGCCCAGCATCGGCATCTCGCCGCGGCCGCGCAGCGAGACGGCGGGCACATCGCCAGCATCACTCATATGCCCATTGTCCGCCTTCGCCTGGCCGGCCCGCGTCTGCCCTCAGGTGAGCGGCGTGCCCGTGCTTGCGATCTGGGCGGCCAGCAGCTCAGCCAGCCGCAGGGTCACCGGCCCTGGCGCCCCGTTGCCGATCACCCGGCCATCCACCGAGATGACGGGCGCGATGCCGCCCATCGTGCCGGTGACGAACACCTCGTCGGCCGTATACAGCTGGGTGAGGCTGTAGTCGCCGGCCGCGCAGCCGATCCCGGCCCGGACGGCGAGATCGAGCACCACCGCCCGGGTGATGCCCTCCGGGCACGCCACGGCCGAGGGCGTCCCGAGGACATCGCCGGTGACCAGGAAGATGTTGGTCGCGTTCGTCTCGGCGACGAAGCCGCGCGGGTCGAGCATGATCGCGTCATCGGCGCCAGCGAGGCTGGCCTCGATCTTGGCGAGGATCGAGGGCAGCAGGTTGTTGTGATGGATCTTGGGGTCCAGGCAGTCTGGCGGCGGCCGGCGCACGCTCGAGGTGATCAGCGTGATGCCGGCCGGGTCGTAGACCGGCGGCTTGTGCTCGGCCAGCACGATCAGGGTGGGCCCGGACTGGTTGAGCCGGGGGTCCATGCCGCTGGTGATCTTCACGCCCCGGGTAAGGGTGAGCCTGATGTGCACGTTGCCGGTCATCCCGTTGGCCGCCAGGGTGCGCTGAATCTCCGCGGTGATCTCCTCGTCGGACGGCACTGACTCGAAGGCCAGCGCCTTGGCCGAGTTGCGCAGCCTGGCCAGGTGCGCCTCAAGCCGGAAGATCCGGCCGCCATGCAGCCGCAGGCCCTCCCAGACCGCGTCGCCGCCCTGCACAGCGGAGTCGAAAGGGCTGATCGCCGCCTTGTCACGGTGGGTCAGGTCACCGCCCACGTTGACGATCAGGTCCCGGTTGCGCTCATCGAAGGTCTGCAGCATGGGCGCTCCTCTCCCGCGTGCTGCGCGGCCCCCGGTCCCTCATGATCGTGACGATTTTTCAGCGCTATTTACTGAAAAGTAGTCACGATCATGAAAATGGGCCGGGGCGCTCCAGCAGCGCCTTATGGTTTCAGGCGATGATCAGACATCTCGGCATAGAACGGCTGGCAATGGCCAGCCAGTTGCTCAAGTTCCGGCGGCAGTTCCGCCAACGACTCCCGGTACGGGCCAAACCCGGTCGACCGCCAGACCCCCTCGTACCAGTACCGTGCCCACACCCCGTCGGTATCCCGCGGTCCGGCCGGCCAGGACAGCATCGCCGGGTCGAACGGGACACCGAGCGCATCGCACAGTGCCCGCAGCGTCCGCTCCGGCTGCAGCAGGATGTCGCGGGCGTCCACGACCGGGCCGCCGAACCGCCGGAAGATTTCCACCTGCTGCGCCAGGCCCAGATCGGCCAGCTCGGGCTCGGCGCGCACCTTCGCGTACGAGGCCAGGAGCTGCCGCGGGTCCCTGATCAGGAATGCGTGCCGGAGCCCGCCGAGCGCGCCCCGGTCCACCTCGGGCAGCAGATGGTGGGTCATGTGCTTGGCGTAGTGGATGGTCTTCCCGGCGGGCAGCGGGGCGAGCGTGAGCTCGTCGATTACGGTGCGCCAACCGTTAGGCATGCTCTGGATGATTTCGTCGCGACCTGGATGCGGGACCCTGGTGCTGGCCAGGTAGAAGCCGTACAGCGGCTCGTCCGCGACTGCCGTGTCCGGCCTGCTGCCGAAGGAGCGCATCAGCGCCGTCGAGATCGTGCGCGGCCCGGACCACATCGCGATCCGGGCCGGGGTCACAGTACGACCACCGAGCGCAGCACCTCGCCGCGCTGCATCTTCCTGAAGGCCACCTCGACCTTGCTCAGCGCGATGGTCTCGGAGACGAACCGCTCCAGCGGCAGCCGTCCCTGCAGGTGCAGGTCGACCAGCATGGGGAAGTCCCGGTCGGGCAGGCAGTCGCCGTACCAGGACGACTTGAGCGCGCCGCCGCGCCCGAAGACGTCCGGCAGCGGCAGCTCGAGCCGCATCTCGGGCGTGGGCACCCCGACCAGCACGACAGTGCCAGCCAGGTCGCGGGCGTAGAACGCCTGGGTGTAGGTCTCGGGCCGGCCGACAGCCTCGATCACCACGTCGGCGCCGTTCCCGCCGGTGAGCTTGCGGATGGCCTCGACCGGGTCAGCCTCCAGCGAGTTGATCACGTCGGTAGCGCCGAACTCGCGGGCCCAGTCGAGCTTCCGCTGATCGACGTCGACCGCGATGATCGCGCGTGCTCCGGCCAGCCCGGCGCCGAGCACCGCGGCACTGCCCACGCCGCCGCAGCCGATCACGGCCACGGAGTCGCCGCGAGTCACGGGGGCGGTGTTGAGCGCGGCGCCGAGGCCGGCCATCACGCCGCAGCCGAGCAGCCCGGCGACTTCGGGCCGGATCCTCGAGTCCACCTTGGTGCACTGGCCCGCGGCGACGAGCGTCAGCTCGGCGAACGCCCCGATGCCCAGGGCGGGCGACAATGGCGTGCCGTCGGCGAGCGTCATTTTCTGCGTGGCGTTGTGGGTCGCGAAGCAGTACCAGGGCCTGCCCCGGCGGCAGGCCCGGCACTGTCCGCAGACCGCGCGCCAGTTCAGGATCACGAACGCGCCCGGATGGAGTCCCGTCACGCCTGCCCCGACGGCTTCCACCACGCCCGCCGCCTCGTGGCCGAGCAGATAGGGGAAGTCGTTGCCGATGCCGCCTTCCCGGTAGTGCAGGTCGGTGTGGCAGACGCCGCACGCCTGGACCCGGACCAGCGCCTCCCCGGGTCCCGGATCAGGGACAAGGACCGTGGTGAGTTCTACCGCAGTGCCTTTGCCGCGGGCGATGACGCCGGTCACCTCATGTGCCATCGGGCCAGGTCCCTTCGCTAGATTCCGAAACGGGGATCATGTGCCGATCCGGTCCCGCCGGTGTATTCGGGCCGGATGCCGGTGTGGGCCGATGATACGGCGCGGTCCGCCCCCGGAGGCCAGCCGGGTCAGCGGCCGGTCAGCGGCCGGCCACGAGGACCTGAACTGTCGGCGGTGCCATGGGCACAAGTGTGAGACCGAGCTGGTCCGCGCTGATATCACGAAGCGGGACCAGGTAGCGGGGCGGTCTGGTGCGGAGCGAGAGCATCCCGGGCCGGCGGCCCATCCAGCGTGGCGGGATGATCACCATCAGCCCGGCGAAGAAGACTCCGGACACGAAACGATGCCAGTGGACGATCGATGCGGCCGGGCCGAGCACGATCTCCAGACGGGCACCGTAGTACTTGTCGGTGATCCTTAGCTGCTCGATCTGCGACCACGGCACGAGCTGGCGCTTCCGCCGGGATCTCTTCCTCCTGGGCAGCAGCCCCAGCCAGACGCCGCTGGCATCGGCGGCGAACGCATTCTGCCGCATGGTCGCCAGGACTCCCGCCAGGGTCAGCGTGGCGAGCAGCAGCGCGCCCAGGGCTATGGCCGTGTACCAGGCGGGGAGCCGGCCTTTGAGTACGAGCAGGACTGCAGCCGCCGAGTACCACACGGGGATCAGCAGCAGGTAACCGCGCGGGAAGATCGCTGCCGGTCCTTTCACTGAGCCGGAGTACCTGTGCTCCACGGGGCGCCTCCGTAATACCCGTTACTGGAATCTTCGGCCGGACCTGGCGCCGCGGCAAGCATCACTTTTTCCGGTGCTCAAGGAAGCCGTCCGGGCAGCCGGTCAGCCGCTCAGATCGTGGCCGCGCGTAGCCATAGCGACCGACCTGGTAGCGGGCCATGCGGATCTTGCCGCATGATGTAGTGATCTCGGTACGGCAGAGACGCCGCCTCAGTGTCAGGGGTAACTCGCTTAAATGAGCACCGGATGGAAGCAGAGCCAGCAGGAAGGATCTGCCCATGCCCCCTATGAGGAAGCCTGGCCGCACGAGCGAGACAACGATGTGCCGTGGCAGGACCCGTCGCAGGATGCCGTAGGGCAGCGCGGCGCTGAGCCGTGGGCTCCTCCTGGGCGGCGCGGCGCTGAGCCGTGGGCTGCCGGGTATGGCGGCGCCGGTTACGAGGCTGGTTACCCGGAGCCGTGGGCAGCCGCGCCGGAGGGCGCCGGTAACTCAGAGCCGTGGATTGCCGGGCATAGCGACGCGGGCTACTCGCAGCGAGCGCCGGGCGGCCATGATCATCATCCCGAGCCGTGGGAGGCCGGGTACGGTGAGACTGGTTACCCGGAGCCGTGGGTTGCGGGGCCTGGCGATGCTGGCTATTACCCGGAGCCGGGGTCGGCCGGGTCTGGCTACTATCCGGAGCCGGGGTCGGCGGAGTCTGGCTACTATCCGGAGCCGTCGGCCGGGTCTGGCGAGGCTGGCTATTACTCCGAGCCGTGGGTGGTGGCCCAGGACCCTTCGGAACCGTGGCCGCCTGGGCAGCGGGCCGACGCTGGTTACTTGGCGCCGCGGGCCCCGGGCTGGGATCATGCCAGGTCTCAGCCAGCGAGGCAGGTTGACACGGAGTATCCGGAATCATTGCCAGCCGGACAGGATCGCGCCGAGCCCTGGTCAGCCGCCGTGAGTGACTCACAGTCATGGGCGAGCAGCCAGGACCAGGAGCCGCAGCCTTCTGAGCAGCCGCAGCCGCAGCGGGCCGCTCCAGCGCAGACGTGGGACAAGCCAGCGCAGTCCTATCAGCAAGAATGGGACCAGGCTGGCAGCAGTTCCGATGATGAGGCGGATTACGACTGGTATCGGTACCTGGGCCAGGGACTCTCGCCGCAGGCCAAGCCTGCCGCTATGGCCCGGCCGCAGCCCCCGGCAGCAGGCAACGGCACAACTCGCTCGACGCGGTCAGAGCCGGAGACGGCCCGGCGTCGGGGATTCTCTCGTTCGGGCCGGGAGAAGTCACGCACCACTGCTGCTGACCCGGGTTCTTGCGATCAGGAGAGCAACGATCCCGATCCCGGCCAGCCGGAGCAGCGGCGCGCTGAGGTGGGCCGGGCGGATTTCACTGAGCCTGGTCTGGGGCGTGCGGAGCAGCGGCGCGCTGAGGTGGGCCGGGCGGATTTCACTGAGCCTGGTCGCGGTAAGCCGGAGCCCTGGCGCCCCGAGACCGGTCAGGGAAATCACAGGCAGCCGGCGCAGCTCAGCGGCGTGGGCTCCGCGGACGTCGGCCCGGCGCTGGCTGGCCATCCGCAGAACACTGACGAATCGCCTTCAGTCGGCGACACGGCCCGCGCCCGCGGTCGTCATGGAACCCCGGCCGGAACCCGCAGGTCAGCTGCGCCGGTGCCAGGACGAAGGCTGCGCGGCAGGCAATCATCGCCCAGCGGGGCTGCCGCTGTGCAGGCACCTGTCAAGCGCGAGCCCGACCGGCAGGAACCAGTCAGGCGCCAGCCAGACCGGCGGGAACCCGTCAAGCGGCAGCCCGACAGCCCGGCCCCCGCCACGCTGGTACCGGCTGCGGCGCCTGCGAACAGGAAAGTGCCCGAGGAGCCCGCGGTCCAGCCAGCCCGGTCGGCATCGCGTGCCGACCGTCCGCGCCGCCCGCGCAGGCGGCTGACCGGGCGGCGCATCGGGCTGCTGGTCGGCGGCGTCGTGGTCCTGGCAGGAGGAGCGGCGACAGCGGTCTTCCTGCATGGATCCGGTGGCGGGGTCCCGCACGTCCTGGTGACTCCGGCCAACCTTGGCAACTACGTCCAGGCACCGCTGCTCGCCCAGAACATGGGCGCGGCGGAACTGCAGAAGCAGATCGTCGCCAACAGCGGTGGCGAGGCAAAGCACGTGGTGTATGCCGTATACGAAGACGCGACTGGTCCAGCTGCGCAGCACGGGCCGCAGATCATCTTGTTTATCGGCGGGAATCTGTCAGGCACGTCGTCTGGCTCGTTCATGAGCAGTTTCATGGGCAAGCTTCAAGGTGCCTCGACCACCAGCGCTGGATCCATGGGTGGTGCAGCCGCCTGCGTGCCGAGCGTTGGCGGGCGTCTCGCGGAGTGCGCCTGGGCGGACAGCGACACGTTCGGCGTCGTCGCCTCGCCTACGCTGGGCGCGGCGGCCCTGGCTAGTGAATTGCGCGCGGTACGTCCGCTGGTAGAGAAGCGGGCAACCTGACTGGTCGAGAAAAGGGCAAGCTGGTCTGTGCTGACCGCCTACTTGTCGGCTGCCTTGCTGTTCTGCGGTCGCGGCGTGCGCAGTGACAGGCGCGCGATGGCAATGGCGACAGCGCCGGCCAGCACCGCCAGCCCGGCGAGCTGCCCGCCGATAAGCCGAGGGTCCAGCGGCAGGATCGCGGATGCGACGGCGGCATTAACGCGGCGCGGGTGCCGGCTGCCCGGAACAGCGGAAGTTGGGTTCGGGGACGCGCTGCTCCCGGGAGTGACCGTCGGGAACAGGTTGACCGGGTTGCCGACGGTGGTCCCTGTGCCCGGCACTGTGGTCACGCTGCCAGGAAGCGGAGGCAGCGCAGGCACCGTCGGCGCTGGCGTGCTCGGGCTGGTCGGCGCTGGCGTGCTCGGCGGCGCCGCAGTGATCAGGACGCTGGCGTATGCATCGAACGAGACTGCTCGCTTCCCGCTCGCCGTCGCAGTGAGCGTGACCTTCTTTCCCGCTGCCGCCGTGTCCGCCACCTTGACGCTGGCCTTTAGCTCGTCCGCCTGGCCGGTGGGCAGGCTGCCCACGTGGCAGACTGCACCGCTGGCCGACGGGCAGACCGTGAATTCGGCCCCGGACACATGCGCGACCTGCCGCACAGCTGCCGAGACGCTCACGCCCTGAGCGGCTGCCCCAGTGCTCCAGACCCAGATCGCGTACGTGGCGGTCTTTCCCTGCCTGACGCTGGCATTCGAGAAAGGCTGGACGGAAACGCAAAGCTGGGCGGTCTTCGGTTTAGGGGAAGGTGATGGCGAAGGGCTTGGGCTCTTGCTTGGCGACGGGCTCTTGCTTGGCGTCGGGGACTTGTTAGGTGTGGGCGTGCCGCTGGAACTCGGGGTCTTGCTGGGGGTTGGCGTGCCGCTCGGAGTGGGGGTCTTGCTGGGGGTCGGCGTGGCGCTGGAGGTCGGGGTGTTGGCGGGAGTTGCGCTTGAACTCGGGCTGGGGCTCTTGTGCCGCTGGCGCGCCGCCTGGCCGACCAGCCGGACAGCCGCAGCCGAGTCAAGGGCCGGTGCCTTCCGTGCAGCCGCATTCGGGTACGCCGCGACGGTCACCGCTGGGCGCACGGAGCACGCGGCCGTCACGATCGGGGGATGAACGCCGTCGGTGGCGGCGAGAGCTTCGCCGAACATTCCGCTGGAGATCACCAGGATGCCTGCCATGGCGCTGAACGTGGCCATCCGAGCGGACCGCAGGGTCACAGCCCTGGCCTCACCGCTGGCGTCCCGTTGCGGGCTCCGCTGGTCTCCACAACTTCTCACCCTATGCATCCCAGGATGATGCATTCCCCTCTGTCCCTATTCGACACCTCAGCTGCCGTGGATGCTAGGGCGGGGGAGATGATCTAGCCAGCGGTGACCCAGCATTGACGAGCCGGGGAGTTCCCACGGAATCGAGTGACATTCTCACCAGGCCAGCGCCCAGGCCTGATGTGATCCTCAGATACGGCCCCGGTGAAGATCATGTCGCTGACCTGCGGCTTCCCGTGTCTCACCGGAGCGGCCAGCCGGGCGGGCGCGGCGTCCCACTCGTACTCTTTTTGCACGGCGGCTTCTGGCGCACCGCTTACGACCGGGCGCATACCGGGCCGCTGGCCGCCGCGCTCGCGGCCGACGGGTTTGCTGTGTGCACGCCCGAGTTCCGCAGGACCGGCCAGCCTGACGGCGGCTGGCCGGGCACGTTCGACGACATTGCGGCCGCTGTCGACGTCCTGCCCGGCCTTGCCGAGGCGGCCGCGGGCGGCCTTATCGATCCAGGCCGGGTGCTGGTCGCCGGACATTCCGCAGGAGGGCACCTCGCTCTCTGGGCAGCAGCGCGGCATCGGCTGCCGGCTAGTGCCCCCTGGCATGCCGCAGCAGGTAGCTTTGCCGGGGTGGTGGCTCTGGCGGCCGTTAGCGATCTGGTCTCTTGCTACCAGCTGCGGCTCGGAAACGGGGCGGTGGCCGAACTCCTGGGCGGCAGTCCCGCCGCGCTTCCTGACCGGTACGCGTTGGCCGATCCTGTTGTCCTGATGCCCGGAGGTACTCAGGTCCGGCTTGTCCATGGCAGCGCCGATGACGTCGTGCCGTGCCAGATGAGCATTGACTACGCGGCGCGCGCTCGCAACGTAGGCGACGACGTGACCTGCACGGCCCTAAGCGGAGCAGGACATTTCGAAGTGATAGATCCGCTTTCGGATGCATGGCCGCATGTGGTCGCGGCCTTCCGGGCGCTGTCCGCGTCGGAGGGCCCGGCGGCCGCGGCTTCCGGGCCATCATGCTGAGCTCGGTTCGTGTATGCTCGCGAACGCGGTTGCGCCTATCGGCTGGATGATCCACCGAGGCGCTGATCGCGTGAGCGCTGGCGTGCACTCGCCGGGCGCGCCCCCTTAGCTCAGTCGGCAGAGCGTCTCCATGGTAAGGAGAAGGTCTACGGTTCGATTCCGTAAGGGGGCTCCGCATATCACCAGGTCAGCTGGCTGTTCCTGATTGGATCGAGCGACCTTCAAGATCGTCTGACCGTCAGTTGACCGTCGTTCTGAACGGGGATCGCTGTCACGCGGCATCACAGATTGTCCTTCGATGACACGCTGGTCCCCCAAGACCGTGGTGGTCGTTGAACAGCCTCAGAGCCCCAACGGGGTACCTGTTGCTCTCCCGCGACAAGTGCTATAGCGGTTTTCAAGACCCGTCCGGGAACTCGTCTGACCTGCGCGGACGATGTTGCCAGTGACAATCTGGGCATGTATTCGGCACGCTCAAGCTTGGCGGGGGCTGCTTCACTAACATGCGGCCCTTTGCGGTCTTCCTGCGGCGGCTATCGAGCCGGACTAGGAGGGGCACGCAGTTAACGAGGCTGGGGGCGGCGGGCTGGCCTGTGTGCTGGGCCCGCGAAGCTGCTCGGGCGCTGGCGGGCGAATGGCCGTACGGTGGGTCCGTGGAGGTGCGGCTTTTCGGCCAGCTCGAAGCGGTGCAGGAGGGCGTGGCGGTGCCGGTCCGGGGCACCAGGCAGCGGGCTCTGCTGGCCCTGCTGGCGCTGCAGCGGGGGCAGCCGGTCAGTGCCGACCGCCTGATCGATGCCCTGTGGGGTGACGGGCAGGCGGCGAACCCGGCCAACGCCCTGCAGGCGCAGATCGGCCAGTTGCGCCGCACCTTCGGGGCGGCGGCGATCGTCACCACCGAAGCCGGCTATGCCCTTGCGGTCGGTCCCGATGAGGTCGACGTCGTCCGCTTCGAGCAGCTGGTGGCGAAAGGACGACGGCTGGCCGCCGACGGCGAGATGGCGCCGGCGTCGGCCGCCCTGGGCGAGGCGCTTGGCCTGCGGCGCGGCGAGCCGCTGGCTGAGTTCACTTATGCGGGCTTTTTTGATACCGAACGGGCGCATCTGGGCGAGCTGACCCTGGTGGCGATCGAGGCCCGGGCCGGGGCCGACCTGGGATTGGGGCGCCACGGTGAGCTCGCCGGCGAACTAGAGGCCCGGTGCCGGGAGCACCCGCTGCGCGAGGGCCTGTGGGAGCTGTTGATCCTCGCCTTGTACCGGGCCGGGCGGCAGGCCGAGGCGTTGCGCGCCTATACCGAAATCCGTGATCGTCTGGTCAGCGAGCTGGGCATCGACCCCGGCCCGGCGTTGCGCGAACTGCAGGCCCGGATCCTGGCCCAGGACCCGTCGCTCGCCCCAGCCAGCGCCCCAGCCGACCCGGCTCCGGTCCGGGCGGCCGCGCCGACGGCAGCCGGCAATCTGCGGGAGCGGCTGAGCAGCTTCGTCGGCCGTGACGCCGAGCTGGAACAGCTGCGCGAGGCGGTCCGCTCCAGCCGGCTCGTAACGCTGACCGGCCCTGGCGGGACGGGCAAGACCCGGCTGGCGGTGGAGGCGGCCGCCGCCTT
>OBLU010004580.1_pt1 | contig 12460 bp, 11 predicted proteins | sample 1518681 | NCBI WGS metagenome assembly OBLU01 (sample SAMEA3539304, study PRJEB22396) | soil metagenome | biome: tundra; feature: field; material: soil | place: USA | collected 2010-05 | depth 0.15 m | reverse complement strand
TGCGCTGGACGGCTGGTCGCTGCGTGGGGGTTCATTTGGGCCGGTCGGAGCGGTTACGCCAACGGGTGCGTCAGCAGGCTTTCCGGCATTCATGGCCTCCTTGTAGAAGGCGAGGTTAGCGTTGGTGATATCTGGAGCGAGCGTCCGCTTGGGGTCGTCAAGGGTGGGCTCGCCCACATGCACCGCCTCAACGACGATGGGTCCGTGCTTGATGATCCCAAGGGTCTTGTCAGTAAAGTGCACTGGCTGCCGGCTGCGTTCTTCGGCGTCGTTCTCGGCAACCGCTTCCTGGGTCGGTTCGGGGACGGGACGGTTCATTGCGACGAGGCGGTCGCGGGCATCTTCGACATGAGGAGCCATGGGATAGCGGGTGATGACCTTGGCATAGGCAGCGGCAGCCTTGTCCTCGTAAAGGCTGTAAAGCCTCTCCTTGATAGCTCCGGGAATGTTGGCCTGTATCTGGACGTTTCGGGCTTCGGCAGCATAAGCATCGCCGATGCCAAGCAGCGCCTGGTCGCTCTTGGAATAAAGCGGGTAGGTGTCGACTACCGTCTGGAACCGGGCGATCGCAGCGTTCATGTTCTCGCGGCTTTCGTAGTAGAGGCCGATGGAGGTCTCGCGCTCGGCCAGAACTTCCTGGGTCTCACGCAGTTTCTGTTTGGCCCGCGGCACGAGAGTGGAGTCAGGGAACTGGTTGATCATGTTCCGGTACTCCTGCTCGGCGCGCTCTGCGTTGTTGAAGTCGCGGTCGGGCTTCTCCATCTGCTCGTAATAGATGTCTCCGACCTTCATCTGCGCTTCGGCCGCTTCGGGGGCGTTTGGAAAGAATGTGATGAAGTCCTTGTATTCGGCTTCGGCCTGGGTGAGAGCAGCCGTGCCGCCTTCCTTGAACCAACTGTCGCCTACAGCCAGCTTAGCGCGCATCCGGTATTCCGACTCCGGGTAGGTGTTGAGCATGGTTTGCAGATCAAGGCGGGCCACGTCAAAGCGGCCCTTCTTCAAGGCAATCATGGCCTTGTCGAAGAGCTCCTTGTCGGGCTGCTTGGAATTCACGTCCTTGAGCGGGTTGGCGCTCAGGTCGTAGTTCTTCTTTTTCTTGGGCTGCTTTTCCTTGGCTTCGGCTGAGACTCCGGCAAGGACCAGAACGACAAGAGCAACCGCGGCGATCTTCAATGAAAACCGGTTCATACCACCTCAATGCGTCTGAGGCCTGTCCCCAGGCCTTTCGACATTTGCCAAGACTCAGAAACCTTAATTCGCTGCCGCCTCGCGAGCCGCCGCCAGCAGGGCACGCGCATCCCGCTCCGGGTGACCTGCGCCGAAGACGGCATTGCCGGCCACCAGCAGATCCGCACCTGATTGGACGACCTGGGCCACGGTATCGTGAGCCACGCCGCCGTCCACTTCAATTCTAAATGCCAGCCCCAGTTCCTTGCGCAAATGGGCAAGCCGGCGGATCTTTTCCAGCGAAAAACCGATAAATTCCTGGCCGCCGAAGCCCGGATTGACGCTCATGACGAGTACGTGGTGAACCATGGGCAGAATATCCCGGAGCACTTCGATACGGGTTGCCGGATTGAGCACCACGCCCGGCTGCATGCCGTGCTGGGCAATCATCTCCAGCGAGCGGTGCAGGTGGGTGCAGGCTTCAAAGTGCACGCTGACCCAGTTGGCCCCGGCGTCTGCAAAGGCGGGAATGAAGTCGTTTGGGTTTTCGATCATCAGGTGGCAGTCGAGCGCCAGCTTCGTGACCTTGCGCAGGCTCTTCACCACCGGAGGGCCCAGGGTAATGTTCGGCACAAAATGGCCGTCCATGATGTCCACATGGATGACCGTGCCGCCTCCGCGTTCAGCCGCGGCAACCTCGTCGGCCAAGTGGGCAAAATCCGCAGACAGGATGGATGGGAGCAGCTCGACCATAGGGCTTTTGGGTGATTCTCCTTGCCCGGTCAGTGTATCAGCGGCGGCGGCCCAACGTCCCCGAGGAGGTTTGCGGAGCTGTGGTTGCTCATTTGGTAGAAGGGCTGACTTTTTGCTGCGCGGCACCGAGCACTTGACCGGGACCAGACTCCTGAACGAAAACGATCAATCGCAGGTTTTTTGGGTCCAAACCCGATTTGAGCGTGGCTTGATAGTCCCCGGCGAAGGTCTTTCCTTTTTCCAGCTTGCCGATGCGCACGATTTCCTGGGCAACAGCCACGTGCGTAAGCCGGCGACCGCCATTCTCTCCGCGCAAGACCTGAGATTCCGCGTGGTCGAGAGCGATCACGGCGAAGATTTCTGCATTGTGCTTCTCCGCAGCTCCGTCTGCTGTGATGTGAGCGTGCAGAGTGGCAGGAGAATCTCCATCAATGCTTACGACTCCTATGCTGACCGGCACTTGCGCGGGTTTGACGGCTTTCAAGAGATCCTGGTCGACCTGCTCGGTGCTGGTCAATTGCAGCTCGGTTTTTCCGTCAACAATCAATTGAGGGGTATATGGGCTGCTGAGACCCATGATGCGGACATATTCGCTTTGACGTTCAGTCAACGAAGGGGAAGAGAATGGGTCTTTCCAGCCGTCGTGATTCCAGTAGTCGACGTGTTCACTGAGCACGATGGCCTGCGCGCCCGGAATGGGCTGAGAAGCATCCAGTTGTTGCAGCCAGGCATCCGCTGGAGGACAACTGGAACAGCCTTCCGAGGTGAACAGTTCGATGAGGATGGGGGTTGGAGTGTTCGCGGCGGTTTGCGATTGGGCTGGCGCGGACGGGCACGTCAATATCAAAAGCAGCAGCAAGAGAATCAATCGAGATATAGCGCGACTCATTTGGGGCGTCCTCTGCAACATGAATGCTCAACCGCCGTTTCTCGCCGAACTCGCTCTCGATGAAGAATTGTAGCGTGGCAAGCAGCGGGATGCGACGCATACCCAATGAATTCAATAGGAAGCGTGCGAAAGCAATATCCACCTGCGGTGGTTCTTGCATAACCACAGGACGCCGCGTGAATCCATTCCTGGTAGAAGGAGCTACGCGCCTGGCGGTAAAGCCTTGATTCTGCTTGAAGAGACCCGCCCTACGCCTCGGAGCAAGGCCTTGACCGGCCAGCGGCCTTCCGGGTCGGGGAAGAAGATCTCGCCCGTGCGGCGGGCCTCAGGGCGGTAATACCATCGCTTGAGGAGCGCGAGGTGGCCTTGGCGGAGGGTGGGCGATGGAGGGGCCGAGGGCACTGCCAGTGCATCCAGCGCTGCTTCCATGCGGGATTCAAGGACGCTGCGGGGGATCCTGGCGGGCACGGCGACGCCAGGCTCGGGTGCGGGTTCGGAAGGCGAAGTTTCGGGTGGTGGGAATTCGAGGACGGGCTCGATTGCCATGGGCTGCGCAAAGAGAGAGCTTGATCCGGACTGCTCGTTCTGGATTCTCATGCCGAGGGTGGAAAAAGGGGCGGGACCGCGGAGGCGGGCATTGTCAAAGAGGAAGACGGCGACCTCATCTACATTGGCGGATGCTTGCAGGATAACCGCGCGCAACTGGTTGAACGGGCGAACCAACTCGGCGGCGAGGGAGCGTACGACTTCGACTCGCTGAACCTGGGCATGCAGGGCGGCGGCGGACTCGAATTCAAGGTTGGCGGAGGCCTGGTCGCGCTGATCGCGGAGAACGACGAGGCGGCTATTGCCACGGGTGGCCAGAAAACTCTCGACCGCGCCAGCCTCTTCGGAGTAACGCTCGTCGGCGCAGCCCTGATAGCAGGGGGCGAGACACATCTTCATCTCGGAGTAGACACAGCCAGGATGGCCCGGATTTGGGTCGAGATCGTCGGTGCAGCGGCGGAGGAGAAAGAGCTTGAGAGCCTCGTCGGCGAAGCGCTCCGCTGCTGCACGCGATTGGAATGGGCCGTAGGACCAGTCGGCTTCCCGCTGGCTGGGGCGATTCGTCACCGTGATGCGCGGGTACGCGTTACTGCCCAGAAAGCGGATGAATGTCGGCGCGCCAAGGTGCATGCGGTCGAGGGACTTCGTCCCGTAGACCGTTTCGAGTAGTTCAAATTGGAGAAGGAGCGATTCGAATTCCGAGCCGGTGAGCTGCCAGACGATGCGGCGCACGCGGCCAGCCAACTGCAGGCGCCGGGGATGCTTGGGAGAGGGTTGGAGCAGGCGGGCAAGACGGCCGCGGAGGTTGGGAGTGCGGCCAATGTAGGGCTCGGCATGAGCCTCGGCACCGTAGAGGGCGAAGACAGCAGCGGTTTGCGGGAGGTGGCTGAGCGCTGCCTTGGGGTCGGCCGGGTCAAACGGCAGCGATTGGGAAACTGACTCGCTTGGCACGGCCACCTCTTTCAGGCTCCCGCGATGGTCATGCCGTCGATGCGCAGGGTGGGCGAGGCCACTGAGCCGCGGAAGGCCAGGTCGTTGCCGACGGCGGTGACGTTCAAGAGCATCTCGGCGAGGTTGCCCGCGATGGTGACTTCTTCAACGGCGTGTGTGAGGGTCCCATTCTCAATCCACTGGCCGGTTGCGCCTCGGGAGTAGTCGCCGGTGACGATGTTGGTGCCGAAGCCCATCAGGCTGGTGACGTAAAGTCCAGCGTTGACACCGGCAATGATTTCGTCCGGGTTGAGCGAGCCGGGCTCGAGATACAGGTTGCCGCAGCCGATGCCAGGCGTGCCGGCCAGGCCGCGCGAGGCGTTGTGAGTGGACTTCATGCCGAGCTTGCGGGCGCTGTAAGAGTTGAGCAGGTAATTGCGCAGGATGCCTTTGTCGAGCACGGCGGTGCACAGGGACGGAAGCCCTTCGCCGTCGAATGGCGAGCTGCCGAAGCCGCCTGCGCCGGTGGGTAGCAGCATGGTGTTGTCATCGATGATGGTCAGGCTCGGGGTGGCGATCTGGTCGCCCAGCTTTCCCGCGAGAAAGGACGCGTGACGCCAGATCGAGTCGCCGGAAGCGGCTTCGAAGACGGAACCGATAAGCGAGCGGGCCACTTCCGGAGAGAAGACGATGGGGACACGCTGCGTGGGCACCTTGCGCGCGCCGAGGCGGCGAATGGTACGACGGGCCGCCTCCTTGCCGATGGATTCGGGCGATTCGAGGTCTGCGAGGCGGCGCGCGCCAGACCACCAGGCGTCGCGCTGCATGGCGCCGTTGGCGTCCATGGCCAGCGGAGCCGCGGAGACGCCGGCGTAGCTGGTGCGGTAGCCGCCGACAAAGCCGCGCGAGTTGGCCATGACCTTGCGGCCGGTGGCGGCGTCAAAGCTTCCGCCGTCAGAGTTGGTGATGCGCGGGTCGGCTGCGAGGGCTGCTGCTTCAGCGCGGCGCGCCCATTCGATGCGTTCGGGGCCAGAGAGCGAGTAGACATCATCGTAGTAGAGGTGGAGATCGTCGGGGATCGAGCCGAACTCGGCGGTTTCAGGCAGGCCGGTGAAGGGATCTTCTTCAGTGACTTTGGCCAGGGCCATTGCGCCATCGACGAGCTGGCGGATGCCGTCGGAGGTCAGGTCGCTGGTTGAGGTGGACGCCGAACGGGTGCCCAGAAAAACACGCAGACCGAGGCCGCGCGATCCGGATTCTTTGAGGGTTTCAACCTGGCCCATGCGCACGTTGACGCTGAACTCGTCGCCTTCGCGGACTACCGCCTCGGCGTCGGAGGCTCCAGCTTTGATGGCGAGCGACACTACGTCGGCGGTCAGGGATTCGATGTCGAGGGTGGTCGGTTCAGGCTGGGCTGCGGATTGGGGCATGGATTCAAGCTATCAGAATATAGACAGCCGGCTATTTGCGCAGGAGCTTCCTGTAGTACTTCTGACCGTACTCGTCGTTCGAATCACGCGGAGGGCTTTGGTAGGTTTGCTCGCCGTCGCGCCCCCAGCAATATGTGTTGTTCCAGGCGCATTCAAAGCGATGGGGAATCAGTAGATTGCAGTAGTCGGCGCAGATTTTCAGGGCGAGGTTCTGTTTCCGGCGGACACCACGGTGGGCCAATTGCTTGTCGCTTTTTGCGCTCGCAGTGCCCGAGACCGCTGCAAAAGGGCGGCGGTAGGAACGGCTCATGACGAACTCCAGGACGCAGTTGCGTACTTATGTCATGGCGTGTTCCTCCCTACCTAATCCTAATTTGGTTCTTCGAATTGGTTGGCGATCGCCTTACCTTCCAGTGCCGCCGACGGTCATTTTGTCTAGTTTGATGGTGGGCATGCCGACGCCTACGGGGACGGATTGGCCGTCTTTGCCGCAGGTGCCGATGCCTTCGTCTAGCTTGAGGTCGTGGCCGACCATGGAGACGTATTTCAGGGCTTCTGGGCCGTTGCCGATGAGGGTGGCGTCGCGGACGGGCGCGGTGATCTTGCCGTCTTCAATGAGGTAGGCCTCAGAGGCGGAGAAGACGAATTTGCCGTTGGTGATGTCGACCTGGCCGCCGCCGAAGTTGACGGCGTAGAGACCGCGCTTGACGCTGCGCAGAATGTCTTCAGGAGCGTCTTCGCCGGCGAGCATGTAGGTATTCGTCATGCGAGGCATGGGAATGCATTGGTAGCTCTCACGGCGGCCAGAGCCGGTGTTGGTGGCTCCCGTCAGTCGCGCGGAGAGCTTGTCGGTTAAATACCCTTTCAGGACGCCACCTTCGATGAGAACCGTTTCCTGCGTGGCGGAGCCCTCGTCGTCCACGTTGAGGGAGCCGCGTCTTCCGGCGATTGTGCCGTTGTCGACCACGGTGACCTTGGGGCTGGCTACCGATTGGCCGATGAGGCCGGCGAAGGCGGAAGTTTTTTTCCGGTTGAAGTCGGCTTCGAGGCCATGGCCTACAGCTTCATGGAGAAGGATTCCAGGCCAGCCGGGACCGAGGACCACTTGCATTTCGCCAGCGGGAGCGGCAACAGCGCGAAGCTGCAAGACGGCACCGCGCGCGGCCTCACGGGCCAGGGTTTCCGGGCTCTTTGAGCCGACGAACTGGTCAAGCCCGGCACGTCCGCCCGCGCCAGCCGAGCCTTTGGTTGTGATGGCGTCTTCCTTGGCGATGACGAATACGTTGAGCCGGCAAAGCGGCTGCGTGTCACTGGCGAATGCGCCATCGGATGCGGCGATGAGGATGCGGCGCAGCTCTTCTATGTAGCCGGCGCGGACCTGGACGATGCGGGGATCATAGGCGCGGGCGGCGCGATCGGCTCGCAGAATCAGCTCAAGGCGTGCGGCAAGGTCAAGATCGAATCCGCCCAGCGGGACGGGGTAGAGATCTGCGGCAGGGGCTTCAACGAAGCCCTGCACGGTCTGCTTGGCCGGAGCGGAGGCGATGAGGGCGGCGGTGCGGGCGGCGTGGAGCAGGCGTTCGGGGCTCAGATTGTCAGTGTAGGCATAGCCCGTACGCTCACCGCTGAGGACGCGGATGCCGCAGCCTGCGCTGGTTCCCTGGCTGGCGGATTTTACGATCTGCTCGTCAACTCCGAGGGAGGTGGCCGTGACCGATTCGAAGTAGAGGTCGGCGTAGTCGCCCCCCGCGGCAAGGGCCTCGCCAAGGCAGCGCTCCAGGAGGCGCTCCGTGATTGCAAATTTGTCAAAAAAGTAACGTCTGTGACTCTCGCGGGGGGAAGGAGCCGTATTGGTCATTGTTCCTTAAGTTTACGCCAAATGCCGGGTCCGACGGCCCCCGTTCCTCTTTTGGTTCGGGGTTCTCAGGACCCTTCCACTAGCAACCTCTTCGTGCTAGATTCTTCCCATGAAGAAGATTCTTGCTGCTGCATTGTTGTTGGCGGTGTTTGCAAGTCCGGTGTTCGCCAGCACGGGACACCATTATCACCACCATCACCACCATCATCACCATCACGCCTAGACCGGTTCCTGGCCCCGGAGCAGAGTCATCGCCGGGGCCCGGCCACCCACTCCGGTTATTGGCGGGCAGGCACAGCACGAAGCCTCCAAAACTAAATGCCTGCGCAAAATCATGGTAAAGTTCCAGCCATGACAGAATTGGAAGACCTTCGGTTTCCAATTGGCCGCTTCAGCGCTCCTGCCAGCAGCACAGGGGAGATTCGCGACGCACAAATCAAGACTTTGCGTGAGCTGCCCGAGCGGTTGCGTGCCGCCGTCAGTGGCCTGAGCGATGCCCAACTCGATACGCCCTACCGGCCCGGCGGATGGACGGTGCGGCAACTGGTGCACCACGTTCCGGACAGCCATGCAAACTGCTATGTCCGCTTCAAACTCGCACTGACCGAGGATTGGCCCACAATCAAGCCCTATGACGAGGCGGCCTGGGCCAAGCTGGCAGACAGCCGCATGCCGGTCGATGTCTCGCTGGGTTTTGCTGAGGCACTGCATGGCCGTTGGGTTGCTCTGCTGGAATCTCTCACAGAAGAGGATTTTCAGAAGGGCTACGCGCACCCCGAGATGGGTCGCCAAACCCTGGCAAACGTCCTGGCGCTCTACGACTGGCACTCTCGCCACCACACCGCGCACATCACAAGTTTGCGTGCCCGCCAGGGCTGGTAGGCGCGTACGCATGGCCGCTGGCGTTGAGACCTCCTCACCGGATCGGCTGACCCAAAGCATTGAAGCTTTTTGGGGCGGATTATCCCGCGGCTGCGGTGCTTGAGGATGGGCGCGTGCTCTTCGACATGCGCACTGCGCACTATGCAGTGGGTAAATCGCATGGGCGCTGCTTGTTGCAATTGTGGAGCGAGGAACGCAACCTGGTGCGCACTATCGTGGACGTGAAGGAGCGCGCACATTGCCTGCGCATCGCCACGCGTCGCATGGGCGCAATCAAGGCTCAGGCACTGGAGTTGGTGCCTACAAGCGATCCGCGCCCGCCGACTGCGCGCGAGGCTGCACGGAGAAACTACGAGCGGCTGGTGGAGCGGGTGCTTGGACGGCATTTCATCGGGTCAAAAGTGGATGGATTGCGGTCTGCGATGGACCTGGAACACAGTTTTGGGCCGGCCTAGGTGCGCGGGCGGCTGCTGCGCGGTACCGCTGCCGACGCGGTGATTGGCGTGGGCGAGGCGGAGTCCGCGGCGATCGTCGACGGGATTTTGACGCTCGGGATTCTTTGGCTCGATCATTGCTGGAAGCAAGGCGACGGGCGCAGACATTTTGGCGGGTTGAAGGTGATTGTTCCGGCCGGGGCCTGGCGAACGACGGCAGAGCGAATGGCGTGGCTGAATCATGCGGCTGCGGACTTTCAGCTGTTTACGCTGGACGAGCGCGGCGAAGAACTTGTTCAGTTGGATTTTCGCGACACTGGAAACCTTGAATCACGACTGGTTCATGCGTTTTCAAATGAAGCGGCGATTGAACGCTGTGAGGCAGGCGTAGAGCGACTGCTTGCGCCGGTTTCACAGGCGGCGAGGGAGCGGGCGGAGGTTCGAGCGAGCTCTGCGACTGACGTGGGGCTGCTGCTGCATGGGCTGGAGTTTGCGCGGGTGCGGCATGGATTCGCAGCCAACTCGTTTACGCGCGAGGACGAAGTCACGTTTGGCGCGGGAGCCAATGAGACGCCGCTGACAGAAGCGAATGAAGGGCTGTGCCGCGACCTGTTTGCGCGACTGTTTGCCAGCAGGGAGCCGGACGGAGTGCATACTGATCCGCTCTTCCGCCTGCAACCGGAACACTGGCTGGAGGCGCGGCTGCGCGCGGGGATCGCCGAGCTGTTGCCGGAACTGCGCGGGGACCTGCTCTACGCGCAGGTGCCGGCGCTCTCGGTGGGGGATCGAGGCATGCTGGACCCTCTCACGCTCGACCGCAACGGAAGGCTGGTGATTATTGAATTGAAGGCCGACGAGGATTTGCATTTGCCTCTGCAGTCGCTGGACTACTGGATTCGGGTACGCGCGTTGAACCACGACCGACATTCGGTTGCTGGCAAAGAAGGCGGAAGGCCGCTTTCGGCACTTGAGCGGCAAGAATATTTCGCAGGGGCGGAGGTTTCGCCTCTTGTGCCGCGGTTGCTGCTGGCTGCTCCTGCTTTGCGGATTCATCCAGTCAACGAAACGGTGTTGCGCTCCTTGTCGCCGCAGGTGGACTGGGAGTTGATCGCCGTGACCGAGCATTGGCGGCGGGAGTTGAATGTGGTGTTTCGCAAGCGGAGCAGAGAGGCGCGGAGTTAGAGCATGTTCCGGTCGTGTAGTGCGGGCATCCAGCCCTCCCATCCTTTCCGCAAAGAGCGCGGAAAGGATGGGGCACCCAGCTAGCTGGTTTCAGGCGGCGCACTCGCGGAGGTCGGCAACAAGGGCGTCGACGCGCTTCAAGTCCGTGTCCCATGCAAACATGATTCGCGCTGCGCCGCCGATGAAGGTGTAGAACTTCCAACCGCGGTCGCACAATCGATTGAGAATCTCGTCCGACGCCATCAGGAAGACGGTGTTGGCATCGACCGGCGAAGCGATGGTTACGTTGGGGATGCCGGCAATCTGTTGCGCAAAGTACGTTGCACATTGATTCGCATGAGAGGCATTCTTGAGCCAAGCGCCAGTCTCGAGCATGCCGACCCACGGCGCGGCGAGGAAGCGCATCTTCGACGCGAGCTGGCCGGCTTGTTTGCAGCGGTAATCGAAATCGACGGCGAGCGCGGGGTCGAAGAACAAGACTGCCTCGCCCACGGCCATTCCGTTTTTTGTTCCGCCAAAGCAGAGAACATCCACGCCGCATTTCCAACTGAGCTCTGCCGGCGAGCGGCCAAGATGGGCGCAGGCATTGGCAAAGCGAGCGCCGTCCATGTGCAGCAAAAGCCCGCGCGCCTTGCAGGCCGACGAGATGGCCTGCACTTCTTCAACGCTGTAGACGCGACCGGTCTCAGTGGATTGGGTGATGGTGACGACGCGGGGTTTGGGATAGTGGATGTCAACGCGCTTGGTGGCGATTTCATGAATGGCAGCGGGAGTGAGCTTTCCATCGGCGGAGCGAGCAACCAGCAACTTCGATCCGTTGGAGAAGAACTCGGGAGCGCCGCACTCGTCCGTCTCGACGTGCGCCTGATCGACGCAGATGACACCGTGATAGGACTGGCAGAGCGATGCGAGGGCCAGCGAGTTGGCGGCGGTGCCATTGAAGACGAAGAAGAGCTCAAGGTTGGTTTCAAACAGGTGACGAAACGCGTTGGCGGCGCGCGCCGTCCACGGATCGTCTCCGTAGGCGGAGGTGCTGCCGCAGTTCGCCGCTTCCATCGCAGCCCATGCCTCGGGGCAGATTCCGGCGTAGTTATCGCTGGCAAACTGTTGACCGAGGTCGTCGGCGGTTTTGTGCATTTCGAGATTTGCTCCTTGCTGAGAGTTTGATTGTGAACTGCTCATCGGGCTGGAATCCCAGATCTCAAGACTGAGACCTGGGATGCGATTCATCTAGTGGACATCGGCCATTGCCGCGTTGAGGCCCTCAAATATCGCGTCGAACTTGCCGCTCTCCGCAGCGAAACGCAAGCGCTTCACATTTTCCACGCAGATTTCGGATGGCGTGGGCTGAGTCTTCAAAATCGCCATCACCTCGGCGATGAATTGGCCAAGGGGCATGGCGCGCGGATCGGAGGCTCCGCTCATGAGATCGGTGGCGACGTAGGGAGGGACGAGTTCGAGAACCTCAGTGTTGGTGGCCTTGAGCTGATAGCGAAGCGAGAGCGTGTACGAGTGGATGGCGGCCTTTGTGGCGCAATATGTGGGCGTAAGGGTGAGGGGAAGGAATGCAAGGCCGGAGGAGACGTTCATGATGGCGGAATGAGGTTGCTTTTGCAGTTGGGGCAGGAGAGCGGCAGTGAGACGAATCGGGCCAAGCAGATTGGTGGCGACGATGGCTTCCGCGTCGGCGAGATCGCTTTGCTCGAGGAGCTTTTCGGCTCGCATGATGCCGGCGTTGTTGATGAGGACGTTGAGGGCGGGGAAATCCGCTGTTAACTGGGCGGCGAAAGAGCGGATGGCGGCGGGGTCTTCAATGTTGAGGGTGAGGGATTTCATGCCAGGGTTGGCAGCGGTGGTGTCGTCGAGTGCCTTTTTGCGCCGGCCGGCGATGATGACCTGGTTGCCGAGTTTGTGGAACTCTTCGGCAAGTCCGCGGCCGATGCCGCTCCCGCCGCCGGTGATGAGGATGGTGTTGCCGGTGAGGTTCATGGGGTTTTATCTCTCCAAGAGGGATGATAAGCGCATTGGATGAGTTGGAGGCATAGGGGCGGGGAGTTGGGGCGCTCGGCGAGAAAGGCCGGGAGGTATGCATGATCTTTGGTGCGTTGTTTCGCCCATTCTTCGCCAAAATGGAACCCTAAACTACTTTCTGTCATAGGTTTACGCGAAAAGGGGGGTGGGGGTACCCCCGGCAGAGAGCCCTTTGGCCTAGATCCAGCGATGCTTTTCATCGCGCGCAATCGGACTACTAAGCGATGAAGGCCTGTCGCTGAGACGGTGAGTTCAGGCCGAGCGGCTTCATCTTTTGTCCTCTATGAACTATTGTGCGCCAGACAGTAGTGTCCGGCTAAAATCGAGCCGCCCACTATAACCCATACATATTAAATGC
>OBLU010004577.1_pt1 | contig 12463 bp, 12 predicted proteins | sample 1518681 | NCBI WGS metagenome assembly OBLU01 (sample SAMEA3539304, study PRJEB22396) | soil metagenome | biome: tundra; feature: field; material: soil | place: USA | collected 2010-05 | depth 0.15 m | reverse complement strand
GGATCAGCCGCCACCGGGCATCCCGGGAGCGAAGCAGCCCATGAGCCGTCCATCCCAGCGCGAGCAGGACAGTCCACTTCCAGAGAATCTCACAAACCGGCGACTGGGACAAATCGAACAGCAGTTTCATGGTTATTTCCTTTTTGTTTTTCGTGAGGTGGTTTCAGCCGTGGTGCGGCGAATCAGTTCCAGGTCCTCGGGTTTGATGTCCCCGGTCTCCACTAACTGGGCGACCAGTTCACGGCTTGAACCTCCGGCAAAAACCCGCGCCATCATCTGGAGCATGTTTTGGAGCAAGGTCGTTTTTTTAGCGCACGCGCCGTAGAAAAATGCCTTGCCATGGAGCTTCCGGATGATGTGCCCTTTTTCCACCAGGTTGACGAGAACCGAACGCAACGTTGCGTTTTCAATGGGCCAGGAAAAACGGCTCTGAATATCGGCAGGTTTCAGTTCGCCCCCCTCCCAAAGGATTCTCAAAGCCTCCAGCTCGTTTTGATTCAATGTCACTCGCATGTGTGACTTTATCACACATTAAAACCAGGTTGTCAACCTAAAAGTGCGAAATATTCACACTTTCCGGGCAATGCTGCCGCCAACCATTCCAGACTGAGGAATAATATGCCGTTACAAATTTAACGAAAGTCACTTACAGAGACAGGATGAAGCTTTCTAAATCCGCCGGGCAGACTCAGAGGAATGCCAACCATAGCCCTAAACCAGCAGGGGATATCTCCAGAAGGAGGTTGCGGAGAGCCGCTTGCTCGGGAGCATTCATTTTATGCCAGCGACGATTTGCCCAGAGTGTGTTGCGGCAAATTATGAGCGTGGCCTCTGAGTAGCGAGCGTGTAATCCTTCACCCTGCTGCTTTTCCGCTGCGGCCCTGACCGCCTCCAACTCTTCCCAGCGGGCGTAGAGTTTCGCGAGATTCTCCTTCGCGGCGGCAAGGTCGGCGGTGAGTTGGTTGGTTTCGGTTGCTTGCGTACGGTGAAAATCCGGCGAGGCGAATAAGCCTTCGATGCGGGCGATTTCTGCGTCCACGACGTGGATTTGCGCCTCCATCCCCTCCAGTTCGCGCGTTTCCTTGAACGAAAGTTTGCGGGGCTTCGCGGATTTCGTGAACGGGTTCTTATTATTGGCTAGTTTGTCCGCGTAAAATTTCCAACTTCGTCCTGCGTTGCGGATGGCCGGTTATTCGAATCGAAGCGCCTCAATCGGGTCCAGCCGCGAAGCTTTCCAGGCCGGATAGTAGCCGAAGATGATTCCAACGCTCGCCGATACCGTGACGGCGGCAATGACGGCGGGCAGCGACGGAATGGTTGGCCAGTGCAGCAGCACCGTGACGGCAATGGACACTCCGCGACCAACTAAAATACCGACGACACCTCCCGCCAGACAGAGCACCACTGCCTCGACGAGAAATTGCCGCAGGATGTCCTGCGTCCGGGCGCCCACCGCCATGCGGATTCCGATTTCCCGCGTCCGCTCGGTCACCGACACCAGCATGATGTTCATGATGCCGACGCCGCCGACGACCAGCGATATCAGCGCCACGACCAGCAGCAAATTGGTCATCACCCGGCTGGTGGAAGCCAGTGCCTGCGACAGCTCGGTCAGATCACGAATCCGGAAGTCATCCGGCGAACCGGGTTGGATCCGATGCCGGTCGCGCATCAGGCTGGTGATCTGGCGTATGGCCACCGGGATGTCCTCCGGCGTGTCAGCGGATATCCAGATGTCATCAATGTCGGCAAAGCGCGTCATCTGGGGCATGTCCGCCGCCTGGATGGCGGATTGTTGCGGATAGAGCTGGACCTGCTGGTTCGGATAAAGCTGGTTTAGCGAATTGACCTGGCTGGACGAAGCGGAAGCACCAGTCGTCTGGGTGGCCTGCCGGACGCCCGTCACCCGGAATTTGACCGTGGTCCACGGAGCCACAATAAAATCGTCCTGGTCCCGCCCCATCATGTTTGCCCCCTTGCGACTCAGGACGCCAACCACTTTCATCCTGACGTTTTTAACGCGGATTTCTTTGCCAAGTGGCGATTCATCGCCAAACAACTGCCGGACGATGGTTTGGCCGATGACGCAGACGGCGGCGCTGCCGCGGACATCGTCATCCGTGAACTGTTCACCGTCGGCCAGGTCCCACTTGCGGATCATGAAATAGTCCGGGGACGCGCCGAGGATCCGGTCCGGATTCCAGTTGCGGCTGCCGTAAATGATTTGTGCCCGGCAATCCACGCTGGGGGCCACCCATTTGACCGCGCTGCATTCACGGCGGATGGCATCAGCGTCCGCCGGCGTGAGCGTCACCCGGCCTCCGCTGCCCGAACTCACCCCGCCCACCACGGAGTCGTTGGGATCCATCTGAATGACATTGGCCCCCAGGCTGGCGATGGTCTGTTCGATGGAATGGGAGGAGCCCCGGCCGATCTCCATCATGGCGATAACGGCGGCGATGCCGATGATGATGCCCAGACAGGTCAGCACCGACCGCATGACGTTCCGGCGCAAGGCGCGCAGAGCCATGTGGAGGGTTCCGTGAAGGGAATGCATGGGTTCAACGACGGGAGGGGAGTTGCGGTACGAAGGGATTTTTCGTGGCGGCCTGTGCCTGGCCAGTTGTTTCGCCGGTGACCAACTCCTGACCTTCCCGCAAATCACCGGCGACCACCGCGGTGTTCGAGCCGTCGGAAGTGCCGATCTTCACCTCCACCGGGCGGACAAAGCTGCCTTCCTTCAACCAGACAATCCCCTGGCGTTCCCGGGAACCTTTGCCCGGCTTGGAAGCATTGGTGTTGCCGGGAGAATTGCCTGCGGGTGGATCCACCAGATTCTGCGAACGGGCGTCGGGTGCGATTTGTGCCAGCGAGGAGGGAGACCAGCGCAACGCCGCGTTGGGAACGAGCAGGACGTCGGATTCCTTTCGCACCACGAAATGCACGTTGGCCGTCAGGTAGGGCAGCAGGGTGTTGTCCGGGTTTTCCGTGTTCACTTCAACGGTGTACATGACGACGTTTTGCGTCATGGTCGCGTTGAGGCGCACCTTGCCGACGGCACCCTCAAATTGCCGGCCAGGGAAGGCGTCGCAGGTGAAGGTTACAGGCGCACCGGGAACGATGCGGCCCACGTCCGCCTCGTTCACCGCCACCCAGATTTGCATTTTGGTCAGGTCCTTGGCGATCAGGAAGAGGCTGGGCGCGTTGAAACTGGACACCACGGTCTGGCCGATGTTCACCCGGCGGTCAATGATGACGCCTTTGACCGGCGATTTGATGATGCAGAAGTCCAGATTTCGCTGCGCCTTGTCGAGACCGGCCTGGGCCTGTGCGATATCCGCCTTGGCGACGGAGACATTTGCCTTGGCGACTTCATAATTCGCCTTGTCAGTGTCGTAATCCACCTGCGACATCAATTTGTTATTGTATAACTCTTGCGCGCGTTTCCATTCCGCCCCGGCCTGATCAAGCTTCGCGTTCATCTGTTCAAGATTCGCGGCGGCGGTTAATTCACCCGCCTTGGCAACCGAAAGATCGGCGGCATAAACCGAGTCGTCGATTTGTGCCAGCATGGCCCCTTCCTCGACCACCGAGCCATAGTCAATCGTTTTGCCGGCTGCGTCCGTGCCAAAAGCCTTGATGAGACCGGCCACCTGCGCGCCGACGTCCACGACCTCGATGGGTTCAATGGTTCCCGTGGCGCTGATGGTGGCGGCAACGTCGCCGTGCTTCACGACGGCCGTGCGGAAAGACAGTTTGTGGTCGCTTCGCATCCACCACCACCCGGCTCCGGCTCCACCGACCAAAACGATGATGACGAGCGCGAGAACCGGTCTGGTTAGAAAACGTTGCATGGAGTCAGCGATTTGTCGGCGGTGTTTCAATTTCGACATATTCGCTCTTTATTCAAAAATCAATCAATGACTTTTTCAATTATGAGAAAAAATTAATCTTGGCGGTGTTGAAAGAGTCAGCCCTGGAATTGTGACCGCGTAAAGCTGCGCCACGCGGCAGGCCGCGTAAAGCTTCCAACTTCGTCCTGTGTTGCAGGACTACGATGGACAGGGGCGCCACGCGGCAGGCCGCGAAAAAGGGCGGGGGAAACATCCAACTCCGATAGATAGCGAGCAGGCATTGAACTCTGAACCTTGAACGGAGGAGTGGCAAGTCGCCTCACACGGCAGCAGGAAAGTTTTCGGTTTTCAGTTGCGAGTGGAAGACTGGATTCGGGAGTCAAAAGCAAGGAGGCTGGAATCGAAGAAAAATAAACTCCTGTTTTCCTGGTTTCCTTATACTATAGCGTCTGGCGTTTCGGGTTTTCCGCCTCCGTCCCGCAATGCGGGACTACGATGGACAGGCTGCTTCCGGGTTTCAGGTAAACGGGTGTCCGCTTGACCAAAGCGGCGCGGCTGTCTGCCGGCAAGACTTTGGCGATTGCCTCCCGCAGATGTTCCAGCCGGAAGGGTTTGCCGACGACGAAATCCACATCGGGTGACGGAGGCAATGTCCCGGCGTGGGCAGTAATCATTACGACCGGCTGATCCGGCGCACCCGCCTTGATGGCGGCTGCCAGTTGATTGCCATTCATTCCGGGCATGGTAAAGTCGGTGAAGACCAGGTCGAACCGGCCTGATTCAAACATGGCCAGTGCCTCCTTGCTGCTATTGGTTGCCTCCACGTCATGTCCGTCAAATTTGAGCAACATCTTGATGGTATCGCCGACAGACGGTTCGTCATCTACCACTAAAATCCGCAGTTTTGTTTCAACTACTGTCATTTGAACAGAAACGGCAGTTTAGCCGACCAAGAGCGTCAATACAATCCTTTGTTATTCACAAGAGTATTCACAAGAGCCGAATCAGCGCATGTTGTTTAGGGGACGGGAGATAGGCCGCGTAAAAGACTTCCACCTTCGTCCCGCGAGCGGGACTATGGTGGACAGGTCGTCTCACGCGGTGTTGAGGGAACTTTGAACGCTGAACCTCGAGTGTACGCTAATCCAGGCTGCGCCAAAGGCTTCCGCCTTCGCAATGCTTCCAACTTCGCCGAGGCTTCGATGGACAGTGCGAGGCCAAGACATCGCGGAAATCTGGACTTACCGGGTGGAAGAACGGGCCGCCCAAATTTCCGAAGCTCACTGACTTTTTGGCGCGAACATTTGCGCGGCCATTTTCATGCCGGCAATTTGCAATTCGCGCTGCGCCGTTTGGAACTGTTGAAAAGACGCAAGTTGTTCAGCGGTCAAAATTTGCCGGGCACGGGCGAGAACCTGCTGGTCGAGCTGTTCCTTTTCCTTCGCGAACTGGTTGATTTTGTCTTCACTGAACATTGAGGCGTAATCGCCATTGAGCGAATTTTTATTGTTGTAATCGGCGGTCCATTTGAAATTGTTTCGCTCGTCGCTCATCATTTGAATCAACTGCTGTTGCTGATCCGGGCTCAACGGCGTTGCGCCGCCGGAAAGTTGATCGCTGAACTGGCTGACGGTCATGCGGTCCGGCGTCGTTTTTTCGTAAGCCTGAAACATCTGATAATTTTCGTCGCCCAGGAATTGTTTGATTTGCGCGTCATAGTCGTCCGTTTCACTTTTCATTTGTTTTGCCAGATCCGCACGCTGCGCGGCGTTCAGGCTGCCATCGAGCAGGGACATGCCGGCGTCCGTGCCCGCGGACATTTTCTTTTGAAGCAAATCCTTTAAAGCGGCAGTCTGATCCGGCGTCAAATTAAGCTGCTGAAACAACGCGGCATACTGCTTGTCAAGCATCGGCCCCATGAATGCCTTTTGCGACGACTTGATCATCTCCTTCATTTTCGGGTCTTTGAACAGATCCGCGAACGGATTGGCGCCGTTGGTTTTTACCGCGGCCAGCGATTGCTGCAACTGTTCGGCCTGCTTCGATTTCTCGGTGGCGAATTTGGAGGTTTCCGCCAGGGTATCCTGCAGCATTTTCGATTTCCTTTCCGCGCGGGCGATTTGTTCATTCGCCTCGGATTTTTCCTTCAATTGACTTTGCACGTCGGCCAGTTGCGTTTGCGTTTGCACGAGTTGATTTCGCTGATGCCAACTGAACGCACCCAGCGAAATGGTGAAAACCAGAAGAACCGCGATGGCGAAGTTTTTCATAAAAATGATTTTGTGGAAATGACGTGCTGATTATGCAAGCAAATTCGGAAAAATCACAAGTTTTTCAGGATGATAAACTGCGTTTGCGTTTCCAAAACAGAATTCCGGCGAACACAGCATAGACTAGGACCACGACGAAGTTGAAGACAATAAGGCCTCCCGATTTCCCGTCAGGCTCTAGGTTACAAGGTTGGCATCGCTGGATTCCATTGTTTCCATGGTATTCAAATTCGTCCGGTCGCCAAGTAAGTCTGCAAACGGGCCGGTCAGGTGACAAAGAAAATGGCGAATATTTGACCGGGCGCATCTCACTTTTTGAGCACTTGGACTGTTGGTTTCATTAACACCCTGCTTTAGCGGGGTGTTCATCCGGCAACAGACTTCGAGAACCGCTTCAGCGGTTTTTCCCCACCCGAAACCGTTGAAACGGTTAAGACCCGCCAGCTTCAGCCCATACCCCGCTACTAAAGCAGGGTGTTAATGAGAGTGCTGCCAACACGGGATAGCCAATCGAAGATGGGAGTTGGGAATTAGAAGATGGAGGATTGAGGATGGAAGATGGTGAAAACGAGGACGAGCCGGCGTAAAAGTCCGCGCGGATGCAGAGCCCGGTGGCAAATCCGCATCCATGCTGCTTGTGCGAACCCGGAATATGAGGTAAATAACCCGGAGGGAATTGACAGCCATGAAACGACGACTTTTGGGCAAGACGGGGTTTGAAGCGTCCGTGCTGGGCATCGGTGATTTGGCAGACCGCTCGGTGCCGCTGGAAAAATGCGTGGCCACGCTGCATCAGGCCATGGATTACGGGTTGAACCTCATTGACACCGCGCCGATGTACGAAAACGGCTACAGCGAACAGATTGTCGGCGCCGCACTCAAGGGCCGGCGCGACGGGATGTTCGTCATAGACAAGATTGATCACCTAAAACAACCGGTCGGGCCGCAGGTGGACGCAAGCCTCAAGGCGCTCGGGCTTGATTCGGTGGATTTGTTTGTCTTCCACGGCGTGTCCGAACTGCCGCAATGGGAGCGGATTGCCGCCACGGGCATGGACGAGCTGGCCCGGTGCCGGTCCGCCGGCAAGGTGCGGTTCCGCGGCATTTCCAGTCATCATCCCGAAGTCCTGCGCGCGGCACTCAATACCGATTTGTGCGATGTGGTGATGTTCCCGGTGGGGCCGTTTGTGGACCGGCGTTACGCGGATGAGATCCTGCCGCTCGCGCGGCGGAAAGGGGTGGGCACGGTATGCTTCAAGACGTTCGGGGCGGGCAAATTGCTGGGCGACACGACGGGATACAACCAGCCGTTGCAGGAACGGCCGCGCGGCAAGTTCAGTTCCGGCGGCAAGGAGCCTGCGGGCGGGGCGCAACTCCCGCGCCTGAGCGTGGCCGATTGCCTGCATTACACGCTGACGCTCGATCCGGACGTGGCGTTGTTGGGGCTGAGTTTTCCCAATGAACAGGATGCCGCGTTTCGGGCATTCGAGGAATTTCATCCGCTGGGAAAGGAGCAGTTGAAGGAAATCGAGGGCCGTGCGGCAAAGGCGATTGAGGGCAAGGGCCGGTGCTGGTGGAATCCGGATAAGGACGAAGGGAAAAAGCGGAGCAGGTTCGGAATCCGGATTGTGGATTAACCATCATTTCATACCATTTCACGATAATAATCGGCACATATTCCAGACGGTGGGGCCGCGCTGCTGCGCGGCCAGCATACCCGGCGGCTGCCCTGACGGACGCAATCTCTGAACCACAAAAAACCGGCGACCTGAAAAACAGACCGCCGGTCAAACTTTTTCTCCGCCTACTACCCGCGCCGCGCCGCGTCGGAGTTTTCACACAGCCTCGCGATTTGTTAGACGGCGTCATTTCTTCACAATCTTGAGTAAATCGTTCGCCTCCGATGATTCATAGACTTCTTTGGTTCCCTTGGCCTCGATGACAATCCAATTGGGGTAAGTCCCACCAGGCGGGCTTTTGCGTAAGGAGTCGGGATGCCAATAGCCGTAACCAAAGTCTTCTTGGATCGTCTTAAAAACCCATCGGCGCTTATCCTGAATCTCAAATCGCACCTTCCACTGCAAAGTGGTCGTTGCTTCGTAGATGGTAATCTTGACACTCACCTGATCTCGCGTGGTTCCTGTGGGCAGCACTACCCATGAAGGCAACGGGGAGTCATCTCGCAGGCGAAAATAACCGCTGACGATTCCGTTCCGGTCGCAGGAGACCGTAAGAGCTACGAGAGCAACTGCAAGCAACCAGTTTTTCATAATACAGGTGCGAAGCCGTCTAACGTCCAGAGCTCAGGCACGCGGGGCGGATGACGTAGTCCGCGATAGCGGAACTGGCCTGTCCGCCATAGCCTGGGCGACGGAGGAAGCGGCCATCCCGCGTTGCCTGCAGCGATTTGTTAGCACTCCAACCACGCTTGGGCGCGGACCCATGACGCAAGAAACATTCGCGCTTGGCGTGAGCGCCGATCTCGTACAAGCTCAGCGGCAAGTCGGAAGGGAAGCTGTAGGCCGGCCTGCCACTGGTGTTCACAACGAACCCGTTTGTTAGCTTGGCCCTGCGGACTCCGTCCCAGTTACTGGTGGCGCGTGGCGACCCGATGGGCGCGACGACGACCCCGATTATGAGAATGCTCATTTGACACTCGGCTCCGCAGCCCGCTCCGACTCCACAACCTAAAGCTCGAATCGGCCTCGGGAAAAAATTGGCGTCACCCCGCAGGCCTTTTTGTGTTGTCTCTGCCATCCTCATTTTCCAATGCTCCTCGCTAAAACAACCAATAATCACCAGTTCTCCCCTCAACCATGTTTCTTATGAGACCACATTTTGTGGTGCCTTTTCATGTGCAATCCTATCTAACCGGCCCCGACGATTCCCAATAAAATGTGCGGCAAGGCAAACAACTCCCGATATAAAGCCGCCGACAAATCCAGTACCCGGCAGAATACCTGTCCAGCGTGGCAGGTAAGAATAAAACTCTTGGAACCCCTCCAAAATGCAAATCCCTATGAGAAAGACAATGCTGAACACGCTGCAGCAAAGTCCTGCTCGATACGCTACACGTCTATATCGTCCTTCGCGAGATGTCGGGTCAAGAGTCATGCGTCTTGTGGTCTAACGTCCAGAGCTCAGGCACGTGGGACCAAACAGCGTGAACCGCGAAGCGGAACTGGCCTGTCCTCCATAGCCCCGGCGACGGAGGAAGACGCCATCCCGCGTTGGCTGCAGCGATTTGTTAGGCTGCTCTGCATTTCGTATTTAGAAATGCCATCATCTGTAAAAACAATATGCCCCACAACAGTATGGCAATCCACAGAAGACCTCCAGCCAACATCAGCACTGGTGGCTTTGCCGATTCCGCCTGCAAAACATGCAATGCGAGAATACCTGTGGTGGCTATTGCGCACAGCACCAAGATTAAACCTGTTTGCACAAAACAACGCCAACGTCTGGCAGACTTTTCGACTGTATTCATGCTAAATCTGACAAAACATCTCCAGAATCGTCACGCGGCTTTCAAGCAGCCTAACGTAGAAAGCTGAGCCACCGCCGACTCGCGACGTGAACCCCGTAAAGGGGCGTGGCCCCACGGGGCTTTACGCCCGCGATAGCGGAACTGCAAGCGCCAACGGCGGTTGGCTCCGGCGACTTGTTAGGCAGATTTTCTCGTGAAATGGGCTTCGGCTTAATCATTCTATTTCTTCTATTTTGCTAGAGCCTTGGCGACGGCTTGTGGTAATGCTTCGCCGCGCAAATTCTTGCCGATTATTTTCCCATTACCATCCAGCAGGAAATCCATCGGAATGCCCGAGTCTGCAATGCCGTATCTTGACGCTAGCTTGTTCTCCCAAGGCTGGCTCTTGCCATCGAAATATTCCTGCCAAGTCATCTTATTTTTCAGGGTATAATCCAAAAGCTTCTTCCTGTCATTATCCAAGCTGACGCCAATAACTTCAAAACCTTGGTCGTGATATTTTTGAAAAGTGGCGACGACATTGGGAATTTCCGCGCAACAAGGCACACACCAAGTCGCCCAAAAGTCAATCAACACTACTTTGCCTCTGAAGCTGGAAAGGGAAAGTGGCTGGCCCATAACGTCCTTTACATCAAAATCTGGAAAAGTTGCCCCCTTCACCAAAGTCTTCTGAATTTTCCTCGCCTCCAACTGTCCCTCTATCATGGCGAGATATTCTTGAGGATCACGAGACGGGCTTTTGGTGATGAACTTCCATCCGAACAATCTTCGCTCAAAAATAAGACCAAACTCTTCAACATGGCCAACACTGTTGGTAACTGAATCGGTCATAACGAACGCCCCATTGTCTGTATCTGAAAATCTAATCTTGAGAATAGGTTTACTGGAAACAAGGCGCATCGCATTCGTCAAGGCAATGGATTGCCGTTCAGTCATGCCACCACTGGGAATCCAGGGCTTCCAACAGAGAACTAGCGCCAACACCAACACCGGAATCGTGAGTAGCAAACCACAAAATAGCAACTTCGATGCTTTCATAAAATGTCGCGGGCAATCTGCCTAACGTCCAGAGCTCAGGCACGCGGGACCAAATAACGTGAACCCCGTAAAGGTGCGTGGCCCCACGGGGCTATACGCTCGCGAAGCGGAACTGGCCTGTCCTCCATAGCCTGGGCGACGGAGGAAGCGGCCATCCCGCGTTGCCTGCAGCGATTTGTTAGGCGGCATAATTATGACTTCATGAATTTCCTCCTGATCTTTTGTAAAAAAGGCAAAAGCCAAATCAATACCAGTCCGCTACCGACAATCACGCCGCATAGTGAAGCCAGCGAGTCATCTCTTGCATCTATATTGTCAGGGCTTGGTGATGTGGCGACGATATGCTGGTGCATGATGAAAGCAACAATCGCTACAAGAAGAAATAATATGCCCGTGAGTATCAATTTTAGTTTCCACTTTTTCATAGTTTTATGTCGCGCCCGATGCCGCCTAACGTCCAGAGCTCAGGCACGCGGGATCAACTAGTGTGAACCCCGTAAAGGTGCGTGGCCCCACGGGGCTATACGCTCGCGAAGCGGAACTGGCCTGTCCTGCATAGCCTTGGCGACGCGGGAAGCGGCCATCCCGCGTTGCCTGCAGCGATTTGTTAGACCACCTGCTCATCGCTTGCGATTCTGCTTCCATTCTCTCAATGTCCTCATAACAACTCCATCTCGCAGTCCGCCATCATCTACCTCCGCAACGCGCGCCCCTAAATCGAGAACCGCGTCAATTGCCGCTTTGGAAAAAACTTTCGCATTGATGTCCAGCGTGCGCACGCCGTTATCGGCGCGTGGCTCGATAACGAGACGCATCGGACCTCGCGTGCGACTCCGAAAACTCCAAGCAAGGCGCACTTTCTGAATCTGGTCGTGTCGGATGCTCTGCTGACCACGAAATAGACTTCGGAAACGAACCTCGGTTGGCGTCACCACGATACGAAAGCTAAATAGCCATGCGAAGGCGAATCCTGATACGGCAACCGCAACGAGCAAAGCTGTGACATCTACACTACGCCACGAATTGACCCATACGATGAGCCAAGGGAAGCATGATAACCCTCCGATAAAAATCCACGCCGGAAGGTCTGCTCGGTATCGCGTATTCATACGTCCTGGTGGTCTAACGTCCAGAGCTCAGGCACGCGGGATCAAATGGCGTGAACCGCGAAGCGGAACTGGCCTGTCCTCCATAGCCCCGGCGACGGAGGAAGACGCCATCCCGCGTTGCCTGCAGCGATTTGTTAGGCAGCAGAAATCTCATAGTGAAATCTGTAAAGCATGAACCACGCAAGGGCGAGAATGACAATACCAGGAAGAACGGCAAGTCTCGAATTGCAGCCATTCTCAACCGCGCAATGAAGAAACCAGCCGCCCAAATAACCAAAACCCGTCGCCAGCAAGACGATGGTAATCCGCGAAAACCGAGAAACACGAAGCGCCATGCTCGTAAACTTGGGTGCTGCGAAAATGAACGCGAAACACACCGCTGTAAGGAGCGAAAGCACTATCGTAGGCGGAACCAACAGCCAAAGCCAACCCATCGAATCAAACTGTGCAGGGACAATCACGGCGATGATAGGGCTGATTGCACACGAAATGAGCGCCCAAAGCCGAAATCCTGTGAAGTACGGAGACATGGCGACTGCTGCCTAACGTAGAAAGCTGAGCCACCGTCGACTCGCGACGTGAACCGCGATAGCGGAACTGCAAGCGCCAACGGCGGTTGGCTCCGGCGACTTGTTAGCCGTCATATTCGTGTGAGGAGGAGAATGCCGATTGAAAAGGCGAACGGGCCAACAAGCGCGAGCAGGTG
>OBLU010004576.1_pt1 | contig 12468 bp, 6 predicted proteins | sample 1518681 | NCBI WGS metagenome assembly OBLU01 (sample SAMEA3539304, study PRJEB22396) | soil metagenome | biome: tundra; feature: field; material: soil | place: USA | collected 2010-05 | depth 0.15 m | reverse complement strand
TTCCGCGAGCTGGCCAACCCCACCCGGCTGGCCATCCTGCTCACCCTGCAAACCGGCGAACAGCGCATCACCGACCTGGCCGCCCAGCTCGGCGGCTCCCAGGCCAGCATCTCCGCCCACCTGATCAGGCTCAGGAAAGCCGGCCTGATCACCAGCCGGACGCAAGGCCGCGCTGTCTACTACCGCCTCACCCAGCCCGAGCTCGGCGCCCTGCTGCAAGCCGCCGGGCAGCTCATCACCCCCGCCCGGCAGCGGGCCGCCGAAGAAAATGACAGAACGGTGAGAAAAACCCCAGCGGACAAATAGATGAGAAACCAGCAGGACCGCAGCTCACGGCAGCTTCAGAGGAAATCAAACATGAGAACCTACAACGGACATACAGACAAAAAAACCACGGTGCTGCGGACGTGGTAGTTGGGCGGGTTCGGGTGCTGCTTCGGCAATCGCCGGGCCCGCGCTGCTCAGCCGTGCCAGCGACGGCGTGTCCCGTGCGCGAGGTCGGGCACGGGCGCGTGGTCACCAATGGGGAGTCGATCGCCGAGCCGAGGGCGGAACGCGTCGGCGGCGACCGCGGCTGGCTATTTCTGGAAGATCGTGCCCACGAGACCGCCAGCTGCGTCCGCTTCTTCTTGAGCAGGGAGCGCCAGCGCACGCCACGGACTCGGCGCCGGCCGCGATTTCTGGGGTGCTCCACCTTCCCTGCCTGCCGCGGGACGACCTCGATCCCCGACGAGGTGCCGGTCGCGCTCTGACTGGCGGGCGATTCTTCTGAACGGACCCAGGCCGACTTGTTGCGGAGGCCGACCCCACCATAGCTGCCGTCGGCAGCAGGCGACCTCGAGCGCGCAGTGCTTGCGGCGATCGCCAGGCACGGGAGGGATGGGGCACGCCCTGGCTGCGAACAAAGCGATTCGAAACTACGGTCAGCACGCAGTACGGTGTGCTTTTGTGACCGCCCCATCCGTCGGGACCCCGAGCTCCGCGAGCACGCCGGCCGTGCCATCGCATTGGCCGCGCCTCAGCGACTGGCTCGCGGTCACGCTGCACAGGGACCCCACGCATCACTGGCTGGAGGCCCGGTTGCCCGCCGCGAACCGGGAGAGTGCGGCTCTGCTCGTGGCCGCGCACATTGCTCGCGTGCGCTGCGGCGGCGCTCCGCAATATTTCGATGCCTGGCTCGCTCGGCTTGCCGGCGGGCCGCCGCATCCGGCAGATCTCCTCGAGTGCCTCGTCGCCCTGGTGGCGTCGGAGTCCATCGGGATGCCGCCGGACGGCGCGAGCGACGAGCACATCGAGGGCTTCGTCGCCGAGCACATCTGGCACCTTCTGACCCTCGAGGATGCCCTAACCTTCGGGGTTCCAGTGCGCGTCGACGAGCCCGACTGGTCGGTCACGGACTCGGGCGGTGACGGTCTGGCCATCTACCGGTGGAACGGGGCCCTCGTTTTCAGGCTGTGGGAGTCGAAGGCCCACACGGGGGAGGGCACGGTGCGCGACGTGGTGAACGGGGCGTGTCGGCAGGTCAACAGCAATGCCCTGCGCTACCTCGCCCGGTTCTCGAAGGTGGGCCAGGGTCTCGGCGATCCGGAGCTGCAGCAGTTCTACGGGAGGCTGCTCGAGCTCTGGCGCGCCGCCGCGCGCGAGGCCGGCGGGGGGATCTCGGTGACGACCAAGTCTGACGCCATCGCGGACTGCTTCGGAAATTACCCGAGCTACTGGGCGTTCGTCCACGACGATCAGCGCCAGGGCCTGGTCGTGACGATCGAGGACTACGCGGCCTTCGCCAAGCAGGTGCGGCAGGGGCTATGGAAAGGGCTCTGAACCTCGACCTCCTGCGTGCCGCGCTCGGCGCGGGGGGCATGTTCCCATCGCCCGAGGAAGTCCAGCGCCGCCTCGCCGAGGCCGAGATCGCGCTGTTCCTGCAGCGCGGCGCCGTCGACGACGAACTGCTCGCGACCGCCTGGTACCTGCACGGCGTCGGGACCACCCGAGCGTCGCTCCAGATCTACCCGACCGAACGGCGGCTGCAGGCCAACCAGGTCGCTGCCCACATCTTCGACCTGGCCCTTTCGGCGGGGACCGAGTCCGAGGTGGTGCGGCGCGAGATGACCTTCGCGGCCCAGGTCAGCTACCTGCGGGGTGATCTCGACCCGAACGCCCTCGCCCTGTACCGGCGGCTGCCGCGGTCCGAGCCTCGGCTGCGCGACGAGCCGGGCGCGGTGTCACTGGACGTGGGCTCGGCCATGCTCGCGCTCGACCGCAGGCGGCTGTTCGGTCGGCTCGCTGTGCTTCGGCGCGAGGCTCGGCAGCTGGCCCGGATCGTCGGCGTCACCGATCTCATCGCGACGCCGTACGGAGCTGCGGCGCGCGTGATCGAGGGATGCAACAACCTCATCATCCATCTCACCTACAACCAGCCGGACCGGCTCGACCGGGCGCGGCAGCTCTTCGACGAGGGAACCGACCCACCGTTCGCGCAGTTTGACCTCGACTCCCGATGGGTCGCGGCGCACCTGCGGGACATCGCCGATGACCTCGGCACCACCTCGGTCTGGGCGCATCTGCCACCATCGGTGCCGCCGGCCGCAGCGAGGGCGATGACCCTGGGCGAGCCACCAGTGCTGTCCCTCTGGCCTCCGCAGCTCGAGTTGCTCAACGGCATGCCGAGCCCGCTCGATCCCGCAGTGCGTCGGCTGGTCCTGTCGTTCCCCACGTCCGCGGGCAAGACGTTGATGGCGCAGTACATCGTGGCGGCGCATGTGGCCAGCGGCGCCGGCTCGGCCTGCGTCGTTGTTCCCACCCACAGCCTCGGTCGGGAGCTCCGGCGGGACCTTGACCGGCGGTTGTCCACTATCGGCCGCCAGGCCGTGGACGCCGGGCCGCTCGGGCTGCCGCTGCCCCCGCCGCCCTCCGCGGTGGTCATGACGCCCGAGAAGCTGGCCGCGCACCTCCGGCTCGAGCCGAACCGGATGCTCAGCGAGTACTCGCTGTACGTCATCGACGAGGCACACCTGGTCGGCGACGCGGAGCGCGGGTGGGTCCTCGAATCGGCGCTCGGGTTTCTCCACGGGGCGACGTACAACACGAACCACCGGATCGTGGTGCTCTCTGCCGCGCTGGGCAACCGGGCCCACGTGGCGGCCTGGCTGGGGGTCGGCGGCCAGTCGGCCCTGCTGTTCCACCACGACTGGCGGGGGCCCCGGCGAGCGCATGCCCTGTTCGGCACCTGGGTGAACTGGCAGATCGACGGGGAGCTCATCCCACCAACCCGGAAGGGTGGACGCTGGCGAGAGCGGCGGCCCCTGTACGGGGAGATCCACGTGCGGACCGCACCCGGGCAGCATCACTCCCTGCGGACCACCAATCCGATCAGCTCGTTGGTGCGGGTCCGCAGGGAGGAGGGATGGAAGCGCGATCCCGACAAGAATGAGCCTGCGTATCGGATCCGGGCGCGGATGGCGACCCTGCTCGGCGAGCACGGCCAGGTGCTCATCATCGAACCGACCAAGCTCGCGGCGCAGCGCACGGCCGAGGCGTTGGCCCAGCAGATCCAGGAGGACGACCCGGAGTGCGCCGCGCTCGCCGCGCTCGCGAGCACCCGGTTGAACGCGGCGCACCCTCTGGTCGGCGTGCTCCGCCGCGGCGTGGGCTTCCACCACGCTGCCCTGCCGGGTGACATTCAGGCCGAGCTCGAGGACGGGATCCGGAAGGGGCCGCTCCGCTACCTGGTGGCCACGACCACCCTGATCGAGGGGATCAACTTCCCGGTACGGAGCGTGCTCATCGGCGACCGCGGCTATCGGACCGCGGACGGCCCAGTCACCACGCTGAACGCGCCGAAGCTGCTCAACGCGGTCGGTCGTGCTGGTCGCGCAGGTCGGGAGACCGAGGGCTGGGTGGTTCTGTCGCTCAACGAGCAGTTCACCCCCCAGGCCTTCGACCCCCTGACCGGCGACGACCAGGAGCTGACCGCCACCTCCCGGCTGTCGACGGAGGACGCCCTCGAGGCGCTCGCGGCGTTCGAGGAGCTGGTGCGGCGGGGCCAGGACGCGATCATGCAGACCGCGGACGGCGCGGCCGCCGACTTCATCGCGCACGTATGGTTCGTGGCCGACGCCCTCAGGGAGCTCGATCTCGCCACAACCGATACGGTACCAATGAGCATCGTGTCGACGCTGGCCTGGCAGCAGCTCGACCAGCAGACGCGGGAACGCTGGTGGACCGTCGCCGCGCTGGCGGCGGGCCGGTTCGAGGCAACGCCACCTGAGGTGCGGCGGCGGTGGGCCCGCACGGGCACCTCGCTACCGCACGCTGTGCTGCTCGACCAGCTCGCGGCGCAGATGCGCGCGGAGCTGGCCTCTGTGCCGAACCCCCGCGATCCGGTCGCCGCGTTTCTGTTCGTCTCGGACCGGGGCCGACTCGGCCAGCTGCTGGGCATCCACGCCACGCGAGCCGCCCGCTTCCGGCCCCGGAGGAATGCGCCGCTCAACACCGCGTTCGACGCGGACCTCCGCGCGCTGATCGTGGACTGGCTGCGCGGAGAGGAGGTCGGCGACATCGGCACGACCTACCTGGAGCTAGTGATCGACGACACGTACCGGTACGAGCAGCTGAGCGAGTTCATCGCCCAGGTGCTCGAGCACCTGCTCCCCTGGCTCCTCAGCACCGTGATCAGCTGGGTGAACGAGGGCCTCGAGGAGGAGGACCAGCTCTGTCCCGAGCTACCCGCGTACATCCGGTTCGGCGTGGACACCCCGGTCGCCCTCGAGCTCGCCGAGGCCGGCGTCCGCTCGCGGCGGCTCGTGCATGCCGTCGCCGCCGAGGCCTCGGCCCCGACCGACCTGCCGGTCCGGACGTGGCTGGCCGAGACGGACATCGGGACGTGGCGGCGGCTGTTCGACGCCAGCCCCAACGAGCTCGGTGACCTGCTCGTGTTCAGCAGGGCGCAGGACGCCCGGATCACGAGCCGCGTGCTCGCCGGCGAGGTGGTCGAGATCCCCATCGTGCCCGAGGGCTCGCCCCGCGCCGGGGACATCGAGATCCGCGAGGCCGAGGAGGCTCCGCCGCCGAGGCTGGCGGCCTGGCGCGATGGCGAGGTCGTGGGCTACGTCCGGTCCGAGCATCACGACGACGTGAGTCGGCTCCTGGCCATCGGAGTCCCGCTGTCGATATCGCTGACCGAGGCGGGGGCCATGCGGATCATCGTCAACGACCCGACTGAACGGACCGCCTGGTTGGGCGAGGATTAGGCGGCCCTAGTCAGCCACGCGTTCAGCCATGGATTCCACCCGCAGCACGCCGAGCGGCTCGCCGCATACTGGGCCGAGGCCCTCGGCGGCCCCGCCGTATACTCCGGCAGGTTCGGAGACGAGACCTCGGTCGTACGGATCCACAGCGGCAACGGCCCGCACGAGGAGATGGACCGCCGGGCGATCGCCTGCTTCGACCAGGCGATGCACGACATCGGCGTAGAAGAGGCCAGACCGCTGCGGCGGATGCTGCACGACTACTTCGCCTGGGCCACCACGACGACCCTGTCGCGCTACCACGAGTCTGCTGATGAGGTTCCCGAGGGCATGAGCATTCCCCGATGGTCAATGGGATGGACTGCGGCACTGAGCCCGTTAACCCCGCACACCCCCTGAAGTCACTCACTTCCCAGGGGAAGCAGAGCCGTCAACACCGGCGGCAAGCGCACTTGTCTCACGATCCGCGGCAGAAGAGTACGAGAATGGTAAGTGCATCCCAACGCCGAGATCGTGGTCAGCGCCGACGAGAGCGGTGGGATCGGCGTCGCGAATGCCTGCGCCGCCTTGCCCGGCGTGGCTTGCCGTTGAGGCGCGCCGCTCTGCCGTCGATACTGGGGCGTATTTCCTTTACTTCTCTACTGAGGCTCGGCCAGCGTTGCTTGAGCTTGTTTTCTATGACACGTACGGCCAGGTCAGCTAGTCCTTCGCTAAATTTGACCCAGAAAGGCTTTAGTATGAGACCTAGTGCGAGAAGTGCGGCGAGGAGCAGTTTTAGGGCAGGCTCAAGTTTTATACTTCGTTCAAGAAGTAACCGATCACGACGCTAATTATTAGCGTCCAAAGCCCTTTCCTCAATCGCCGATTCCTTATTTAGTGGCCGAGCTTCATCCAGGTGAAGCCGTTGAGCAGTGTAGCGGAGTTCACCGCAGCGAGTAGGGCGTTCACAGCCGGACAGCCTCCACTCGCGAGGTGCAGGCAGCCGACCGCAGGACGACCCTCCTCAGCGCTGGACAAGCTAGGCAGCCAAGCATCCTAGCCGTCGGCTCAACGGAGAAAGGTTTCCAAGGGCCGGAGGGGCACAGGCGCGCCGCCGCCCACCGGATCGAGGCGTACCCCGCGATCGACTGCCTCACCCAGAAGCGACAGCTCGGCCGCAAGACCCGGTTCTGTCCGCATAAGGAGTTACTACGCTCCGTCCGGGACTTCGCCCGGAAGGAGTGGCCCCCTTCGGGGGCAGTCTGGCTGACGTGAGGTGCCGCGCGGTCTTACGGTCAGCGCGTGGCTGATGACTTCGCCGAGCGGTATGAGGGCTTGCTGGCCGGTTCCTACGATTGCGTGGACCGGGTGGTGCTGAACGCGTATTTCCCGCTGGGCCATACCCCGGGCGGGTTCCGGTGCTGGTGGCGGCGGCTGCACGGCAGCGATGACCAGCTCGATGACACGCACCTGATGCGGATGGCCGGGCGGTTCGCCCGGCGGGTCAAGGCCTGGGCGGCCGCGAACGGGGTCCCGGTCATCTTCTGCAAGGCCGGGGAGCGTAAGCACCTGATCGCCGAGGAGTACCTGGCGGCTCATACGGTCACCACGGGAGTGTTCCTGGTCCTGGCCGCGAAGGCGCCGGCGGCGGTGTGGAAGGTGAAGCGCTCGCCGCGCGGGGCCATCACGAACCTGGAGAAGAAGCGGGAACACGTCTATCACTACAGCTTCCACATCATGGACCCGGCCTTCGGTCACCTGACCATCAAGATGTCCGGGCACCCGCCGTTCGGGGCGCAGGTGATCCTGAACGGCCACGAGTACGTCGCGGTCGCCGCGCAGGGCGAGGGGATCGGTTTCACCAAGGAAGGGAACTGCTTCACTGAGATCGCGGATCCGCAGCGCCTGGCCCGGATCGCAGATGCCTGGCCGCGCCAAGCGGCTATAGGGCGCCTGGGTCAGGTCTGCGACCGGTGGATCTACACCGCCTGCCTGTGCTTCGGCCTGGACCTGGCCGAGCAGGAGGCCAGCGGGTTCCGTTACGGCTACTCGGTCTACCAGGCCGAGTACTCCCGCAACCTGCTGTTTAAGTCCGGGGCGCAGATGGAGGCGCTGTTCGACCGGGTACTGGACCGGACCCGGTCCAGGCTGGACATCCCGGCGATCCGGACCATCTTCGGCCTCAAGACCCGGCCGCACCGCACCCGTAAAGACGGGCCGCCGGCGCAGGAGATCGTGATCGAGAAGCCACGGTACGGGCTGAGCTGGTTCCGGATCAGTTTCGGACGGCTGCAGCTGAAGGCCTATACCAAGGGCGAGCACGTACTGCGTTTCGAGGCCACCGTGCACAATACCAAAGAGCTGCGCTGCCGCCGGAGCCTGGAGAACTTCGCCGAGATCATAGACCGGCTGGCCGGGATGGCGGACCGGTTCGCCACCGCCCTGGACTGCGCCGACACCGGTTTCCTGCCCGACGGGATGCTGGATGAGCTGCCGCTGCCCGCCCAGGCCGGGGACCGCAGGATCGCCGGGATCGACATGAACAAGCCGCGGATCCGCGCCGCCCTCTCAGCCGCGCTCGCCCTGGCCCCGGCACCGGGCGGGTTCACCGCCGCCGAGCACGCCGCCCGGGTCCGCCAGATCACCGGGCAGGACGGCTACACCATCCGGCAGGCCGCCTACGACCTGCGCAAGCTCCGCGGCAAGCAACTCGTGGACAAGCCCGGCAAGACCCGCCGCTACCACGTCCCGCCACCCGCCGCCCGCACCATCAGCGCCTTGCTCACCCTGCGAGACCATGTCATCGCACCGATCCTCGCCGGCGTCCGCAGCCCCCGAATGGGCCGTAAACCCAAAACCTGGACCGCCGTCGACCGCGACTACGAGAACCTCCGCATTGGCATGCAAGCCCTGTTCCAGCACGTCGGCATCGAAACGCTCCCCGCCACCGCATAGACAACATTTTGTCGATCGGAGAGCTGCAAGCTTCTAGAGCGCATTTCTGCGGAGACGGCTTGTGAAACTCTGCACAAGCCGTCTCGCGGATTTGTCGAACCCTTTGGCCAGCCACGCTGATGATCGATCGCCGAGCTGCTGAACAGCACTAAAACGTAATTCTTCGAAGGATAGAGGAATGTCACCGCGGCGGGGAAGATTGGGTATCCCAGGAAGCCCTTGGTGGTAAATAAGGCTCCAGGTTGCATCACTCTCATTGCTCGTGAGATCGCCAAATATCCACAGATCGATCAAGTCGGGATAATTTACTGCAATATAAGGAACGGGCTCTCTTGGCTCATCGGCGTAATGTAGCCATGTCGAGATGACATTGTCACCAGTTGCCAGATCGGCCACGGCCGTGCGTAGCCTGACCAAAAAGTGAACTATTTGTTGGTCTGTAACACCGTAAAGCGAGCCAACATTAGCACCTTCGTGCGCGATGAAATTTCGCGCCTCTATGGCTCTCGTTAGCGCCTCCCGGTCGTCTTCGCTCATGTCGACCAGGTTTGCTCTAGCCTTTATATTGTTGAGAGTTCGCTGGAGCGTCTTACCCAGCGGCAAGCCCCCGATCAGTTCCTGAAGAGAAGCAATGGGGTCGGGATTGTCTTCAAAAGAGGCAGCGGGATCAGGATGGGCAATCATCACTTCCGCGATATGCATAGCTCTTAGAACACTGCGGCACTTGGCCTCGAAACTATTGCATAGGTATAGCGCTTTCCCAGCAGCTAGCAACGCAACGTCGACCAGATCGGGGTCCGGTGGCTGCCAGTCGAGGGACCAACCCATCCCACCAAGTTACACCGAGATGGTACGAACTGACATATTGACGCGTGGCCAGGCGGCATGCTCGGCGTCCGCAGAGAGGGCCGCGGCCCTGAGATACGGGCTTTCTTCCGCAGGGCAATGTCGTCGCACGGGTTCAGCCGTGGCAAGCTCGCCTCTGAGCTGTGCTGATCGACCAAGCATCTGAGTAAAGTCATAGACGATGCCGACTCGCGACCCGAGCTACATATCGTCAGATAGGACAGCAGCGAGGTGCCGCCAAGATGCTGCCAGCACCCGGTATGCGGTTAGCGTTCCGCAGAGCAGGAACCTCAGCCCGTTCAGCCGGAAAATTCTCAGCGAGCCGCTCCGGCCTGTTATGACCGGATGACGGCTGCGGGTGAAGGGCCCGGGCAGCCTTGACAGGCTCTTCGGGACGGCTTGACGTCTCGATCAGGAAATGCACTGCCCGCTGGTTCTCCTACCTGTCGAGGTACGGCCTTCGCAGGTACTGACCTGGCCATTGGTCATATCCGGGCTTGCCGCCAAGATGTATTTCCGCGGGGATGTCGTCTGCAGCGATCGGGTTAAGGATGGCCGGGTCCTGAGGGCTGGGAATGGCGGAACCCTGCGGGCCAGCCTGGGTCTCGTCGAATGCATCAAGCTCGCCCGCGGCGGATAGGCGCGGGTGATCCAGGGGAGCTTGGCGGCGGCGGGTGGCCAGTGCGGGGCGGCGATCGTTTCGGCTTGGGCTTGGGCGATCTTGGTGAGGTCGTAGTCGCAGCTGGCGCGGGCTTCCTCGACGAGCATCATGGTGTGGGCCACCACAGCTGCCAGGTCATCTGCTGGCCAAAGTGACCGGCTTCGAGTCGGTTGGCTGCCGGTTCACCGACACCTGGTGGGCCAGGGCCAGGGCCAGCAGCGGCATACCCAGACCGGGCGGTGCTATACCCGGCAAATTTTCGTCGGCTGCTTGGGGGCACCGGGCTAGCCGCGGCGTGCGTGGTCGGCGAGCCTATCGATCTAGGCGCGCCCCGCACCGGTCACGCGGGTCTCCTGCTGATTCCTAGCTGTCACAGGTGGAGTGCTTAAGCTGCCGATACGGCCGATTGATCAGGCATCGGTCCGCTGCTAAGCCGCTGCCTCATAGAACGCATCAGCGAGGGCGACGATGACGGCGTTGACGCCGGGGCCGTCGCTGAAGAAGTAGTCGGCCATGGTGTTGTGGGCGTCCTGGTTGTCGACGACCGCCTCGGTAACTATGGTCTGGAACTCGTCGAGGTCCATGAACTGCTTCTTCGTGTTCACCTTCGTCAGCCACACCAGGTCGGGGTACGCGAGGAGGCGCTGGACCAGTCCGTTGACGAACTCCTGGATCTGCGACTGGGTGAACGACTCGGCGCCGAAGAGGTCGTTCATCTTGTCGATGACAACCTGGAGCGCGACGTACTTCGGCTCCTTGCGGGCACCGGTGCCGGCGGCGCTGATGCCTTTCAACTCGCCGTCGCCGGTCAGGGAGATGTCGACCGGGATGGTCTTGGAGTGCTTGACCCCGACCAAGACCACGTCGGAGAGGTCGACCTCGGCGGCCCAGGAAGAGTCGGCGATGACCTTCTCCAGGAGGCGCAGGAAGATCGACAGCACCTCCATGTACGGGTCACCGTAGTCAACGATCTGGGACATGAAGTCGTAGAGCCGGACGTAGGTGGAGACGTCCTTACGGAACAGGTCGAGGGTATTGAGGGTGACCTTGTCGTCGGCCTCAAGCGCGGCGGCGTAGCGGCGGGCAAAATCGTGCTTAGCCGGGCTGATCGCAGCCGAGAGCGCGTTGTTGCCCTTCCGCTCGACCCACAGCCGAGCAACCTCACGCACTTGCTCCTCGGTGTAGATCCCGGCCTGGGCGAGCTTGGTGGCGAGGTGGACGACCACATAGGGGTCGGTCTCGGTCTCCAGGGTGGCGTTGATGAAGTACGGCTCGAACGCCGCGCGAATGTCCTCGGGCTTGTTGACGAAGTCGATGACGAACGTCTTGCGCTTCTGCTCCCCGCCCGCGGTGCGGTGGGTCCGGTTGAGCCGGGAGAGAGTCTGGACGGCGGTGACGCCGGAGAGTTTCTTGTCGACGTACATCGCCGAGAGCAGGGACTGGTCGAAGCCGGTCTGGAACTTGTTGGCGACCAGCATGATCTTGTACATCTCACCCTTGAACGCCGCAGCCAGGTCCGAGCCGGCACCGGGGTTGAGGTTGGCCTCAGTGAACTCGTCGCCCTTGCCCGGCTGCGGGCCCCAGTCGGTGGCCCATTCCTCGTTCTCAGCCATGCTCACCGACGAGGAGAAGGCAACCAGGGTGCGGAAGTTGTACGAGGCATCCTCGGCGGCCCGCTTCGCGATGTAGGCATCGATCGCCTTCTTGTACTTCACCGCGGCCTTGCGCGAGTCGGTGACAACCATCCCCTTCGCCTTGCCCTCCAGCAGGTAGGCGACGTTGGCGTGGAAGTGCTCGACGATGATCTGCACCTTCTGGCTGATGTTGGTCGGGTGCAGCTTCACCCACCGCATCAGCCCCTTCCGCGCAGCCCCCTCCTCGACCTCGTCGGACTCATCGATCTTGCCGGCGATCTTCAGCGCGGTGTCGTAGGACTGGTAGCCCTTGAGCACGTCGAGGATGTAGCCCTCCTCGATCGCCTGCCGCATCGAGTAGAGGTGGAACTCGACCGGCTTCCCATCCGGCCCCTTGCGGCCGAAAAGCTCCAAAGTCTTGTTCTTCGGTGTGGCGGTGAACGCGAAATAGGAGATGTTCTCCGACTCGGCCCGCTCGGTCATCTCCGCGGCCAGCACCGCCTCGACATCGACAACCCCACCGTCCTCGATCTCCTTGACCTCCTCCGCGGTGAGCACGGCCTTGAGCTTGGAGGAGATCTGCCCGGACTGCGAGGAGTGCGCCTCGTCTGCGATGACGGCGAATTTCCGGCCCTTCAGCGACGAGTCGGCCCGGATCTCGTCAAGCGCGAACGGGAAGGTCTGCACCGTCACCGCGATGAGGAGCTCCCCGTTCTTGAGCGCGGCCGCCAGAAGCCCGGACTTCGACTTCGCCCCCGCCTTGCGGACGTCCTCGGGGCTGATCGTGGCCACGATCTTCCCCGACCCGTCGATCTGCCGGATCGCCTCCTGGAGCTGCCCGTCGAGCACGGTCCGGTCCACGACCACGATGACCGAGTCGAACACCTTCAGCTACGACCGGATCATGGACGACAGCACCTGAACCCGGCCATGGCGCGTCCCGCAGCACCCGCATGCGGGCCCAGCGATCCGCCGGGGCCCGGGAAGCCGCGCGGGCAACGCATGCAGCACGGACACGGGCGCCCCGCCACGCAAGACCTCACCCGGCGGCCGCACCTTCATCGCACACGGCCGAAACCATGCCCGGCGGCGGCCCTCAGACCGAGACCATTGCCATCACGCAGGGTCACCTACTACGCAATGCCGA
>OBLU010004573.1_pt1 | contig 12473 bp, 16 predicted proteins | sample 1518681 | NCBI WGS metagenome assembly OBLU01 (sample SAMEA3539304, study PRJEB22396) | soil metagenome | biome: tundra; feature: field; material: soil | place: USA | collected 2010-05 | depth 0.15 m | reverse complement strand
ACCCAGATATGCATCAATGCGTTGCTCACCGACGACCTGGACAAAATCCCCCTTGCTGAGTTTCGGGTCTTCGGCCTTCATAATCCGGCAGGTATACCAACTGGCCTGGGCGTCAGGCCGACCTCTGTGTTTTTCCGCCAACCGAAACTGCCAATATTTTTTGCCCGTGGTCTTTGATACCTTCTGCTCGGGGGCCGTGCCCACGTTTCCGTAGACTTGCATGTGAATCTCCTAGGATATGCTAAATGAAAATGGCCTGTACGACGGCGGGGTGCGTGCCCCGTCACTTCGTATAGCTACCCCTCACCGATTTTGATGGTCCGGCGCAAATATATTTTCAGGGCTGGGGCGAGTCGTAGCGGGCAAACGGCAGCCAGTTCGCCGTGTACCACCCTTCGCCCGCCTGCCGGATGTTCGGCAGCACCTGCACCTGCGCCCACCCTCTGAATGCGTCGGTCGCTTTCAGACCCGTCTTGTCGTCAGCGAAACTGGGGTGATACCAGACTTCGAAAACCCCCTCGACGCCGGTTGCCTTGAGGTACAGCGACGCCATTTCGATTTGCTCCTTGCTTCTTTTGGTCAGCAGACCTTTTATGTTGGTATAGCAGCGCTGGCTTTTCGTGAAAATGACCAGGCGCTGCAGCACATTGTCATTCGACAATTTAGACCCGATTGCGTTGATAAGGCGCTGCAGGTCGGAAACACGGTCAGATGAGCGCTTGCTCATATCGACCTCAATCCAGGTGTGCGCATTGTGCTCTGTGAGCAAAGCGTCTGGCGTTAGGCCTTTGTAACGCGGGGTTCCGTCAGCGTTGTCTGGAAGGCGAACGCGCAAGAGCTTCTGCGGGATGCAGCTGATGATATTGAAATTGGCGTCCAATGTTTTTTCGCCGCACTCATACTCATATTTCAAGACCTCACCTTCCGTTGCGGCGCCAGTTCCACGTGCGTTGGCTGCGATGACCAGTAAATTCGCCCAGAGTCTATGTTCAGGATGGCGGATTTCGGCGAGCGACCTGTGCGCTTTTGCGTCCTCAAGCCCGTTCTCATGCAGCATATTCGCACCCGCCTGCGTCAAGCCGTAAATGCTCAAGCCATCACGCGTCACGTGCCGACGCACGAGCTTGTCTTTGACCAAACCCGCGGCAAGGTTGCTTGCCGCAGCAAGTGCTGCAGTCAGAGTGCGGTCCGGATACAAAGCAAAGGCCAGGTCGAGAGTACGTAGAATCCTATACCGGTAGAGCTCCGAAAGTGCCGCTATGCAGGCAATCCTGCCGAGGTCGCGCGTATTGCGACTGGCGAAAATCGACTTCCGCAACGCCGACCGATTGCCCGGCCCGCGCGGCTTCTTGACCGCCCTGTCAGGCTGCAGGCCTGGCGTGGTGGTGGACGACCCCATGGCGCCGTCGGCAGGTTGATTTGGGGGAATCGTATCCATTGCTATGCTCCAAAATCAGCGTCCCGGAAAGTCGGGTCGCTTGGTGCGTATAGCAACCGTGCACATGGATATTGCGAAGACGTGCGGTGCAATGCGTTTCAAGACCCTGCGAATGGATAGTGCGAAGCAGGTCCGCTCATATCGTGTTGCCACCGCGCGAACCGACAGTGCGAAACCGGGTTGCGCAATGTGGGGTTTCGTCAATGCTCAAGGGACTCGCCTGACGCGGAATACGTCAATTGGTCTCTTCCCCGCGCCAGTCGTGGCGAGACGGGGCTCGCCACCCTTGCGTTTTCAGCGGGACCGACCCTCAACAAGCAGAGGTTTCGTCGCGGCTTTGCCGGCGCGAACCCCTCGCCGCTACGCGGCCCAAGATGTCCTCTGCACCCCGCCGTCAACCAACCCCCAACAGGCTCATCAAAGTCGGTGCCCATCGGCCTGCGGCGAGGGGTTCGCGCCGGCGAACCCGCCCAAGTCCCGCAGCAATGGGCCTCCTCTAAGCGCTCTGCCAAGGGCGCACGCCGAGCAATGGCGTCTCTTCAACGGCTGGTCTTGTTCACAGGCCGCAATCTGTCATTCAAGGAGGGCGGGGCGCAAGCCCCGCCCGTTATACGGGCCCGGTCTCTTCAAATATAGGGATTGGTCCGTCAAGGGCGGGGGTGCCAACTCAATTCGTTTGGTCAACGGCGGGGGTGCCGTCAGGTGTGGTCGGCATGCATCAGACCGGCATCGGAGCGTATTCGTCCGTCGTCGGATTCACATTGCTCCGACGTGGCCGCGAGTCGTCCGGCGTCGGCTCAGTTTTATACCGACCAATCATCTCAGCGGACTTTCGGCGTCCGGCGTCGGTTCATATACGAACCGACTGGGCACTGATGCCTTGTCTAACGACCTGGAGGCAGAAATGCGGATTCGCACACGTAGCAACAGCAAAGTCGGCCCTGAGGCCGGCAACTCGAATTTCGCCGTCGGCCAGGACGGCCGGGGATTCAGCCTCACCGACAAGTAGCTCGAGCGACCGCGGGTGTAGCTGCATACAAAACCAAGGAGGCGCAATGAGCGAGCTCGCTAACTGCAACCCCTGCGAGCGTACCGTGGACGACACACTCCGCTTGCTTTCAGAATAACCGGCGGCCACGTCCACTGCGATTCCCGGTCCCTACCGCCCATATAAGTCGGCTTTCTAGACTTGATGTTCTCCGCTTGGAGACGCACTTTGGAGCCGCATTATGCACACCGATGGGTATTACGTTCACGAAGACGACGACCACGCTGCCGCCGATTTAGCGGAATGCGAGATGTCCTGCGCTGCGGTCGAGGCACGCCTGTCTGCGAAGGCCTCACGATGAGCCCGACCAATGCTACTCGCAAACAAAGACGCCCCCTACCGCCCACACCTCGTGCGCCTATAGGGTGCGGTGTGGCCACCCAATCCGAGGCTCTCGTCGTCGCATTGGGCAAGGCTCTTGCCGACATCGTCCGCAATCACGTTGCGTGCAAGCCAATGCGCATGACCGGCGACACGGACGCAGAGTTCCACGCGACTATGCAGAAGTATCAGGCCGATAGCGTGTTCACCATCGTTGCAATTTTGAAGGGCTACCCACATATCGAGGAAGCGGTGTGGCTTTCGATGGTTGATGTGAGGCGACAGGACCTGCCGTTCGTACCGGAGTGGTACGGCATGCTGCAGGTAGCACTGCTCGAGGCCGAGCCTGGTCTTACTAATGAACTCAAGAATACGGAAGTTGCGCGCATAGCCGCAATGCGTACTCACGCAGCGGAGAAGAAGTTTGTCCATGCGCAGGGGAAATTGTTTGCTGGTATTGAAGGCTGTGCCCAATGAACGCCCATCCGATTTAATCCGGTGACGTGAGGGAGTGCGTCCCCAACTGCATAGGCGAGACCCTGATAGGGCGGTAAGTACTGATGTCTGGGGTTCCTACACCGGATGACTACTATGAGGCGCACCCCGCCCTGCAGCTAGTGCCGCTTAAGCGGAGCGTTGACCCGTCCTCGGGCTGAATTCGGGCGGCGTCGGAGACCGGTTGCTCCGACGCGGCCAAAAGGTATCCGGCGTCGGCTTATCTCTGTACCGACCAGCCATCTCAGCGGACCTTCGGCGTCCGGCGTCGGTTGCTATACGTACCGACTAGGCATTGACGCCTTGTCTACCTGGAGGCAGCAATGCGCATTCGCACACGTACCAAAATCAAGACCGGACCCGGAGCCGGCAACCTGACACTCGTTCGTAACGTATACGAAGTGGAGCTGAAACGATGCCGCGAGGTGTACCTAGGGACAGTGCCCGGCACGGCTACACCGGCCGAAATACCGATTGCCGTCAAGTTGGCAACAGGCTCAGACGGCGCAGCGGTTGAGTTGACCGAGTTCGAAATTGCGCAGCTGAAGGCTTATCTGAAATCAAACGAGCCTGACCCAATTGCTGCTGTTCAGGCCCTGCCCGGACTAATCCAGAGTGCGGCAAGAGCCATAGTCGAGCGCACCAAAGCCATGAAAGTCAAAGGCGTTGACCGCGACCCGGAGCTCGAGAAACTAGTCGCAGCGATTCGAATCGCGTACGAGCCGGGAAAAAGCAGGAACGGATTTTACGAGCAGATGCGGCGCGCGAAATTAATCACAAGCCGGTCGCGCGTAAAGAAGGTGGTTCAGGAAAAGCCTGCAGTGACGCAGCCAAGCCAAACGCAAGACAGGGTACCCCGCGACGTATCGGGGCCCGCGGGCCCCATCTAGCGGACGGCTCCACTAGGTCACTGTGCCCAGATGGCGCCACGCGGGAGCAGTGGAACAGTAAATAGGCGTGCGGCAGCCTCGGTAGGCTAGTCGTACACTTCGACGGCCCATTCAAACAGGGGAATGCTAAAGCCAGTGCGCGCCGGGGTCTTGTCTAGGGCATCCAGCCCGCAGAATAGCTCATCGTATTCCGCTTGGATGAGCGTTTGTCAGGGCGCGGCCCGTCAGGGTCGTCGGCCCTGCAGCGAAGTATATGCGGCAGGCGCTGCTTTCTTGTTGTCCATCGCGCTCGTCCCTTCGCAACGGTCTATGTAGTTTCGGGCTCGTTAAATTCGTCCCATGGCAGACTTTCGCAAAAGTCCTGCACGGCGCCATACGCCGTGTCGAAGGCGGGGAGGTCCCCTTCGATTTCAGGGGCGAGGTCGTGGTACCCCTCAAGGGCCATGGCCCGAATCTGTGGGTCGGCGAAAGAGTCTCTATTCGGTTCAATTCCTCTTTCACTGCAAGACGCCACGAACAAGTGAAGCAGTCGGCGTTGCTCTTCTTTACTGATTGTGCTTCCAGCCGCAATCAGGAAATTTAGGTCATATACATCCTGACGTCGATTTCGCCTCCGAATTGGCTGCTGAAGCAACGAACGCATTTTTTCTGCAATGAGGTTGAGGAAGCTATAGGCTTGCAGTTCCTCACCATCGCTGATGGCCAAGACTTCGACATCGTAAACAGCTTCGTTATAGCTGTAGTCAATTTGAACAACAGTCGATGCCAGTCCCGCTGAAAGTCGCGTTAGGTCGGCGGGCCTAGTTCGTTGTGCGTATCCAATGTTCACCGAGAGAGTCGGAAATTGCCGGTCCAAGCGAGCGGGACGAATTTCAGTTCGTTGTCTACGGCACATAGTATCGTAAGGCAACTGGTCGTTTGCCATAGCAAGCTGTTGGTCAAGCTCAGCCAGCAACGCTTGCTCAGAGTTCTCAGCGTACTTCTGGCGAGTGGAGAAGTCGGCGTCCCTCGTAAAACGACTGCTGTCGTACCGGATGGCCATCAACATCCCGCCCTTCATCACCATCGTCGACCTCAATGCAACGGACGTACTAATAGCGGAAAGGACAATGTGGACGGCCTCTCTAAAGTGGCGCTTGTCGGGGGTGGCTTTTTCAACCCAGGCAGGGAGGTCAAGCTCTTCAAGCATCATCGAAGTCTTGCTCGGCTGAGGTAAGTGACGGAACGTTTATCGACAGCTTCCACGTTTCCGAGTATGTCGATGCAAACTCTGCGTCGGGGTCCAATTTCCTAGAGCCACCGCGCTGAGCATAGGCCTGCCATTGGCTATAAGTTTCGAGGGGTAGTTTGCAGATTTCTGTGAGAACGAAGCCTGCTCGAACTTTGTCGATAGGCTGACCGTGGCGCTCGATTTCATCGACTATGAGTTTGAGATTGCGTTTCGCTTCACGCTTATATACGTCAAGCACATGCTGTATGCCTCCGCATAACTTGGGCTCCCGAAGCATGTCAAGAAAGACTCTGCCAATGGTGGCAACTCTGAGAGGAGAGCCAGAGACATTGCGGAATGCGCCAAATTGAGAGCGCTCCTGAAAGTGGACAGTTGTGCTGCCAAGGTTGGTCAGGACTGGCAGCGTTAGCCGAGGTAGGCCGGATAGGTTGTAGTTCTCTAAGTCCTCTCCGAGGTCCTTTTCCATACGCAGCTTGGCTTGTCTACGCCACTCAGTTGCGAGGGGCCTGGTCAGATACAGAATTTTTGGAAACCTGTCGGTGAGACCATGATGTTCCATGGCACTAAGATGCGATACGTAAGCGAATGGGTCTAGGCAGCAGACGATTTCCGCAGGTGCCGCTGCAGAGTGCCCAAAGAGTAGGAAGGCGTTTGTGGCTTCAAGCCGTACAAGCAGACGAACCCCCACGAGGGCACTTGTGACTCGCTCGTACTCCTCTTTAGGCGCCTTGAGTTCTAAGAGCTTGCCTTTCAAATAGACAAGTTTGCCAAGCTCGTAGGCAGTGATTGCGGGCGCGTTTGTGGCGCTTAGGGCATCCGCAACGAGAGCGATTAGCTCTGCACTACCCGGGACTTTCAGAGATTTTTTTGTTGGCACGTCTGGTTATCCTGCGTCCTAAGGACGCAGGATAACCAGACGTGCCTAAAAAGTCAAGCGGTAGATGTGAAATTGAATGAACCAATCTGCTACCATTGCGTCCTTAGGACGCAATGGTAGCAGATTGGATTGACCTTTGCAAGCACTCAGCGAAACCAAGAAGTAGGTGCTTGACATTAATTCAATGCGGCCTTAAAATGCGTCCTAAGGACGCATTTTAAGGCCGCATTGAGCTAACTTCCACACGTCGTCCGTGTATCTGCGCGAGTGAGACTATCGGTTCTCCGGGTAGTTCAATGCGAAAACTGAGCGTTCAAGACGCGCGTTCGTCATTAATGGAAAACGTCATACTCCCGCCACGCATGTGTTCTAGTTCATAGGAATCAGCGCCTGCAGCGGTTCCTCGGGTGTCGGTTTGGTCATCGCTCACCTGCATTCAGAAGAAGATTGCCGGGACGCCCAGGCAACCGCCTGCAGGCGTTGTGTGGAGATACGCGCACAGCTGGAGCAGGTCTAGGTCCTTGGTCGCGCCACGAGCGCCGTGCAGCCTGTAGAGTGTGCCGCTGCGCGTTATCAGTCGCCCGGTGCCCCTGTCTAACCTTAAGACGGGACTAGTGTTCCAGCTCCTCGCTTCAACGTCGTTCCGTCCGAAAAGGTGCACGGTTTGGCGGAAAGGCTCTGCGATGTGTACATCAAGCGTTACAAAATGCCAGCGCGAAATTGGAACTGCATGCAGGTTCGCCCGCCCGCCACGCGTACTACCTGGAATAGTCGCAGCTAGCATCTGCAGGTCTGCTTCGGTTGAAAACCGCAGACTCACTTTGTCACGGTTCAAACGAATTACGTCATCGAGTGACGACGGCAGGATAGCGCGCAGCTGCACTTCAATGTCTTGATTGACCATGATTGCCTAGGTACGTTGTGCAAAGTGCGCGGAAAATGCACTTAATGGTGGCAATCACTCCACCCTTGGTCTGGTCATGCCGGGCCGCTGTTCTGCTTCCCAAACGCTGCGCATATCTGTGTGCTCGCTTCATTTATTACCATTGTCTCTATGCTTGAACGGTTCGCGCGCGCCCAGACAGCACCTCTTCGGTTACATCGGCGGCTACAATTGACTCCTCGCTTGCCATCCAGCATTGCCACGCGTAGCCAGCATGCGGGCTATGGTCGGGCGCGCCCCGGAGTTCATAGACGCGACCGGTCTCCGTAGTGCCAAGGCCACGCTCAGCGTCAATTTTCGAAATCGGCAAACTGACTCCCATTTCCTGTTCGTCGATGTCGTGCCCAACAAAATAGTAGTCGCCTTCTTCGCAGCAGCGCATGATTCGCCAATTGGAATACCGTGATTGGCATTCTTCCGAAGTCGGTTTGGTTCTGCAGTCAGACATCTGGGTACCCTCTGGTTTCAACGGTCGCGCTCTTCTCCGGCATCGGCCTCGATTTCGGCTTGGCGTTCCGCTACGCGCGCGTCCACGATTTCCCACAGCCGCCGGCCGACGTCCGCTGGCTGAATTTGATAGTCCGATAGCCTCAACCACTCTAATGGAGGCGTCAGGTCCAGCAAAGCTCGCTGCAGGCCAACCAGCCGGCGCCCAATTCGTTCGCTTTTTGTTTCATCGGGGCTCTGGGGCGTGAGCTCCCGCGGCAGCTCAGTGCTCTTTTTTTCCATGGGCATCCTCTCGTTCAGCTATTTCGCCGTTGGATTCGCAAAGTTTCGGCCAGGTCGAGAAGTGCATCGACGTCTAGTGCCGCCGTGCCCAGTTCGCGTAGCTGCGGACCCGCGCCGCCCGTGTATCTCGCGAAAATGTGGACGACAGCGAGCGGACGCGAACGGCGGGTCCGGCGCTTTGCTGTCTTGCCGGCAGCAAGCTTCGCGGCCTTACGCATGTGGGCCGTTCCTCGCATCGCGCGCCTTGTGCGCGGCTTGCCGAGATTGCTCCGCGTCGGCGGACAGCTCAGCCCACAGGGCTGTCATCTTGCCCCTGTTCAGATAGCGCTCAACGACCTCGATGCCGGAGTCGTCGTCGTCACTGCCGAGTCTGTCTGGATAAACCCAGAACTCATCCTTATCCTTGAGCCGCTTGTACATCCAATGCCAAACGCCAACGAGTTCTTCCGGTGCCGCTTCCGCTAACGTACAGAACAGTGCAACCTCGGCCGCGCACCCTATTCCCGGTGGCGAGGCGCTTCCCCCCGCTTCCGCGAATGCGCAGCGCAGCCCGCGCTCAATCCAGCCTGCCAACGTCAGCGGATTGCCTTTTTTCCGCCGGTGCAGCACCTCCACAAGCAACTCGGGGTCCAGCCTGACAGTGACCGGCATGCGTCGGTTCGCGACCCGGATTGCCTCAACGTCGTCTTCCATGATTCCTCACCCTTTTCGTTATGTGACGTGCACATTTTCGGGTAATTCGTCTCGCTTCTGTAAAATCTTAGTTATCTTTCAAAGTGTTACATTACAGTTGCTGTAGAACAGTGCACTGATTGAATAGGCGAGCCCTCGCAGTCCCGCGTGTCGCTATACGTAGGTGACGGCATCGCCGATGGCGTCGACCAGGACAGTTAGGAGAACGTATAAATGGCAAGAACAGGACTTTCAAAGGAGCGCATCGCAGACGCTGCAACAAGACTTCACGCCGAGGGCCGGCCGGTCTCAACACGGCTCGTGCGCATTGAGCTCGGTGCGCATGGCTCTAACACGACGATTTCACGGATGCTCGCGGAGTTGGGCGTGAAGTGCAAAGCCATGCCGAAGAGCGTGCCGGAGGTACCAGAGGAGCTCCAAAAGCTCTTCGCGAACGCGGTTGTGTCGATGTGGCGCTCATCGTCCGAAATTGCGTTGAAGCGCATTCAGGACATCGAGAGTCGGTGCGAACAGCAGGTGCGCATCGTGACGCAACAGCTTAACGAAGCACAGCAGAAAGTTGCGCACCTCGAAAAGGAGCGCGACGAAACCGGCGACGCGTTGTCGACGTGCAAAAAGTCAGCGCATTTGTTGAAAGAAGAAACCGCGATGCTCCGTGACGAGCTTCGCATTCAAACTGCGGTGCATCAGCGCGCCGAACGCGAACGCGACAAGGTGCTCAGGCAGCTCGCGCCGCTGGTTAAGCGCGCGTCCAAGGGCCTTGCTTAGGAGCGCAGGAGTAAGAAGACTGAGGCGCAGGATGGCAGGCGGCGGTGTATCAGCGGCAGACCCATCGTCTACCTCGCGCATGATGAGTGGCTGGAGGAGAAAACCGAGGCTTTTGCAGTGGCTGTCATTTTCCGGTCCGCACTTTGCGGGCCGGTTTTCTTGGCGAACGCGGGCCGGAACAAAAAAAACCGCGTCATCACAAGTGCGATGACGCGGCATGAATTTCCGGAGATACCTGGCCTAGCTTGCTTTCTTCTCGGTGCGCGGTGCCTTTCGCGATGGCGCTTTCGAAAGCATTGCCTTTAGCTTTTCCTCGAAAAACTGCTGGTGGGCCCTCAGCTGTGCATCAAGCGCAACAACACGCTCTTTTGCGCCGTCTCGCTCACGCGTTACCTCGGCGAGCTGCGTTGCGAGCGTGTCCCGTTGCGACTCAAACAGCTCTGCTAGTGCCGTTACCTCTTCAACTTGCGACTGCGCTGCAGCCGTTGCCGCCGCCAGGGCCCGTCGCTCGTCACCGACCCGCGCCATGGCTTTCTCATACGCTGCGCGCCAGAGCTGCTCGACACTGGCGAGCAGACTCTCCGGTGCTGTGGCGGAGACTTCCGCCAGCGGCTGCCCTCGCGCTCGCCAGAGCTGCATTGCGGTGGTGATGTCTCGCATGCTTCCGACGCCTGCCCGCTCAAGCACAGCGCGCAGTGTCGCGCGCCCGCCCCCTGCCACTATTTCGTCTGCAGCCTTAAAAAACTTTACGTGTGCCTCTGGATTGACGTGGTCCATATTTGGCATGTCCTTTCGTTGCCGCAGCGCGCCCGGGGTCCAAAATGAACTGGGCCGCTACGTACCGTATAGCGACCGGTTTATATCCACCCAATCGCCGAGGCCACCAGACGCCGGCGAGCCATTGGCGGCAGGTAGCGATGGGTAGCGCTACCCGGGGCGCTACCGCCGCTACCATTGCTACCAAGCGATACCACTGCTACCAAGCGGTGTCCGCAACGCCTGGCTTCTCGCCCCGGTTGCATCCGTGAATCACGCCACTACGCGCAGACAACCGATGGTTGGTGACCTCGCTCTTACGCTGCCCGGCGGGCATCGAACTCGTCAGCCAGCGCCTGGAGCGCCGGGATTTCGACGAAGTGACTGCTGTGCTGCAGCTCGCGTAAATGGTGTTTCAATGCGACGTGCGCGCACCGCACTTTGTCCTCGCCTGCGGGGACGGGACGCCTGCAGCGCTGTTGACTGGGCGCTCGGCGCCTGGACGCCCGCGATGCGGGCACCCCGGGCCATTCACGGCGGCCGGTGACTCCCGGCCGCCGCCTTTACATGGCCTTCTGGCGTTTGGAAAACGCGATGACGTTATTCTTCTGCCCTCGCGGCGACGCGCCCACGCCGGGCACCGTGGCGGTGTCCTGCAACTGGCCGGCGCGTTCCGTTATCCCATTTGCCGAAGACTCCGCCGCCGGCGTCTGCGCACGCTCGCCCTGCAGGGCCTGCTTTTCCGTGCCGGTTGCGCCGGTCACGAGCTTGAGCCGTGCGACGCGCTTGCGGCCGTGATGGACATATTCGCGGAGCTCGCTTTGCACCGCAACGTCCATGCGCGCGGCCAGCTTCTTGGTGCATAGATGCGCGTAGCGCTGCAGCATGCGGATGTCGCGATGACCGCTGATGGCCTGCAGGTCGAGCAGTGTGAAATTTCCCGAGTCCGCATACCTAGAGAGACTCTCTCCGCGAAGGTCGTGGAAATGCAGGTCGGTAATTCCGGCGCGCTTGCACACGCGCGCAAAAGCTTTCTTGAGCGCGTTCCCGGTGATGCCAATGACCGGTCCTTCATTGCGCGGGAGCGCCTGCAGCAACTCAATGGCGCTGGACTTAAGGGGCACGTTGTGCGGCCGCCCGTTCTTCGTCATCGGCAGGTGGATGCAGCACTGTTCGAAATCCACCATGTCCCAGGTGAAGCTGACGAGTTCGCCGCGGCGCATCGCCGTGTCGAGGTCGAGCCGGATGGCGACCTCGACAAACGGATTCTCTTCCTTCTGCGATTCGGCGATGAGCCGCTCTTCCTGTCCCTCCTTGAGCCGGTGGTCGCGCTCATTGAAATACTGCGGGCGGCGCACGCCGGACATGGGATGGTCGTTGACCTTGATGCGCCAGGTATAAATCGCGGTGTTATAGACCTGACTGAGCACGTCCAACTCGCGGTCCACCGTGCCGGGCTTTACTTGTTCGAGCCGCTCGTTGATGTATTCCTCGATGTCGGTCGGAGTGAGTTGCGCAAATTTCTTGTGCAGCCACTCTACGCAGACACTGTCCTCGCTCTTTGGCAGGTTGCGCTTCGATTGCTTGCCCGTTTCCTTCCGCTCGCATTCCACGCCGGCGAGCCGCAGCAGGCGCTCCAGGCGGTAGCGCTCCGATTCCCCGCCCTTGTGCCCGTCGCACTCCTCATCGAGGTAGCGCTTTATAAGTTCCGCCGTGGTCCAGCGCCAGGATTCCGAATAGTCGGTGAAGATTTTTCGGGTACGGTCCGAGTCGATGGTCGTCGCGGTGTCCTTGGCATCTTGCAGCGAATCGAACGTATGCGAGAACGTGCGAAAACCTTTTTCCCGGTAGACGAGCTGGACGGCCATGTCCAGTTGCTGCAGCTTCGGCTCGAATCCGGCGAGCTCGAGCAGCTGGGCATAGGCCTCGACCTCGTCGCGGCAGGAAAACGGAAATTGGCCGTACAGGTCGGGATTTCTCAATACGCTGACCGCCCAGGACGAGCGGTTGATATACGTAGCACCCACGTTAGCTCCTTGATAGTGATGGAGCAACGTGTAGAAGAACGGGTTTAGCCTTCGGGGCGCATTTTCCAGGCTTGCTGCAGGCCGCCGATGTAGCGAATCTGTAGCAAATCCCCCGTTTTGGCGGGGGGAAATCCTTTCCGGTCTAGCGGACTATCCGCATGATTCCAGAAGGAAAAAATGCTTGGTCGGGGTGAGAGGATTTGAACCTCCGACTCCTGCGTCCCGAACGCAGTACTCTACCAGGCTGAGCTACACCC
>OBLU010004571.1_pt1 | contig 12474 bp, 11 predicted proteins | sample 1518681 | NCBI WGS metagenome assembly OBLU01 (sample SAMEA3539304, study PRJEB22396) | soil metagenome | biome: tundra; feature: field; material: soil | place: USA | collected 2010-05 | depth 0.15 m | reverse complement strand
GGGAATGGCAGTTCCTTTGGCGGATGCTTCGGTGGGGGCGGTGGAGGGGGTGGAGCAGGTGGCGGAACCGCCGCAGGTCCCGGAGGAAACGGAGCGCCCGCAATGCGCTTAGAGGTCGCACCGAAAACGCTGGATTTCGGCGAACAGTCAGTTGGGACCGCAGGTGATGCAAAAAAGATCGTGATCCGGAATCCCTACCCGGTACCCGTCTATGTTCCGTTTAGGGTAATGACGCTGAGAGGCAGTGTGACTGAAGGTCCTCCTCCCGAGAATGATGATGAGGCGGTAATTCAGGGCAGGCTATATTCCGCTCGTTCGTTTGTGGTCTCGGCTGGAACTTGCGGTTCCGGTCTTGCTGCTAATGGGTTCTGCGAATTAAACGCTCAGTTCGCGCCAAAGCACGCCGGGTTGCTCGTAGTATCTGTTTTGGTCTGTAACACCTTTATCGATCTTACTGGGATTGGCAATTGAGGTCCTGTTTAACTGTATGCTGTAAGCCGTTCACTGTAAGCTGTTAGCTGTAAGCTGCCTATGAAAAGCGAAATCATCGCCGTCGGCTCCGAGATGCTCACCCCCTTCCGCCAGGACACCAACTCCCTCTATCTCACTGAAAAACTCAACGAGATCGGCGTCACCGTCGCCTTCAAGACCATCGTCGGCGACCGCCGTAATCACCTCGTCAACGCCATCCGCGCCGCCCTCGGCCGCACCGACGTCATCGTCCTCATGGGCGGCCTCGGCCCCACGGAAGACGACCTCACCCGCGAGGCCGTCGCTGAAGCCCTCTCGCTCACCCTCCGCCGCGACGCTGCCCAGGTCGCCGCCCTCTACGCCCGCGCCGCCACCATGCGCATCACCATCTCCGACAACAACCTCAAGCAGGCCGACGTACTCGAAGGCGCCGCCATCTTGCCCAACCCCAACGGCAGCGCCCCCGGCCAGTGGCTCGACATCACCTTCGCCGGTTACCGCAAGCTCATCCTGCTCGTCCCCGGCCCTCCCAACGAGTGCCGCCCCCTCTTTGACGCCGAGTGCCTGCCCCGCCTGCGCCAGATCCTGCCCCCGCGCCACATCGCCAGGCGCACCCTCAAGGCTGCCATGATCCCCGAGTCCCAGGCCGACAAGTTCCTCGCCCCCATCTACACTCCCTACACCGACGTCGAAACCACCATCCTGGCCCACGCTGGCGACATCCAGATCACCCTCCTCTGCTCCAAGTCCAACGCCGCCGCCGCCCAGCAGCGCGTTGACGAGCTCGCCGGCCGCATGGAAGAGGCCCTTGAAGACTGGCTCTACTCCTCTGACGGCGAGTCTCTCGAGCAGATCGTCATTTTTTTCCTCGGCCTCCGCCAATCCACCCTCGCCGTCGCCGAAAGCTGCACCGGCGGCATGATCGCCCAGCGCATCACCTCTGTCCCCGGCAGCTCCCGCTCCTTCCTTGGCGGCGCAGTCGTCTACTCTGACGCCCTCAAGACCGCCTTCGCCAATGTCCCGCCCGAGCTCATCGCCCGGCACGGCGCCGTCTCCGCTGAAGTTGCGCAGGCCCTCGCCGAAGGAATCCGTCTCCGCGCCTGTGCCACCCTCGGCCTCGGCGTCACCGGCATCGCCGGTCCTGCCGGCGCAACAGAATCCAAACCCGTTGGCCTGGTCTACATCGCCCTCTCCGACGCCCAAAAAAACGAATCCATCGAGCGCACCTTCCGCGGCGACCGCGACCGCATCCGCCAATGGACCACACAGCAAGCCCTCGACCTCATCCGGCGCAGGCTCATGTAGGCGGTTGCTCAGTTGCAACCCCAGCTTGCCGTTCATAAAAGGGCTCTGCCTTGCAGCCGGTTTTACGGGTGACGATTCGGATCAGGTTGTACTGGCGCCAAAGCCTGTCTATCCGCAAACCCTCGGTCTCTGGTCCGAATCAGGCACTGACAAAAAATCAGCCGACAAGAGAAAAAGGCATTGCATCCTGGAACACTTCGTGGGAAAATGTCGCGATGCGGCACAGTACAGCAGCTTTTGTTTGCGTCATCGCTCTTCTCACCCTCCCGGGGCATGCCTCCATTACGTCGATCGAGGGAAGTGCCCCCGTCGAAATAAAGGCCAAGCTGGGAGAGGAATCAAGCTTTTTGGGAACGGTCGCGCTCTTTTCAGATACTCAGGTTCACGGGTTGTTCATGCAGTCCGGAGTTTTGAAAGGGGATCCAAAACAAGATTCGATCGAAAGCCGACAGGTCACACTCGCCGCGATAGAGAAATTCGATCTCGATGCCAACACTCCGAAGTACCTTAGCGTTAAGATAACTGGCGTGAAAGAACCTGGAACTTACCGAGGAGAATTAAGTTTCTATGTAACGGGCCAAGGGGTAACCCCGGCGCTTAAAGTTCCCGTTACGTTGATTGTGCGCTCCGATCCTGCCGTGACGCTCTGCAAAGGCTCCGATTCCATCACCCTTCAATTCGTGCGATGTTCCTGTGTGGGATGCTTTCTTGCCGGTTTCCTGGAGCCGGGAGCCGTCCTTGCATCCCGGATGAAATCTCAAGGTGACTCTCAATCTGTCTGTCTTCTGAACGGCAGCCTCGAACCGTTCAGCATGGATGGAGCCCTTCAGGCACAGGGCTTAACGAACAAGAAAATCCTGGGAAATGCACTCACCATTGGCAATTCAAGCCCCCAACCGGTGGACCCTCAATCGAAGATCGTCAATATTCCCCTGACCTTTGCCGCTGCCCCGGTTGCTGATCATTATGCCGGCAGTATCTACCTCTACTCCGCAAACAAGACTCTGGTCACGGTGCCCCTGGACGTGAATGTCAAGTCTGGCCCGTTATTACCATTGCTGGTCCTCTTCTTGGGCACTCTCCTGGGAAGGCTCCTGCAATATATGAAGAACAAGGGCGAGCCTCAATCCGATTTATTGCTGGCGTTGTATCGGATGGAAGGCATGATTGCGGTCTCGCCAACGGATCAGGCTGTTCTCCAACCCATGCTCCAGGAGATCAAATCGGAGATTTACGCGATGCAGCTGGATGCCGCCAAGACCGATCTGGCTGCCATCCAGAATCGCTGGACGCTCTTGAAGTCATTGCGTAGCCTTCAGACCACACTGGACACCCAGAAAGCAGACCCGGCGGTCCTGACTATTTTGAATAACATTCAGATTGCCCGCCAGCTTATCGCCGCGAAGCAGGATACGCAGGCCGCGGCTAAGGTCGCCGCCATTGAGACAGACGTGAGCAATCTCCAGGCCGTGGCAGTCGCTCCGGCCGCTCCGCAAATGGCGATGTTCTCGCTTGCCAAATCCCAGGCGAAGAGAGCCGGAGGCTTAGCCGCCAGAGGAGCAAAACCGGAGCAGCTTGGGATGGTTCCCTGGTGGGCGAGGATTCTGGCCTGGGTCACCGGCGCAGAAGACGCTTTTCTCGCGGAAGTCACACTCTGGCTGGTGCGTCCTTTGGTCTTCCTGCTGTTGGTTTTGGCGCTGTGCGCAATGGGATTGCAGCAGCTCTACCTGAAGAATGCGACGTTTGGGTCCAACCCCTTCAGCGATTATTTTGGGCTCTTCGTCTGGGCCATCAGTTCCGATGTGGCCAGCAGGAGTCTCAGCAACCTGAAAACAGGCTCCTGAAATGTTAGGCCAGAAAGAAGAAGCGGGTTGTATTTCAACCCCGGACGCCAGGCCAAGCTGTCAGTTGATCGAAGATAGGCCGGGCGCATTTGAAAGCGACAACGTGCCGTAACTTTGAGATATTGGCCGATCGGCTAGCGCCATCCGGCCTCGCATCCGCGAAGAAACCAACTGGACATTGTCCTGCCTAAGGAGGCGTTATGAGTGCTCCAATCGTTTGTTCGGCAAAGTATCTTCCCTTGGAACAATGGATATCGGCAGCGGACAAAGCTGTCCAGGTCAATCCCGCGAATCGGCCGCAGGCCGAAATGCTGGCGCGAGTACTTCCTGCGTTTAAGCCTACTCGCGAGTACATAGCAGCGATGACGACCAAATATTGGCACAGCGGCAAGGTTGCCCTGACTGTCAGCTTCCTGGATATCGTGGATGAGAATCTCCGCTCGAGAATTATCCAGAATATGAATGCTTGGGGTGCATCGGCCAACGTGTCTTTCACCGAATCGCCCAATGGTGGGCAGGTCCGGATAGCAACCACCTCGGGCCAAGGCTATTGGTCTTATATCGGCACCGATATCCTGAGCATACCCGCCGATCAGCCTACTATGAATCTGGAATCCTTTTCAATGGACACACTGGAATCGGAATACCATAGAGTGGTTCGGCACGAAACCGGGCATACGATGGGTTTCGTGCATGAACATATGAGGCAGGCGTTGGTCAATTTGATTGATCCGGCAAAAGCATACTCGTTTTTCCTGGAAACTCAAGGATGGGACAAGACAGTGGTCGATCAACAGGTCCTGACTCCCATTGAAGAATCCTCTTTGACCGGGACGAGTACGCCAGACCAAGACTCGATTATGTGTTATCAGATTCCGGGCTCGATAACAAAGAACGGTCAGCCAATTCTTGGTGGGCTCGATATTGATCCGACAGACTATGCTTTTGCGGCAAAACTCTACCCAAAGTAGCAGCTCATGCTGAGCTGAGAACTGGGCAAACGCAATGGCAGGGCGCGCATTCGCGCCCTGCGCATCGGCATCCTGCGTCACGCCGCCCGCCCCACCCGCCGCACCCGAATCAGCTTCTCCCGCTTCCGCGTCTGGGCAATTTCATAAGCCGACTGCATCCGCATCAGCGTCTCATCCTCACGCCGAACGCCTTCTCGATACGCAGCGACCTATCCCCCGATAGCCCGGCCTTGCCGTTCAGCAAGCTGGACAGACTGGACAACGCGGGCGGGGAAACGCCTGCGCCGCCAACCGCCAACTCAACCCCAACCTCCCCTTGAACTCCCCGCTTAACCCCCAATATGTGACACCCATCACAAAACTCCCGCTTCCTTCGGTGCAACCATAGCGCCACAGGCAACCAACCCCCCCGGCCTGCTCATTGACCGTCAAAAAGCTTGGAGAACGCAAGTGAAGCTTGATCCGTCCGCATTCCTCGCCGATCCCGAACTGATCCAGGCGCTCGAGAAACACGCCATCGAAGTCTCCTGTGGCGGAGATTACGTTCTCTTCCGGCAGGGAGATCCCCCGGTCGGCCTGTACATCCTCAACAAGGGAAAGGTCACCCTCTCCATGACTTCCCCGGCTGGCGACCCGGTCCTATCCATCCATGCAGGCGCCGGCTCGCTGCTCGGACTCCCCGGCCTCGTCGGCAATGAGCCCTATTCGCTGACTGCCGTTGCCGACAGCGGCGCCGAGCTCAGCTTCCTCGCACACGACGATTTCAACGCCCTCATGGAATCCAACCCGCGCTTGTTTCTCAAGGTTTTGGAGGTGCTCGCCGCGGAAGTTCGCAATGCCCGCAAACTAGCTCTGGAACTCCGGTCGTAGCCCGCCCGCCGATTGACGCCCCGCCACCCGCCCTGCGAAACTCAGGCCAATGCAATATCGCGGAAAAGTTGAATACTCTCAGCTGCGAAAGTTCCGCGAGCGGAACACCCGTCTTTACCGGCTGGCGCACTGGCCCATCTGGATTTGGGTCTTTTTCCTCGCGCCGGGCCCCCTCACCTTCTCGCTCTTTGCCAGCGGCTTTCACGGGGGCAACCTGGCCTGGCTTGCCGCGGTGCTGGCCGGCACAGGCATCGCCGCTCTGCGCGGGCAGTTGCCCGGCGCCGAACCACGCCCCTACATCCTCCGCTTTGACGAGGACAAGCCCAATCCCCTCTACCGCCGCTTCTGCTACACCTTCGCCTGGAACGCCGTGCTCAACTTCGCGCTGCTCAACCTCACCGGCCTCGCCATCGCAGTCTTCACCGGCGTCTGGTATATGAAGCAGATTTACACCTACTCCTACTTCCCGCTCTGCGCCGTCATTCTGCTCCTCGGCGCGGCTGGCAAACTGCCCCGCGTCGGACCCTCCACCAGGACCGAAGGCGCCGAGCGCCGCTACTTCTACGGCTCCGTCTGGGCCGTCACCGCCGCGCAAACCCTCCTGCTCGTCCTCTGGAAGACCCTGTGGATGAAGCTGCCCCATGCGCCAATCCCCTTCCAAACCGCCAACTGGATCATGCTCCTTGTCTTTGTCGCCACACTCCTGTTCATGGGTCTGCTGGCCCAGCGCGGCAAGCTCTACCGCACCCGTCCCATCCTCCCCGGCGAGTCGATGGTTTCCGACTGAAACCATGCACTCATAGGCGCGCAAGCGCCGTCTGCCCCACCGCAGGTGGCACCTGCTAAACTCTCACTCGTCATGCTCCTCGCAATCCTCCTCATCGCGGCTGCCGCTTACCTGCTCGGATCCATCCCCACCGGATACCTGCTCGTCCGCCTCTTCCGCCATCAGGACATCCGCCAGGCCGGCAGCGGCAACATCGGCGCCACCAACGTCCTCCGCGCCGGCGGCAAGGGCCTGGGCGCGGCCACCTTCCTGCTCGATGTGCTCAAGGGCTGCTCTGCTGTCTGGCTCGGCGCGCTGCTCGGCAGGCTGCTCGCCCCCGCTGCTTCGCCCCTCAACTTCGAGGCGCTGGCCGCACTGATCGCCGTTCTTGGCAACATCTTCCCTGTCTGGCTCCGTTTCCGCGGCGGCAAGGGCGTCTCCACCGGCTTTGGCGTCTTCCTGGCCGCCTCGCCGCTCGCCGCCCTGGCCGCCATCTCCGTCTTCTTCCTGGTTCTGCTGCTCAGCCGCTATGTCTCCCTGGCCTCCGTCCTCGGCGCGGCCAGTTTTCCTTTTTTTGCCTGGTTCATGGTCGGCGGCGTCCGTCCGCCGTTCTTCATCGCCGTCCAAGCCGCTGTCGCCCTGCTCATCATCGCCAAGCACCACCAGAACATCCGTCGCCTCTTCGCCGGCACGGAATCCCGCATCGGAGCCGGAAAAACCGCATGAGCCGCATCGTCGTCCTCGGTTCCGGCGCCTGGGGAACCGCTATCGCCCTTTCGCTCCACCGCCGCGGCGGTCACCAGATCACCCTCTGGGCCCACAGCCCTGAGGCCGCCCGCGAAATCGCCGAAGCCCATGAAAACACCCTCTTCCTCCCCGGCTTCCCCATCCCCGGCGAAATCGCCATCACCGGCAGCGAAGCCGCCGTCGCCGATGCTGAGATCGTCGTCTCCGTCGTCCCCTCCGAGTTTCTCCGCCCCACCCTCGCCCGCATCCGCCCCCATCTCCACTCCGGCCAAATCATCGTCAGCGCCACCAAGGGCGTTGAAGACCAAACCTTCCTCCGCATGACCCAGGTCATCGCCGCCAATCTCTCGGGATCGGTAGGCCGGGACTTTAGTCCCGGCAAAAATCTGGTCGAAACAACCGGGGCTTCAGCCCCTGAGGTAGACCTTTCCGAATCCCTCCCCATCGGTGCACTCTCCGGCCCCAGCTTCGCCCTTGAAGTAGCCCAGGGCCAGCCCACCGCCGTTACCGTCGCCTTTGAAGATCCGGATATCGCCGCCCGCATCCAGCACGAGTTCTCTTCCGAATCCCTCCGCCTCTACACCTCCACCGACGTCATTGGCGTCGAACTCGGCGGCGCGCTCAAAAACGTCATCGCCATCGCCGCCGGCGTCGCCGCCGGAGTCGGCCTCGGCTACAACTCCGCCGCCGCCCTCATGACCCGCGGCATCGCCGAAATCACCCGCCTCGCCGTTGCCTGCGGCGGCCGCCGCGAAACCCTCGCCGGCCTCTCCGGCGCAGGCGACCTCGTCCTCACCTGCACCGGCTCGCTCTCCCGCAACCGCACCGTAGGCCAGGAACTCGGCCAGGGCCGCAAACTCCCCGAAATCCTCTTGGGCCTGGGCGGCAAAGTCGCTGAAGGCGTCCTCACCACCCGCGCCGCCCTCGGCCTCGCCCGCCAGCATAACATTGAAATGCCCATCACCGAGCAAATGGAACTCATTCTCAACCAAGGCAAAGACCCCCGCGAAGCCATAAAATCCCTCATGCTCCGCCCCGGCAAAAACGAGCTATAGGGACCGTTCCTAGCGCCGCTCTCCTTCACCCCCCGCACCGAGCTATTCTGGCCAGCATTCGCGCGCCAACCCGCGCATGATGGTTGCGTAGATGTTCCTCCCTGGCCTCGAAGTCTCCACCAACAACAACCCTTTGCCGTCGCGGACATTCCCGCGCAGGAGATTGCCATGCAGTTTCAATTCACGAATACCCAGATCACCGTTGCCGTGGTTGTATTCTTCCTCGTCGTTGCCATCGCCTTCGGTCTTTATCGTAAATACCGCAAAACCCGCACCAGCGGCTTCCGCAATCGTTTCGGATCAGAGTACGACCGCGCCGTTCTCACGCACGGCTCCTCGCACAAAGCCGAATCCAAGCTGGCCGACCGCGAAACCCGCGTGGAAGCTCTGAAAATCCGCGACCTCGGCGCCACCGAGCGGACGCGCTTTGTCGCCGAGTGGAGCACCGTCCAATCCCGCTTCGTCGACCATCCCAAGGCCGCCGTCACTGAAGCCGACGACCTCATCAACGCGCTCCTTGAGGCCCGCGGCTATCCCCAGACCGGCTTTGAGCAGCGCGCCGCCGATGTTTCCGTCAGCTATCCCCGCGTCATGGAAAACTACCGCCTGGCGAACGCCATCGCCGTCCGCCCCGGCAAAGTCGAAGCCACCACCGAAGAACTCCGCACCGCGATGATCCAATACCGCGCCATCTTCGATGAACTCATCCAGCCCCAAAAACCCAGCGAAATCAAAACCGCCGCATAACTCGAACGTTGCGGCGCAAAGGTGTCTAACCAAAGCGGATGTTCTGGAGGATCGCAAGATGGGACCACTTACGAGAGGTTTTCGATGCGCCCGCAAGCTGCGATTCTCCAGCCTCCTGCTGGTGAGCACATTCACGCTGGGAACCACCCTGGGATTCGCCGCCGGCCCGAATGCTGAGACCATTCAGGCCACCTACGCTCAGGCCGGCAGCATGATCGGCATAACGCTGACCATTGACCGCTACTCCGCTCCCTCGGACATGCAGGTTCTTTCGCAGGCATTTCAAGACGATCAGGACCGAGGACTGGCCACCGCGCTTTCAAAAACCAAAGCGGCCGGGCATTGCTCCATTACGGGGGCTCTCGGCTATGACGTCGCCTTCATCCAAACGGTTTTGACCCCAACCGGGCGGCAGATCACCTTTATCGCCATCCGCCCGCTTCAATCCGGTGAAACCACCGCGGATGCGTCGTCCCAGTCCTTTGACCTCGCGGTTGGCCAATTCGACCTGAACGACGCCGACAACTCCAAGAGCACGGGATTCCTCTATCCGGCAAGCAAGCTCGTGATCGATAAGCAGGGAGAGTTTCACTACGATCTGGCCGGCATTCCCTGGTCGCTGGTCAACGTTCTCGATTCCAGGGAGCCCCCCGGCGAGACCATAGCGCTGGGCCCCCAGGCCTCGCTTCTCAGACCTGAGAAACCACAGCCGCCAACCGCACTCCAACCCGCAACTCCGGCCGCTAGGCCGGAGTTTTAACCCCGGCAAAACCGCCCATCCACCTTGGAAATCGATGGGCGCGGCTTTAACCGCGCCTCCAGCCACCCATTCCATATTGATTTCCCGCTTTTTCTCCACCCGCTATGGCTGCACTTCTTTTTTTCTTGCGCAACAGATGGACTTCTGCTATGTTTCTGCCATTCAGTTCCGGCTGCACTCGGCCGCGTCGAATCTTCCCCTGGTTTCATCCTTCCTCATTTCTATTCTTGCCGGGGCACTGCAGTTCAGCCGCAAGGCAAACCAATCCGCTGGCAATTCGTGCCTCCCCCATCCTGAATGAGGATGCCAGCTATCCAGGAGAGATCGCATGAAACTGAAAACATTCGGACTCGTCGCGCTGTGCGCCGGTTTGTGTTTTTCTGTGACAGCGTGCAACCCAACCTTCCAGTGCGGGAACTGGGTCTTCACCGGAACGCCCGTCGGAAATGCCTTCCCCTTGACCTCCTCGTTCACCTTCAACCCTGCCGGTTGCGGCCAGAGCTGCCCTGAGAGCCAGGATGTCATGATCCAGATGACCTGGGTCTACGACGACAACACCCATACCAACATCTATGCGTCGAATCAGCCGCAGGGCGCCCGTTCAACCCCCAACGGCTGGAACATTGACCGCATCGACGGCGCGGCACACGGATACTACGGGCTGCAGAACAACGGCACGTTTTATTCCGGCTGGAACACCCCCGGCGGCCCAGGCGTGGCAACCACGCTCGATGACGAGCCAGGCGGCTGGGGAGCCAACACCTACTTCTACGCGGTCGATGTGGCCGTCTGCTACAACTCGAGTTCCTGCAACAACAAAATCCTTGGCTACTACTTCTGGAGTTACATCCTCGACAGCAGCGACGTGGGGCAGAAGTTCATCACCGCTCCGGCCTGGCAGAATCTGGATTCGGAGTTTCAGGCCGCGCTCACCGCATGGAATAACTGGGCGCCTACCTCGGGAACCGAAGTTGACGGCACCGGAACCTTTCCCCACGCCATCGCCTTTCCCGCGCTGTCGGATCTATAACCCGGAATTCGATGAGGAGATTCGCCATGAAAAGATTCACGATCGTTGCAGCATCTCTGCTCGCGTGCCTCTGCCTGGCCGGATGCGCGCGCAAGGAAAAGACCGTTCCTTTGACCGATGAGCAGAATCAGGTAAAAACCAGGCTGGAAGGGCAGATGCAGGCCGCGGCGCAAACCGCGCAAAGCTACCACGCCATGGATAACTCCGTGCTGCTGGGCAAACTGCTGGAGGAAAGCAAAGCCCAGCGCGAACCTTTCAACTCGTTAGCCTACCGGGAACTCAAGACCAGATCGGGCGTCGACTCGAAGGCCCTCGCGGCTTTGGTCAAAGACAACCCAAACGCCTCGGGACTTTTGCCCCTGCTGCTGCTCAGAAAGCTCGATAACAAGTCCTATCTCGAGCTTCCGGCGGAGCTGCGAGCCAAAGTGCTGACCGATGCGCTCGGGAGCTCGAAATTCTTCAACACCTGGGGCTTGCCGAATTTCTATCTTGAGGATGCTTCCAACGCCATGATCGAAGCGGGTCGAAGCGCCACTCCGGCCCTCAAGAAAATGCTCTCCGATACTCGTCCGGCTCCGCTTTTCGGCAGCCAGGAGGCCATGCTCTCCAAGCAGATGAAGTACCGGCTCTGCGACTACGCGCTCTTCTTCCTCAAGAGGATCGGCGGCACCGGAGATTTCCGTCTGCCTCAGACGGTCGAGGAGAGGGACGCCCTCGTCAAGACAGCGCAAAAGTAACGCGCAAAAAAACAACCGGCAATCGGCCCCCTTCTTACCCATCTCGAAGGGGTTAGGAAGGGGCCGTGCCTGCGACCTTTCTTAGCGTAAAAGCCTGTGGATGAACTCGCTCCGGAGGGAGGCCGGGGTCCCCAGCGACTCGGGGTCCCCAGCGATAGGCCTTCGTCGCTGGGGTGGAGGGACGGGTCCTTGTCGCTGGGGTGGAAGAAGGGGGTTCACCCCCCCCGCATAAAGCCAACAGAATCAGCGCGAGCTTTAGCCCCGGAGAGACGCTTTGCGCCGAATTCGTCCCAAATTCGCCCTTTTCTGCAGCCTCTTCAGCCGTACAGAAAACCATCCATCCATTTTGAAAATCAGAGGGCGCAGCCGGGGACCGGGAACCCTCTGGGTCGGGTACCGTGCTCGAAGCCTTGTCTTCGAGGACACCGGCATCCCCTCGCTCCCCCCTTTCTTGCCGCCTGCCTCCACCCCAACTTGTAGCCTTCCAGGGCGGCTTTTGCCTTCAAAAAGCCGTCAAAAAGCCTCAATTTGGCCCCCAAAACACCATTTTCCGCTCTTTTTCGATATTTATATGCAACCAGTCGCTCGAATCCGCCAGGGCTATGTCTCCAGTCGCTCCAAATCCGGGTTGACCGGAACCACTGTAGACATGAAAACCGGCAACGCCGCGCACGCCAAAACTCCATTTCTGATGGCCTGGCCCTTCTCGCTTTGTCCCCAACCCGTGCCCTTCAAGCCGCCACTGCACGCGAATTCAGTGGCCTAAACCTTCCCACACCCAACGCGCGCCCGGAGCCAAAGTTTACTAATCGGTAAACGGCAATCCCTGATCTCTGATCCCTGACCCCTGTTCTTGCATCTACTCATCAGGAGCCCTCCCGATGAAGAAACTCCTGGCCCTCTGCCTGATCGGTTGCGCCACCCTCCCGGCGCAGCAGATTCCCGCCGCTACTCAACTCCCCGGCAGCCCTTTCTTCATCAAGCAGACCTGGATCGTCGGCGGCGTCGGCAACTGGGACTACCTCACCCTGGACCCCGCGACCCGCAGGCTCTTCATCGCGCATGGCCCCGTGGTTCAGGTGGTCGATCTGGACACCGGCGCGCTCGCCGGCCAGATTACCGGCCTGCGCGAGGCCCACGCCATCGCTCTCGACGACACCGGCGAGTTTGG
>OBLU010004569.1_pt1 | contig 12476 bp, 16 predicted proteins | sample 1518681 | NCBI WGS metagenome assembly OBLU01 (sample SAMEA3539304, study PRJEB22396) | soil metagenome | biome: tundra; feature: field; material: soil | place: USA | collected 2010-05 | depth 0.15 m | reverse complement strand
GGTGAACTAAAATCCCGCTCAAATTCCGATCACCCAACCCCCGATTCCCCGATAAGCGATCTCCGATCTCCCAAGTGAGACACGGGGTGTCACTTGCGGTGCCAGGGTCATGCAAACGACGTTCCAAACCTCTGAAACCCACGCCAAACGCATGTTTCCTCAAACATGGGATAGTTCAACCGTCAACAGATTGAGTTAAGCGTGGGAGTAAGATTGTAGGTAGGTCACTTCTTGGGGCCGGGCCCCTTGAGCACTTCCAGGGCAGCGCGGCGGGCCAGGGAAAGCACCAGCGTGGACAGTGTGACCGGCATATCGGGCCACAAAAGCGCGGCGGCTTTCTTGAGCAGTTGGTGAGTGTGAGTGCGGTAGTAATCGTTGTGATGGGTTCCAATGTCAGTGTTTCGCCCCACCATAGAGCGCTTGGAGAACGCGGTCTAGACCCTCAGGACGCGACAGGCTCCATATCTCAGGGTGTAGGTCTATGTACTTGCACACCGCATCGACAATCTCACCCTGAGTTTCGGGAGTTCCATGAAGGCTGCTGGGAGTGGCCTCTTCATATCCGACTATATATCCCTGTATCCAACCAATGACGATAGCGTCAGCACCCGAAAGGTCTTGCTTAGATCGCAGTTCGCAACCTTCGTGGATACCGTGGATCGTTTTCGTACTTACTACAGCCCATACCGGAGCGCACAGCGTCATTACGAGCAGAGTCGTTGTGATGATCTTCATGGAGTCAGATTCTACGCGCTAAGTAACCCACGTTGCCATGACTGCTACGTTTCCACCTAGCCTCGAATCCGGCGCTTGCGTCCGGCCTGGATCGCGGCGACACTCGCGGTCATCGTCATCGAAGTCGCGGTGATGATTCCCCGGCCAACAAAAGGCAACCCAAGAAAACATGTAACGATCACCTCATCAGCATACGCAACGGCGGAAAGCGACTGGTTGACCGAACAAATACGATTAGTAAGGTGCAGCCGGTTGCGCGAGATGCTGAAGACAGAAAACCGAATCCTCGTCATCGAACTCCGCGAGGCGCAGCGAGAGAGCGGTTGCAGATTTTAGGCCATGCGCTTCCCCGAGTTCTAGCATGGCCGGACCCTTGGAAGATTGCTCCCATTTCCAGGGGTCTTTTCTTGTACATACAAAAAATATACGACCGCTTGACAACAAGAAATAGTTGTCAAGCGTTTGATTCTAAAGGATTTAGCCATTGACAGGCTTTCGTGATCGCGGTACATTTGAGTCACCTTGAAAGGAAATTCAAACCATGAGCGATATTCCAAAAGCAGTAGCAACGGCATTCGGCGTTCTCGGGTTGAAACCTCGTTCCGCTCAAACGATCATCGCGCATTGGAAAAGCAAGGGCATCGAAACGAGCGACGAAGGTGGATTCCTCAGCCTATCTCAGAACGGCAACCAGTTCGATGTCGCGCAGGCGCTGCAATCGACGTTCAAACAGAATCCGGAATTGTTCGTGGGACACGCGGGCGAAGTGAGATTCCGTTCCGACATCTTGGACACTGCCGCGAAAGTGGAGTACGTCCGAAAATTCGGTCTCGCTCAATTTGCGGCTCTCCCGGCGACGAAGGATTCTCCCGGCGCTGGGGCGGTGCTCGCGCCCACGATTGCCTCGACTGAAATGGATTTTAAAAGCTGGCTGACTCTCACATCGGAGGAGAAGACTGCGGCCATAAAGTCCTGGGGCGTGAATGGTCGTAAGAACGTCGAGGTAATTTGCGCTCGGAAGTAACAACGAGTTTGTCTGCGTTTGCTCCACAGGCGCGGATGAAGAGTGGGGCGGGGGTGCACAGGACGTACAGTCCTCGCCTCACAAATTATGGAGACACTTTCACAGTACATCGCGGCTCAATTACTGAGGGGTCGCGGTCGTAGGAGTTGGGCAGAATTGCAACGCAGATTCTTGGAAGGAAAAAATATGACACAAGTAGATCACCCGAAAACCGACGAACAGAAAAACACGGAACTACTCAACCGCATCGTGGCGCTCGAAGCGGCTTGTTTTGGCCCCGTCAACGAAGACGGCATAAACGCCTTAACCCGCATCACAAACCTTGAAATCGCGGTGGGAGACTTACTCGACAAAATGAAACTCACGTAACGAGGCAACGAGAATTTGTTGAAAGGAAAGGTAAAAATATGAACGAAAAACAAGGCAGCACGACCACCAGCAGCATGGATATTTCCGACACGCCAGCAGCACGAGCTGGAATCGGACGGCCAGCTATAGGGACGCTCGCGGCGGCAGTGACCACCGGGAGACTATCGAAGGAAGATGCTTTGACGGATTCCAAAATCACGGGCGGCATGAGCGTAAAAAGTCAGTTGCCGGAACCGACCGCGAAACCCGTTGACGCGAATCACTTGGAAGGTAGCAATCCCGGCGATCATCGGATTCCGGCGAAGGACGGGGCCACGGGCGCATTGGACACGATAAAAAATGCTCCTGGGCCACGCGATCCGGCGCAGCAATTTAAGAACACAAAAAATAGCAAAGCCGGGGCGGGCGGCAGTTTTCAATCGACGGTTCCAGTCGAAGAAGTAGGAGATTAAAACGGTTCCACGTGGGGCTACCTTTCAACCCACGTGAACGGGGGAACGAACTTAGTCCGTCCTTTCCCCTGGTAGTCGCTCCCTTCGGTCTAGTCCATTCCCGAAGGGAGCAAGGCCGGGGCGGGAGTGTCGCATCCATGCACCTTCCCGCCCCGGCGATTCGAAATCAAAGGGAGGTAATTTTTTATGAAGAGAACGAGAACGAGATCACTACATACGTACGCTGTAGCACGGGCGGCATTGACTCCAGAGGGTAGCTTGACCAAACCTGTTCGGTATCCTGACGGAAGATTGATACCGATAGCAACGGCGGCGAAACCACAACGACAACCTGATTTGAAAACAGAGGAAATTCTCTTCCGTCTTTATGAGCGGGAGAAAATCAGGGCTGATCGGTACTGCTCGGATTTAATGGCGCTTCGTGCTGATATGAAACAGAAAAAAGCCTGGGCGCGGCTGGGACGCTTGACGAAGCTGAAAATCAGCGATGCTGGAACCGACAGCAAGAAGCCGGGGAAGGTATCAAAGGCGCAACAGAAGATCATCGACGCGGAAGAGGAAAGGGACGGCACGACGTTGACGATGGTTAGGGACTTGCTTGCAATTTGATTTTCCCTGTTAACTGGGTCACTCCACTACGGGGAACACGGCGGCTTGGGTTTTCTTGCGATGGCCTGGGCCGCCCGTAACATCTGAGAGGAGAAGCTATGAAGAGAATCCTACACGACGCGGAAGGCAACGAAATCGAAATCGACGACGATTTTACGATGCTGGGGCCAGCGCGACCGGAGCCACCGCCACCAGCGCCCGACCTGCAAGCCCACATGGATTCTAGGCTCATTGGAAAGTCCGGACCCTCAGCCGGGGAGAGCTATGTCAATTCCCTAGAATATCAGCGAGATCACTGCGGCCTATCTCAAGAGAAGTACGACGAACTGACGGCGCACCGGAAACCTGGGGCCAGTAAAAGTGTCGTCGATTATGCCGAAGTTCTAAGAGCACAGAAGAAAGGATTCAGCAGGTGATGGCAATGACACGGAAAGCAACGAAGCGAACAGTAGTTATTAACATTGACCTAACTCCACAACTAGAAGCGAAGACACTGAAACAGGCGAGGGCAAACCACCTTGCGCACGTTGCAGAGCTAACACGGTACATGAACACAATGCCATGTCCGCATTGCGGGCGGAATGCTAGAGGGCAATTAGTTATATGAAGAAACCACATCCAACCGCGAAGTTTCTATCGAATCTTGCAAAGCAGATCGACAAATTGACGCCTGGGTCGGACGCATGGTCCTCGTTGTTGAAGCGGTACACCAAAACGGCTTGGAAAGAACTCCACGCGGCCAACGTCGATTGGAAAAGTGTGGGCAGTAAAACCGAGTATGTCCACAGCACGACCGAAGCCGTGTTGACCACTAATGGTCCGGTCGTATCCCGTCGTACTGACAGGAAAGTGAAACCAGCGCCCGCGCTTGAGTCGTACTCCCAGAAGAGAATGCGGAAATACGCGGCCAAAGTTTCACGTCGTTTCGAGCGCCATTGTAATTGGGTACAAGAGCAGTTCACAAAGGCGGGCGCATTACCCAACCTTCCAGAGCGGGCGGCGGGGCGCATTCTCACAGTCTGCGATTCCCTGAACGAAGAAGTGGGGGAACGATTCGCAGAACTTGAGGCGATGATGGCCGGAGCCGTGAGCGGCGGTGGAAGATACGGCGAGATCGTCAAGCGCAACCCTGATGGAGTTCACATTTATCGGGATACGTTCTATACCACGGAGCGGGAAGCGATGGCAGCACGCGAGGCTGACAGCGAACCTTTACCTTCTGACCACGATAAAGTTTGCGCCATGTTTGACGCGAGCTTGTTGCCTGGTGGATTCGATGAGACGAAATGGGAAGAGATCGGGCGCTATACCAATTCTGTTGAGCACAGGGAGGCGCGAGGCGCTGCGCCTCGACTGAAAGGCAAGCGGGCTAAGCTGGTCAAGCAACTGGAAAGGTCCAGTCAGAAATTGGCCAGCTTAGTCGCAAGTCTACCCACGGCTGCGGCGGGATACCTGGGGCATTGTGTTCACCACATCGTCGGCGGCTGCGCAGAATGCAACGCTAAGGACTTCGCAGCATTCAACGAACACAAGGCGACGGGCGCGAAGACTCTGGCGGCGATGTCCGATCGCACCTTGTCAGAACATCTCGGATTATCCCGGCCTTACATGGTGAAACTGCTCGGCCCAAAGAACAGGAAGAATCGGGATCAAGAGCACATGTACAAACGAGTGCAGGAAGCGATCTACAAACTGAGCCCCTCCAGACGCCCACGAAAAAAGAAAACGGCACAAAGCAAAGTCGATGCGGACATAAAGGCGTACCGCGAGAAGATGCCGCCCGCCATGCAAACAAAGTTCGATGCGTACGTGGCGGAAAAGGACCCATCAAAAGTAGCGGACCTCGAACTCGAACTAAACAAGATGATCAACCCAAAGTATCCTTGTAAGCCGGATTGCAAGTGTATCCGACATGGGGCGGCAGCATGAAGAAAAACGGGATGCGGTTCAGCAACAAGCGGGGCGTCATTCGCAGCAACGCCCTTCGAGTCCGGCAGACCTATGCTCACGGCAATGTCCTAAGTCCGATAGAGCAACAGGTCCTCGCGCAGCAGAGCGCAGCGGCAGCGATGACGCCAGAGCAACGCAAGAAGAAACAAGATGACGCGGAGACACTGAAGTTCTTAGGAATACCTAAATGATTACTCCAGAACAATACAAACGCTTGAACATAAAACGGCGCAAACGCAGCCAGACGCCCGCGACCAGAGCAGAACAAGAAGTGCGCTGGGCGCAAGAGCGCAGCCACGCGCAGCGGTTGAAGGACCTCGACGTTCTCATTACTGAAGATGACCTCCGCGAGCTTCTATTCCCGCATCTGGTTGCGGTTGGATGTGGAGGCGGCGACGAGTGTCACCTTTACTTCGCTGAAACTGCGGAAACTAACAAGCGCCGAACCGCACAATTTAAACCAGCGGGATATAAAACTCTGGCCTTCCACGGTTACACCATCGGCGTCCACGTCTTCAGCTATGCCGCCTCGCATGGCGTGACCATTGCGTCATTGTGCAAGGGCTATGCTCCATTCCCACCATTCGGCTATCACATTCACCATGAGATAAAGGACGGCGGCTTTGGTTGCTGGGGTTATCGGTGCGCCTACATTTCACACTTGCACAAAGTGCAAGCCGAGAGTCATTACGGCACGCAGGGCGAAAAGGGATCACGAGCGCCTTTGGAGTTGAAACTGATGCAGGCGGCCATAGAGCTTCCTCCCCGCGAGCGGCACAGCGCGGGCGGCAGTAGGAACCGAGTCTTCCCCTTCCCTGGGACCACCGGCCTTGGGTTCGACATTCGACTGGGTACGGTTATCGGGATCGAGCACGCGGAACCGATCATTCTGGTGGAGGAAGAAACCGACTACGGCCGGAAGGCGACGGCGGCCTTTGAGGATAGCCCCAAGATGCAGGAACACAGGCGGAAATTTGGGGCCAAACCCGTCACGGTAAAACCCGTGGAATCAAGGGAAGACCCACACTCATAGTGTTGTGCATACTCAATGATTTGTCCTTTGACTTGTGCCTTGCGGGGTGCCATCAAACCGCCTTCAAAGATCGTCATTCCAAGAGGCTATGATTCACAGGTTAGATACGGGTGACACTGACTCCTGCTCACAGCACCAGAATTGCCGTTTAAGGGCCAATTCACAAGCCTCTCGTTTATCTGCATCGACCTGGGCGGGAATCGGTGGAAACACGTAAAAGCCCTTAAACGTACGACAATACGAGAGATAGATTCCCCACACGTACGAAGCCCAAATCCTGCTCGTGGAGACTCGAATAGCTGGTAATAGACAGGCCGAACCCCTGGTTTTCTCCCTGCTACGGGCGGCATCCATCATTCCGACTCGTAACTATATGGTAAACCATATAACTCCTGATGTGTGTCAACTGGTAACGTACCTTTCTAGTAAACAGGCACCTGCTGCCGCTACGTCGTAATCATCAAGTAGTTGAAAATAAAGTGGTTATCAATGCCAATCCTTGACGCCGGCCTCGATTTTCCATTCCAGCGTCATCAACACCCAGCCGCGCCGTCCGTCCTGAAAGTGTGCGCTCTGACCGTACACCTCCTGCGGAGCACTGTAGACTTTGCCCGCTGGGAGCCATTCTAAGCGCCCGCCCGCGCCGGATGGCCCTGTGACTCGGTTCCGGCCAGAACACACGATTCTAGGCCCATTTCCCGCGCCCGCCAGGGAAGGCAGTAGAGGCGCAGCCAATAAGAAAGCCGCCCCATGATCGAGGCGGCCTAATCCTAGTCTAGCCTTATTCCAGTTTGGAGCGCCCGTTGTAGTTTGTTGACAGTGACCCCAGCGTGGAGCGCCCGTTGCAGTGTGTTGACGCTGATCTTCATCTCGGCGGCGATACCTCGCACGCCCGCGCCACCTTTCCGCAGTTCCAACGCCCGCGCCACGTCCACAGTGACCTCGCGCCGGCCCAGCACCTTGCCATTCTTGATGGCACGTTCCAATCCTGCCTTGGTGCGCTCGGAGATCGTAATCCGCTCCTGTTGGGCAACTGCGGCCAAAACACTCAACACGATGCCATTGACCATTGCGTTGCCGGTATCAAGGAAGGGTTGAGTGTAGGAGCGCCATCCAACTCCCCAGCCCTTCAACTGCTCCAGGTATCCTATCGTGCGGACAATACCCTCGCGGGAAAGGCGGTCCAGGGACCAGAATAACAACGTGTCGAACTGCTTTCGGGATGCTGCCGCCATCATCTTGTCGAACTGCGGGCGCACCTTCTTGCCGGAGCCGGTCACCTTGTCAACAAACTCCGTATCTAGTGTCCAACCCTGTGCCTTGACGAACTCGCGCAACTGGTCCAACTGGTTTAGCTCGTCTTGTTTCTTCGTCGAGACCCTTGCATATATCGCGATTCTCATGGCCCTTACCTCCACTCACATCGTAGCATGAAACGAACGAATGTCAACACAAATCGACGTCCTTGTAAGTGGCTGATTCCAGGCGGGCGTTTTCGTCGATTCTTGCGACCCTTATTTGACACGGCAACCGGCGACGGCGGCGACCACAAAAAAAGGAAACGCGCCCGCGATCCTGGCCAGGTCCGGCGACATCCGGGCGGCTTTGCTGGGATGCGCTGCAATCAAAGAAGTTCGTCAGTGGCATCAGGCGCGGGAATCTCGACACGGCGCGGACTCCCTGTACGTACATGATTCTGTGGGTGTTACAGTACGCGAAGCATGGTAGGGTCGAGGCGGGCGGGCGATTCCTGGGCGGGTCCCATACCAAAAATTTCATCAAACCTTGCCTTTTGGTGTGTTGAGAAGCTCAATCGCATTCCGCGCTGCCGTATCGTCTGGATGAACGTACTTCTCACTGACTCGCACGTCCGAATGTCCGGCCAATTTCATCAGCGTAAAGGCGGGCGCTCCCATTTCACCTAGCCGACTACAGAACGTGTGTCTCGTCGAATGCAGGACCGCTCCGATGAGGTTCAGTTGCTTCCCCAACTCCTTGAACTGCTGAGAGGGGCGGCGACGATGCAGAGGGCCACAGCCCCGCACACTTGTCCAGGCATAATCACAGCGGCTCACCTTCAGCGCAGCGGCGAGATTCAGCGCGGCTCGCTCCGTCAAGGGTACCGTCCGCACAGCAGAGGCGCTCTTGCCTTTGGTGATGCGAATGGAGACCGGCATTCCGTCAACGAAATCTATGTCCGCGACCTTCAGACCGCAGGCTTCGCCAATTCTCAAACCCGTGTCGCACAGAAAAGGGAGCAGGAATTGGAACACAGAAGAGGGCCACTGTTTACGAGCGAGTTTTATCATGTCGTCGATTTGAACATCCGTTAGAACGAACGTCCTTCTCTTAACGCCCGTGAGCATTCGTATCTTTGGCACCTTGCCGATCATCTCTTTATCCAGGGCGTAATGCAGGACCTTAGAGAGTGTGTTCAGGTTGCCATTCACAGTGGCCACGGCAACCTCATCCTTCCGGCGACGCTGAACGAACTTCTCTATCAGGGCCTGATCAATCCTGTGCAACCGGCAGAGGGACAGAAAACCCACGCTATTCAGCACCTTCAGATTTTGTTTGTAGAACTCTGCGGTTCGCGGGCTCTTGCAATAGGTATCCCAGTGAGCATGGAGCTTCTCAGTAAGTCCGGCCAGGGTGCCGGTACCCTTGGAATCAAGAATGCCGAACTCCCCTTTGTAGAGTTGAGTTTTTATGAGCGCCTCACGTTTAGTTGCAAGCTGACGGTTGCCTGTCCGCAGGCTCTTCCAATGGAACTGCCCTTCATGCATGATGCGGCTGTGATAGGTGCTGCCCTGTAAGATCAATGTCATTTGGACGCCCCCACTTACAGCCCAGATTGTATGTAACTTTGTACTAGAATGTCAAATAACCGCGTGTTTGCTGGGTTTTATGCGCTACCATTCCAAAGTGTCACTTGGGTGACGTTTCCCAACTAGGCACTGCCACCTCGTATTCCCTTGACTCAATTTGAGAATCCAGCGTAGCTTTTAAATGTAATTCAAGTGTTTTCAACCGCTTAGCTAAGCGATTGGGTGCGCGCTGACAACCTATACGGGAAATTCGTGGCCCGGCCCTTCGTCTCAGTCTGACGAAGCGTTCCAGAAGCTTCTCCTCGAGCTTTCCCGCGCCGCTTTTCAGAGCAACGATCCCGGCCAGCTCATTCGAGCCTTTTGTGTCCTCACTCGCGCCTTCTTCCAGGCCAGCGGCGCCTACTATTGGAGTCGCTCCCCGGACGGCGAGCTGGTGGGAGCCGAAGTCGATGCGGAAGGCGAGCCAGCGGATTCCTTTCGTGGCAGCCGATCGCGAGCGAGCGATCCATCGATCCTCGCGGAGGCGGTGCAGAAACGCCGCGCTTTTTTCGTCAATCGAGTGGACGCGGCTCGTTATCCCTGGCTGGCCTCACTCCACGCCCAAGCCGCCCTCGCCGCTCCTCTTCTGATCTCGGCGGAGGTGGTCGGCGTCATCATCTTCCTGAAGAACGTGCCGGGCGCCGGTTTTGAGGATGACGCCTTGGCCAAAGTCACCATCCTGGCGGCGCAGCTCGGCACCGCACTCGAGGCCCTGCGTCTAAACCAGCTTTCCCGCGAAGAGCATCGCCGCGCCAGCATTCTGGTCGAGGTCGCCACCGCGTTGCACGGATTGCCCGACACCGCCGCCGTCATGGAGAGCATCGCTGATCGCCTCCGTGTGCTGCTGCATTCGCCAGCCGTGCTCGTCTTCGTCCAACGTGAGAAACTGTTTCAGTTGCAGGCGGTGTCGACCGAGACTCCGAAACTCGCTCTTTCCATTCGTTCGCGTTTCCAGCAGAACCAGCTTCGCTCCTCACTGGAGATTGCGACCCGTGCCGTCGCCGCCGGCGAACGCATTACCGTAAGCATCGACGGCGCCTCACACTTCGGGGAGTCTTCGCCTCCTGGAGTTCTCATCGCGGCGCCCTTTCGCACTTCGCGCTCGCACGGCGCGATTCTCGTCTATCCCCGTCTCGCCCAACCGTTCACCCAGGAAGATAAAGCCCTGGTTTCTGCTCTGGCCGGCTTCGGTGCGGTGGCGATCGCGAACGCCGAGTTATATGGCATGGCCCGCGCTCAGGCCCACGAACTGCACGAAATCCTTGAGATTTCATTCGAACTCGGTTCCGCCGGAAAGCTCGATGAGTTCATGCAGACTTCGGTGGTCCGTGCCGCCAGTTTCCTCGGCTTCCATCGTTGTTTCATCGGTTTGCTTGAAGAGCCTACTTTCCACGTTCGCTGGGGAGTGGAAAACGGCGTGGCCCGTCCGGTGGATATCCCGCTGCACGATGGCGTTGCCACCCGCACGCTCAAACAGAAAAATGTATTTACCAGCGAAGACGCCTCCAAAACTCCCGGCGCCGACCTGGAGTTCGTGGCCGAGTTCCAGATCCGCCAACTCCTCGCCGTGCCCTTGCTTGGTTCGAACGGCGAGGTTCTGGGAATGTTTGGCGTGCTTGACCGCATCGAGCCCGGCCCCATTAACGATGAAGATGTTCGCCGCGCTCGCGCTCTGGCGGCGCAGGTTGCCATCGCTCTCGAACTTACCCAAAACCTGCATCAATCCGAGGAGCATCGCCGCCGCGCCGAGGCCCTGGTCACGCTTGCTCTCGAACTCAACACCGTGCTGCGGCTGCCGGACTTCGTGCGCAGTTTCGCACTGCGCGCGTCGGGGCTGCTCGGGAGCCGCTCGGTGGCCCTCCGAGTACAGACCTCCGAGCCCGATACGGTGCTGCTGTGCGGCGGTTCTGAAGTGGATGACCCGCAACTGCTCCGCCGGTTCAGCCAGGCGCTTACCGCGGCCCTGCCGCGATATCCGGGCGAAACTGAATTCGCTCCCGCCAGCGATATCTTCGGAGCGGCTCTCGCCTCAACTTTGGGATGGACCGATTGCACCCTGGTCCATCTGCCCGGCTCCTCGGGGGATCTGGTCGGCGTGCTTTGCCTGGCCGACCGCGGCGCTCCGCCCTCGAACGACGATCGTCTTTTGCTGCGCGCCATCGCCGGACATGCCGCGATCGCGCTGGAGAATGCATGCCTGTTTACGCGTATGCAGCAGGCCAACCGTCACTGGCTCGAAATTTTCGACGCCATCAGCGACTTCATCGTGGTCCATGACGAGCAGCACAACATTCTCCGCGTCAACCGCTCTCTGGCCGATTTCGTCGGCATCGCTTCCGATGAACTGATTGGCGTCAACATGCGCGCGCTCGAGGCCCTGTCGGCGGGCGCCTCGCCGCACTCCTGCCCTTTCTGCCGCAGCGGCGAAGGCCTCGATGAATACGTGCACCCCGACCTCCAACGGACTTACTTGATTTCCACCTCGCGCATCCATGCTGCCAACCAGGGGCCTCCGTCGCGCGATTTTGGCGCGATGGGGACGAGCAGTTCCCAGTTGCAGACCGTGCACGTGCTCAAGGACATCACCGACCGGCGTGAAGCCGAGCGCCGCTATCGCGAACTGTTCGATAATATTCAGGAAGGAATCTACGTCTCGACGCCCCAGGGCCGTTTCGTGGAAGTCAACGACGCCCTGGTTCGCATCCTCGGCTACAGCAGTCGCGAAGAAGTCCTTCAGCTCGACATTCCCACCCAGGTCTATTTTTCCGCGCAGCGGCGGCAGGAACTTGCCGACGCACTCAAACAAGCCGGCGAAATGCGCAATCACGAAGAGGTCCTGCGGCGCAAGGACGGCTCCCCGGTTCACGTCTTCATGAACTGCCATGCCTTGCGCGATGCCACCGGCAAGATCGTGCAGCACCGCGGCCTCATGCTCGATGTCAGCATCCTCCGCCAATCGCAAACCGAGCTGCAGAAAGAGCGGGATTTCTCCAGCAAAATTCTCAGTCATACCCAGAGCCTGATTCTGGTCACCGATACCGAAGGCGTGATCAGTTATGCCAACCGCCGCTGGGGCGGCCTTGGCTTTCAGCAAAGCCAGATCGTCGGGCATCCCTTACCCGACCTGTGCGCGCTAGCGCGCCGCCCCGCCCTGCGCGAAGCCCTGGCCGCCATCGAGCGCGGCCAGCAAGTCGATAACTTCGATCTGCCGCTGATTCGCGGCGATGGCGTCAGCGCCCAGTTCTCCGCCAATTTCAGCCCCATCAGTGGCGAGGATGGCCGGGTCAGCAGCATCGTAGTAGTGATGACCGACGTTACCGACTCCGCCATGCTGCGCGCCAAACTCGTGCACGCCGAGAAAATGGCGGCCGTTGGACAGTTGGTCTCCGGCGTCGCCCACGAAGTCAACAATCCCCTCACCGCCATCCTCGGATTCA
>OBLU010004568.1_pt1 | contig 12476 bp, 13 predicted proteins | sample 1518681 | NCBI WGS metagenome assembly OBLU01 (sample SAMEA3539304, study PRJEB22396) | soil metagenome | biome: tundra; feature: field; material: soil | place: USA | collected 2010-05 | depth 0.15 m | reverse complement strand
GCTCAAACACCTCGCGCACGACCTCGGCCTGGGCCGCGTCGATCTCCCAGAAACCATCGCTGTGCTCGGACTTCTTCAGATACCGGTAGCCGTAGGGCGCGCACGACAGCACCGCCTGATGGCCGGTCCGGGCGCGGTGCAGTTTCCCGCGGCGAGTGGGCTCCCGGATCTGCGCGCGCTCGTACTCGGCGATCATCCCCTGGAACTGGCGCAGCAGCTCGTCCTCGGGCGTCACGCCCCGCTCGGGCTCCTTCGCGAAGCAGACCTCCACGCCGACACGCTGAAACTCTTCCAGCAGCAGCACCTGGTAGGCGTACTTGCGCGCGAGGCGATCCGGCGCGTGGCACAGCAGCACCTCGAACGCTCCCTCAGCGGCGCGGTCTCGGAGCCGCTCGAGTGCCGGGCGTGTCAGCGTCGCGCCGGAGAACCCCTCGTCCTCGAACACGAGATCCTCCGGGATGAGCAGCCCGCGCTGCGCGGCGAGCTCACGCAGCCCGACGGTCTGGCTTCCGATCGTCTCGTCCTGGCGCTGACGCTCCGAGGACACCCTCGCGTAGATCGCCGCCACCCGGCCCGTCGGTCCCTCGGCTTGCGAGACCTTGTCGCTCATCATTCCTCCGCTCGTTGCCTGTCACTCGGCGCCGCTCGGGCACCGCGATCCCATACGCCTACGCCAGGCGCGCACTGGCGAGCCGATCACCGACGAACTCGATCTCAACGCGCCTTGCCACGGTGTCGCTCGTGGGCCTGACCGAGATACAAGTCCACCGCTTCGGCGACCGTCGCGCTCAGCGTCAGCCCGCGCGAGCGCGCACGCCGGCGCAAACCGGCGATCAGCGACGGCGCCAGCCGAACCGTGAACACTGCCGCGCGCTCCGGCACCACGATTGGCTCCGGGCACTGCAGGGCCTCGTTCACGTACCGACGCGCTTGCCGCTCCGAGAGAGCATGCTCGCTCTGCAGCGCACGCACCGCGTCCGCCGGCGACGAGTCGACCAGCAACTCGACCGCGCGATTGACGCGAACCGCGTACTCGTCGGCATAAGCTCGGCGGCCGGCCATCAGCCACTTGCATACCACGCCTCACGGCCGATTCCTCCTCGACGGCCGCGGAACCGACCGCTCAAACTCGAAGTTCGCGATTGCGTGGGAGCAGTCATCACCCCGCCCTGCGGTGTGCCCATCTCAGGGTGCGTCAGGGTTCCCCCATCCATCACCCCGGCCCGCAACCATGCACGCAGCAACTTCAGCACCCGCCGGTCAGAGATCCGCTCGGAGACCAGCTGCTGGAGGATCTCCGGGTCGATCGCGTCGAAGAAGCCGCGAATGTCGGCGTCAATCACCCATCGCCGCCCCCGCATCACTTCGCGACGGATGACCTCCATCGCGTCGTGCGCCGATCGCTTCGGGCGAAACCCGAACGAACAGCCACGGAAGTCAGCCTCGAAGATCGGCTCGATGACGATCTTCGCCGCTGTCTGCACGACCCTGTCTTTCACGGCAGGCACGGTTGCATCAAACTGCACCTCCTGCAGCCCTGATTTTGGTTTCGGTGGGTAGGTGAACGGAGTTCGCGACCCGCTGGCGACACTCCTGCTCGACGTCGGGACCGTATGGGATGTAGAGCCGGTTGCCGGGTCCGCGGCGCCCGGTGAGCTGGCCGACTTCGATCCAGTGGTAGACGGTGCCGTCCGAGGCGCCGAGGCGCTCGGCGATCTGGCTGACGGTCTGCTCGCCGTCGCGCGCCCAGGTTGTCGGGTAGGGGATCTTGTGGCGCCAGCGGATCCATTGCACGTGCTCGGACTTGAACGGGCCGCCGGTGCCAGCGCGCAGCCCGGCGGCGTTGAGCTGCTCAGCGATCTGCGAGTTGGGCTGCGATGCGAGGCGCTTGGTCAGCTCGACCGCCTCCGACGGGGTGCGTATGACTTCTTGGCGCGTCTTCGGTCGCTCGATCGTGTGCTCTTCGGCAGCGCCCGAGCGCCAGCGGATCCCGATCCGCAGCTCGCGTCCGGTGGGCTGGGAGGTGAGGGTGATGTCGGCGATCAGCGCACGCAATAGTCGCTTGCGGTCGCGGTCGGAGGTCGTCTTGGCCTCCCACAGCTTCGGCACGTCGCGCGCGAGCGCCTCGACCTGCTCGCGGGACGGCTCTGGCGCCGGCCGGTTCTGCTCGGCGAGCTCAGCCTCTGCTTCGGCGAGCTCTGACAGCTTGGTCTCCCAGCGGGTCTCGAGGCTGCGGGCGACGAGCCGGTTCTCCGGCTCGCAGGCATGGAACGCACGCTCGGCACGGATCGCGTCGTAGCGGCCGCGCTCGACGCGCAGCTCGATGGCGCGGGTTGAGCGCGCGCGGCGGTCTGAGACCTCGTCGGCGGCGGCGAGCGCGAGCGCGATCTCCTCCGGCGCCAGAGCTTCGAGCAGCCGCCGGGCGATCAGCTCGTCGACCACGGCCGCTTTGACCGACCGGCACGCGGGCGTGTTGATGTGGTCGGCGCGTGAGTGGCCGCACTCGTAGTAGCTGCCCTCGCGGCGGTGAAGCGTGGTTATCGACCCGCCGCACGCACCGCAGCGCAGGATCCCCTGGCAGATCGCTGAGCCCTCCCGCGGCGGGCGCTGACCCGAGTGGGTGTCGTTGGCGGCTAGGCGCCGCTCGTTGGCCAGATAGCACTCCCAGCTGATGTAGCCCTGGTGGTGGTCGCGGATCAGCACCGGCCATTCGGCGCGCGGCAGCTCGGTGATCTTGGTCGTGATCGTGCCGTCCGGGCGGACCGCCCGGCGGGAGCGGTAGCGCCCGAACACGTACGCCCCGGCGTAGCAAGGGTTCGACAGCACGCCAAGCGCCCGCGGGTGCGTCAGCGGACCCCACCGCACCTCGCCCGCCCACGCCCCACCGTAGGCGCGCTTCGGGAACCGCCGGCCCTTGAACACGCCGACCACGCCGTAGGCCGAGCCGGTCTTGGCGAACGCGGCGAACACGTCGGCGATCGCGGACTGCACCTCCTGGTCGGGGTCGATGATCGTCCGGCCCTCGTCGTCGCAGACGAAGCCGACCGGGAGCGGGAACCGCAGCTCGCCACGCTCCGCCGCTGCGCGCTTGGCGCCCTGCAAGCGCGAGGTGATGATGTGCAGCTCGGCCTCTGACATCTGACTTTTCAATCCCAGCAGGAGACGATCGTTGAAGTTCTGCAGGTCGTAGATCCCGTCAGCGTCGACGACCAGGGTGTCGGTCAACCCGCAGAACTCAAGCAGCCGCTGCAACTCCGCGTTCGAGCGCGCCAACCTCGCGATCTCCAGCCCGAAGATCGCTCCGACCTCGCCCAGGCACACCCGAGCGACCAGCTGCTTGTACCCCTCGCGCGCCTGCGAGTCGCTGAACCGGCCGGAGATCCCGAGATCGCCGTCGAGCACGACGACCCGCTCCGCCTCCCAGCCCAGCCTGACGGCCTCCTCGGCCAACGCGTACTGACGCTCGGTCGAGCGAAAGTTCTCCCTGACCTGCTTGGGCGAGGACTGGCGCAGATACACCAACGCCAACCGCTCCAGATGTCGGCTTGAGATCTTCTCCCGCGCGCTCACCATCAACAGCCTCCACCGCAAGCGCGGACTCGACCATGTTCGCGAGCACCGCGACCGCGTCGGCCAGGCTGTCGCCCACCGATCACTCCAGCGCCCGGCGTCGTAGCAACTCCAAGTTGATCTGCGAGATCTCGGCCAGCAGCGCCTCGTTGCGCTGCGAGGCCTCGACGTGCTGCTCGGCGATCTCGGTCACCGTCGCGGGCACGTAGATCGTGCGGCTGCGCCCGCCCGCGTAGACCGCGAGATACGTGTACGGACCGTGCAACTCGCCGCGGTGGCAGCGGCACCCCTCGCTCGAGCACCGACGCCCCTCGGCCAGCAACACGCCGCGCAACGTCCGCTCCACATCCGACAATCCGCCCGCCAGCCGCCGTCGGCGCGCAAGCAGCCGGCGGACGCTCAACTCGCTGACATCGGCGGCAGTCATCATCAGCCTGTAGGTGATTCGCTAACAAGACCGCCAATCCTGCCCCGCTCACGGCTGATGCTCCAGCGCCACATCACCGTCACGCGTACGCAGCCACCCGGGCGGACGGCAGCCGTCGATCTCGACCAGCATCGCCCCGCGCAGCCGCCGCAGACAGCTTCAGACGACATCCTCGGAGCAGCCCACGATCCCCGCGACGCGCGCCGCAGTGCGCTCGCGAAACGGGTCGGTCGCTCGCAGCACCCGCACGTCCAGCGCGCTCAGCGCCAACGACACCGCAGCGTTCATCGCTCGACACCCCGACCCGCGTCACCGCCGAGCCCCGCGACCAGCGCCGCCAGCTCGACCAGCACATCGAACGTCAGCGGCCGCTCAGCCCGCTCGGGCCCGCGATCGGTCGCCTCCTCCGCGAGCGCAACATTCCGGCCCCGGCCGCCGTCGCACACGTACACGCGACCGGTCGGGAAACGACGCACATACAGAACCTCAAGCCGCTCACCGGCAAGCGGATGAAACGGATGCGTGACCACCAACGAACCCAAATCGGGTTTGGTCGACCTCGCGGTATGACGTGACCGTCGGGACGCCCAACGGCCTCGCCTCCAAACGACCGGGCTTCGGGATATGCACCCTCCGCACCGGCAACGGGCGATACCGCTCCTCAACCAGCTCAAGCTGGAGCCCGTCAAGAAACACGTCAACGCCCGCGTCTTCGATCTCGGTGATCGTGATGCGGTCAACCCCGGCCGAGCCACGGTTGGCACGCACCTGCTGCCACGCCCGCTCCAGAACATCCCTGCGATGGATACGATCCCAGAGCGCGTGGAACCGTCTGCCCGGAGACCACTTGGCCGCCAGGTACAGCTTGATTTGGAGTTCTCGGACCTTATCCTGCTCGGCGTTGTTGACCCCAGGGGGCATGCGCCAGTCCTTCCGTCCTCATCAAAGCGTGGATGAAGCAGGGCCCCTTCCCTCACCCGGGGTTGTGTTGTCCCACAGGCTCGATCGGTACTACGGGCCCCTCCGCCACCCTCCCGGCGAAACGCGACTTCACCTCACGGCTTATACGCGCCCACCGCTTCCCGACCAAACGCAGCAGCCGGGGCCGGGGAGGGCTTCCCCAGTTCCCCCATCCACCATGCGACCGTTCCACTTCCCATACCCCGGGATGTTCATCACCGCTGCACTCCAGGCTCTTCACGGCTTCCCTGGCCTTCGCCCTAAATCCCCGGGCTCGGCTCCCCCTTGTCCCCCCAAAGGAGGCAAAGATCACGGGGCGGCAGAATTCGCATAACGCTACAGACCGGCCGCTCGCACACCCCCAAGGAGCGCTTGACGCTGGGCTCCAACACCAGGCGTTACCCCCCAACGCCGCCAGCCTGCTACCGGGCCTCCTGGCAGCTACCCGGACCGGACCTTCCCCGGCAGGCGAATGCGAGCTTATGTCAGATCAGGTCACAACCAGGCACCACCCCCGACTCTGGGCACACGGATCCAGGCTTAGATGCTGCGGGGCGCCCGTTCGACGACCAGCCGCTCCAGCTCGCTCACCGTCCGGTCGGCGTCGATGCTGCGACAGACCAGCATTCACCGGCCCCTCCCCCGTGCCAACTCGTCGACGACGTTCAGCAGCTTCAGCGCCCGACCATCGGCGGGCTGGTCGAACTGAAGTCGAACGCCCACACGTAATTGGGCCGCTCAGCCCGCAGCCGCTTCGCCGGAACCGTGGAGTCGCCCAGCGGGCGGCGCTTAGGCGTGCGCTGCCGCACCCGCAACCCCTCCTCGCGCCAGACGCACGCGGGCGCACTCAACTGCTGGCAAGGTCGCGATCGTCGACGGGGAGGGTTCAACTACCGATCGCGGCACAGCTCGGATCGTCGCCGGCAATCCGAGCCGCCATCGCGTCCCTGATTTCCTCGTCGCCTGAGACCACCACATCGCTGGGCCCGGCCTGCTCAGGGAGGGCTCCGACCGCCGTGACAATCGCAGGCGTTCCGAATAAGGACGCGCGCGCCGAGACCCCCGAAGAAGAGATCTCTCGATACGGGAGGATCACCGTGTCCGCTGCCTGTAGCCACAGGTCGAACTCCAGGTCGGAAACCGTTTCCAGGACGAGCGTCACTCCTGGCAGATCGGACGCGATCTGCCGCAGCAGCGCAACGTGCGCGTCGACTACCGGCGACGGCTCGAGCGGCGCGCCGACGACGTACAGCGCCGCGGTCCTCCGCAGATCGCCCGGTAGGCGACGGTAGGCCTCGACCGCCCGATCGAAGCCCTTGTGCGGCCCGATGAATCCGATGCATAGGAATAGGTGTGTCGCCGTCGCGAGGTCGACGCCCAACGCCGTGCGCGCCTCGGCCTTCGCGGCGCGGACCTGCGGTCGAAAACTGCGCGAGTGCTCGGACACCGATGTCCGTGCTCCAGGCAGGATCTCCCGCAGGAATCGATCGCGCTCCCATCTGCTGTGAAACGTGACCTCGGCTGCCCCTCGCCAGAAGAATCGCTGGGCCACGCCGAAGAGCGACCGCTGCCACTCCCATCGGCATGGGACCCCATCCGGCACCGGGTCAGGTTCATGTACTACGACCTCCGTGCGCCGGAGACGAAGGCAGCAACCGAGGATGAGGTAATCCAGCGACCCATGGACCGGCCCGCCGGCCACGAAGAAGCTCGGATGCCACATGAGCACCAGTCGGGCTCCACGTCGCGTCCGCGTGATCATCCTGTGTGCACCGGTCACCCCAAAAGGAAGCCGAGTCAGCTCGGCGACGTGGATCACTTCGACCGACAGACCCCGCCCTCGCATGTCCTCGACTACCTGGTCGGCGTACTTTGCGATTCCGTCACGGGACGGCGAGAACGTTGACACGACGACATGCAACTCGTCCTCCGCCGAAGGCGCGCGAGCAGGAATTAGGCGCCTTCTTGTCATCATCGCGACGAGCCTTCCTCGACGATTGCCGGCTCGCCGGTAACAGTCACAGGCGAGCAGTATGCCTCACCAGCTTCGGCTCCCACCGCAGGTCGGAACGCGCAGCACGTGCGCAAGGCGACGATCGCCCGATCGGGCGGACTGAACCGCCCGGGAGTCTGCGTTACATTTCGCACAAGCAGCCGTCGAGGCCGCGGGCCCGGCACCGATAAGCTACCAGGCAGCGATGTCAGTCGAAAGAGACGTGCTTGCTGACGGCCTGCTTCCACTTCGATGGTGCCTTGGTCATGGCTTGCGCCAGTCGGGATCGTAGAAGGGCTGCCACCGTGTTCCCATCTTCGGGGCGTGAAGCATCTCCAGCTGATGCTCCCGACGCTCTATCACTGTCACGAACGGGTACAGGTGGATCGAATGCACGAGGCGCTGAAAGCCAATCGGCTCCCGCGTGTAGCCGTCCGTCCCCGAACCCTTCGAGTTCAGGTTTCGGGATAACCCAGCGATGTACTCGTGGAAGTCATTCGCCGTGTCGTGAATGTCCTCGCAGAGGTATACGCCGCCGGGAGCCAAGACTGGCAGTGTCGCCTCCAGCGTAGCGATCTGCTGATACGGAACGTGTCCGCCGTCGTCGATCACAACGTCGAGTCTCGGAATCTGCGGCAGAGTCTCGCGCCAGAAGGCGGGGTCCGCCTGATCGCCGATGAATATGTCGACGTGCTCCTCCTGATAGACATTACAATCGGGCTCGATGTCGACGCCGTAGAACCTGAGGCTGTCTCCGAAGTAATCTCGCCACATTCCAATGCTGCCGCCACTGTAGATCCCGATCTCTAGTACGTGCACCTCGGCCCGCCCGCCGAACCTACCGAGGTGACGTTCGTAGATCTCGAAGTAGTGCAGCCATTTCCAGAGACCGGGACCCTCGTTGTGCTCCCGAAAGTAGCGCTCAAGTCGTTGGGCGCCATCCTCGTTGGCGACCGGGAGTCGTGGAGCGTCTGTCCGCTCCCCAAAGCTGTAGCCCGCCGCCTGGGCAGCCGCCGGACCCGTTCCGCGATTTCGCCTTCGCAACGTCACGGCGGTTACGTTACAGACTCGCTGTCGACAGCGGAAGCGCCGCCGCGCTCCAGCCAATTCGCAACGCCCGGTATCGTGTAGCCCTTATGGGCCACTCAACGCTCGCGTCCCTCCGGACCGCCGCGCATGTGGTCCGCGCCAACCGGCGTCGCAGAACTCAACACCGAAAGCGCCCTCGAGTCGTGGAGCTGGACGGGTTGACGATCGAGCTCGACAAACCTTGGGCGACTCCGATTATCAGAGAGGGAGTCTACGACGGCTGGTACGAGCTCCCGGAGCGAGAGGTGTTGCAGCAGACGCTGCGAATCGACGATACGTACGTCGAGCTTGGGGGAGGTCTCGGCGTCGTTGCGACATGCGCATGTCGCATCGTCGGAGAGGCGCAAGTCGTCGTGTATGAGGCAAACCCCAATCTGGTTGAGGTGATCCGCCGGAATGCCCGGAGAAATGGCTTCAATCCAACGGTCGTGAACGCGGTCCTCGGCGACCACGACGGACGCACGGATTTCTACGTGCATGAGGACTTCTGGATTTCCAGTCTCAGCCCAGCTGACGGCGCGCGACGCATCGACGTCCCAGCGAAGGCATTCGCGACGGAGATGGCGAAGCTACGGCCGGCCTACCTGATGGTCGATATCGAGGGCGCGGAGATCGAGCTTCTAGCCAACGACCTCCCCGAGTCGCTGAGGGCGATCTGCGTCGAGGTGCACCCCGGTTTGACTGGGGACGCCGCGGTCCAGCGACTGATAGTCAGCTTGATCGAAAGAGGGTTCAGCATCGACTTCGAGATTTCGCATTCATCTATCGTCTTCCTTCGGCGGTAGAAGCCTCGATGCATGTATCACTGTCAACGCGGATCCCGCTATGACGCAACAGCCGTTGATCTCCGTCGTGATTTGCACGCGCAACCGAGCCTCTGAGCTGGCCTACACCCTCGAGTCGCTGGCCAGAGACCGCTCGGAGGTCTCGGCTGAGGTTCTCGTCGTCGACAACGTGTCGACCGACCACACGGTCAGCGTGGTTCGCGGCATGACCGATGCGTTCCCGCGACAGTTGTCGCTGATGACACAACCCCGCATCGGCCACAGTGCCGGCAGGAATGCGGGTGTTCGCGCCGCCGTCGGGGAATGGATCGTCTACACCGACGACGATGTCGAGATCCGTCCGGGCTGGCTCGATGGTATGGCGCGCTACTTTGATCCCGGCGTGACCGCCGTTGGCGGACGAGTGATCCCGACGTTCCTGGCGCCGCGACCGCCGTGGCTCGATGGGTTTCCCATCCCGGCTACGCTGATCGACCACGGTGAGGCATCATTCGACATGGACGAGCGACGACTTCCGATGGGGGCGAATATGGCCTTCCGAGCCGCCGTCCTGCGACCTCTGCTACCGGAGCCGTTCAGCGAAAAGCTCGGACACAACGGGAAGATCGGCATGGGTTGGGAGGAGACACACTTGATCCAGCAGCTCATGCAAGGAGGTCACCGCATCGTCTACTCACCGGAGGCCGTGATCGAGCACCGCATCGAGGGCTCGCGCCTAGGCTATGAGGCCGTCCGACGGAGCTTCGTTCATTTGGGCCTCGGGCTCGGACGCGTCGAGCAACTCCGCGGGTCGGTGCCGCTAGGCGGTCGGGCACGATCGGTTGTCCGTGGCCTTCGTGCATATCGCCGCGCACTCATACTCCGCCATGCAAACTCCAGAGTCGAGACGCCATCTCCCGACCAGGCTGAGGCCGAGTTCTGGGCTTATGCGTGGACGGCGTCCCACATCGAAAAGGCCCTGTTCGGGCTCCCGTGGCTCTCGCAGGCGATTGCGACGCGGCTGGCCTGATTCGCGTTTTAGCGAGAGCGCCGCGTGATGCTGAGCTTCCGCAAGGCCCTAAGGACCAGCAGCCGCGGCGTGCTGTCGAACTCTCCTGCGAACTGTCGGATGGAGAATACGCTAACGGTTCCGAGCAGCGCTGCCTGGACGGCCCAGCCGTGCGACCAGTCACCCGCGACGATTGCAGCGAGGCACGCAGCCCACAGCATCGCCATGCGGCGGACAGCATTCCGCGACATGTGGAAGCCCGTACAGCGGAATGCCAGCACCGTCACACAGATCAACATCAGCGCCTGGGTCGAGACGTCCGCGATCGCGCACGCCGTCAGGCCGAACACGGGCAGCAGGGCAAAGCTGATGATGATCGGCGTCACCGCATTGATGAACTGGGTCAGGAGAAACGCCCGCTTGGCCTCCCGCACGACGAGCACGAACCCTATGCACCAGGCGATCACGCGCATGAATTCTCCGAGTGCAAAGATCTGAGCCAGATGCACGCCTGGGAGGAATTTGTGGGAGTACAGCAGTTCGATCCCGACCGGCGCGAACAGCACCGCCGCCAGGGCAATTGGAGCCACCATGTTCAGTGAGAACTCCAATTGATGATTCACCACCTCGTTGGTGCGGGTGTCGTCTCTTCCAGTCTGCGCGAGACGAGGGTAGTAATCGACCGTCAGCGCCTGGAGGAGAAACGCGCTCGCCGTGGCGGTCGCGCCGAACCCAGCCTGAAAGACGCCCGTCGCCGCGAGGCCGAGCCGGCGCGTGATCAGCACGCGCAATCCCAGCGCGCTGGCGGTCAGGGCCAGCGAGCCGGTGACGAAGACGAGGCCGAGCGTGACGATCTTCCGCGACTCGTGGCGCGAGACTCGTGCTCTCGGTGCTCGCGCGACGGCGAACGCGCGGCGCCCGATGACCAGGATCGTCCCTGTACTTATGAGCTGAGCAATCACCAGCACCGACCACACGAGGTTGACGCCGATGACCAGCGCGATCACGCTGAAGACTGTTGCGACGATCGACGCGAGTGGAGCCGCGGCCGCGTAGCGCACGACCTGCCGGGTTCCATGCAGATACGCGGCGGGACCGCCGCTCGCGATCGTAAGCCCAACCACGATCGACAGCGCCCGGATGTCACCGGACAGGCCCGGCTTGCCGGTTAGTAGGCGCGCGATCAGAGGGGCAGCGATGAGTGTCACAACCGCGCCCGCCAGACCCAGGACCGCAGTCAGGACGATCGTCGTCCGCACCACAGCTGCGTGACGCTCGGGATCGACGCCGTTCGTTTCCGCGATCGCCTTGGTCCCTCCCTGGTCGACGCCGAGGCTGAGGACCAGCGCGACGAATGAGTATGCGCCCGCGAGCAACCCGAGCGTCCCCGTGCCACGAGGGCCGTAGATTGCCGCGACTGCCTTCGTGCTCCCGAGACCGATGACCGTCGCCGTGATTGAACTCGCTGCCAGCGCTCCGGCCGCCTTTACGGCGCGGCGGGACTCTCGGCGGGTTTCGGCCTGGTCTGCCGGGCCGTGCCTGACGGGCTGTACCGGCTCCTCGATGACCTGCTCTCCGCCCGAAGGGTCAGTCGTGCTCAACGGCACACCCCGGCAACCATTGACGTAATCGACTTGTTGTGGGGGCTCGGCCGACGAGCAGGCCCCACTCATCTCGCCGGGCGGCCACGGGTGGCAACCTCAGGCGTAGTACGTTAGCAAGCGACACGAGGGAGGCACCATGAAGCCAGGCACCATGAAGCCAGGCACCATGAAGCCAGGCACCATGAAGCCAGGCACCTGGAATCCGGCCCACGAGCGTCGGACCATCACCAGCGACGGGACGATCCACGCGAGCCCAAGCACGGGCTCGAATGGCGTCGGCTCGTCGTCTTGGAGCGTTCGGACCCCGAGGCCGCTGGCCACCAACCGTGGGCCGAGATCGATCGTGTCGTCGAGCGGCCTACCTGCTCGTCGACCAGCGTCGCCCGGCAATGCGCCGCGGGCGCGGTCGGGTGCTCGTCCAGCCAGCCCGATAGCCGCTCGAGCATCGTTGGCTTGAGCGCGTCGTCGGCGTCGAGCAACATGACGTAGCGCGCCCGCCTGTCACCGCCATGCAGACCCGCGTTGCGAGTCGCGGCCACTCCCTGGTGCGGCAGCTCCAGCACCTGGATCCTGGCGTCGTCCCCGGCCGTGGCTCGCGAAAGCGCAGCAGACTTGTCGGGACTGCCGTCGACCGTAACGATCAGCTCCCAGCGGCCGATCGACTTGCGTTGGTCCCGCGCTCCAGTCGTCATCTATTGCGACGACGACGTCCGTGTTGGCTCCGACTTCATCTCGCGCCATCTTGCATGCTACGCGGATCAATCCATCGGGGCTGTCGCAGGAAGAGTGGAGTTGGCCCACGGAGACGGCGACGGTAGTAGTTCCCGTGCACACGATCCGGTTGGCCGGGTCCACACGGATGGCCGCGGCGCGCTCGCCACGGCACCCTCCCCTCGACGCGCGCGCTCTGCCGGTCATGCGCTAGCCGCCAGCTTGCTCGCCGGTTGCCACTCGGCGGCGAACACCGCGGGTGCCCTCAGGCCGAGCGCGGAGTGCCCCCGGCGCTGGTTCTATGCCGATGTTCGGGTTATGCCGATGTGGGTCGGGATCGGCTTGTGGG
>OBLU010004566.1_pt1 | contig 12477 bp, 12 predicted proteins | sample 1518681 | NCBI WGS metagenome assembly OBLU01 (sample SAMEA3539304, study PRJEB22396) | soil metagenome | biome: tundra; feature: field; material: soil | place: USA | collected 2010-05 | depth 0.15 m | reverse complement strand
GGGTTCGTTTGGCCGGATACAAACTGTCGGGGCCCTACTTGAATCGGAGCCGCCAATCCGGTGCGCCGCGCAATTTCGCGATCAGACAATTTCTTCAGAGCCTTTGGGAAGGCTTCCATTTTCCAACTCTGATACTTCATCAGCTGTTCACCACCAGCGACGAAAGCATCTTCGGACGTGCCTCTGTCCACTTCCTTACCAATCAATTGCGAAATGGGCTTCGCAATTACGGGCCTACGTCGCAGAAGTCCGACAGTATTCTTCTTGCAGAGGGAACCATCGGGTCCGAGCGACTTAAATTCGGGGCGCTCGCCGTATTTTCTTATTACGTCCCCCATTGTCTGCTTCACAAGAGGCACAAGTTTGCCATCAACTTGAAGGGTCCAATTACGCAGCTTCCCTTTCTCTCCGGTATCCACACTCACGTATTCCAAATCATCCCAAAGAGAAGGCTTATCGCAGAAGCGAGCCACCAAAACGGTGTTTGAGAAGGCCAGCACAGGGCTGATCACGAATGTGTACGGGCGCGCCGCCTCATGATCAATCGAACGAAGAGTTTTGAGAACGTTCGGAGTGGTGATAGCGAGTTTGCGCATTGCATTATATTTAAGCCAGCTCGGACTCTTTTCGTTTAAATCGAGAATGGCTTAGGTGACAGAACCGCTCTATTCTCGCGCGAAGTTCGCTTTTGCCAAGGGCGCATCCGGAACGACGGGAGCGCCGTCAGAAACAACCGCAATCGTAACTGGCTGCGGCTCAATCGGACGCACGGCGACGACGGGGACCATCATCCGCTGCTGCCAATAGGAAACCGCGACTCCACGCTGCCAGAAGCGCGGGATCAGCAGCAACAACAAAGTCAGTTGGCTGACGACAAACGCACCCACTACACTCTCAGGCGCCACAAGCTTCATCCATGTCCAAAGCCCACCCAGCAGTATGATGGCCGCCACAACCGTGGTCACGACGTAGCTGGCCAGCAAACGTATCAGGCTTCGGAGAGTGTGCCGGAGGCCCGCCCAAATCGATTTGCGCACCGCCCGCTGATCGCTCAAAACGATATCGGCCTCGGCCAGATCGAACCAGATGCGCAAAGTAGTCATCACCAGGAAAATCACTGCCAGTCCCGCCATCTGTACCTCAAAGGGCAGCAACTCGTTCGTGCTTTCGCCGGCTTTTTTGACCAGGGCGCCTTTGATGCTGAACAGCACGCCCGCGGCGATTCCCATCACAATTCCGGAAACAATCATCAGCCGGATGAACCGCCACAAATTTTGCCCACAGGCCCGAAAAAAATCCTCACGGGGCAGGCGGTACGTTGACGCGTATCCCTGAAACACTCCTGGCAGAGACAGCGCGGTCGCGAGGGGGAACAGAAACGAGAAATAGAACGCCGGTACCGCCGAAGCTCTGAAGGGCCCCATCTCCGGACGGAAGAATAGCTCGAAAATCACAGGCACATCGAACCCGTGCACCAGTCGATCCGCGAACAAGCTATGGTCCAGAACCCGGTGCGCGTGCTCCCGGAAAGCGGACGTCCCAAACTCCGCCAGCGTCAGGTTCAACAAATAGAACCAAAGGATGTAGCGCTTGTTGTGCCTCACCATCCCGGCACCGCTGCTGAGCAGACTTTTCTTTTCTGTCATAAACTCTCTGCCTTGATCCCCTCTAGACTGCCCACCATGCCAGAGCCTGGCCCAACCACTGCGTCACGAAGAGCCAGTAGTTCCCGACTTTCCAAGTAGCTTTCGCATTGCCTTCCGCCGTCCGGCTGTTATTGAAGTTGTCGCGGTCAAGGTGCATCTTGTGATCGGGATCGATCTCGGCTGACTCCACTTTCGCCTTCTTCTCGTAACTGAACCTTGTCCAGCGGCTCTCGCCGTCCCAGTGCTCGCGCACTTTTTCGCCGTTGCTGAACTTGATCTCTACCTCCACCGGCATCACAAAGTCTTCCTTGCGATGCAGCCAGACCGAGGAACTGTAGATGGTGTCGTCCTTGGCGTCTTTTTTCGGATCTTTCTTGTCCTTCTTCTCCTCGGACCAGTTCACCGGGAACGACTCGATCTTGAGCACTTCATAATCCATCACCGGTGTTCCGTATACGGCCCGGTTGAAGTACGAGCGCAGATCCCGTCCTGAAACTTCCTCAATCGTCTTCAAAAAGTCTTCTTTCGTGGGATGTGTGAAACGGTACTTCATGAAATACGTATGCATCGCCTTCGCCATCGTGTCTTCGCCGATGATGCCCTCGAGCGTCAGCAGCACGCTCGCCGTCTTTCCATAAGTAATCCCGCCGTAAGAGTTGAAGCTGTAGTACTCGTAAGCCTTCTGCGCGATGGGATCGAGGTCGGCCACGCCGACGTATCCCCCCCGCTGAGTCTCGCGTTCTCCTCCTGTTGCGCCTAGCATGTTCAAGACGGATGTGTTCTTGCCCAGGATCGAATCCAGAACCTTGACTTCGGTGTAGCTGTTAATGCCCTCGTCCATCCAGGCATCTTCAAATTCGTTGGTGGCGACCATACCGTACCAGTACTGGTGTCCGAATTCGTGTTCCACGACCAACTCCGGCAGGTGAACGCCCTGCGGCATAAACCAGCTCGAATCCCCCGTGATGAACGTTGGATACTCCATGCCTCCCGCCGCTGAGTCCGGTTCCGGGTCGACCACGGTCAGCGTCTTGTACGGATACGGCCCGTACCAACTCTCAAAATGATCGAGCGTTTCCTTCGTGATCTTCTCGTGCCGCTCCGCCTGGCTCCAGTGCGCGGGCTGCATCAGGAAGCGCAGCTTGATCGGTCCCATTTGAGACTGATACACGCTCTCTCTGACTTTGTAGCGCGGGCTCGCAGTCCAGGCGAAGTCGTGAATGTCGTCGCCGTGATAGGTGACCGTCTTAGTATTGTCAGGATTGTTCTCTTCCTCGACCAGCACTCCGCTAGCTCCGACGACTTCATTCTGCGGCACGGTCAGCTTCACGTCGTAGACGCCGAAGTCCGCGAAGAACTCGGTCGTCGCGTGATATTGGTGGCAATTCCACGCTCCGTGCCACCATACGCCGATCTTCGGAAACCACTGGCCGCCCAGCACGAAATCACGCTTCCATCCCGAGCGCGCCTGGGTCTCGGGAAACCTGGTCTGAAATGAAATCTTGAATTGCACGTACGCGCCCGGAGCGATCGGTTTGGGCACGTATAGGTCCACCACGGTCCTGTCATCCTTATTGCCGTCGTCGGGCGCGATAAACTGCAATTGTCCGGTCAGATCGCCCTGCCCTACTACTTCTAAACTCTTGATGTCTTCCGAGCCATACTCCTTCTCTTCCCACTTGTCATAGGCCGTGTCGCGGCTGCCCTCGATCTTGGCTTCCCGCACCCATGTGGACTTGGGCTGAAAGGCATTCTGATAAAGATGGAAAGGGAAGTGGTCGAGCGCCTGCCCGGTCAGGTTGTGGTAGGTAAGCACTTCAGTTGCGTCGACGGTGTGCTTGGCCGCGTCGTACTTGGCGTCGATCGCGTAGTGCACCACGCGATCCGACATGGGCTTGTCGGAATTGATGGCGAGCGTTGTATCGGGGATTGAAATTCCTGCGGGTGCCCCATCTTTGGCGTTCTTTGCCGAGGGTGGGGTCTTGGGGGCGGAAGTCGCCCCCTGCGGGGCAGCCGCCGTAGCCGTTTTCTGGTTCACGAGTGCAGTAACTCCGAGGGCCGATGCGGCAATGAGAGCGACAAGCTTCCATCGAATCTGCATGAAAAACCTCACCTGTATGGGCTGCGGCTCGGATATATCCTACGCGTTCGAATGCCGCTGCCCGGATTGAAGGATGATACGGCGTAGCCTACCATCCAGGTTCCCAGCATTTGTCATCGAATCGGGCCGATGCTTTAAGTCATCGGCCCGATTCGATGACAAATGCTAAAGACCCGTCTGGCCTCAATGCTTTTTGCGCTCACGCACGCCACAAGATCGGGCCAGCGGAGTTTCGCCAGGACCATATTTTGCTGAAGACTGCCTACCGGCAGTTCCCTTGGACAAGCATTCTAAAGCAGCGTGGCGGGAAGAATGGCAAGAAACGAGCCCGATCCTATTAACCGGACAACTGGATCATTCGCGTCAGTCATCTGCGGGCGCACCAAAAGAGATAACCTCGTTCGTGTGCTGAATCGGCCTATCATCCGCTAAGCACATCAGTAGGAGCTACGCACATGGCAGCGAATCAAGTAGTGCTTTACTTCGACACGCAGCAGGATGCCTTGCTTTTCACTCTGGCTGCCAGTTCGGTAATGTCAGCAGAGGGGCCGGTCTCCACCAGTAAGGCAGCGGTCAGAGTTGCGGAGGAAATTTGCAAGGCCAGTCGAATCACGACTGAGGGTGCACTCAACGTCACGTGAAGGGCGGCAAAATTAGATGATTCGAAAAGCTGCGCTGCAAATAGGAGTACCTGCACTCCTCGCTTTTATTGCATTGAATGCGTACTTTGTTGTCAACCATCTTCAATGGGTGCAGAAAACTGATGCGCTTACGCTTGAAAGTTCCGCAATCCAAGCGGAACTGTCCGGTGTCTTGAAAGATGTCACCGATATGGAGACAAGTCAGCGGGGATATCTGCTGACCGCGAACCCTGCGTACTTGCAGCCCTACACTGATGCGAAGGGCAGGATCGAAACAGGGTTTGTCAGCCTCCGTGCAGGGCTCGCTAATCGGCAGCGCGAACAATCACTGGAGTCGCAGTTGGAGTCCTTGGCTAGATTAAAGCAGGCTGAGATGGAACGCACTATCACTTTGCGCCAACAGGGGTATCGCCATCGCTCATTCAAGCTCGTCGATACAGACGAAGGAGAGGGCTACATGGATGAGATTCGTCGCATCGCGTCTTCGCTATCCTCGGCGGAGAGCAGCAATTTCGTGAGATTCGACGCAGAGAGGATTGCCGCTCTGAAGAGCGTATTGTCTGTGACCATCACTACTAATTCTGTCCTGCTGGTGCTAGCAGTATGTCTGTTTGGGCTGATCCGCCAACATGGGCGACTGCTTGGACAAGAAGCCTCCCAGTGCAGAAATGAGCTAGCCGTGCGGGATTTGCAGCTAGACAAACTAACATCTGCCCTCTCCGGCCAAGCGCGTTCAAACATCATTGCCATCAATATGAACTCCCGGTTGCTGCTGGAGAATTACGGAGGTTTTCTTCCACGACGGGGGCACGAATATGCTGAGCAGATGAAAGAAGCAGCGGCACAAATGGAGCGACTGCGACAAGATTTGGTTGGCAGCCCACCGTCCAACGGTAACGGAAGGGCAGCTTAGCAATCATTGGCGGGGCCGCTGGCTAAGAGACGCTATCGGTATAGATTTCGATGATTTGCCATCCGCGCAGATCCACATACTCGCGCAGCTCGCGAAGTTGTACTTCGGAATCCTGGCCTCTGTACTCGTGGTCGAGCGCTTCATGGTCGGAGTGACGCTTTCCGCATTTCTCGCACTTTGAGGTGGACACTCTGGCGTATAAGGCGATTCGCTTCGCCGCATGGGAGTTCATGATGGTATCTCGGCTTCTTCGCAGGCTAGCGCCGCTTCGCGAAATGCGGCCTTTGCGATCCGGCCGATTAGGATGGAACGGAACGTAAGGAGGGTTTCACGACCAAGGTTCCGCCGCACTTCACGAAAATATGCGGTAATCCAAACCTTAGCTTCATCCGCCGCGACGTCATAAAAGCGCCATTCTCCGTTGTTGATCTTCATCGCGAACTCGTCGACGATTGAGCGTTTATCGTTGATATCGTAGAGAGTCCACCCGCGCCGCCTCAGCGTCTTGATAAAGAGCTGGGCTTCAGCCCAGATGTGAACGCCTTCTTTTTCCTGACCCTCACGAACTCCCTCTCCTGAAGGCTTGAATGACACCCCTATCCCGCCCGCCGATTTTACCGGACGCGCCACAGAACTCCAAGAACTCCGTGCCACTGACGAGGCTGGCACTCAGAGAGTCGTCTTGCTCGGGACGGGAACGCCTGTGCTTGAAGCATCACAAAAATAGACTCTCATTTCTCGTTAGGCGTACATTGCCTCGTTGCAAAAATGCACGCATGATTTCATCTCCGTCCGGCACCTATCCGCGTATGGTGCACTTCCAAAGGTAAAGCGGGGTCGCAAATACATATCTTCTCGGCTGAAATGACGACATGAGTTTGCGGTCGGCCTCGCTCGTCATATGATTGCGGCTCTTGCTCCACCTTGACAGGCGCTCCAATCCCATCGCAACAACTGCCGTCAGAGGTGCGCTTGAACGTGTAAACAAGCGTGTACGAAACAGGAGCAGTGCACCCCCGGCACTCGAAACGAGACTGCATGGCACTATCGAGGGCGGCTTGTTTGAGCAAAGGATGGCCCTTAACTACTGTCGCCTCGGCGCTTCCATCTTGACGAACAGTGACATCCACTATGACCTCGCCTTCAACATTCGCTTGTCGCGCCAATGGAGAGAAGGTGGGTTTCGACAGGCTCGCAAGAACGACTTTCCCTTTGGCTGCATCTGACTGCAGAGGGTGAGGAGTCTGCTGCCCTAACGAACGTGCTTCCAGCACTGCAACTGCGACCAGTAACAGAGCTATTCGGGCGGTGTATTTCACGTCAGCACTCTACCTGAATCGTCAAGCCGTTCCAACATAACTGTTGCTATCAGGCGTGGGTGTTGAAAAAGTCCATTTTTCTCAAAACAGTCGAAATTTAGGGGATAGAAAATGTCTAGGAAAACCGAGAAAGTCGTTTGTAGGGCATCCTAACGCGAGTTTATTTTTGCGAATTTCGCGAGAAGGAGTTTTTCAACATCTCTAACGACGTCGGTCGTGTCAAGGGATTAGATGTTTTTGCTTTTGTAGTTTCGGGCACAGGTTTCGCGTCAGCGCAGACGCACTGGTTCCTTTCGAGAGAGTAACAATCTTGCTTCTTCGGTGATTTATATCCAACCGCATGGCTCGGCCCGTTTTCTTCATCATTGTGGTGGCGTAGCCCACCAGACATCTCTTCGGTCACCTTCGATCATGATGTGTTATGCAAACTCCCCTCCCTGGGGAGGCAGGTAGCCTATTCAGTTGACCCGGTCACTGCCGTGCAGGACCACTGTTGAAATCAGGCATCCCCGCATGGGCTTCCCCCTTCTGCCGCAACTTTCCACGACGGCAGAACTCTTCGTAATCAATCTGATCGCGCATCATGATCCACAGCCGGATCCCTAGTTTGCGGGCCGCTGCAATCCTGGCTTTGCCCATTCCTTTCTGAATGAGCTTGCGCCGATAGAAGCGTTTTAGTTCCGGGTCTTTCCTTACCGCATGCATGGTCGCTTCGGTCCACAGATAGCGCAGCAGCGAGTTGCCTTCCTTGGTCAGTTTTCCCAGCCGCTGTCGCTTTCCGCTGCTGTGCTCACACGGAATCATCCCGATATAGCTGGCCACCTGGTTGCCGGTGGCGAAGCGACTCGGGTCTCCGAGAAACACCTCGGTGGCCAGGGCCGTCACCGCACCCACGCCCGGGTGCGTCAGCAGCCGGCGCGCCTGTGGCCTTTGTCGGGCCTGCGCTTCCACTTCTTTGTCCAGTTCTTGGATTCGTTTCTGCAACTGTACGTACAAGCTCTGCAGTTCCGTTCGTCTCTGACTCGTGTAAGGTGGCAGAGGCAAGGCCTGCAGTGCGCTCTGCCCCGCTGCACTCCACAGGGCATGGCCTTGGCGCAGCGCGTGATTGAGTGCAATCGCCTGCAGCGTGTGCTGCAAGCGCGCTCGCATCTTTACCCACTGGTGTCGGTCCCGCAGCAAGGTTCGCAAGTCCCGCTGTTCTGTCGAGGGCATCCAAATCTGGGGAAAGCGATCCTCCATCACCAGCAGGTCCAGCACCAAGCGGGCATTGCGCCGATCGTGTTTCTGTTTCCGCGTCTCGGCTGCACGGATCTTGGCCGGATGTCCTACCCGACATTCGATTCCCAACTCTTCCAGCACTTCCAGGAACCACTGCATCGCTCCGGTGGCTTCGATGCCCACCACCACCGGACCTTCCAGGGCCGCGTAAAACTCTCGCACCGCATTTCCTTCATGGCAAAGTGTCTTCTCGGTGAACTCGCCGGTCTCGGTGTCCACCATGGCTATCGTTTGTTGTCTTGCGTGTAGATCGCAACCTACAATCTTCATCTCGGCCTCCTTCGTCCCGAGCCTTTTTGGTTGGATACCGCAAAGTCTACTCGGTCCGCTGTGAGGCCGACGTCGTTATGACATCAGCCACAGGCGATAGCACTCAAAACCACTCAATGAGCGTAATCGCGATATAACGACAGTCGAGCGTCAGTGCATTGGCCTTACGTTCGCACTCGTGACCTTGCGAAGGCCGCAATGGTCTGCGAACATCCAACTAGCACGGCTCGAATTGGCGAATACCTTTTTGGGGTACAAGCCAGGAGTATGAGACAGGTGTTCCGCCAAACGGCGACCCGATGAAAATCCTGCTTGTTGAAGACAGCAAGTTCTTGAGACTGGCGACGGGACGGGCACTGGCCCGTGCGGGCTATGAGATAATCTTCGCCGGCGACGGAGATGAAGCCTTGCTGATGGCCGGGGAGAACTTGCCGGACCTCATCCTACTCGACATGATGCTTCCGAAAATGAGCGGGCCGGAAGTTCTGAAGGCGCTAAAGAAGGACCCTGCCACCGCAGCAATTCCCGTCGTCGTGCTAACTGGACTCTCACAAACAAATGCCGCGCGATTGCAGGGCGACGGAGCTTTCGCGTTTCTGACGAAAGCTGACCTTGTGCTGGACCAGGGTGTGGAGCCCCTTTTGGCAGCGTTGAGAGAAATCGTCAAGAAGCTTCCCAACACGCCCAGTTGCGCAGGCCGTGTGCGGCCCGCGTAATGAACGAACGACATTGCGCAGCGACGTTCGTTTCGCCGCCTCCTCCGGGTCAATGAGCGTAATAGAGATGTTTCGCCAGCTACCGACGCCAGGCATTCGAAGAAACAGTCCTTTTGATCCCGTGTTCCGAGAGGGTTTCACTGTGCGACTCGCCACGCATAGCCGAGTCGTCACGTTCACTCAAAAGGTATTTCGGGTGGATGCCGTGAGGGTCAACTATCTGATTGGCAATTGGCTCCGGCGACCTTGCCCATCGTATTGCCATTGCCCTACCGAAAACTTCCTGCCCATCATTCAGGTGGCGAAAGGTGATTTCGCCCCGGCACTGAAGTGCCGCCGCACGTTGCATCCATCGCGCGATGCGCGGTAAGGGTTCGTTGCGCAGCTTTAGGCGGACGTGTCGTCGCCCATTCCTTCCCGGATTCCTTCCATCAAGGTGTATAGGGCGAGCGCGTGCCTATTGCTCTTGAACCGTGGGTAACTCTGAGTCCTTGCTTTGAGGACCGATGACGAACGAGGTGCCGGCGCTGGTCAATGCAGTCGGGAAACCGCTCACGGTTGTCGTAACAGGTATGGCGCTGACGTAGTTCGAGATGGTTCCTCCGCCGGGGGAAAGGCGTCCAAGATTGTACATCTTCCCCCCAAGAGAGAAAGCCCGCGTCGACACCCAATCATTCGAAAACGTGACCACAGCCGTGCTCCCGGTAATAACGATCTGGCCCACACGGGCGCTGAAAGAGCCAATAAGCGGGCCGCTTGAAAAGGTATCGGGCTGATTCCAGTCCCCATTCGGGCTACTGTTTAGATAGAACTTTACGACTGGAGCCGACGTCGAAGACCAATTCAGCACCACCACGTTTCCGTTGAGGAGCGGAGCGGCGGATATCACATTGCTCCGAAACGTGATCAAGGCGGTCTTCTCGCCCGGAGTTCCGGTAAATAAAGGTGCCGAGACTCCGTCAAGAAAATTCACGTACCCTATTACGAAGAAGGTACCGCTCGGACTCTGTAGAAGTCTTGATACGAAGTGATACGCTACGCGGCCCGCCGGGGGGCGCCCCTCTTGGGCCAACGCCGGAGCTACCGCAATGGCCAGCATCAGTAGCGCCGTTGCTAGAAAGGATCCTCGAAACTTGATTGTTTGCATCTTTCTCTCCTTTTTCTGTCGCTGTGGGCTGCGGGCCAAGGGTATTTTTTCCTCTAACTCATTGATTTTCGTCATTTGGTTCTTGCCTCCCAATTAAAGTCGATCCTGTTTCGTCACCCAAGCGCAACAAAGTTTGAGCGGGAATGACTGGGTGCCACACTAGGGGCGTCGCGGTCGGGCGTCAATGGGTGGAAGCTGAGTTTCGTATGAGTTTCGAATGAACCCGCAAGTGATTGACTTATCAGTATCTAAGGAGCAAGCCCGCCCGTCTCCCGCAGTAAATCGGTTGTATAATCCAGAAACAGGATGACTTGGTCCCGCCTTGAGCGCCTCTCCCAGCCATTTCGAAGTGCTGCGGTTTGATGAGTTTGAGCTGAACATTCAAAGCGGAGAATTGCGCAAGCGCGGCAAAGTTCTCCGACTCCAACCCCAACCAGCCAAAGTTCTCTCGGTGCTCGCTCTGCAGCCCGGCAAGCTGGTGACGCGAGAGGAACTCAAGCATCAGATCTGGGATGAAGCCACCTTCGTCAACTTCGAGGAAGGACTGAATTTTTGTATCCGCAGCATTCGTGCGATCTTGCATGACAGTGCGGACGATCCTCAGTTCATCGAGACTCTGCCGCGTCGTGGTTATCGTTTCATCGCTCCAGTCGAGCAGTTGATACCGGACGCTTCCGAAAGGATCGATTCCCTGGCAGTTCTACCACTGGAGAACTTGTCGCACGACCCTGATGAGGACTATTTTGCCGAAGGCATGACGGACGAACTCATTACCGAACTGGCAAAGGTCCGCGGCCTGCGTGTGATTTCACGGACATCGGTCAAGCAGTACAAGAGGGTACGGAAATCTCTTCCGGAAATTGCCCGGCGGCTGAATGTCAGTGGAATCGTGGAAGGTACTGTCTTACATTTCGGGAACCGGGTGCGCATTACGGTCCAGTTGATCCGCGCGCAGAAAGAGGAACATCTGTGGGCGGAAAGCTATGAACGTGAGATTGGAGATATTCTCAAGTTGCAAGGCGAGCTCGCGCGTACTATCGCCGCTCAGATTCATGTCCGGCTCTCTGCCCACGATCAGCTTCGGTTAAGTTCTGCTCGGCGGATCGATGGGTCAGCCTATGAGGCGTATCTTCGAGGACGTTACTTCTGCAACAAACGTACTGAGGAAACTCTAAAGAAGGCTCGAGAGTACTTCGAACAAGCGATTGCGAAGGAGCCGAGCTATGCTTCGGCCTATTCAGGTCTGGCCGACACCTATTTTTACAGCGGGTATTACTTCGGGAAAATGGATCCAACCGAGGCCATGCCGAGAGCCAGGAATGCCGCGCTCAAGGCGCTGGAGCTGGACAACGCGCTCGCTGAGGCCCACACGTCGTTAGGGTTGGTGAAGTTCTTTTTTGAATGGGATTTGGCCGGAGCTGCAGAAGAGTTCACGAACGCCATTGCCCTGAATCCCAACTATGCGACCGCTTACCATGCGCATTCGGTGGTGCTGGGCGCGGCGAAGCGCCACGACGAGTCGATTGCCGAGGCCAGGCGTGGCCTGGAAGTTGATCCTCTTTCGATTCCCGTGAATAACATTGTGGGAGAGATGCTCAGTGCTGCACGCCAATGGGAGCGAGCCATTGATCAGTATCGCAAGACGATCGAATTGGATCCGAGGGTCGCACTGGTGCATGAGAATCTAGGGACAGCGTTGGAGGAAATTGGTCGTTACGACGAAGCGATAGAAGAATACGTCATAGCCCGAACTCTTTCTGGAGAAGACGATTGCATAGTGGCGGAGCTCCGCAGGACATACGGGACATACGGGTTGCGCGGTTTTCGACAAGAACAACTTCGGGTTGCATTGGCGCGGTGGACCGGTTGGCATGTCGACACATTTCAGATCGCCTTTCTTTATGCGCGCTTAGGCGATCCGAATCAGGCGCTGGCATGGCTGGAAAAAGCACGTGAAGCTCGCTCTGGAATGTTGATTTGGATAAGAATGTATCCGGACTTTAAGAACGTCTTCTCCCACCCGGAATTCCAGCATCTCGTGCGACGCGTCGGTCTGCCTGAGTGAGCCTGTAGCCTGAAATGCTTCTCAGAATCAAGAACCCATTTTGCCCCCGAGTCACAGCCTACCGAAAGTTATTCCGGCCAGAAATGGGCTTCTGGGAAATTGGAACTTCCGTTCGGAGCTAGCTGATTTCTGGCGGATGCCGGTTGACGGCCTAACCCCACACCCACACGACGGCCGCCGAGACGGCGGCGCTACTGTTGCAAGAGGAGTTCTGCGCACGGGGACTTCAACGGAGCCGCTCAGTTCTGGCGTGGCTTCTGAGCTTCTTGCAGCAGGGGACGGAGCGAGTCGACGGAAACTCCAATAGTGCCTCCGGAGAATCCGTCCGTGAAAGAGGAAAAAGATTCCTAAGCCGGTCAACGCAAGTCCGTACCAGCGTTC
>OBLU010004565.1_pt1 | contig 12478 bp, 7 predicted proteins | sample 1518681 | NCBI WGS metagenome assembly OBLU01 (sample SAMEA3539304, study PRJEB22396) | soil metagenome | biome: tundra; feature: field; material: soil | place: USA | collected 2010-05 | depth 0.15 m | reverse complement strand
AACCGGCGCTGCGCTTCCAGGCGCGGAACGATACCGACTTCCAGAATCTGGCGGAAGATCCGCGCTTCACCGAACTGCTCTATCCTGATCCGGGCGCCGAGTCCGAACCGCAGGAAAAAGAAGCCAGCGTGTATTGATTTCCTGCATTGGCTCTTAGCTTCTGGCTTCTAGCCTCGAGCCAGAAGCTGGAAGCCGCATCGAGACCGTATGCTGTCCCAGTCGTGTACAAACCCATCCGAAACCGGCAAGGCTGGCCCCGAACTGCGCGTGGTTGCAATCGGTGGCGGCACCGGCCTCTCCACCCTGCTGAAGGGTCTGAAGCGCTATGTCACGTCGCCGGCGGCCGCCGCCGCAGGGCAGCCCACGATTCGCGAATTATCGGGCGTGGTGACGGTGAGCGACGATGGCGGATCGAGCGGCCGCCTGCGCAAAGAGTTCAACATGCTTCCGCCGGGCGATGTGCGTAATTGCATCGTGGCGCTCTCTGAAGATGAAGCACTGCTGTCGCGCCTCTTCCAGCATCGGTTTCAGAAGGGCTCGGGGCTGGAGGGCCACAGCTTTGGCAATCTCTTTCTGGCGGCGCTGACTTCCATCACCGGAGACTTTGCCGAGGCGGTGCGGCTCTCCTCGGAAATTTTGCTCACGCGCGGTCATATCTATCCCGCCACCATGTCGAGCGTGGAACTGGAAGCGTTGTTCGAGGACGGCAGTCGGGTGCGAGGCGAGACGCGGATCACGGCCAGTAAGGGCAAAATTCAAGAGCTCGTCCTGGTGCCGCCCGACGTCGAGCCGCTTCCCCAAACCCTGCGGGCAATCGCCAGCGCCGACCTGATCACGATCGGTCCGGGATCGCTCTTCACCAGCTTGATTCCCAATTTGCTGGTGCGTGGAATTCCCGAAGCAATCCTGGAATCACCTGCTGTTAAGGTATTTATTTGCAATCTGATGACCCAGGCCAATGAAAGTCTAGGGTTAACGGCCGCGGACCATATCTGCGCCCTCAATCGCCACGCCGGCGTCCACTTGTTTGATTATGCTCTGATCAATCGCAAGCCCGCATCGCCAGAGATGAAGGCTAAATACGCCCTGGAAGGCGCGTCGCAGATTGTAGCGGATCTGGAAGCGATCGAAAGGCTGAACGTCTGCCCCTTGCTGGGGGACTATCTCGACGAAGGCGGGGTAGCCCGGCATAACACCGACTGTCTCGCCCATGATCTGATGGCGCTGATGGCGCAAGCGCCAGATCGGCAGACGATCCGCGGTTGAATTCTCAAACAGACCGCTGACAAGCGGCCCCGCATGAAAGCATCGCAAGGCTTTGTATCAGGGCATCGCAAAGGTCCGTATCAGGGCATCGCTTTAGCGATGCCGAAAGAACCCAATTGAAAATCCCCTTTAGGGGCCGGACCCTGTCAAGAACCAAGTTCGCGGTATATTGGCTGAACATGGCAAAAACCCCAAATACTAAGAACCAATTGAAATCAAATCCACAACCGCCCCGCATCGCCATCGCAATCATGGCAGCGGGCAAGGGCACGCGACTCAAATCGAAGCATCCGAAAGTTCTGCACGAAATCGGCGGCAAGCCGATCCTCGCCCATGTGATTGCCACCGCGCAAGAGGTCGTGCCCGCCCAGGACATCTTCGTCATTATCGGACATGAGGCGGAGCGTGTGCGCGGAGCGCTTGCCGGAACCGGCGTCAATTTCGTAGTACAAGCCGAGCAGCGTGGCACCGGGCACGCGCTCATGGCCGCCCGCGACGCACTCTCAGGCAAGGGCAAGGGGAAAAACTACGACCAGGTGATTGTGCTTTCCGGCGACGCTCCGCTGATCACTGTTGCCACGATCAAAAGGTTGAGTGAGTTTCATATCGCCCAGAAAGCGGCGATGACCTTGCTCAGCGCCGACCTCGACAATCCCTATGGATATGGGCGAGTGGTCCGCAAAGGCGCGGCGGGACGAGCGGAAGTGCAGGCGATCGTCGAAGAAAAATCCACCACCCCGGGGCAGAAGAAAATCCGCGAGATCAACTCCGGATTCTATGCGTTCGCAACCCCCACCTTGTACGAAAATATTGACCAACTCTCTACCGCAAATCCGCACGGTGAGTATTACCTCACGGACATGGCTGCCATACTTCACCGGGCGCGAAAAAAGGTGGTCGCGATCAAGATGTCAGATGCGGCCGAAGTGCTCGGCAGCAACACGCGCGCGGAAATGATGATGCTGGATGCGCGCATGCGACTGGCGAAGTGCCGTGAACTTCTCGATGCGGGGGTCACGATATTTTATCCGCATACCTGCGTGATCGACAGCGACGTCGAAGTGGGAGCCGATACGGTAATCGAACCTTTCGTCCAGTTGCTCGGCACAACAAAAGTTGGCGGGGATTGCCTGATTCGCTCTTACAGCGTGATCAAGAATTCAGTGCTGGAAGAGCGGGTGACGGTGCGGCCCGGAACCATCATGGAAGACTCCCGAATAGGCGCGGGTGCTGTGCTTGGGCCGTATTCTCACCTGCGCCCTGGAAGTGAAATCGGCGAAGGCGCTCACGTGGGCAACTTTGTCGAGACCAAGAAAATCAAATTGGGCAGGGGTTCCAAGGCGAACCACCTCAGCTATCTGGGCGATGCGGAGATCGGGGACGGCGTCAACATTGGCGCAGGCGCCATCACCTGCAATTACGATGGCGTGGACAAGCACCAGACGGTCATCGAAGATGGCGTGTTCATCGGCAGCGATTCGACGCTGGTGGCGCCGGTAAAGATTGGGCGCGGCGCCTATGTCGCGGCCGCCAGTTGCATAACCGACGACGTTCCGGCGGACGCACTGGCGCTCGGACGTTCCCGGCAAAGCGTGAAAGAAGGCTGGGCGCGGGCCCACCGCGAAGCGCAGAACGTGAAACGTGGGTAGAGATCGTGTGGTGACGGGCTTCGCCCCGTCCAAAGAGTGGAGCCCCATAAGCGCTACCTTAAGAATTACTTCCGGTTTGCCGGCTACTCGGAAGTTACCGCCCAGAGACCGGCCTGACAGGATCAACTTCCAGCCCGTCCTGCTTAAGTTAGCGCTTATCAGGCAGAGCCCCGCCACCACACAACCCCGTCTCGCCTCTTGAATTGGGCTACACTAGACTCCAGCCAAGCCATGACCCCGAACCCTCCAACCCCGGCATTGTCCCCCGTCCGCTACGACGTTTCCCTCCTCACCTCCCAGGATTTTTACTTGTTCAATGAGGGCAGCCACTATCGCATTTACGAGAAGATGGGCGCGCACCCTGTGGAATCGAACGGAACCAGAGGCACCGTCTTCAGCGTCTGGGCCCCCAACGCCCGCGAAGTTTCGGTGATTGGTGATTTCAATGGCTGGAATCCAAAATCGCACCAACTCCAGACTCGCGGGTCGTCAGGAATCTGGGAAGGTTTTATTCCCGGCGTCGGCAAGGGCACGCTGTACAAGTTTCACATCGACTCCAACCAACTCGGCTACCAGATTGAGAAGACCGACCCAATCGGACTTTTCACGGAGATCTCGCCACGCACCGCTTCTGTAGTCTGGGACCTCGACTACACCTGGAACGACTCGTCATTTCTTGAAAAACGGGCCGCGGCGAATTCGCTGCACGCGCCCATGTCCATCTATGAAGTGCATCTCGGCTCGTGGATGCGCATCCCGGAAGAGGGCAACCGTTCGCTCACCTATCGCGAGATTGCGCCCCGCCTCGCCGACTACGTCAATAAGCTAGGTTTCACGCACGTCGAACTTCTCCCCATCATGGAGCATCCCTTCTACGGCTCCTGGGGATATCAGACCACGGGTTATTTTTCTCCGACCTCCCGCTACGGCACGCCACAAGACTTCATGTACCTGGTGGACTATCTGCACCGGCACAACATCGCTGTGATTCTCGACTGGGTCCCGTCCCACTTCCCTTCCGACGGCCATGGCCTCGCCTTCTTTGACGGCACGCATTTATTCGAACACTCGGACGCGCGCCAGGGCTTTCATCCTGACTGGAAGACGTTCATCTTCAACTACGGCCGCACCGAAGTGTGCAGCTTTCTGTTGTCGAGCGCTATGTTCTGGCTGGACAAGTATCACGCCGACGGGCTTCGAGTCGACGCCGTCGCTTCGATGTTGTATCTCGACTACTCGCGCCAGCCCGGAGAATGGATTCCCAACAAATACGGCGGGCGCGAGAACCTGGAAGCGATCGACTTTCTGCGCCGCTTCAATCTTGAGGCCTATAAAGAGCATCCGGACATTCAAACTTACGCTGAAGAGTCGACCTCATACCCCATGGTTTCTCGGCCGACCCATCTGGGCGGTCTGGGATTCGGGCTTAAATGGGACATGGGCTGGATGCACGATACGCTCCAATACTTCAGCCAGGATCCGATTCATCGCCAGTATCACCACAACAAACTGACCTTCCGCATGCTGTATTCGTTCCATGAAAACTTCGTTCTGCCCCTGAGCCACGACGAGGTGGTGCACGGAAAAGGCTCCCTGATCGGCAAAATGCCGGGCGACGAGTGGCAGAAATTTGCGAACCTGCGGCTGCTCTTCGCCTATATGTTCGCGCAACCCGGCAAGAAATTGCTCTTTATGGGCTGCGAGTTCGGCCAGGTGAGCGAGTGGTCACACGATCGCAGCCTCGACTGGGACGTGCTGCAGTACCCGGTGCATCGCGGACTCCTGAACTGGGTCGAGCAACTGAACCGCCTCTATCGCAGCGAACCCTCACTGCACTGGTTTGACAACGATCCCAAAGGTTTTGAATGGGTGGATTGCAACGACGCGCCCATGAGCGTCATCTCCCTTCTGCGCAAGGGCCGGGACGGCGAGAACCCTATGCTCATCGCGTGCAATTTCACGCCCGTGCCCAGACTCGGGTACATGGTCGGCGTGCCCATGGGCGGCTACTGGAAAGAACTGCTCAACAGCGACGGCCGCGAATACGGAGGCACTGGCGTCGGGAACATGGGAGGCACCGAGGCCCTGCCCGAAACAACCCATGGCCGTCCTTATTCGCTACGCCTGACCCTGCCGCCGCTGGGCGCGCTGTTTCTACGAAAAGCATAGTTGCGACAGGCTGCCCCACCCAGCGACGTTGTTTCGGAGATCGCCCCATCGAACCTACGACTCTGTACGTTTTATCCATCGTGTTCATCGCCACGCTGATTCGATCGGCGTTCGGCTTTGGCGAGGCGCTGGTCGCGGTCCCGTTGCTCGCCTTCTGGATTCCGCTCGGTGTCGCCGCCCCACTGGCAGTGCTGGTATCCATTACTGTCGCGGGCATAGTCGTCGTGCAGGACTGGAAGAAGATCCACGTGGGCAGCGCGGGTTGGCTGGTGCTCTCCAGCCTCTTTGGTATCCCGTTAGGTCTTCTGCTTCTGACGAGTAGTCATCAAAACATGGTGAAGGGAGCTTTGGCCCTCGTTATTATGGCGTTCTCCGCTTACTCCCTCATCGGCCGCACACCGCTCGAACTGCATCGCGACAATCCAGGATGGCTGTTGGCTTGTGGATTCTGTGCTGGCGTACTGGGCGGAGCCTACGGAATGAATGGTCCCCCACTCGTTATTTACGGAGCCATGCGACGCTGGTCCGCACAGCACTTTCGGGCAACCTTACAAGGATATTTTCTGCCGGCAAGCGTGATTGGCATGGCTGGTTACTGGTTTGCCGGACTCTGGACTCCCGCTGTAACACGCTATTATTTGCTCTCGCTGCCGGTCACGTTAGTTGGCGTCTTCCTCGGCAGAGTTATCAATCATCGGCTCCATGGTGAGGTTTTCTTTAAGTATCTATACCTGGGACTGATAACCATCGGAGGCCTGCTGTTGGTTCAGGCAATAACGCACCGACCTTCATGACCTGATGACCCTGATCATTGACTGAGAACTGACAACTGAAAACTGAGAACTTGCCTTCAGGGCTTCCACACTCCTGCATGTTCTACCTCTTCTTCTAATTTCGCTTTCTTCAGGATCTCCCCCACCGCCTGGTGATCGATGTGCGGAGCGATGGGCGCTTCGCTTTGCGCGATGGCGTAGGCGGTCACTGCCACAATCGCCTCGCCGGCTTTGAAGTCCAGCCCATCGACTTTATCGAGCGTGTCGCTCGATTTGTGATGGATCTCAAAATACTTGGTCATGTCTACCCACAAATCCAGCGCCGGGATTCCCTGCAACATGAAAGGACCATGGTCGGTGTCATAAGTTGTATCCAAAGAAAGATCGCCGCCGTTCAAATTTGTCAGCAGGCCGTCGCTCCAGGGCTGCATCGCCTTTCGCAAATCCTCACGGCCTTCTACTTTCCATCCCTTGGGATGCCCGGCGCCATTGTCGGTATTCAAAACGGCCACGCACTTCTCCAACTCGCCGTGGTGCGTTTGCGTGTAGGCATAGGACCCGAGTATGCCCTCTTCTTCCCCGCCCCAAAGGGCAAAACGAATGCTGCGCCGCGGCGCTTTCCCCAGCAGGGTCAGGGCGCGAGCCACTTCGAGGACGCTGACCGCGCCGGTGCCATTGTCCTGCGCGCCCGTGCCGAAGTCCCATGAGTCCAGGTGCGCGCCGATCAGGATCCACTCCTCAGGCTGCTGACTGCCCCGAATCTCCGCCACGACATTGTTGACCGTGGTCGCTCCCGATGTTTTGTTCTCCATCGTCACCTGGAGAGTGACCGGCCCGCGCTCCAGTTCTCGCTGAATAAGCTTGGCATCTTCCATGCCGATTTCAGCCCCGGGCAGGGGGAGCAGGTTGGCGTGCCATCCCACACCGTGCGCATTCAGCACATTATTCTTTTCGCGGTCGGGAGTAATCACGGCTAATGCACCGGCCTTCTGAAATAGGGGCCACGCGGCTTCCACCTTGGGAACGGCCTTGCCGCGACCCTCCGCGTAGATCTTGGTTGTATCCAGAAATATGATTTTCCCTCGCAGTTCATTTTCGCGGGACCGCAAGACCTCTGGCTCGACGTCCGCCACCACTACTACCGAGCCCTGAACACCTCCCGCGGGCGTCGATGGGGACCACCCCAATGAGGCCAGGTTTAGGGGACGCGACAATGGCGAAAGCATCGCACCGCTCGCTGTTCCTCGTTGCCACCCAGCTGGAATCGTAAATGGCTCCAGGCGCACATTCTCGATCCCGTAGCTGCGAAACTTCGCCGCCGCCCATTCCGTTGAGCGAACATAAGCCGGCGAGCCAGTGAGCCGCCCGCCAATACCATCCGCGAGTTCGCCTAGAGTCGCCATCGATGGTCCGTTGTAAATGGAAGCCGCAAGTTGGTCGGTAACCGGTTTCATCTCCGACGGCGGTTGCGACCAAGCTAGCACCGGAATCACCCACCACACCGACAATGCAATCGCACGACGCAAAATCATCTTTCCTCCGGGCTTAGAAAATCGTCGATCGAATGGGCATTCTCTAGGATCGCGGGCCGCATTGCAAATCCTAAGCTGCGAGCCGCGAGCTCCGAGCGGGCAAACCTCTCGCCGGCAGCTCGTGGCTCGCAGCTTCCTCTCATGCTAGACTCGCAAAGAGTCAACCCCTTTGCGGATGCGCATCCTCACCCGCTACATCCTGGGAGAAGTCGTCTCCCACGCCTTGATTGGCGCCGCGGTTTTCACCTTCGTTCTTTTCACTCGTGACCTCGGACGCATCCTCGAACTCGTGGTCCGCAACAGTGCTCCCTTCCCCAGCGTGGCAGAAATCTTCTTCTATACCGTCCCCGTCGCGCTTACCTACACCATTCCCATGGGCGTGCTGGTCGGCATCCTCATCGGACTCAGCCGGCTGGCCGCGGATAGCGAAGTGACCGCCATGCGTGCCAGTGGCATGGGCGTTTGGACCTTTCTGCGCGTAATTTCCATCTTCGTCGTGGTCGCATGGCTCCTCGCTCTCGGCAACAGCGTCTATCTCGCCCCGCGCTCGCTCGCCGCGCTCGGCCAGCTTCAGGAAAAGCTCAAGTCTGCCCAAGCTTCTTTCGAGGTCCAACCCCGTGTCTTCTACGAGGGATTTCCCAAAATCATCCTCTACGTGCAGGACGTCAAGGCCATGTCGGGCGGAGCGCGCTGGAAAGGCGTGTTCCTCGCCGACTTATCCGACCCAGCCGCGCCCCGCATCAGCTTGGCCCGCGAAGGCCTGTTAGCCAGTCAGGGGCCCGATACTCTGGACTTGCATCTCACCAACGGTTCTACTCATGAAAGCGACCCTAAGAATCCTGACCAGTACCAGATATCTACCTTTGAGACCACCGACATTCCCATCCGTGTCCCAGCCGCGCAGGCCAGCCAGGAACACGAACCTACAACGCTGGCGGAAATCAAATTTACCGACCTTCTGCGGGGAGCGCGCACTCCCGATCCGGTCACCCGGCGCTGGCATCTGATCGAATACCATCGCCGCCTCGCCTTGCCCACTGCCTGCATCGTTCTTGCCCTGGTGGGCATTCCTCTCGGCCTCTGGTCGAAGAAAGGCGGCAAGTCCAGCGGATTTGTCATCACCATCCTGCTGGTCTTTCTTTACTATTCAATCTCTTTGATCGGCGTGTCCTTTGCTCGCCAGGGACGCCTTTCTCCGGCTGCCGGGGTCTGGCTCGCCGACCTCGTCTTTCTTGCCGGTGGAGTTTTTCTGCTCTGGCAATCGGAACGCCGCCCCATCGAACTGGCCGGGTTCCGCTCCTGGTTTAAAGGTCCAAGGGTCGGATCATCAAAGTTGAACGCGCAACCGCTTCCGCTGAATGGTGAGTCATCGCGCCCACCCCTTCGCGACAGTATTCTCACGCGCTGGCCCCGGCGATGGCGTTTGTTCAATCTTCGTTTTCCTACCATCCTCGATGATTACGTGCTGCGAGGATTTTCTTTCTACTTCGCCATGGTCGTCGCCGCTTTTCTTACGCTGCTGCTGGTGTTCACGCTGTTCGAGTTGTTAACCGACATTTTGCGCAATCAAATCTCGCCCCTCACCGTCGGCGAGTACCTGCTTAACGTAACTCCCTATTTTCTTTACACCACCACGCCGCTCAGCATGCTCCTGGCGGTGCTGGTCACCTTCGGACTGCTGCAGCGCTCCAACGAAATCACCGCCATCAAGGCCACCGGCATCAGTCTTTACCGCCTCATCGTCCCCGTGCTGATCGGTTCCACCCTGGTCGCCGGCGTTCTCTTTCTTTCGGACCAGCTCTATCTTCCCTACACCAACAAACGCCAGGACGCGCTCCGCAATCAGATCAAGGGAAAGCCCGCGCAAACCTACCTGCGCCCGGATCGCAAGTGGATCTTCGGCCAGCATTCCGACATTTATTACTATCAATTCTTCGATCCAGACCGCGATGTGTTCGGCGGCGTCTCCGTGTTTCAGTTCGATCCGCACACCTTCCAGATCACGCACCGCATCACCGCCGACCGCGCGCACTGGTCGACTCCCATGGGCCGGTGGGTTTACGAGCAGGGATGGGAGCGCAGCCTGAGCGGCTCCGCCATCGAGAGCTACCGCAAGTTCGATGCAGCCACCTATCCCCAGCTAGCGGAAACGCCTGCGTACTTCAAGAAGGAGATCAAACAATCGTCGGAAATGAGCTATGAGGAATTACGCCGCTACATTCACGATCTCGAGCAGAGCGGCTTTGATGTGGTGCGCTTGCGCGTGCAACTGCAGAAGAAGATTGCCTACCCGCTGATCACACTGGTCATGGCCGTCCTCGCCATTCCCTTCGCACTCTCTGCCGGCAAGCGTTCGGCAGTGGCCGGAGTGGCAACCGCCATCGGCATCGGAGTGGTCTATTGGACAATCAGTGGCCTGTTCGAGGCGATGGGCAACCTGAGCCAACTCCCGCCTGCGGTAGCTGCCTGGTCACCCGACCTGGTCTTTGGATTTATCGGGGGGTATTTGATTCTGCGGATGCCAACGTAAGGAAATCGGGTCATCGGGTGATCGAAGATCAAAAGCCTTTAGTTTTCGATCACCCGATCATGAGATGACCCGATTGCCTGGCTAGTGCACCGCGATTCCGCTCGGCTCTGCCGGGGAAGATACGGTGAACGGAGGGCTCATGGTTCCGGTAGTGGTACCCAGGCTAAAGCCCGTAATGTTGCTCGACCCACTGTTCGATGTGTACAGAAATTGACCACTTGAACTGTAGAGAGCCTGGCCTACCGCGTTCACGCTGGCGTGCATTGCCATCGCCACCGGCTGCGATCCGGTCGGCAGGTTCGGCGGGCTTAGCGCAGTGAGCTTGCCGGCCGTTGTGTTGATCTGGAACGCGGAAACCTGGCTCTGCCCTTTGCTCATCACATAGAGAAAATTATTGGTCGGATCCACCAGCATGGCAACCGGGTCCGCCCCTACCGAAGATGGCGGCACCATGCACGATAGCAGGGGACAGGTTGACAATGGGAACAACAGATTTTCAGTCACTTGCTGCTGCGAGCAGACTGCATTGCCGACCACTGTGCAAACTTCGAACGGATAGACCGCACCGACACTTCCTCCCTGGCCCACGTAAACGAACAGGCCGCCGGTGTTCTTCCCTGCTGGGTTCGTGTTGACCGCCTGCACCGAAACCGGATCGCTCGCGGAAATGGCATAAGGCGAATTCGGTTGTTCGCTCAGGACCCCCGTTGAACTCACCGCGTACACGCTCACCGTACTGACACTAGGCGGCGATGCGGGAACGCACCCGACGGTACAAAGGTCATAGTTGTTGGTCACAAAGAGCAGTTCCTGGGCCGTGGTCGAACCGGAAGGGGTGAATGTAATGGGCGAAAGCGCGCTCGGCGTCTTGCTTAGGAAGAACTGGCTGGCAACGGTCAGCGTGGTTGAGCCTGGCTTCATAGCGAATACCGTGATCGAGGGACACCCGGGAAAAGACTGTGTCGCAGTACCAATCGCGGGGCAAGTCGTTGGCGGAGGATACACGCCCTGATCGATCACGAACAGGAACTGGCCCGCGGCATCGCGCGCCATGGCCACCGCGGTGTCGGCGGAGGTGGTCCAATTTACCACCGTACCCGGCGCGGACAGACTCCCGTCTGAATTGACGGTGTACGGGTAAATCGAGGGCAGAATATTACCGGCCCCCACACACTGATTCCCTTGCGGCACGCAAGGTGTCCCCTGATTCAGGATGAAGGCGGTCGCGCCCGTCGGGTCGAGCAGAAGGTCGAGGGGAAGTCCGCACGGTTCAGTGTTCGTCGGGGTCGCCGCCGTAGGGCAGGTACTCGCATTGGAATTGACCAGCGACAGGTTTCCGCTATTCAAATCGATGGCAAAGGAAGTCACATTGTTCCCGACACCGTTGCTCCCCTGGGTCAGGACGTACAAAACTCCCGAGGGACGGGAAGACGAACTGCCACAACTGAGCAGCAACAGACTCAGGGCACACAGGCCCACGAGCGCGATGGCCAGGCTTATTTTCTTCGACATCAATTCTCCCAGCCGCTTCCCGTCCGGAGGCAATGCCCTGCCCGCCGTCACGGCAATTGAAGCTTGTGGCTGAAATATATTTGTGTATCAGGAATGAGCGGGAAGAGCAAACCCCTGCACAGGAGGACTCGCCGGAATTCGGATTTCCACCTGTAACCCACCCTCTTTGCGATTGGATGCGCGAAGTTGCCCGCCATGCAGCCTGATGGCCCGGTCCGCAATTGACAAACCCAGGCCCGCTCCCCCCGTCTGGCGGTTGCGAGCATCGTCCAGTCGATAAAAAGGCTCAAATATCTTTTGCAGCGCTTCGTTGGGAACGCCCGGGCCGGAATCCAGCACGCGAATCATAATTTCTCCTGCTTCGCCGTTGGCGGCTTGCCCGCGCTCCAGTCGCACCTCCACGGTTGTGCCTTCAGCAGTATAGCGCGTAGCGTTGCGAATCACGTTCTCCACCGCGCTGCGCAACAGGTCGGGATCGCCTTCCAGAAGAAATTCATCATTGGCATCGGCGATCACTCGACAGCCCCGCCCCGGAGTTTCATACTCGGCATCATGTGCGACCTGCTCCACCAACTCCCGTAATGACAGCGTTGTCTTTCGCAGGCCGTCCGTTCCCGACTCCAGCCGCGCAATGGTGAGCAGTCGCTGGATCAATTGATTCAGGCGGTCGGCCTCGATTTCGATCCGGTTCAACGAACTTTCCAGTTCCGGCGCCACCCCAGGCGTCGCCTTTTGCCGCGCCAAGCCAAGCGCCACGCTCAGCCTTGCTAGAGGAGATCGCAGTTCATGCGACACATCTTTCAGCAGACGCGACTGCGAATCCACCAGGCTTTCGATCCGCTCCGCCATGCGATCGAAATCGCGCATCAACTCCGTCAGTTCGTCGCGACGGCCACTGGTGGGCGCTCCGGTGCGCGCGCTCAAGTCGCCCGCCGCCAGACTCTGCGCCGCTTTTCGCAAACGACTGACCGGACTGGTCATGGACCATGCCAGCAGGTAGCACATCAGACCCGAAGTGATGATCGCAATCGCAATCCCGAGCCCTGG
>OBLU010004564.1_pt1 | contig 12479 bp, 12 predicted proteins | sample 1518681 | NCBI WGS metagenome assembly OBLU01 (sample SAMEA3539304, study PRJEB22396) | soil metagenome | biome: tundra; feature: field; material: soil | place: USA | collected 2010-05 | depth 0.15 m | reverse complement strand
GGGTGTGGAAACGGAGCTACGGCAGGGTTACTTGGGCACCGCCAGACGAAAGGGGCGGCAACAGACAAACCGAACCTACCGCCACCGCGCCACACTCCTACTCTACTGAGGTCACCCCTACAAGAGCGTCACGTCCGCACCCGACAGCAGCGCCAGGTACATGGCATGAGCGAGCGCCGATTCGCCGAGCTCTGAGCCATCCAGCGGTACGAGGATCCTTTGGTACTTGATTGTCATAGATGTCGCCCCCTTTCGGTGTTCCAGTTTGAATTTGCCGCGAAGTGTCTTAAGTATCCGACAATGTCACCCCGCTGTGACTTTCGGAGGCGTACCATTCGAGTGAGCCCATCAGGGAGCACTCGCATGATAGATCTGTACTTCTGGCCGACGCCAAACGGCAAGAAGATCACCATATTTCTAGAGGAGACCGGTCTGGCGTATCGCTTGGTTCCTCTAAACATTGGCCGCGGTGATCAATTCTCAAGGGAATTTCTCGCCATCAATCCGAATCACCGCATGCCGGCTATCGTGGATCATGATCCAATAGGTGCCCGCGCACCGCTTTCGGTGCTCGAGTCCGGCGCGATCCTGATGTATCTCGCCGAAAAATCCGGTCAGCTCTGGCCGCAGGCGCCCGAGGACAAGTATGAGGTGGTTGAATGGGTCGTGTGGCAAATGGCCAATCAAGGACCGAAGTTCGGCGAGTGTGGTCACTTTCTGCGCGCTGCCCAACAACCGGGCAACGGCGATCTCTCATATAGCTTGAGACGGTTCGATAATGAAGTGAATAGACTCTATGGCGTTCTGAATAATCGGCTTTATGATCGTCGCTACGTGGCTGGCGAGCATTATTCGATCGCCGATATCGCATGCTATCCGTGGGCCCTGAACTGGGCTTTCCTTAAGCAGAACATCGATGATTTCAAATACGTCAAACGGTGGATCGAGGATGTCGGCAGTCGTCCGGCGGTGCAACGCGGTATGGATATTGGAAAAGACCTTGTGCCGGCCAACCAAGAAGTGCCGAAGGAGGAAGCCGAGCGCAGAGCAAAAATCCTATTCAACCAGCGAGCATTGCCACCACCAGGCTAAGTGGACTTTGCGCGGACGTGGAGAACGCGATGAAAATGAAGAACCTCGGCGTCTGGGCGGGAACCGACAGCTTCTCTGCGGCCGAAGCCGCAGCTTTCGCGAGGCGCGTGGAAGCCTGGGGCTATGGCGCGTTGTGGATTCCCGAAAGCGTAGGGCGAGAGGTATTTTCTGCGTCGGCCTGGCTGCTGGCGAATACGAGCCACCTGATCGTCGCCAGCGGGATCGCCAACATCTACGCTCGCGATGCGCTCTCTGCGGCGGCGGCGCAGAAGGGTCTTAACGAGCAGTCCGCCGGAAGGTTTCTTCTGGGGTTGGGCGTCTCGCATATACCTCTGGTCGAGGGCGTACGGCAGCATCAGTACGGTAAGCCGGTGACGACCATGCGCACATACTTGCAAGCCATGGCCGCGGCTCCCTATAGATCGGTTCCACCCGCTGCACCACCGAAGACCATCCTTGCAGCGCTTGGGCCCAAGATGTTGGAACTTTCCGCCGAACGGGCCGACGGCGCCCATCCGTACAACGTCCCACCCGAACACACCACGATGGCACGTGCATTGTTGGGGGTGGGCAAATTGTTGTGCGTTGAGCAGGCTGCAATTCTAGAGACAGACACCGCCAAAGCGCGCGCGGCGGCTCGTCAGTTTCTCTCCATCTATCTGGGACTGCCCAATTACGTCAACAACTGGAGGCGCTTGGGTTTCGCCGATGTGGACCTTGCGGGGGGCGGATCCGATCGGTTGGTCGATACGTTGGTTGTTTGGGGCGACGAAAAGGCGATCCGTGCACGCATCGAGCAGCATTGGCAGGCGGGCGCGGATCACGTCTGCGTCCAGGCTATTGGCCCGGTAGGCTTGCCTGACGAGCGCCTGCTTGCGCTGCTGGCGCCGGGCTCGTAGGAGATCATGCCGATGCGGCTGCACGTGCGATGACACGCTATACGTGGTCAAAGACGACCGCAATTGAGGCTCGATGCTGGCCGAAATGAGCTGGCATGAGTATCCTGCGGGTGTGGTTCCGCGTACTCGCCACGAGGTTTGAATGAGCGACCCTGTGCTTCGCGATCTAACGCGCCGGCTGGATCAGCGGCCCGGCGCATGTGTCCTGATCGCGGTCAAGGACCGTTTGCGCTGCAAGGTGCGACTGTCGCACGCACTTCCCGCTTCGGCACGGCTTGAACTCGTGCGATCGATGCTTACGGCGGTGGTTTTGGCCGCTCGTGGCGCGCAGACGGTGCGTCAGATCATCGTGGTCAGTCCGGAGCGCGATTCCGTACCCGCGGAAATCCCGGTGCTTGCCGACAGCGGCGAATGCCTCAACGCCGCGCTGACTCAGGCCCATCGGGTGCTGCGCGATTTCGGTTGTCGGGAGCTGGTGATCCTGCCAGCGGATCTGCCGAAGATCACGGGGGGCGAAATTGACAGCTTGGTATGCGCTGGCAGAATCGGCGGCTTTGCGATCGCCCCCGACGCGGCGGAGGTGGGTACGAACGCACTCTGCCTGGTATCGTCGCATTCATTTCGTTTCCAGTTTGGGCCTGACAGCAAACGGCTGCACCTGCGGGAGGCGGAACGCGCGGGCTTAGTTCCACAGGTAGTCCGTCTCCCCGGTCTGGAATTTGATGTGGATTCGCCGCTCGATCTCGACCGACTCGATGGACAGCAATGGCTCCCGCGTCTTCAAGCCTAAGCGAGTTGCTGCACGCGGCCGAGGCCGGCCGTCGACCCGGTTCGGCCGAAGCGCTGTCATGTCTCGTCGGGGCGCCGGCCGCGGAACTCCTGCCAGTGGCCGAGTCGCTGACGCTGGCCGGATTCGGCGAAACGGTCACCTATTCACGCAAAGTGTTCATTCCGCTCACGCAGCTGTGCCGGGACGTGTGCCATTACTGCACCTTCGCGAAAGCGCCGCGACGCCTTCCCGGGGCATATCTCTCGGCTGACGAGGTACTCGCGATCGCACGCGCGGGCAGGGCGGCCGACTGCAAGGAGGCTCTATTCACGCTTGGTGATAAACCGGAGGAGCGGTACGCAATGGCTCGCACCGCACTCGACGCCTTGGGGGTCGCCGACACGCTGGATTACCTGCAGCGCATGGCAAAACTCGTGCTCGAGCAGACCGAGCTGCTGCCACATCTGAACCCCGGAGTTATGGCTGCTGGTGATTTGCGTCGGCTTCGACCCGTGAGCGTATCGATGGGATTGATGCTCGAGAGTGCTTCAGATCGGTTATGTCAGCGGGGCGGCCCTCACTTCGGTTCCCCCGATAAGATCCCGGCGAGGCGGCTCGCGACCCTGCAGGCTGCCGGGGAGCTGCGCATACCGATGACGACCGGCTTGCTGATCGGCATCGGCGAAACACGTCGCGAGCGCATTGAATCCCTGTTGGCGCTGCGCGACCTGCAGGATGCGCACGGGAATCTGCAGGAAATCATCATCCAGAATTTCAAAGCCAAGGCCGGCACCAAAATGGCCGCCGCGCCGGAGCCGGGTGTAGACGAGCAACTCTGGACGATTTCGGTAGCGCGACTGCTGTTCGGTCCGGGCATGTCGATTCAGGCGCCGCCAAACCTACGGCCTGAGGGGCTCGGCAGCCTGGTGCGCGCCGGCATAAACGACTGGGGTGGAGTGTCGCCGGTGACGCCCGATCACGTGAACCCCGAAGCGCCCTGGCCACATTTGGCGGACCTTGCGCGCGCGACGGACGCTGCCGGGCGGGATCTGGTCGAGCGCCTGGCGCTCGTACCCGCCTATGCCGTGCGACCCGAGCTCTGGTCGGATCCGACGATCGCGCCACGCGTGCGTCGACTCAGCGACAGTCGCGGTTTCGCGCGGCCGGACCGGTGGTACGCCGGTGCAGGATGCGACTTGCCGCCGATCGCAGCGCACTGGTCACCTGCCGCCTCAGATCCCCAGGCCGAAGGTGCGCGGTTGCAGCGCCGCGGCCACGCGTCGCGGGTCAGTGCCATTATCAGGGCGGCGTGTGCCGGGGAGGGGCTGATTGAGGCGGACATCGTGCGCCTCTTTGCCGTCGAAGGTCGCGATCTCGAGGAGGTTATCGCCGCAGCGAACCAATTGCGTCACGAATCGGTCGGCGATACGGTCACGTATGTCATTAATCGGAACATCAACTACACGAACATCTGTCTGTATCACTGCGGCTTCTGCGCGTTCTCGAAGGGCCGCGGCTCCAGGGATCTGCGCGGTCCAGCCTACAATCTAGAACTCGACGAGGTGGCGCGCCGCACGAGCGAGGCTGCGGCGGCGGGCGCAACCGAGGTGTGCCTGCAGGGCGGCATCCACCCGAGCTTCACGGGCGAGACGTACCTGAATATCGTCCGTGCCGTCAAAGAGGCGGTGCCATGGATGCATGTGCACGCTTTTTCGCCCTTGGAGGTTCAGCACGGCGCGAGCACGCTCGGTCTTCCGCTCGCGACCTATCTGGAAAAGCTGCGCAATGCGGGCCTCTCGACATTGCCAGGCACTGCCGCCGAGATTCTGGATGATGAAATCCGCGCCATCATCTGCCCGGACAAGCTACGCACTGACGAATGGCTGGAAGTGATCGGCACGGCTCATGAGGTGGGCCTGCGCACGACTTCCACAATAATGTTTGGGCACGTGGAGCAGTCCGTGCACTGGGCACGCCATCTGCTGCGGCTGCGCTCACTGCAGGCGCGGACCGGTGGTATCAGTGAATTTGTGCCGCTGGGCTATGTGCATATGGAGGCGCCGCTCTGGCGCAAGGGGCTGACGCGCTCGGGCCCGAGTTTTCGCGAGGCGGTGCTCATGCATGCCGTGCCCAGGCTCGTGCTGCACCCGCTCATCAGGAATATCCAGACCTCCTGGGTCAAGATGGGGGCGCAGGGGGCCTCGGTGTGCTTGGATGCGGGGGCCAATGATCTGGGCGGCACGCTCATGAATGAGTCGATCACCCGTGCTGCAGGCGGCGTCCATGGGCAGGAACTCAATGCCGCGCAGCTTCAGGCGCTGGCCCGCCGCATCGGCCGTCAGGCGCGTCAGCGAACCACGCTCTACGGTATTCCCAGTGAGGAAGCTGCTACGCGGTCGAACCGCATTGAATCCACACTCGAACCATCCGTGTTCGCGACGGCTGGCTGAGTGTAACGAGGAAAGCGTGTTGCTGCGATTGGGCTACAAAGCTTCGGCGGAGCAGTTCGGGCCCAATGAGCTGCTCGAGTACTCGATTCTTGCCGAACAGCGAGGCTTCGATTCAGTTTTCATCAGCGATCACTTTCAGCCCTGGCGCCATACCGGCGGCCACGCGCCGTTTTCGATGGCGTGGCTGGGAGCACTCGGCGCGCGCACCTCGCGTATTCTTATGGGTACCAGCGTGCTCACGCCCACCTTCCGCTATCACCCCGCGGTGGTGGCGCAGGCCTTCGGCACGCTCGGAGCGATGTTTCCGGGGCGCGTGATCCTCGGCACCGGCACGGGCGAATCGCTCAACGAGGTGCCTGCGCTGGGCATGGTGTGGCCGGAGCCGAAGGAGCGTACAGCGCGGTTTAAGGAGTCGTTGGCGCTGATCCGGCAGCTTTGGAGCGAACAACGGGTCACCTTTAAAGGCCAGTACTATCGCACCGAGAAGGCAACGATCTATGATCGGCCCAGGCTTCCGCCCCCGATCTATGTAGCCGGCGCGGGACCCGTGATATCCAGATATGCCGGCCAGTTCGCCGCTGGTTTCATCTGCACCAGCGGCAAAATGCCGGAACTATACCGGGATACCTTGCTACCGAATGTCGCGGCAGGAATTCAAGCCTCTGGGCGCAAGCCAGAGGATGTCGACCTCATGATCGAGATGAAGGTCTCATTCGACCGCGAGCGTCAGCGCGCATTGGAGGACACCCGCCAGTGGGCAGCGCTGGCGCTCTCTCCGGAGGAGAAGATTGCGGTTGAGGATCCGCTCGAGATGGAACGACTCGCGGATCAAATTCCAAGCGAACGCGCGGCCAAGCGTTGGATCGTGTCGACGGACCCGGAGGAGCACGTGGAGAAGATTCGACCTTACATCGAATGGGGTTTCCGGCACCTCGTGTTTCATGCCCCAGGTCCCGATCAACCGCGTTTCCTGAATCTATACGCCGATCAGGTTCTACCCAGGCTACGTGCGGCGTTTGGCTGAGCCGGTAGAGGATTTTGGCGATGAGCGGCACAGCTGAGCTCCGACTCATCGCGTTGCCCGACTTTCCACAGGTCGCGAGTGGCGATGATCTGGCCGCCCTCACAGCAGAAGCGCTGGCGCGCGCAGGCCTCACGCTGTGCTCGGACGACGTGCTGGTTTTCGCGCAGAAAGTGATATCCAAGGCCGAGGGCCGACGGATCGATCTGGCCAAGGTCCTGCCGAGTGCGAGAGCGCTGGAGCTGGCGCAGACCGTGCAGAAAGACCCCCGGCTCGTTGAGCTGGTGCTGCGCGAGTCGCGGCGCGTGGTTCGATCGGCCAAAGATGTGCTGATCGTCGAGCACCATCTGGGGCTCATCATGGCCAACGCAGGTATCGATCAATCCAATGTCGCGGCTCCTGCCAGTGGCGAGTTCGCATTGTTGCTACCCGAGGATCCGGATGCCAGTGCGGCGCGCCTGCGTGATCGGCTGCGCACGCTGACCGGCTGCGCGCCGGCCATCCTCGTCAGCGACAGTTTCGGGCGCCCATGGCGCCTGGGCACGGTCGGCGTGGCGATTGGCTGCGCGGGGTTTCCTGCAACGCTCGACCTACGTGGTCAAACAGATCTCTTTGGGCGTCCGCTACGCGTCACCGTTGTCGGTCATGCGGACGAGATCGCGTCCGCCGCCTCGGTACTCATGGGGCAGGGAAGCGAGGCGCGTCCGGTGATTCTGGTGCGCGGCCTGGGATCGCGAGGACCACACCAACCCGCTGCGGCCTTGATTCGCCCGCAGCGCGAGGATCTTTTCCGATGAGCAGCCATGTCGTTGCCCTCTGCGGCGGTGTGGGGGGAGCGAAGCTCGCGCATGGCCTGCAGATGGCGCTGCAGCCCTCAAAGTTGACCATCATCGTGAATACCGGTGATGACTTCGAGCATCTGGGCCTTAGCATCGCGCCGGACCTGGATTCGGTGATCTACGCCTTGGCTGGACTGTCCGATCCGGACAGAGGCTGGGGACGGCGCGATGAAACCTGGACGTTCATGAAGGCGCTCAAGGGTTTGGGCGGGGAGAGTTGGTTCCAACTCGGTGATGGCGATCTGGCCATGCATGTGGAGCGCAGTTGGCGGCTCGCCGGTGGCGCCACCTTGAGCGAAGTTACGGCTCATGTGTGTCGTGCCCTCGGTATCGCCGCCCAGGTGCTGCCGATGAGCAATGACCCGGTGCGCACGCGCGTCCGGACCACGGAAGGATGGCTCGATTTTCAGGACTACTTCGTCCATCGTCAATGTCAACCGACTGTGCGAGAGTTTATGTTTGCCGGCGCCGATTCGGCACGCGCGCCACCCGAGGTACTGGCGGCGCTTCAACGCCATGATCTGCGTGCCATCGTTATATGTCCCTCGAATCCTTTTGTCAGTGTCGAGTCGATCCTCGCGGTACCGGGTATTCGGGACTCGATCGCGCAATCGGACGCACCGGTGGTCGCGGTCACGCCGATCGTCGGCGGCAAGGCAATCAGAGGCCCAGCGGCCAAGATGATGGCTGAGCTCGGCATTGAGGTCAGCGCGGCGGCGGTTGCCCGGCGTTATGCGGATCTTATCGACGGCTTTGTCGTTGACGAGACAGATCCTCCTCCGAGGCCTCTCCAGGGTGTTACATTTTTCAGTGCCGCGACACTCATGAACAGCGTCCATGCGCGATTGCGGCTGGCCCACGCCGTGCTTCGAGTGGCAGATACGCTAAGCGCAGCTCAGCCGTAGGTAACCCGACGCAATAGTCTACGGAGGACTATTGGGCTTCACACTCTTCGTAGCAGAAGACGCAGATCCGTGCCGATGGGCGCAACATCAACAAGTTTGAATTGCTTTCGTTCCGTCAGAGACTGAACGCTATCGAGCAGCACCATCGGCAGCGCGGTGCTCCCGAGCAGACAGGGCGCCAGGTAGATCAGCAACTCATCGACGGTGCCGGCCTCGATGAGGCTGCCTGCCAACTTGCTGCCGCATTCGACCAGCACTTCATTGAATTCGCGCGCCCCTAAGGCTCGCATGACGAACGTAAGGTCAACGCGACCACGAGTATCCAATGGGGCGAGAATATTCTCGGCGCCCGCGAGCTCAACGCCACCGTGCCGAAAGACAAGGACGGTGCCAGGCTCGGTCAGGACCCTGGCGGAAGGCGGTGTACGTCCTTCTCGATCAAGAATGACTCGCGTCGGCTGCCGGTCGAGGCCTTCGACATCCCGCGCAGTCAGGCGTGGATCGTCTGCCAGCACGGTGCCGATGCCGGTGAGGATGACATCGGAGCGCGCTCTCCACCGATGAGCATCAAGGCGCGCGGCCTCGCCGGTTATCCACCGACTTTCGCCCGACGCCATGGCAATCCGTCCATCGAGGCTTGCGGCGAGCTTCAGGCGCACCCAAGGACGGCCGTGGCGCACGCGCTTGAGGAATCCCTGGTTCAGATCTTCGGCTTCTTGCTCCAGCAGGCCGTATTCAACGGCGATGCCGGCAGCTTGAAGCTTCGCAAACCCGCGCCCGTCTACGGCAGCGAATGGATCCCGCATGGCGGCGACCATTCGGGAGACTCCCGCTGCAATGAGCTCATCGGCGCAGGGTGGAGTGCGCCCATGGTGGGCACACGGTTCGAGAGTTACGTACACCGTCGCGCCCCGCGATGCGTCTCCGGCTTCGCGCAAGGCGATGATTTCAGCGTGCGGTTCGCCGGCTCTGACGTGCCAGCCTTGTCCGACCCGGCGAGCATCATTGACGATGACGCAGCCAACCCGAGGATTAGGATGGGTCGTGAACAGGCCGCAGCGCGCCAGCGCCAGCGCCTCGCGCATCCATCTTTGGTCCACGACGGAAAATGCGGTTTCCGATGGCATTGTATCCGTGTATCCCGTAGCGACGGGATCTACATTGTCAGGTTTGCGCCTATCGCATTATGTCGATCGGGCGGGTATTGTAATGGGCATCCGGTCGCGATCAGGCCGCGGCACGTGGGAGAACACTATGGCGGAGCCGAACAGGCCTTCGGAACTTCCAGATTGGATAAGAGACCACCTTTCGCGCTATCTCGCGACCGATGGGGCGGACGGGTATCTCTGGGACGCCAGTCTGGGCGGCGGCAAGGGGCTGGTGCCCACACTGTTACTGACGACCGTCGGCCGTAAGTCAGGAAGAGTTCTGACTCTGCCGTTGATCTTTGGCCGATCCGGTCCCAACTATGTCGTGGTTGCCTCCAAGGGCGGTGCGCCGACGCATCCGGCTTGGTACTTGAATCTGCAGGCTAACCCCGAAGTGAGGGTGCAGGTCAAGGCTGAGAAGTTCACTGCTCACGCACACACGGCGGACGCGACGGAGCGAGCCACACTGTGGCCGCAGATGGTGGAGATCTATGGGCCCTACGCGACGTACCAAACCAAGACCGACCGGCAGATTCCAGTGGTGGTGCTGACGCCGGATTGAGCGCTCCGATGGCCGTGCTGGACCGCAACACGGCAGACTGTCGGGCGGGCGAGAGCGCTGATACCTTGCTCAAAGGCCGGCAACTGCGGGGATGATCTCGCGGCCGAAGACTTCGAGCGGTCTGATCTCGTGCACGTTGGGTAGGTTGAATATCGCGTGCTGCACGCCAATCGCGGCGAGGCGCTCGCATTGCGCGATCACGTCACCCGCGCTCATCTTGCCAGGTGCCAGGTCCACGGTGCCTAGTGTGGTTTTCTCGATTGAACCGTAATCGCGGCCGAGAGTGTCGCAATGGCGCTTCAGAATCATCAGCTTGGGGGCCACGGTCTCCGGAGTTCCAAAAAGGTTGCAGGCGTCCCCATACTGCGCGACCAGCCGGAGCGTCTTCTTTTCGCCGCCGCCCGCGATGAGAATCGGCGGGTAAGGGCGTGACAGTGGTTGCGGGCAGCAGAGGGTTTGCGCGAGCTGATTGTGCTTACCGTGATAAGGACCATTATTGGACGACCACATCTGCTTCGCAATCTGCAGGGCTTCTTCGAGCAGTTCGAAGCGCACGCTAATGGCCGGGAAAGGCACGCCCAACCCCTTCGCTTCCTGTTCGTTCCAGGCAGCACCGATGCAAAAATAGGCGCGCCCATTCGAAAGCACGTCCAGAGTCGTTGCGGTCTTCACGAGGATTCCGGGGTAGCGGTAGATGACGCCCGTCGCCAGCGTCCCGAGTTTGACGTTTTTCGTCAGCGCCGCCAGGTAGCTCAAAGTGCTATAGCCCTCGAGCATGTCATTCTCGGGCGGACCGACACCTCTGATCTGAAAGAAGTGATCCATGACCCACAAGCTGTAGAACCCCGAATCGTCGACCAAATGAGCGATTTCTGCCAGCTTGCGGGAAATGTGCGCCGGTCCTCCCGGCCAGGTGAAGCTGGGCACTTGCAGGCCGATTTTCATAATAATTCCCTTTAGAAGAGAGGAGCGGTGCAGCGACTAGGCGCCCGATATAGACGGGTTGGCACTATCCCGAAGCAACAGGGCGCTGCGATAAGGGATGCTGCGCTGTCGATGGGTCTGGAGCGCGATTCGGATGGGCAGTCGTGAACAAAGAACTCGTGACTACCTCCCTTTCCGCGCCGCACCTCTTGGCTTGATTACTTTGTACCGTATCCACACAACGCCTCTTTCCAGCCGCCTGATCGAGTGAAGTTTCATAGGCGTCGCCATGCGGCCGGTATGGCCAGATTCGACATCAAACGACGAGGGTGCGCCAATCGTGCCGTCCGCGACTGGCACAACAACGAGATTGAATTCGTCGATGAGCCAAGCTGACGGAACCCATAATATGACAGATGACACGCGGTTTCATGACGCTTCTCCTTTATTGAGCATCTCGCGCTTTCATCATGCGCGCCATTCCGGACTCATGTGCGGCGAGTTCCCGGGTGTAGTAGCGGGGCATCTTGGGATCATTCCAACCCCCGGAGTGCATGATGCTGGTGAGATCGATACCGTTAGCTGCCAGATCATGGGCCGCTCCAATGCGCGTGGAGTGCGCAGCGATGTGATCAACGGGCCACGCGTGCTCATCGGAGGTGCGCCCAGCATTGAGCACTTTGCCGATACGCTGAATGATCCTCGCGACCTCCTGGGGTGCGATGGCCGTCTGACCGATCGTCCCGCTGGGCGTGAATCGCCGAAATACTATTCCTCCCTTGATCTGTGCGTGCTCCAGCTAGGCCTTGAGCCACGTCACGGCCTCACGGGATAGATATCGGGATTCCTCGCGCCCGGCTTTTGTATTTTTAATGAGAGCGACGCCGTCGCCCGCGTCGGCGTTGAATGAGAGATCCTCGACCCGCAGCGCCACGAGCTCGGCACGACGCGCCATGGTGCAGTAGGCGGTGGCGAGGATTGCCTTGGCCCTCAGATCCCAGGCAGGGTGCTCTGTCTTGAGATGCTCCAGAGCGTAAGCAATGTGGGAGCCGCGTAGAGCCGCTTTGGGTTGGGAGCTCGGGCGATCGCGAGCGAGGCGGCGGTAGGCACCTTTCACATGCGCGGTCTTGGTGGGATCGGGCAGATCGGTCAGCGCGTGCGCCCGCGCGATCGTGGACAAATACCGCTCGACGGTCGCGCCCGGCTGCACCGCGGCACGCTGCAATGCTCCCGCGACGCCGCGCGCCGCCGCACGGAGCTGTCCATAGGTCACCGAGGTTGACGACTCGCCATCGAGGACGACGACGTGAACGGCGTCCGGATGTTGCTGGGCATGCCATTCCAAGACGTCGATGAGCGTGCGCGCCGTGCCGGGAGTACCCAATGGCTGGCGAGGCGCCAGAGCCACCTTGGCAGGCGTCGTTCCTCCACTTGGACGATTAGCGAATACACTGGCTGCCGCAGCAGAGTTGACGAGATTCAATAGATCCGCGACCGTCTCGGCGGATCCGACCGTCGCATCAGGCAGGCGCACGTCGAACGCGCGTTCCAAACGCAGCACTAGCTCGACACGTCCGAGGCTATCAAATCCCAGATCGCGCTCAAGGTGGCTGCTCAAGCCGACCGCGCGCTCATCATGCTGCGCGGGATGCAGCTCCAAATAAAGAGCGCTCACAACTTGCAGCACCGCCTCGGCTGAGATCGGGAGGCCGCGCTGTGAGATCTGAGCCGCTGTGGCCATAGGGTTCATCCGCAGTCCAAGCTCGATTACACCCGGTCGAGCCGGCGGCGCAACAGAATTCTCTAATAAATAGGATCCTGAACGCCCACCGCAGCTGCCGCCATAAGGGGTTGCCCTCATGAGGGGCCA
>OBLU010004562.1_pt1 | contig 12483 bp, 11 predicted proteins | sample 1518681 | NCBI WGS metagenome assembly OBLU01 (sample SAMEA3539304, study PRJEB22396) | soil metagenome | biome: tundra; feature: field; material: soil | place: USA | collected 2010-05 | depth 0.15 m | reverse complement strand
TGCCGGACGGTTCTGATGAAATAGGCGCCTTCCTAATCTGAAACCGGGAAAGCACCACAAAGACACGCGAAGAGATCGTTACCCGCGTCTGAGGAATACAATTCGCACATGGTCCTACTGAGGAGCAGCGAAGCGGAGAATCCGCAATCGGCGCAGAGTAAGCATCTGCTGCTCGGCACCCTATCTTTTACGGTTTGCTTCGCGGCATGGGGCCTCATCAGCGCCTTCGCCCCGCATTTTCGCCAACAGTTTCACCTCTCAGCGACACAAACCGCTTTTCTGGTCGCAGTCCCGGTTCTGCTGGGTGCCCTGGCCCGCCTTCAACGCGAGGCACAGGCCGCGTCCGCATTGAATCATCCCAACATTTGCACCATTTACGACATCGGCGACCAGGATGGCCAAGCCTTCATCGCCATGGAGTTTCTGGATGGCGTGACCCTGAAGCATCGCATCGTGGGGCGCCCGATGGAGAACGAGATGCTGCTATCGTTAGCCATAGAGATCGCCGACGCGCTCGACGCGGCTCATGGGAAAGGGATCGTCCATCGCGATGTTAAGCCCGCGAACATATTCGTCACCGAGCGCGGCCACGCAAAAATCTTGGATTTCGGCCTCGCCAAACTCACACCCGCAGCCGGCTCTTCCAGCCTGATCGCAAGTGCTGCAACGCAGGCCGCCAGCATCGACGAGCAACATCTCACCAGCCCCGGGTCAGCGCTGGGCACGGTAGCGTACATGTCGCCGGAACAGGCGATGGGAAAGGATCTGGATGCGCGCACGGATCTGTTTTCGTTTGGCGCCGTGCTCTACGAGATGGCAACCGGCACCATGCCATTTCGTGGCGACACCTCCGCCGCTGTCTTTAACGCCATTTTGGAGCGTGCTCCGATCGCGCCGGTTCGCCTCAACCCCGACATTCCGCCGAAGCTGGAAGACATCATCAACAAGGCGTTGGGAAACAATCGGCCAAAAGCGGGAGAGCCATACCAGAGCGTGCGGTCTGTCGCACTCAGTTCGAGCCGATGGTTTCGGTTTCCGCGCTGTAGGATGAGTAGCTGATGACGCAGGGCGAGAATCTCAGCTTGCAGGGCAGCGCGCACTCGGAAAGAACTTCGCCCAGGATCACATTTAACCAGCCTGCATAGCCATTAACGCGCACTATTGGGACCACTGGGGTCCAAAGGCTCTTGCCCCTTGTGTCCAAAGGCTCTTGTTCTCGTTTTATGTCTCCACTAGTGTTGCATCCCTAAAGTACGACGCGCCCTGACTCCGAAACTGGGGGATAAGAGTCAGGGCTTTTTCTCGCAGCAACGCACTGTTAGGACACTACCGAAATTTGGGGATTTTGCGCCAACAGTCGTCAGGCCGCCGGGCAGAGCTTTGTGTCTCCGAGCACGCCTATTTCAGCTTCACGAAGAGCAAAACGAAGATCGCCCACACTCCAACTGTGACCGGAAACTGCACCAAGGCTGCATCGCGCATCGAGCCTCCCCTGGGCAGAGCATACGTAAGAAACATCATCGCCAGAGCGGTGAGCACGCCTAGGACCAGTTTGCTTTTCCAGTTCATGAGGTGTTTGACCTCACTTTCCTTTTGCCCGGACTTATCTTCTCGCAGCCGGACGGTATAACAGGGAGACGACCCGTAACGGAACCATCACACCAGTAACCCAGATACAAGGTGGAGGGGGAGCAAGGCGGAGGCCCAGATTGGAAAAGCTCATAGGCCATTAGCGCCTGAGCTTCATAGAAACTCTGGCTGGAATCGATCTGGGCGCCAATACTCAGCGCGGCGGCATCTCCGCCACTCGCGACGACGCCATTGCCCGTGGTGGGCGTCACGGTAACTAAAGCCGAAGCAACGTAGCCGATCGGCCCGCAATGTCCAGAGCTGGCGACTGCGTCGACACTGAAGTCAGTTATTCCATCGTGATTCAGATCGAGTGTTACAGAGCCGTTTCCCGAGATGGTGACGTTGACAGGCGTGTAGACGACTTTGCCCTCGGCTGGCCATGCCAAGGCTAACAAGCCCACGGCTAACATTGCCGCGAGCGCATACGTGTTGAGGTGCTGACGAACTGACTCGGAAAGCCTGGAAGCTGTCTTAGCGGGCCCGGAAGACGTTTTCATAGAGTCCCTAAAACGGAGTCTGGATTCTCCTCCGGGTCCAGTGGACTGTCAAGACAATTTCTCAATCACCTGTACGCGAAGCAGTTCCACGGCCTGAACGCTTGATGAGTGAGGGTTTTGTTAGGCGCTCTTAGGATTACGGTATAGGAAATCGGACAACGAGGGGGTGCGCGACTTGACGTACTCGAAAAGAGTGTAGCAATGTGTTTACACGCGATGAATACCGTTCAATCTGTGTGTCGGATCAATGTTGGCTGTGGGTCATCTCCAACACATGGATGGCTAAACTTCGATGGATCTCCCAGCGTCCGTCTGGCGAACCGCCCTTGGCTCACAAGATTACTTGATAGCCTTAGCGCACTTCTACCGGGTGCGTGCCGACTAATCTTGGGGGCCTAACTTCATTGGCCGGGCCGCGACCGCTAGCACCATCGGCACGCTGCGCTATGCGGACACGTACCATCGTGCACCATCGCTGAGCAGTATAGCTCAGTTGCGACATGGTCGTTGACGCCATAATGTGGTTCATGCACAACCCTTACGAGCATTTGCGCGACTCGCGCGAAACCCACTCAGCGCAGTGCCCCGCCTGCAGGTGGAGGCTGACCGAAGCCTGCTTGCCCTTGCGGGCCAATGCCGGGAGCGTGACGCAAACGGCCAGCTCTGCTGATGGCGCACCAGACACGAAGTTTAGTTGACCTTGCGGTCTCGCCAGGTGCACGCCACGCTAGTCGCTTCATTGGCCGGGCCGCGACCCGCATCACGTATCTAATCGCCTCTTGGGGATGAGCTATTTAAGTGTGGGCGGACTTCGGCGCGAGCTAAACCTTCTTGAGCGACGGTTGGTGGAGTCTCATACGACCGTCATCATCCCACTTGACGACCGCGTCATCTTCGTTAGTTTGCTCAACTGTGCCGAATGCTCCAGTCGGCCTTCCGAAGTTGCCCAAACCCTCGACGCGATCTCCGGGATTTAGTTCCTGGTCGGTGGCGGAGGGCTCGGCGAGCGGTGGCCTCTTGGCACGGTCGGAGTCAGGGGTCGCCCCGAGGCGTGACAGGGGCGGTTGGGGAGCTTTAGGCAGTTTGGGTATCAGATTATTGGTGATATGGGTCATATTCAATTGCTTCCTTCCAAGAGGCCCGAACAGCGCCCTTCGCTGCGACTGCTCATTTCCTCGATCGATACAGCATAGGCTTGGAAAGAATGGTTCGGCTGGTCCAAACTGCACAGTTCTGACAATTCATTTGGCTAAATGCGGTAACTCAGGTTGTGGTTGGGTGGATGCAAACAGCACAGCAGGAGGTCCAGAACGTTCCCCCCTCCGTCAAGCGATTCAGGAGTTGTTCGTTCGGGCAAAGACTCGCGGGAAGGGCAGTTCTCGGTTGTAGTTCTCCGTGCACCGTTCGAATGCCAGATCCCGAGAAGGCGACTTTTCATTCCCCATCCGCGATTTCTGGCACCGAACAACGTATACTCGCGACATACCCTGATCTCTGAAGAGATACGAAAATGCCAGACGAAGAGTGGATCAAAACACTTGAAGACGGCAGAAAAGTGAAATTCATCTACCAAGAACTGCCGGAAGACGGGGCATTTATCACCGCTCAGCTTGCAGGTAATGAGGTCGTCTATTCTGTCGTATTGACCAAAGCAGGAAACCCGCTTAGTCGTGAAGATGTTGAAAGTCATTTCAAGGGCGAGCTTTCGAAGAAGTAATAACCCTCCCGTTACAAACGCCAGCCCAGCTTCCTCTTACCCCATGCATCCAGTCAACGCATGACGGCTCTGGCGCGAGCATGTCGAACCCAGAACACCTGCTGCCTCGTGACGGGGTATCTTAAAAGGTCACCGAACTCGGCATTTCGATTCGGGCCGCCATGCGATAAATCCCGAGTGGTCAGCCAACCGGAAACTGGACCCGGCCGAGGTTGAAGAGCCCGAGTTCACCAAAATTGGGGACGTGATGCACGCCAAAAGACCACCCCACCGCCCAGGCTGCAAAAACAAAAGCTGCCGAACGAAATGCCCCCCGGCGATCGCCTCGGCCCAGGCGCAGAAGGAGATCACGAAGCTGTTACAGATGGTACACGCAATTTGCGGGCATATGGGACTTCAAAACATCATGGCGGATGAGGAGATCCCAAGGTTCTGCCTCACCCGAGCAGTTGAGCACATTTGAAGCCCCGAATCGGCCCGTGTGGCTAATGCAGACTATGCCGATGCGGCGCGGGACTTTTCTTCCGACTTCTTGTGCGCCTGCTTGGAATGTTCGTGAGCTGTAGTGGAAAGTTCGAGAGCCTTGGTTGAATGCTGGTGAGCGCTTTTGTGATCGCCTTTGCCGTGGTGCTCTGCCGCGGTTCGATGTGCCTTCGCTGCATTGTCGTGGTGCTCTGCCGCTTTGTTGTGTGCGTCTCTTGGCATTTTCAGCCCTCCTAGGATTCTTGGTTAGCGTAGGATAACACAACCCGAACCTTTCGGTTGGCCGGGTATCGGGAGCGGCCCAACTCGTGCAACTGAATTGTTAAAGAATTTGCTGAAGAGTGTGTCTCTCAGTCGCACGAACGTCGTGGACATTTCCCCGCTACTCGAATTGCCCGCACTTAGCAATCTGAGCATTTCCCAAATACCAGCAAGAGCTGAGGTGCTGACGCAATTGGAAAAGAACGGAGTAAAGATTCGGAGATAAAGACCGCCCGCCGCTCCCACACTCACGTCCCACACCTCCCGCGCTCGCACGCCACACGCCCGTTGGCGGTAGCTCGGAAGGCAGGAGGGTCACTTTTGCGGTCGCCATACACCCGCAATGCATTGACGGGGTAGTGTACAGCGACGGCAAAAGTGACCCCCCTCCCGCCTTCCGAGTTACTCCCGAACAGTGCGCGCGGGTCGGCCAACCGGACGCTATCGGAGTTGCCACCCAGAGGCACGGCTTAACGCCCCTGCTCACCCTGCACTCGATCCGGATCACGAATCCGCTGCACCCCGGTCACGTCACTAAACGGTGGCCGTACTGCTGAGGTCAGACTGAAACGCTTTCAGGGAATGACTGACGAACCTGCGGTGTTGAAAAATGTTCTCTACTGGGGCACACCGCGAAACGACGGGTTCGTTATGATGCCCAATGAGATTGAAGCCTATCACGAAGGCGAAAGGGCATTTGAGTTTAAGTCAAATTAGGACACTACCAAACACCGCGTTTTTGCTACACCGGGGCTCCCGGCGGTATATACTCTGGTTCTGTCTTTTGCGGCGGGTTTTGGGGCTTTTCAGTCTGGCCCCCTGGCAGGCGATTCATGCACAACCGGAATCCGCGGTTTGATCTTCAAGATCGACCGAACTCGACAAACCAGCCCGGTGTAAGCGGTCCCGCGAAGGATGATAGTTCTGGCTCCAACCTTCCTGCTGACCCCGAGGCTACTGTAATCGATTTTCCCAAAGCGTCTTCCGATCCCGAGGCCACCCTCGTGGATGCCGATGCCACGTTAGTCGACGCAACTCCAACACCCCGTTCTCCCGTCCGCGGACCCGCCCGTTTCCAGATGAGTGTTCCAGTCTTGCAATCCGGCGATGTGCTGGGGGGCCGCTATGAGATCTTGCAACTGCTGGGTGAAGGCGGGATGGGTGCGGTGTACAAGGCCATGGACCGAGAGTTGGACCGTCCAGTGGCCCTGAAGCTCATCCGGCCGGAATTGGCTGCAAATCCCTCAATCCTGGCGCGATTCAAGCAAGAACTCCTGCTCGCCCACCAGGTCACCCACAAGAATGTCATCCGCATATACGATCTGGGCGACGCCGATGGTGTGAAGTTCATCACCATGGAGTTCGTCGAGGGCCGAGACCTGCGCGCGCTGATCCTGGAAAAGAAAAAGTTTTCCCCGGAAGAAACGGCGGAGATCATGCAACAGGTCTGCCGCGCCCTGGAAGCTGCTCACAGCGTAGGAGTGATCCACCGGGATCTAAAACCGCAAAACATCATGCGCGATAAGACCGGCCGGATCCTGGTAATGGACTTTGGCTTGGCACGTACGGTCGAAGGCGACGGCATGACCCAAACTGGAACTCTGGTTGGGACTATGGAATATATGTCGCCGGAGCAAGCACTGGCGAAAGATCTGGACCAGCGTTCTGATCTTTTCACGGTGGGCTTGATTCTTTACGAACTGCTGACTGGCAAAATGCCGTTCAAGGCGGAGAGTGCTCTGGCCAGCTTGATCAAGCGCACTCAGGAACGCGCCCTCCCGGTTTCCGATTACGACCAGTCGATCCCCCTTCCGCTCAGTAACATCGTGAGCAAGTGCCTGGAGCGCGATCCCACCCTGCGCTACCAGAGTGCCTCCGAGATGCTGCGGGATCTTGACGCCTGGCAGGGCAATCGTGCGGCCGCAACCCTGGCTTTTCAACCCGCCGTGAAGCCTTGGGGACAGACGGTCCCCTGGCCACTACTGACTGGCATTGCCACGGTTCTCGTTCTGGCGATTGTCAGCTACGTGTTTCGCGGCATGCTCTTTTCGCCGTCGGCAAAGAAAGCTGCCGCTGGACCCGCCCTGTCGTTGGCAATCTTGCCCTTCCGCAACGCGTCCGGTGATCCCAGCGTCGATTGGCTGGGATCCAGTCTTGCCGATATGTTGAGCACAGATGTGGGCCAGTCCGCGCGTTTGCGCACTGTCTCCCAGGATCGGCTGCACCAGGTGCTTTCGGATCTTCGCATTACGCCAAACGCTTCCATCGAGCCGGCAACCCTGCTTCGGCTGGCCGAGTTCAGTAACGCCGATACGTTGGTCTGGGGACAATATGCGAGATTCGGCGGCCAGATACGCATCGACGCCACATTGCAAGACCTCAAGCATGATCGCAGCGTCCCCATCAAAATCGAGGCAGTCGATGAAAAGGATATTCCCGGCGCGGTGGACCGCTTAGCCACTTCGATCCGCAACAATCTGGCGTTCTCGCCGGACGTAATTAAGGAGCTTAAAGCTAGTTCCTTCCAGCCAAGTTCCCGGTCGGCGCCAGCGTTGCGAGATTACAACCAGGGGGTTCAGCTCCTGCGAGATGGCAAGAACCTGGACGCGGTTAGAGCTTTCCAGTCTGCCGCCAAAGAGGACGCAGAATTTGCCCTCGCTTATTCCCGCTTAGCCGACGCGGACTCCGCGCTCGGATACGATGGCGATGCTGAGCAGGCTTCCCGCAAGGCGGTCGAACTTAGCCAACAGTTGCCGCTGGCCGAAAAGTACGTCATCCAGGCGACGCATGCGCGGGTAATCAAAGACAACAAAAAGGCGATCGAAGCGTACGAGAACCTCGCGAAGAGCATGCCGGACAACTCCGATGTGGAGTCGGCCCTGGGAAGCCTTTATACCGAGACCGGCGCTTACGACAAGGCTCGTGACCAGTTGTCGAAGCTCTTGCAATCGGATCCGAAGAACATTAAGGCCCTGTGGCAGATGGGCGTGGTCGAAATCGTGAGTGGCAACCCTCAAGCTGCGCTCGAGTCCTTGAACAAGGGTTTGTCGCTGGCGGTGCAGGTGGATGTCCAGGAATTGAAGGCGCTGATCCTGCAATCGATTGGAATCTCGTACCGGCTGATGAACAAGCCGGATGAGGCGACCCGCAACTACCAGGATGCGATGGCCATCAACCGCCGGCTCGGCCTCACGCGCGCGCTGGCCAGCAATCTAGTCGAAATGGCCGTGGTTCAGAATACGCAAGGAAAGGTTGATGCCGCCCTCGCCGATTACAGCCAAGCCCTTCAACTACAGCGTGAAATCGGCATAAAAAAAGACATTGGCAACACTCTGAACGGAATCGGTACGGTTTACCAATCGAAAGGCGATTATGACAAGGCATTGCAAAACTATAAGGAGTCGTTGCAGATCCAGCGCGACACGGGCGACGAAAGTTATCAGGCATTGTGTCTCAACAATATCGGAGGCGTTTACCTGGGCAAAGGCGACACTGACAATGCCCTAACTTATCTTCAGCAGGCGCTGCAATTGCGCGAAAAGCTCAACATTCCGGCAGCTATCGCGGAGACCTTGGCAGCTCTGGGCCAGGTTTACAGCAGTACCGGCCAGTATGATCAGGCGTTGGCCACCTCCCTGCGTGCGCTGGATTTGTGGCGCAAGGCCGGCAACGCTCGGGGGGCAGCCGATGAATCGCATGACATCGGATTGGTGTTCCAATATCAAGGACGCTTCGGAGCAGCCATAAATGCGATGCAAGACGCAGTCAGTGGTTACCGTGCTGTGGGTGACCGCAGTACCGAAATGGTTGAACTCCTCAACGATCTTGCAGATACTCTCGCGCAGTCTGGACGCGGGTCCGAGTCCGCGTCGCTGCTGCAGGAAGCTCAGACGATCACCCATGACTTGAAGAACGAAAGCGCGCAGGCCGAATTGCTTAACACCCAAGGAGATGTTCAGCGCTACCGCGGCGACTGGACGTCCGCCAGGGGTTTTTACGAGCAAGCTTCGCGGGCAGCGGCGCGCGGCACCGATCCGGACGAGGTTGTGGTTTCCAAATTACACCTCGCGGAAGCGGCAATGGGCGAAGGACGTACGCCCTCAGTCCTTCGCGAATTTCGCAACTTGACCCAACAGGCCGACAGTCGCAACCTGAAGTATCTTTCCCTCGAAGGCTCTGCCGACATGGCCGAAGCCATGATCCACAGCAAAGACTACTCCCACGCCCAACAGGAACTGCGCACGGACTTGAGCAAAAGCGAGAAACTCGGCGCGCGCTACCAAACCGCGCGCATTCACTATCTGCTCGCCAGCGCGCTCCGTCTGAGTGGAAACAGTGACGAAGCTCGCGGCCACTATCGGCAGGCGCTTGGCTTGATTGAGGATATGCGCAAAGACGCTGGGGCAGAGAAACTGCTCGAGCGCTCCGACCTGAAGTCCATGTTTAGCGAAGCCTCGCGATTCGCGGCTGCCAAGAATTGACCGCTATCGGTAATCAGTTTCCTCAAAATGAGGGGCGGGCTTTTCGGCTTCGGCCCTGCTTTGCTGAAAGATCCAGTCCTTATCTACTTCTTCGTCACCAAAGTCGCCCACTTTGCCGTGGTATATTTCACGTCAGAGTTAAAATTTGCGCCGCTTACCGCGGCCGTATCTGTGATAATGGTATTCGGATTAGCATTCACCTTCACTGTGATCTGAACCACTGCGCCGATCGCGTTCTTGTTGGTCCACGCCGGTAGTGTGCCGATGCTGCAGGAACCCGAAACGCTACCGCAGGAGTTGGTCGGAGGTGTGATTGAGCAGTGCGGCGGCTGGCCCTTGCTGAAAGTACAAGACTCAATGGCGTAACCGGAACTCACGAAGCTCGTGCCTGCCGGAAGAGTGTCTGTGACTGTAACCAGGTCGGCTGTATTTGGCCCGCTGTTCACAACAAAGACGTCATAGGTCAGGTTCGTTCCAGTTTTGACCAGCAAATTGCCGATCATTCCTATCGCAAGGTAGTCCGGTCCAACCACCTGATAGGTAACGCTTGCCGTAGGGGAGGAGTTCCCGGCCACGTCGGCCGCGGTCGCCGTGAAGGTCTGTGACCCTAGCACGTTAGTGGGCACCTTTGCCCCACTTACCATGACAGGATTCAGGCCGCCGTAGCCGCTGTTGGGCCCACAGGTGGCAATACCCGACGCCACTCCGTTGGAGATCGGATCGGTGCAGGTAAATGATGCAGTGACCGACGAGTTCTGGGCGTAAAACCCGCCCGGGGGGTTCAATGTAATCGGGCCTACGCTTGGCGCAGTCAAATCTATGTTGAAAGGCACAGTCTTGAAGCTCACCACGTTCGAACCCGGCGCACCAGGCATCACATTGAGCGACCCCGGGTAAACCAACTCCTCGAAGTCGTCGCAGTCCACCGAGAAGTAATGGGCATCGTAAGCGCCTTCGATAAGTGGCGCAGGAGTCGTGGTTCCGTTGTCGAAGGTGGTGATCAATCCACTCACACTGAACGTCTGGGGATTCTGTTCCGACCAAGTTGCCGGAGGAGCAGGACATGGAATGGGGTTGTTCAAGCTCTGCTCACCGGGTAAGGGATACGTGGTATCGAGCACGACCCCGTGGGGTTCAGCGCCGGCCACGACAAAAGCGCCCTGGGCTGCGTGGAAGTTATTGCTGTTAGGGTTCGGTGTCGCAGGTGGCACGCTGGTCAACGATGCGGACACAGTAGTGGACTTGCTCCACAAGGGAATCGTGGGCGTGGTTTGCCACTCGGGCTCGCAGCAGAAGAATACGTAAGTGGAGTTCGTGCCGGCACCCGTCCCGCCCGGCTTCGGGTTGTTATCTTCGATCTGGGTCAATATGCTCCGCGGGCAGATCTGTCCTGCCAGTGGGCTGACACTTGGGTAACTACACTGCCCACCCGGAGTTAAGGCATCGGGCGCCTCTGCCATTCCAGGAGCGTAACCGGTCGGTATGGTGAGAATGCCACTTACGATTCCGGCTTGATTTTGAACCAGAGCTATCTCCTGATTAAACTTGATGTTTCTTGCCGTTGATTGCGGGCAGTTTGCACCCGAGGGAATCGGATCTGCACTCGTCGTGCACGTGAGGGTATTGACGAAACACATCGGATTCCCGAGGGCATCCGTTTGCCCCGCAGCCAGCAGGCAAGGGGCGCCAGCCATCGACGTGCCATTCGTGATACTCGCCCAATCTGCCACGCTTATTCCTTCACCGCTCACGAATGGAGTCGTGCCGTTCTGTATCGTAAGATCGCCGTTATTCTGGGCGACACTATAGTCAAAATCTAACTCCAGGTGGCTGCCCGTAGTGCTGTCGAACACAAAGCTCTGAGTCAGGCCACTAGTCGAAGTGATTGGATTACCTTGTTGCGTCACCACTGACAGGGACTGAGGCGTGCCTTCCAAGGCAAACCAGGTAGTGCCGCTAGGCCCAATTGGAGTGGTAAAACTGACGGTTCCGCTCGTTTTGTCGGAGCTAATGTTCGTAAACGTGTTGTTCGGGCCTTCGTAGCCGGTGGTGGATTTGGGGAAGCAATCGGCATTTCCTGCATACTGGCAGGGGCCATCCCCATCGAAACCGAATAACCCTCCGAATGTGGTATTGGACGAGACAAGCGTTATGGAATTCAAGGGCGCACTGGAATTGTTTATGATTCCGACCAGCGTGTCCTCCGTCCCGTCGTAAGGGTTGCCATTTCCTGGTGTGGTGATCGTAGCCGCAGTCGCGTTGCCAGAGTTATCCACGGCCGTAACGGTAATTATGATGCCGCATCCGAATGCGGACCCAACCGGCAGCGGCGGCGTGCCTGTGCACGGGTCTGAGTATACCGTTGCCCACAGATTGGCGGCGGACCCCATCCCTGCTAGAACTAGTAACAAAGCGAGTTGAGCGGCGCGACATAGCACTGATCTGCGGATCTTCATGGTGTCCTCCTTATAGCGTGTTCCGAAAGGCTGCAAAAAGATGATCTCGGCGATTGCAGTCCGTCCTCGTGTGCGCACCTCATCGAGCCGACCCGGCGCCTCGCGGTATTGAGGCGGTCTTCATAGTGTCTTTCCATTTTTCCTATACCCGGACAAGAACCGCTGGCATGACTGTGCGTAGTAACCCTATCCCTTTGTAGAAACCTAGCGTCAACCACACCAGAAAAGGGCGTCCCAGAATCGACACCGGCTGAAACGGGGGGAGCAGCCGGTAAATCGCCGGTAATTCTCAGCTTTACTCGCCGGCGTGCAAGGGAAAACTGCTTTTGGCAAGGCATTCAGGGCCGTTCAGTCTTGTGGACAAGGACAAACGAGTGAGGCTCTCCCGACGGTACGTCCCGAATGAGCCTTCGGCTCTTCTGACTATTTACCGCTAAGCCACTGCTTGTGACGAGCCGCCAAAGGACTCGATCGCGCTGGCCTCGTCCTTCTGAACATCGAAAACGGCGTACAGCCGGGTCATCTGGAGCAAGTCATAGACTCGCTTGTTCAGATTGGTGAGTTTCAATTGCCCACCCTGGTTCCGAATCGTCGTGTGAGCCTTGACCAATTCCCCGACTCCAGAACTGTCTATGTACTGAACTTCGCCCAGGTTCAGCACGATGGCTTTCCGGCCTTTTTCCGCCAGATCTCGAACAATCTCGCGGAGAATGACATTTCCCTCACCCAGCGTAATTCTTCCGCTGATGTCAATGACGGTTACTCCGGCCACCAGCCGGGTGGCGGTTTGCATCTTGACGGGGGTCGATCCTTGCATTCCGAGTCCCAGCCGGTCAAGAATTGCGCACGCCGAAGTCGCAAGTTCCTGTGACTCTGTCCGAACCACGATCAGCGAACGACGCTCTTTGAGTACTTCCCGGAAGAACGCGACGTCCTCAGAGCACTTTTCAGCCGTT
>OBLU010004560.1_pt1 | contig 12484 bp, 9 predicted proteins | sample 1518681 | NCBI WGS metagenome assembly OBLU01 (sample SAMEA3539304, study PRJEB22396) | soil metagenome | biome: tundra; feature: field; material: soil | place: USA | collected 2010-05 | depth 0.15 m | reverse complement strand
GCATGCGGCGCGCCATGCAGTCCACGGTCGATGCGGTGGGCGCAGCAGCGCGCGAAGAGGGGATCGACTGCCACTTCGCCAAGGGCGGCACCATCGATGCCGCACGCACAACTGCGCAACGGGCCCGCGCCCTGGCCGACGTGGAGGAAGCTCGTGCCCTGGGGTTCGGGGAAGACGATCTGAGATGGCTCGACACCCGTGACGCGCGATCACTCGTCGGCATGGCCGGGATCCTCGGCGCCACGTTCACCCCGCACTGCGCCGCCATCCAACCAGCCCTCCTGGCCCGAGGCCTCGGCGAGGCGGTCGAACGGCGCGGCGTCACCATTCGCGAGCACACCGAGGTCATCGACATCATCCCGGGTGGATCCGGTCGCTCGCCCCTGGTCCGCACGACCGCGGGCTCCATCAAGGCGGACGTGGTCGTGCGCGCCGTCGAAGGCTGGACGCCCACGTTGCCCGGCGAGAAGCGCACGCTGGTGCCGGTGTACTCGCTGATGGTGGCGACCGAGCCGTTGGGCCATGCGTTCTGGGATAATGCCGGGCTCGAGACTCGGGCGACGTTCACCGACTATCGGCACATGATCATCTACGGGCAACGCACCGCCGATGGGCGGATCGCCTTTGGCGGGCGCGGCGCGCCGTATCACTTCGGCTCGAACGTGCGACCATCCTTCGACGCGACACCTGCCGTGCACACGCTCCTGCGCCAGACCCTGGTCGACCTCTTCCCGGAGCTCGACGCGTCCCGGTTCACCCACGCCTGGGGAGGTCCGTTGGGAATCCCCCGTGATTGGCATTCTTCGGTCGGTTTCGATCCTCACCGGGGCCTCGCCTGGGCCGGGGGCTACGTGGGAGACGGCGTCGCCACCACCAACCTGGCCGGTCGCACGTTGGCTGATCTCATCACCGGATCGGACTCAGACCTCACCCATTTGCCGTGGGTCAATCACCGTTCCCGCCCGTGGGAGCCCGAGCCGCTGCGCTGGCTGGGCGTCAACGCCGGGCTGTGGACCATGAAGCTGGCCGATCGCACCGAGGAGCGCAAGGGCCACCCGAGCCGCCTCGCCCGTCAGATGGAGCGCCTGCTCGGACGGTGAGACGGTGCCGCAGCCGGCCCGTGCCCCACGTCACGCCGAGAGCGCCGAGGGCGCTCCCTCGACCAGGCGCCACAGGGCATCGGTGTCGAGATACGCCGCGCACGCGTCGGCCACGCGATCGATCTGCTGTTCCCTCGCCGCGGCGAACGAGCGGCCCGAGGGGCGCCACACCTTCCCCCGGGCCCGGGCCACGTCGGTGAGAAACTCACCCCGGAAGCGGTCCGCCTCGAAGAGGCCATGCATCGAGGTCCCGTACACCCGTCCGGTCCGATCCCACGCGCTCTCCACCTGGTCGTCGCCCTCGAGGCGACCCGCGTCGCCAAAGGTGAGCCACGGCTCCCAACCCCGGCGCGCCCGGGTGCGCCCATGGCGGATCTCATACCCGTGCACGGGGGCGCCGCTCGACCCCGTCCCTGACCGCAGCCGGGTGATCTTTGCGCGCTCGAACCGCGTGGCCAGCGGCAACCATCCGAAGCCCGGCACCGACGACACGGCGGATTCCACGCCAGCGGGATCCTCGATGGTCTGGCCCAACATCTGGAAGCCGCCGCACAAGCCGAGCACCGTCGGGGGCGATGGGGCACGACGGCGTGCCAGGAGCACGTCGCGCAGCCCGCTCGTGCGCAACCACTCCAGATCTGCGACGGTCGACTTGGTCCCCGGAAGGACGATCAGGTCAGGGTCGCCGAAGGTCGAAGGATGGTCCACGAAGCGAACCGACACGCCGCCCTCGACCAGGAGGGGATCGAAGTCCGTGAAATTCGACAGGCGCGGGAGCCGGAGCACGACGACATCGAGTAGCGCCGTCGCCGCACCAACGGGCTCGGGAAAGAGCGCATCGGGCAGGCGATGGAGGGAGTCCTCGGCGTCGAGGACCAGTCCGGGCAGGTAGGGCAGGACGCCCAACGTCGGAATGCCGCAACGGGCCTCCAGTTGTTCCATGGCGTCGCCGAGGAGTGCGGGGTCGCCCCGGAACATGTTGATGACGAAGGCCCTGACGCATCGGCGCAGGTGCTCGGGCAGCACGGCAACGGTGCCGAAGAGATGGGCGAAGACGCCGCCCCGGTGTATGTCGCCGACGACGACGGCGGGGAGGCCGGCCCGGGCGGCCAGGCCCAGATTCACGAGGTCATGGTCGAGCAGGTTGATCTCCGCCGGGCTGCCCGCGCCTTCGCAGATCACCACGTCGAACCGGGAACGGAGGTCAGCCAACGCGTGATCGACGATCCCGACCAGGTCCGCCCTGGAGCGCTGGTAGTCCGCCGCCTCTTGGGTCTCGAGAGGGTGGCCCATCACGATGACCTGCGATGATCGCTCGCTCGTGGGTTTGAGGAGAACGGGGTTCATGGCTGTCTCGGGCTCGGCACCGGCCGCCACCGCCTGCAGCCACTGCGCGCGGCCGATCTCTGCGCCCTCCTTGGTCACAACGGAGTTCAGCGACATGTTCTGTCCCTTGAAGGGTGCCACCGACACGCCCTCTCTGGCCAGCAGCCGGCACAGCCCGGTCACCACGGTCGACTTGCCCGCATCCGATGTGGTCCCGCACACCATGAGGGCGCCCCGGCGAACCATGACCCTTTCTACTGCAGGTGCGTGTGCACCGAGTTCTCCTGCAGGGGCGTGCGCACCGCCGGCCTCCGGTCGGAGGCGACCTGTTCTCATGCTGTTCACGTAGTTGCACTTGACGCGGGACGCTGCACCAAACAAGGTGAAGACCGACAACCTTCGGTCGCGGTTGCCAGGGAGCGCGCCGAAACAGACGAGGCGGAACGTGTAGACGCGAGACCGAGGGAGGCAACGCGGGTGGCAATCGCAGAAGAGTTAGCAACCATCCACGACCCGCTGGCTGATGAGGCATTCCGCATCGAGCAGCACGGCGTCGACTACATTCCCGAAAGCGAGCGTTGGGCCAGGCCGCGCGACCTCTTCGGCATGTGGGCCGGAGCCAGCGTGCAGATCGAGTACTTCATTTACGGCTGCATCCTGATGAGCGTCTTCAAGTTCACGTTCATTCAGGCCCTGTCCCTCATCATCATCGGCAACCTCTCGTACTTCCTGTTGGGGATTTGCTCCCTCCAGGGCCCCCAGACGGGCACCACCGTCTTTCCTGGGCACCGCACTCCCCGAAATCCTGATCATGACCCTGGGCGCAGCCGTCGCCACCTTCATTGTGGGGATCGGGCAGGGCACAGGGGGCTTCTTGGCCCTAGCCCACCAGAGCATCATCCCGCCGTGGTTCGTGGTGGTCTTCATGATCTTCGCCGGGCTCCAGCTGTTCGCCATCAACAGCTTGGACATGTACTCGTCGGGTGTGACGTTGCAAGCCATCGGCATCCCGGTGAAGCGCTACCAGGCCGTGGTCATCGACTGTGTGATCGCGCTCGGCGTCACCATGTACGCCGTCTTCAACTCGTCGTTCTCGACCTACCTGAGTGACTTCGTCGACGTCGTCATCGTCTGGATTGCGCCGTGGACCGCCATCTTCGTGGTCGACTGGATACTGCGCCGCTACCGGTACGTACCCAGCGAGCTGCAGAAGACAGGCCGCGACAGCCTGTACTGGCGCTCGGGCGGCGTGTTCTGGCCGGCGCTCATCGCCCAGTTGATCGGGATGTACGCCGCTATATCGGCCCTCTCGGCCACGTTCACGCTGCCACACTGGCTGAACGAGCTCACCTTCCACACCCCGAACTACCCGGCGAACTTCGGCGCCGACTTCAGCGTGTTCCTGGGCTTCGGCGTCGGTGGCCTCGTCTACCTCGTTCTCGTCTACCGCAGCGTGCGCAAGCAGGCCGACGAGCAGGAAGTCCTGCTCAAGGCCGAGGGGCTCCTCTAGGAGTCCCAGTCCTCGACGAGCCCGCCGCTGCCGTCGTGTGCGGGCCGGAAAAGCGGCATTGACCCGAGGGAACGGACGATGTCGGCGTCCGCTCCAAGCGCACCGCGCCAACCCGAGCCCTCGGTCATGAGGGTCCCGATGACCACCGGCTCTGCTCCTATGCGCCGGACGAGTCGCAACGCGGCCAGGGTGGACGCGCCGGTCGAGATGATGTCGTCGACCACCGCCACCCGGCGGCCTCGCACCGCGCCGACGCGCGCCGGGTCCATGCGTAATCGTTGTGGCTTCTCGGTCGTGATCGAGGTGACCGGCTCCGACCACGTCTCACCCAGGTGGATCTTCGGCGTCTTGTGCAAGATCACGTAGTCGTCCAACCCCAGGGCCCGGCTGGCTTCGATGGCCAGAGGTATGCCCATGGTGGCCACGGACACCACGATCTCGGGTGCGGCCGGTCGCATGAGGTCTGCCAGCTCCCGGCTCGCCACCTCGGCGAAGGCCACGCCGTGGTCCACACAGATCAACAGCGCGATGGTCAGGTCATCGGTGAGGGGCACCAGGGGCAGCTCAACCGTCTGACTCCCCACCGTGGCTGAATAGGTACGATCGGCCGACATGCACATGACTCTCGCCGGAGCGCACCGTGTCCGCAAATGAGCCGCTCACCGAGGTCGCGGCCCGGGAGTTGCTGGCGGTCGCGCTCCAAGAGGCCCGGGCCGGTCTGGCCGAGGGTGGCATTCCCATCGGCGCCGCCCTCTTCCACCGCGATGGGACGTTGCTCGGGCGCGGGCACAACCGCCGGGTGCAGGACGACGATGCCTCGACCCACGCCGAGACTGCGGCCTTCCGCAATGCCGGCCGGCGTCGCCACTACGGCGACTGCGTGATGGTCACCACCCTTTCGCCGTGCTGGTACTGCAGCGGCCTCATCCGCCAATTCCAGATCGGCACCGTCGTGGTCGGCGAGTCGGAGAATTTCGTCGGCGGCCACGACTGGGTGGCTGCGCACGGCACCGAGGTCATCATCCTCGACGACCCCGCGTGCACCGAGTTGCTGGGCCGCTTCATCGCCGAACACCCCGAGCTCTGGCACGAGGACATCGGGCTGTAGGGCCCGATGGATAGGCCCGCGCCGGGCGCGTTCAGTCGGGCGGCCCGAAGAGCCGATCCCCCGCGTCGCCGAGCCCGGGGACGATGTACCCCACCTCGTTCAGCGCGGGATCGACCGCCGCACAGAAGAGCCCGACGGTGGGATGGGCGCCGAGGAACGTGTCGATCCCGGGCGTCGACGCGATCACGCAGAGGGCCACCACCTCTCTGGCGCCCCGCGCCACGACCAGGTCGCAGACCTGGACCAACGAGCCGCCCGTGGCCAACATGGGGTCGCAGACGATGACCCGCCGCCCGGTGAGGTCAGCGGGCAGACGATTGAGGTAGACCTCCGAACGGAGGGTGCGCTCGTCACGGCGTAACCCGACATGGGCCACCTCGGTCAAGGGCACGACCTCCTGGATGGCCTGCACCATGCCCAAGCCGGCGCGAAGGATGGGCACGACCAGCACGTTCTCGGTCACCTTGCGCCCGGGTGCCCCGTCGGCGACCGGCGTATCGACGACGACCGGGGCCGTCCCCAGATCACGCAGTGCCTCGTAGGCCATGAACCGGGTGATCTCCGAGATCAGCTGGCGGAACATGTCCCGGTCGGTTCGCTTGTCGCGCAACGAGGTCACCCGGTGCTCCACCACGGGGTGGTCGAGCAGCGTGACACCCTTCATGGGGTGTCGCCCTCGGCCGCACGGACCAGATCGGACAGCACGCGCCGCAACTCCAGCGTGGTGCGATCGGCGCGGGTATGCACCTCTGCCGTGGGGGTCAAGGGCAGGACCAGCTCGTCGAACGCCTCTTGGACGAGGAGGTCCTCGCGGAGCACCGCCACCTCGAAATCGACCGCTTCGGCCATCCGCGCGGGGTCGCCCGAGAGGTCGTCGCGCCACAGCGTGGTGAAGATGCGGCAGCGCTCGGCCGATTCGGGCTGAAGGAAGAAGCCGATCACGTTCGTCCCTCCGGCCTCGATGAAGTCGATGCGGAGGCTCAGGTGGAACGGGGCGTCGAGTCGGTAGACCAAGCGCCGGTTCTGCACCAGGGGGCGGAGCCCGGTCGCCACTCCTGGATCCTCCCGATTGGCGAAGGAGTGCTCGTAGGACACGGTGAACGACCAGCCGTCGCGGGCGACCGCGTACTGCGGCACCTCGGCTGCCTCGTCGGCCCCGAAGGTCCCGGCGTGGACGAAGGGGAAATGCGCCACATCGAGAAAGTTGTCGGCCAGCAACCCGACCGACGCCCGCACGGCGAAGGTGGGCAGCTCTCCCGCCTCGAACGACGGATCGTCGGCTTCGGGGATCGCGCCGAGCGGGGCGATCGGCGGCTCCGGGGCGAGGAACACCATGCCGTGCGCCTCGACCAGTCCGGCCGGCGGCGAGAGTCGTGCCGCCGGAGGCAGCACCGCGCCGGCACCGAGCGCAGGGATCTCGACGCAGGCACCCGAGGAATCGAACTTCCAGCCGTGGTACGCGCACTGGAGCACGCCCGCCTCACAGTGCCCGATGGACAAGGGCGTGTGGCGATGGGGGCAGCGATCAGCAAAGGCCACGATCCCCCCGCCGGCTCGATACAGCACCCACGGCTCTCCGAGCAGCAGGAACCGCCGTGGTTGCGCGGTCACCTCCGCCGGGCGCGCCACGGGGTGCCAGCAGCGCCGCAGGGCGGGATCGACGTTGGAAAGAGGGCGGCTCATGGCGTACCACCCTCACCCGCGCCGCTCACCGGCGTCAAGGAGGGCAGGCCAGCTACAGTCCCGCCGTGATCCTCGACCGATTCGCCGTGACCGATCGGGTGGCCATCGTCACAGGGAGCGGCCGGGGCATCGGCGCCGCCACCGCAGTGGCACTGGCGGAGGCGGGAGCCGACATCCTCCTCGCGGCGCGGACCGGGGAGCAGCTGGCCGAGGTGGCACGAGCGATCGAGGCCACAGGGCGGCGGGCCGTGGTGGTGACGGGCGATCTTTCCGATCTGGACCTCACGGGCTCCCTGGCCCGGACAGCCTGCGACGCCTTGGGCCGCATCGACATCATCGTCAACAACCTGGGTGGCGCCATGCCCCGCCCGCTGCTCGACACCTCACCGCGCGCCCTCGAGGCAGCGTTCCACTTCAATGTCGCCGCCGGCCATGCCCTCGTGCGCGCCGCCGTCCCCCTCATGCTGGAGGGCGAGGCTCCGGGAGGAGCCATCGTCAACGTGTCGTCGGTGGTGGGCCACGTCGGAGGGCGTGGCTACCTGGCCTACGGCACCGCGAAGGGAGCGGTGGAGCAGTACACGCGACTGGCGGCGCAAGATCTGGCACCGCGCATCCGGGTCAACGCGGTCGCCGTCGGGTCCTCCGCCACCTCCGCCCTCGACATCGTCATGTCCAGCGATGAGCTGCGCACCACCATGGAGCAGGCAACGCCGTTGCGCCGGATCGCCGACCCTGACGAGATTGCGGCCGCCATCCTCTTCCTGGTGTCCGATGCGAGCTCGTTCATCACGGGAAGGATCCTCGAGGTCGACGGCGGCCTGCAATCGACCAATCTCGAGATGGGCCTGCCCGATCTCTGAGCGCACGGTCAAAAGTAGTACCACCCGCCCAGGAGATGAGCCAACGTGGGCGGGATCGGCTTCACCGTCGTGGCGGGCGGTACCGTGGCCGGAGCCGGCGCACCGTAGTTGGAGAACCGCACGGTGCCGGTCACCGACGCGGTGGCGCCCTTGGGGTCGGTCAGCGTGACCTCGACCAGCCGTCCCCGGTGATCCACCCACACCGTGGCCGGGATCGTCTGGTCGGCCATGCGTGCGGCGTCCTTCGACATGGTGGGCGACAGCTCGGGCACCAGCTTGAGGAGTTGCGCCAGCGTCAGCGCGACGTGCGTCCCTGTGGCCGCGACGCCACCGATGACCCGGGGGGCCACGCGGTGTGCACTGTGCTCGTCGGTCAACTCGTCGAGCAGGAGCTTGGCGTAGGTCAGCGCCACCGCGGACTGCGTGAGCGTCGTCATCACCGCGCGTCGCAAGGAGGGCGACGTCGGGAGGGAGAGGACGGGGGCGCCATCGGCCAGCGCGCTCCACCCGGCGGGGACCGCCATGTAGGCGTGCTGGTTCACCCATTCGGTCTGCAGCGTGATCGAGCTCCCGTGAGGCAGGGCCTCGGCGGCGGACGCAGGGAGGGCGGGCCGCGGCAGCGTGACGGTGGCGGTCACGGTGTGACGGGCGAAGTTCATCTGGCCCTGCACCGCGAGGTGCACGGTGGGGTGCCCAGGAACGTGCGCATGCAGGTCGACGGTGAACGAGACGCTGGTGACCACGGCGGTGCCGGCATCACCGGCACGGCCGGCTGCGACACCATGCGAGACGGTGGCTGCGGCGGAGCCGAATGCGGCGATTCCGCTCGCGGCACCACTGCCGAGTGCAACGACGCCTCCTATGGCGACGAGTCTCATGAGACGAGATGCTGCAGTGCACGTCAAGAGACGGCGGCTCCTCCCATTTCCCCTTGTGCTCAACGGTAGATGAGGACCTTCGCCGTGTCCGGTCGGCCGGACGATGGCGATCAGCGGAAGTCGCGGCTGGCCGGCACGGACGTGCCCACCGACACATCCTCCACCCGCTCGGCCGTCAGGTTCACCGTCCCTTGCCCCAATTGGAGCCGGCCCCGTATGAGGAGCACGGGCGAGTGGCGGGCCACCGGCTTCCAGCGCGCCCAGGCGCCGCGCGAAAAGACCACGTTCACATGACCGGTCTCGTCCTCGAGGTTGACGAAGACCGCGCCGTGTGCCGTCTCGGGGTGCTGCCGGTGCGTCACCACGCCGGCCACGGACACCCGGTCCCCGTCGGCGCACGCCGGAAGATCACACGCCCTCACCACGCCCATGGCTTCGAGTCGCTCCCGGGCCAGGTGCATGGCCGTCTGCTCGGGGGCCAGCCCCAAGGCCCACAGGTCATCACCCACCGAGTCGTACAGGGTCGGCTCGGGGAGGGGCGGGGCTTCGGCCCCCACCACAATTCCGGGCAAGCGGTCCGGGGTTCCTTGCGCCGCGGCACCGGCGGCCCAGAGCAAGCGACGTCGGGAGGCCGCGGTGGCGTGCTCCTCCGTATCGAGCGCGCCCGCCGCGGCCAGCGTCTCGAGCTGTGCCCGCGACACCCCGGCCCGGCGCACCAGATCTTCGCCTCCGGCCCAGGGCCGCCCGGCCACGATCCGCTCCGCCACCGTCTCACCCACCCCGCGCACCGAGGCCAGTCCGAGTCGCAGCACGGGATCCCCTGCGGGAGCATCCCCCGAGCCCGGATCGTCCCTCTCCAACGAAGCCCCTACCTCCGAGCGGTTCACATGGGGCCGGCGCACGGTCACACCGTGACGGCGGGCGTCGGCCACCAGGGACTGGGGAGACCAGAAGCCCATGGGCTGGGAGTTGAGGAGGCCGGCGGTAAACGCTGCCGGGTAGTGCAGCTTGAGCCAGCTGCTGGCGTAGACGAGATGCGCGAAGGACACCGAGTGCGACTCGGGGAAACCGAAGTTGGCGAAGGCGGCCAGCGCAGTGAAGATCTGGTCCGCCACCTCGCCCGCCACACCGCGCTCGGCCATGCCCGCGTAGAGCCGGGCCCGCATCTTCTCCATGCGGGCGGCCGAGCGTTTGGCCGCCATGGCCTGGCGTAGCTCATCGGCCTCGGCCGCGCTGAACCCGGCGATGGCCACCGCCATCTCCATCAGCTGCTCTTGGAACAGCGGGACGCCGAGCGTCCGGCGCAGGATGGGCTCGAGCAGCGGGTGCAGGTAGGTGATCTCCTCCTCGCCCCGCCGCCGGCGAATGTAGGGATTGACCGCGTGGCCCTGAATGGGGCCGGGCCGGATGAGGGCCACCTCGATCGCCAGATCGTAGAAACACCGCGGTTCGACCCGGGGCAGGGTCCCCATCTGGGCCCGGCTCTCGACCTGGAAGACCCCGACCGTGTCGGCGCGGCACAAGAGGTCGTAGACGGCTGGTTCCTGGGGCAGCTGGGCCAGGTCGACCACGTCCCCGTGGAACTGGCCCACCATGTCGACCATGCGGTGCAGCGCCTCGAGCATGCCGAGCCCGAGCAGGTCGAACTTCACCAGCCCGATGGCCGCGCAGTCGTCCTTGTCCCACTGCAACACGCTGCGCCCGGGCATGCGCCCCCACTCCACGGGGCAGACCTCGATCACCGGCCGGTCGCACAACACCATGCCGGCCGAGTGAATGCCGAGATGGCGCGGGCGGTCCAGCACCTCGGCCGCCAGCTCGGCCACCAGTGGGGGGATCACCTCGCCCCCGCCGTCGACGGCCGCCCCCACTGCCTCGGCCGCGGCCGCCCCCCGGTTGACCCGGTCGATCCCCGACGCCCACCCGTCCACCTGCTCGGGGGTGAACCCGAAGGCCTTCCCCACGTCGCGCACGGCTGAGCGGGGGCGGTAGGTGATGACGTTGGCCACCTGTGCGGCGTGACGACGGCCGTACCGCTCGTAGACGTACTGGATGACCTCCTCGCGCCGGCTCGATTCGATGTCGACATCGATGTCCGGCGGTCCGTCCCGGGCGGGGGACAGGAAACGCTCGAAGAGGAGCCCGAGCGCGACCGCGTCCACATTGGTCACCCCGAGGGCGAAACAGACGGCCGAGTTGGCGGCAGATCCCCGACCCTGGCAGTAGATGTTGAGCTGGCGGCAAACCCGGGCGATGTCCCAGACGACCAGGAAATAGCCGGCGAACCCCAGCCCGCCGATGACCTCGAGCTCGTGCTCGATCTGGGTCCAGGCCCCCGGCACCCGTTCGTCGTGGGGCGGGCCGTAGCGCTCCAGCGCCCCCTCGGTCACCAGCTGGCGCAGGTAGCCCTGCTCATCCATCCCATCGGGAACGGGGAAGTCGGGCAGCCGGGGGGCCACCAGCCGCAGGTCGAAGGCGCAGGCCAGGCCCAGCTCGCCCGCCCGCTCGACCACCCCGGGCCAGCGGGCGAAGCGCCGGAGCTGTTCGCCCGCCCCCCGCAGGCAGGCCGCCGGGGCTGAGGGGAGCCAACCCTCCAGCTCGGCCAACGGTCGCCGGGCCCGGATGGCGGCCAGGGTGGTGGCCAGGCGAAACCCGGCCGGTGTGGCGTAGTGCACGTTGTTGGTGGCCACCGCGTCAAGCCCCCATTCGGCGGCCACCAGGGCCAGGGCGTCGTTGCGCGCCGTGTCGAGCGGATCCCCGTGATCCCACAACTCGACCGCCAGATTGGCCCGTCCGAACGCCTCCACCAACCGGCCTACCTCCCGGGAGGCCGCCCGCGGCCCCGCCTCAATCAGTGCGGCGGCCACCGCCCCCTTCCGACATCCGGTGAGTACCAACCAGTGGTCCCGTGCCGCCTCCGCCAAGGCGTCCAGGGTGAAGACGGGTCGCCCTTTCTCCCCGCCCTCGAGGTGGGCCTCGGCCAGGACGGTCGACAGCCCGGCATAACCCTCGGGATCCCGGGCCAGCACAATGAGGTGGGTCCCGCTCGGGTCAGGCTCACCGGTGCGGGGCCCGGCCGGAGCCAGGGTCACCTCGGTCCCGAAGACCGTGGGCAAACCACAAGCTCGGGCGGCCTCAGCGAACCGCACCACTCCGTAGAGGCCGTGATGATCGGTCAGGGCCAGCGCAGCCAGCCCCAGCCGGTGGGCTTCGGCCACCAGCTCTTCGGGGTCACTGCTGCCGTCGAGGAAGCTGAAGCCCGAGTGGGCATGCAGCTCGGCGTAGAGCGGCCGCCCTGTCATATCGGCTCCCGGCATGCCGGCAACCCGTCATGCCGGCACTCAGTCATAGAGTGCTTCGACCCACCACTGCGCGCGCTCGGTGCAGAGCAGCCGGGCCACCCCGTCAGCCGTCACCGCCTGGACCCGGGCCCGGCGCCGGCGCACTGTCCACCAACGCTCGGTCACCGGCCAGGGGCCGGCCCAGGCCGTGATGGACTGCCACGGACCGCCCTCGACCGAGAGCCGAGCGGGCTCACCGCTGAGCAATCCTCGCCCGCTCACCCCCACGGCCCCGCCGGCGTCGTCGACCACCTCGACCCGCCGGGGCACCTGGAGCACCTGGGTGGGGGAAGGGGGGGGCAACCGCCCCGGCCAGGGCGCACCACCCATGCGGGCGGCCCCGGCCTCCGGGCTCCCCCACGGCACCAGTGCCGCTTGCTCCGCCGGGTCGCGGCCACCTTGGACCCTCCCCATCAAGACTGCCTCGATGCCAAGCCGCTCCTGGACCCGGCTAAAGGAAAGGGCGGCCCGGGTGTCGGCGGCCGAGGCCCCGCCGAAGAAACCCGGTTGGTAGGGCGGTGGCTCCGCCCCCAGGTCGGGATCCTCACCCCGGGCGACACGCAGTCGCCGCTCGATGGACCGGTCCCGGATCCCCACCAACTCGCCGGTTTCGCCCCGGGCCACTTTGTGACAGGCGGCCGCGTCGGCCCCGAAGCGGTCCGATACATGGGGGGACGG
>OBLU010004559.1_pt1 | contig 12484 bp, 10 predicted proteins | sample 1518681 | NCBI WGS metagenome assembly OBLU01 (sample SAMEA3539304, study PRJEB22396) | soil metagenome | biome: tundra; feature: field; material: soil | place: USA | collected 2010-05 | depth 0.15 m | reverse complement strand
AGAATGCGATTGGCCGGACCGTGGTCAGTTCCAGCAGGCTTCCCTCGACCCGCCAGTAAACCGGAGACGAAGGCCGCGAACGGCGTGGCGGTGAACCACTGGACGATGGAATGGTCAAGGCGGCACGCACGGCCGCCGGACCGCTTGACGTCGCTGGGTTGGCGTCAGGCGACGCCCAACCCGCTTCGAGATGGCTTACAGGCTCCACGAATCAATATCCGGACCGCTGTCACAGCCGTCGCTAACCAGCAAGCCCGAATCCCCTATTTTAACCTGTAGTTCACAAAGCACGAAGAATAACCGCAAACCCGTGTGGCGCGGGTGCCCCCGCCCGCGAAACGCCGCCAGAAGCCCAGACCCAACGGTTTGTCATCCAATCTCTGGCTCGCGTGGCAGTTAGTTCGAACACGAGTAAGCCGACTAACGATTCAATGACTCCATGATTCAATGACCGGATGATTCAATGTCCCGCCGCCCGCTCCGCCCAGCACACATCCCAGTACTTCCCAAATTTCCGGCCATTTTCACTGAAAACGCCCACCACACTGAATCCGAATCGCCGATGCAGCGCCTCAGTGGCCGCATTCGGCAGCACATACACGGCCACAAAACGATGGATGTCCTCACCTTTCAGCATTGCAAACAACTCCCCATACAAACGCTTTCCCACCCCTTTCCCCATCGCCTCAGGCGCACAATAAATCGAGGTCTCCGCCGTTGTCTCATATGCCGCTTTTGGACGAAATCGTGTTGTCGCTGCGTATCCCATGACGACCCCGTTTTCCTCGGCGACGATCAGCCGATATCGTCCCGTCGCGCTAAACTGCGCCAACCATGCCTCCCTCCGCTCTACCGTGTAGGGCTCCACGTCAAACGTCACAGGAGTATTCAGCACGTAGTAGTTGTAAATCTCGGTGATCCGCGCCAGATCCGCACGCTCCGCCGTCCGAATCCAAGTTTCAATCATTGACTACTCTCCAAAACAATTGCCGCTCTGTTGCTTCCGACGCTTTTCATTTTGACGCCTTACCGAATTGCCCATCCCAGGACGGCTGCCCCCGCAATCAGCCAGGCGGAGTTCACTCGAAAGCGGAGCAGTGCAATTAAGCTCACGCCGAACACGATCAGTGTGGTCCGATCCACAAGCGACGCCTTGCCCAACTGCCACGTCACCACCGCCATCAAGGCCAGCGACCCCGCGACCACTCCATCGAGAGCGGCCGCCGCCACTGCCGATTGTCGCAGACGGGGAATCAGCGGCCCGCTCACCGCCACCAGCACGAATCCCGGCAAAAAGATCCCTACCGTTGCTACCACCGCGCCCATCCAGCCCGCTACCACGTACCCGATGAACGTCGCCGTCGTAAACACTGGACCAGGTGTAAACTGCCCCACCGCGACCGCGTCAATCAGTTGCCTGTCCGTCAGCCAATGCAGACGCTGCACGAACTCGGTCCGCAAAAACGCCAGTAGCACATATCCGCTGCCGAATACTACTGACCCAATTTTCAGAAACGATAAGAACAGCCGCCCTAGCCTGACCGGAAAAACCGCGCCCACAGCCGCCAACGCCATAGCTCCCACTACTTTCGGAAAGCTGAAAATGGCCCCGCTCACCAATCGATTCTTCATCGCAAGAGCAGCCGCCGAGAGCAAGCCGGACAATACCAGCACCAGGATCGGGCTGACTCCAACCAGGCTCAACCCCGCGGCCAGCATGGCAATCACCGCCAGGAGAGTCGTCCGCACACCGGTCCGCCCCAGCTTTCCCAGCGCCTGAATCACGATTGCAACTACCGCCGGCTTGATCGCATAGAGCACGCCTTCGGCTTTCGGCAGCGAGCCAAAACGCACATAGGCCCAGGCAATCACCGAAACAATTGCGGCCGCTGGAATGATGAAGCAACAACCCGCCACAATCAGTCCGCGCCAGCCACGCTTCAGCTGTCCCACAAAAATTGCCACCTCGGTCGAACTTGGCCCCGGGATCAGATTCGCCGTCGCCAGCCGGTCGAGAAATTCGGCCTCAGTGATCCACTTCCGCCGGCGGACGAATTCCTGTTCCATCATCGCGAAATGCGCGGCCGGCCCACCAAACGCAATCGTGCCCAATTTCAAGAACACCAGGGCAATCTGCCCCAGCGACGCCTCCCGGATTTCGGTGGACTCAGCCATTGCTCATGTGGCGCGGACATTCCCTTCGACTTCGCTCAGGGCAGGCTCTCTCCGCGAACCTGCCGTCCCAACGGAGAATTCGTGGGTACCGAGAAACTTGAATAGAAGCGGAGTAACTCTGTCGACAACGGTCTCTGGATCCACCATCCACAGAGCTGGTTAATTCGGAATTTCCTGCCCAAACTGGAGAATGTAGCCGTTGTTATCGCGGATAGCGAACTCGTGCATCCCATACTCGAAGTTCTCGATAGGATAAACGACTGGCGCCTTGTCTCTGATTTGTTCCCAGAACTGGTCAACGTTGTCGATGCGGAAATAAAACGAACCGGTGAACTGAATCTTGGCGAAAGGTTCATGAGCATTGGGGAGTGAAAGCATCAGAGAAAGTGCCAGCGATTGTATCGCACTCACCCGGAAATGTTTGGGGTATGTAAGATGGGATAGCGTGAGCACACTGACGCTATTCGGATTGTTCGCGGTGACCGCAATGTTGATCACCTACGCTTTGGAGGATCGCAGTTCGTGGTTCATCTTCGCTTTCGCTCTGTCGTGCGTGCTCGGCTCCGCGTATGGTTTTCTGCAAGGCGCATGGCCCTTTGGAGTGGTCGAGGCGATCTGGGCGGTGGTCGCCATGCGGCGCTGGTATCGCTCGCGGCGACCCGAAGCTGATTGAAATTGTGTGGAGGCGGGGCTCCGCACCGCTTGGACGAGACAAAGCCCCGTCCCCACAATTTAGAGTTTATTCAGCCCGTCGAGCGCCGCGACTTTATAGGCCTCCGCGAGCGTCGGATAATTGAACACCGTGTCGCGGAAATATTCGATGGTCGCACCCATGGTCAGTACTGCTTGTCCAATGTGCACAATCTCGGCGGCGCGATCCCCAATAATGTGCACGCCCAGCAATTTCAGCGTGTCTGGATCGAAGAGAATCTTCAGCAGCCCCTGATCGTCGCCCAGCATCTGGCCCTTGGCCAGTTCCGAATAGCGTGCCAGCCCGCTCTCATACGGAGTCTTTTTACGCGTGAGGTCTTCCTCCGTGGCGCCCACCATGGAAATTTCTGGAATGGTGTAGATGCCATACGGAATCAGATTCGGCAGCAACCGGCTGGGCTTGCCGAACATGTGGCAGCCCGCCAGCCGGCCCTGCTCCATGGAGGTACTGGCTAGCGCGGGAAATCCAATCACATCGCCGGCCGCGTAAATGTGCGGGACCGCCGTTTGAAAATGTTCGTTGACCCCCAGTTTGCCGCGCTCTTCCGCCGTAAGCCCCGCCGCCTCGAGCTTCAGTTTGTCGCTATTGGCGCGCCGGCCAATCGTGTACAGCAGCGCTTGCCCGCGAACCTTCTTGCCGCTCTCCAGTGTGGCGAAAACCTTGTCCCGCTCCTCATCGAAACCCACCGAGATCACTTTTTCGCCCACCCGGAAAACCGTTCCCAATTGCCGCAACTGAAAACACAAACTTTCGATGATCTCCCGGTCAACAAAATCCAGCAACGTCGGCCGCTGGTCGAGTAGCGTCACCTTCACGCCCAGCGCCGCGAACATGGAGGCATATTCCAGTCCGATAATCCCCGCGCCCACCACAATCAACTCGCGCGGAATCTCCTCCAGGCAGTGCACCTGGTCGGAATCGAAGATGCGCTTCCCATCCACCGGAATTCCATCGATGTGCGCCGGTCGCGTGCCGCACGCAATCAGGATCTTCTCGCCGCGAACCTGTTGAACTCCGTCTTCGCTGACGATTTCAATGGTATGCGGATCGGCAAAGTGAGCGTCCCCTTCAAGCGCCGTCACATAATTCCGCCGCAGTTGCGCCTTGATCACATCCACTTCCCGCGTCATCACCGCCGTCGACCGGAGCACCAGGTCCGACATCATGATCCGGTCTTTCACCACGTATCCGCGCCCGTAGAACGAGCGCTGCCGCAAGCCGCTCAGGTAAAGCACTGCCTCCCGGAGAACCTTACTCGGAATTGTCCCGGTGTGAACGCACACTCCTCCCATGGTCAGCCGCCGGTCGATGATCGCGACTTTCTTGCGCATCTTCGCCGCGCAAATCGCGCCCTTCTGTCCCGCCGGACCGCTCCCGATCACTACCAGATCGTATTCATTAGCCTGCATAAGTAAACGTAGGACTGCAGCAAGAAACTACCACCGTTCTGGTTCCGCGCGAAAGGTATCTATGGTATTGGAAGCAGAATTAAGAATCCTTTAACAAATGCGAGAACGTGTAAGGCGGTGGCCGCATACTCTATCCCGCTCAGTATGGTCATCCCGACTCCCGATCTAGGCCAAAGCGAGGGACCTCCAACTCGCGGCAATGCCGACCCTTCACGTCACGCAAAACGCAACAATCGTCCGCCCCCGCGGAGCGCGCGTCTTCTCGACTTTCTCGAGCAGCGTCGATTCCAAATCCCCCGGATCAACCACCATCTCGCAGGCAGCAATTTGTTCGTCAGTCGCGCCGTGAAAACACAGTTCGCAAACTCCCAACCCGCCATCCGAACGCACCGGAGGTCCAAAAGTGCGGCAGGTCATCGGCCGGGCGTCGTAAAGCTCGCACAATCTCGTCTCCGGATCAAGCACGGGACAAACCTCATCATTCGCAAACTCCTTGAAACGCTCATCCGCTTCCGGCCCTTCGTCCAGCACACCTGTTTTCGTATTACCGGGAAAATCCACCGACAAGCGCCGAACCGAATCTCTCGCCCGCTCGCGAATCCGTCCCGCTCGTTGCGGGTCCGTCTTTTCGAGATGAGCTAGTCCCTGCTGCAACCGCGCCGCATCCAGTTGATTGATGGCAAACGCGCCAACGCAACATTGCGTGCATCCCGGACGACACGTCAACCATTCGCCGCTGCGGCGCGTAGCATCGGCCAGCGCAGCGTCCACGATCTGGATCAGCACCCCGTCCGCAGCCGGCAATCGGCGCAATTGCATCCTGAAAGATTACCGCATCCCCCGGAGCAGGAAAGAAAAACCCTTGAACCACCGGGGAAGCCTTGTAGTGTCGGCATCTTGCCGGCTGCCCAGAGGGCGTCTCGCCCTCGGCGCGGCGGGCGAGGATGCCGACGGACAGCCGCCGGGACGACTGCGCTACGGGGCTTTCCTGTGTTCCCCCTGTGTAACCTGTGGTTAAAAAAAGGTCCTGATTTCGATCAGAGGAGCGGAAACCCGCGAGGGGCTTCGCGCTCGCCTCAGGGTGGAGGATTCTCTAACCGCCGTGAACCGAAAGCAAAAGGCCGCTCCCTTGGGAGCGGCCTTGGTTCCACGAAGACGCAGCGAAAGCTGTCGCCTGCCAAAATGATTGTAAAGCCTCTAGTCGCCAGCCACCGGTTCCCCAACTTCTTCACTCTTCCTGGCCGCGCCGTGCCCATTTGCCGGGGCAATCGCCGCAGTAATCGCGCCCAGCGGAATAAAGCCACCTTCGTTCGACGTTGCCGGCTTCTCTTTCAGGACGACTTCCCGATAAAGTTGCGCCATGCGCGCGTCGTAGGCCGCGTCATTCTTGACCTTGTTGCTCTCGGCTTTGCTGTCCCGGGCCCGTTTCTTTTCTTCTCGTGCCGTTTTTGCGATGCCCAGCTTGTCGAGATCGTGCTGCACTTCGTGCGTGACAATCTCTTCACGAAGATAGAGCGCGTGCTCCTTATCTTCCATATTCACTTTTTTGCCGCCGGCGAAGATCTCGTGACGCCCATGCTCCTCGTACCACTTGGTGAGCGTCGAAGTCATGTGCATCTTCTCGATGATATTGCGCCAGCCCACGCCCGTGTTGTAGGCGCAGAAACTGATCTCACCTTCCTGCGTGGCATAAGGAATGATGCACTGCTCGGTGCGCCGGAAGTCGTAATTGAACAGATCCTGGAACCACATCCCAGCGATAAACAGGAAGTTCCACCGGTCTTGCCGCCGCTTCATCACGTCGTCAATCGTCCGGTCCGGACCGACCTTGCCGTAATTCTTGCCGGTAGCATTGAAATTCTTATCGAACTTTTTGAGCAGGTCGACCATCTTGAAGTGAGTCGGCGACTGGAAGGGGTCGTAGTTCTTCATCAAACAAAGCGCCATTCCAAAGGCAGTCCAGAACTTGCTGCGAGCCGCATCATTGACTTTGGCAATATCCTTCGCGAGCTGATCTCCTTTGAGGAACGCCGTCACCGGCACCGCTTCCTTAGTTTCCTTGTCGATCATCATGGCCATGCCCGTGCCGCAATTGGGATGGCATCCGCAGGAAAGTTGGCCCCAATCGTTATTTGCATCCCCCGCGTGCAGTACATCGGCCCAGTCTGAGAAGGTGCTCATGAAACTGATGGGAAACCAATCGCGCTTCGGCTCACCGAAACCGGTCTGATTCTTAACGTCGTGCGCCAGGTGTGCCAGCGTGTAACGCTGCGCTTGCCGGCGATCATCGGTGATGGCTTCGTCGCGTCCGGTGAACGAAACCGGTTGGAAGCTGAGAAACCCGATCTTCTTCGGATTGTCGAGCGCGAACTGAATGATGCGCCCAACCTGCTCGTTATTGATGCCGTTGATGATGGTGACGACCGGCACGATTTCGCAACCGGCTCTGTGCAAGTTGTCGATCGCTTTCAATTTCACATCGAACAGGTTGCCGACGGCGCGATGATCGTTGGCCGCGTTGCCGATTCCGTCAAACTGCAGATAGGCATAACGCATACCGGCTTCGACCGCTTGCTGGCAAAATTCAAAACTCTTCGCGAATTCGATTCCATTCGTTGCGGCCTGCACACTGTTGTATCCAACTTTGCGCGCGTAGCGAACTGCGTCCAGGAAGTACGGTGACAAGGTTGGCTCGCCGCCGGAGAACTGCACCGACATCTGACGCCGCGGTTTTATGGTGATCGCGTTGTCCAGCACGGTCTTAATTTCTTCCCAGGTTAGTTCGTGAACGTAGCCGACTTGATTCGCATCCATAAAGCAGGGATCGCACATCATATTGCAGCGGTTGGTCAGGTCAACCGTCAGCACCGAACCGCGTCCGTACTTCACAGTCGACGAACCGTGGTGATGCAGTTTCTCGTCGTTGTGGGCTTTAATGTCGCGGCCAGGGAACACGTCTTCGAGGTGCTGCGAAAATTCCGTGTCAATCGACATCAAATCTTCAAAGTGGCCGTGCTTCGGACAATCCTTGACCATCCAGATTTTGCCGTCGCGTTCGATGATCTGGGCCTTGATCTCGCCAACTTTTTCATTCATCAGAACATCGACCGGCAGATGTCCGTCGAGAATCTGCTGCCGAATCTCCGGCACGCACCTGGGACACAACGAATCGGTGGACCGCGGCCAGCCCAGCGGCGGCTTCGATTTTTCCCAGGATTTGAGCAGGGGCTTGTCGGACCACTTGGGAATCGGCGCGGAATTCGGCGCAACTCGGTTCAGGCGTTCGAAAATCGCCCAAACACCCGTCGCGGCCACGGTCACGGCCTTCTCGACATATTTGATCGGCTTATGCATTCTGCTCTCTCTTTCCTCCACTTAGGAGTTAGAACTGTCCCCACAGCCCGCACACGGGACTTCGTGCAAAAAGACTTGTCCACGGAGAAACCTGGAAGTTTCGATGCGTGGAGTTGGTCATCTTGATGCTATTGAATCAGTGACGTTTAGGCACGCAGAAGGCAATGAAAGGGACAAAAACGAGGTTAAGCGGGGAAATGGGGCATTTTATGGATGTAAGTTATTGAAAAGGATCGAGATTACCGCGAGCCATCGAGATTTCAAATCGCCCGCCAGGCGGTAGACGTTAACCACTGCCGGCGAGACTCCCGGTTGCGAAGACGTAGGTCGTCGTCTTATCAAGCTTAATATTGAACCGCTTCGAAGTGAGGCTAACGGCTCCGTCAGTATTGCGGGTCGATTCTACATCCTTCATCACGACGCGGTGTTGCGAAATAATGGACTTTGGAGCGGTCGGCGCGGGGTCGTCGTTGCGGCTAGAGTCTCCTGGGAAGGGGTAGGTTCGTGTGGAAGAGGGAGGCGATCCGCTCCTGCGTATCGGTGCCGGTGCAGAGGCGTCCACCGCTTGGTCCGGTAGGTCATTCACCGTCAGTGGCGCCGCTGGGTAATACCACGCGGTCAGGTAAACCTCTTTCGTGAACTTGAGGACAACCGGCGTGGATCGATTCTTCCACTGCGCGGAGTCCAGGCGAATAGCGAGGCACGATGGGCTGGTGGCGGACTTCGCGACCGACTCGGCAACCTCTCCGGACAAAATGGCGCCCTGCGGAACTACTGCCCCATTGACCAGAGTAGCGACTGCCAGTTTGGCTTGCACCTTGGTTCCGGCGCGAGTGGCGCCGGCAGTCACCTTTTGCCGCATGATTACAGGAAGTTCGAGCCGTGCTGAGGACGTGCCGGTGATCGGCTTTTGACAAAATAATGCGGCGGAGGCGAGAAACACAGCCGGGATCGAGTATCGGGCGGCGAGCGCATTTCTGAACATCTTCGTCCCCCTTTTGCTGGCGAACCCGGGCGGGACACGCTAGAGCGTGAAGTTGCCTTGAAAGTACGTCTTATTTTAATTGTACTCGTCGTAGATCGGCGATGAGGACACTCTCACCTTGTTGCTGCTGGCATGGCTTCACCCGTTCCAACGCTCCAGGTGTCATAAAAACAGTATTCTGCTAGACTCTCTGCCTCAAGCGCAGAACGGGTTGTGGACTTGAATAAAATTCAGCGATGCAAATCTTAGCGGAGTTGTTCCACAACAGCTCTGAAAATAGAATTGCGGCGGCGGCTCGGATTTACCTGGCAATCATTCACATGATTCCGGGCGGCCCGCTGACAAGGGGTGAGCCATGGCATTGCACCCTGGGGAACGGAAGCGGCACTTCCCGGAGAGAGCGCCAGTCGCGTGGGACCCGATCCGGCGGGATCTGGAAGAAAACGAAGACTGGTATCGCGATCTGGTCGAGCACAGCCAAGACCTGCTGTGCATCCACGACCTTGAAGGCCGGCTCTTGTCGGTCAATCCCGTTCCAGCGCGTCTGCTGGGTTACAGCGTAGAAGAACTGCTGCAAAAACGGCTGCGGGATATTATCGACCCGCAATTCCACGCCGAACATGATGCCTATCTGCGCGAGATCGAGCGTGTGGGGGAAAGTCACGGCCTGCTGGCGGTGATGACGCGGTCAGGAGAGCGACGGATCTGGGAATACCACAACACGCTGCGCACCAAAGGAGTGGTGACGCCGATTGTGCGGGGGGTCGCGCACGACGTCACGGAACGGGTGCAAGCAGAGAAGGCGTTGCGCGCGAGCAACGAACAACTGCTGAAGACGGCGTCCCAGCGCGAGGAGACCCTCCGCGATCTGGCCCTGTTCCGGGCGCAACTGGACCAATCAAATGATGCCATTGAGGTAGTGGACCCGAAGACCCTGCGTTTTCTCGATGTGAATGAGAGGGCGTGCATAAGGCTTAGGTACAGCCGCGAAGAACTCCTGGCGATGACGATTTTTGACATCGACCCAATCATCGACGAGCGTTCGGTCGCGCGACTGCGGCAGCAGTTGAATGAGTCGGGAGTCGCAACCATCGAAACCGTGCAGCGGCGGAAAGATGGAACAACATTTCCGGCAGAAGTCGCTATCCGCAGGGTGCAACTGGACCGGTTGTATGGCGTGGCCGTGTCGCGCGACATCACAGCGCGGAAGCAGGCGGAACAATCGCTGCGCCAAAGCGAGGAGCGCTTCCGGCGGTTGGTCGAACACATCCACGACGCCCTGATCACCGACGACGACGCCGGCAAAATCACTTTTGCCAACGACCAATTCCTCGCGTTGTTCGGATTCCAACGGGAGCAGTTACCTCGTCTCAAGCTGGAGGATTACGTTGCGCCGGAGTGGCGGGAACAGTTGCGGGACCGGCACGACCGCCGACTACGCGGCGAAACCGTGCCCGCCCGTTTCGAATATGAGGGCCTCCGGCAGGATGGCCGGCGGCTCTGGCTGGAAGTGGATGTAGTGCCGCTGAAGGACGGCACCGGCCGTGCGATCGGAACGCAATCGGCCATTCGCGATATCACCGAGCGCAAGCAGGCGGAGGAGGCTCTCCGGCAAAGCGAAGAACGGTTCCGCGTGGCCCTGAAGCATTCTCCGATAACGGTGTTCAGCCAGGACCGGGATTTGCGCTACACCTGGATGTACAACCCGCAGATTCAGGGACCGGAACCCAGTCATTTGGGAAAGACGCCACGCGAACTCTACGGCCCCGAAGAGGGTGAACGCATGAATGAAGTCCGGCGGCGGGTGCTGGAAACTGGGGTTGCAGTGCGTCATGAAGTACAGATCACGGACCGCGGATCGAAGCACTACTTCGATACAACGATCGAGCCGGTCGTGGACTCGACCGGAGCTGTCATTGGACTGACCGGCGCCAGCGCCGACGTCACCCAACTCCGGGAAATCACCGAGGCCCTCCGCGAAGCCAAGAAAAAGCTGACGGAAGAAAAACTTTACCTGGAGCAGGAAATCGATACGGCAATGGGTTTCGGTGAAATCATCGGGCAGAGCAAGGCTTTGCAAAGCGTCATGGAACAGGCGGGAAAGGTGGCGGCCAGTAATGCCACCGTGTTTTGCTGGGCGAAACGGGAACAGGCAAGGAACTGGTGGCGCGGGCCCTCCATCGATTGTGCCAGCGCTCCAACAATAGTTTCATCAAATTGAACTGCGCGGCGATTCCGTCGGGGCTGCTGGAGAGCGAACTGTTCGGTCATGAGAAGGGCGCTTTCACCGGAGCGGTGTCGAAGAAGATTGGACGCCTGGAACTGGCGGACAAGGGCACCTTGTTTCTGGACGAAATCGGAGAGATCTCCCTGGCATTGCAGCCGAAGCTCCTGCGCGTCCTGCAGGACCAGGAGTTCGAGCGGTTGGGCGGAACCCACACTTTGAAGGTGGACTTTCGTTTGATCGCCGCCACCAACCGCGATTTGGCGGAAAGCGTGCGCGAGAACGAGTTCCGCAGCGATTTGTACTACCGGCTGAACGTCTTTCCGATCCGCGTTCCTCCGTTGCGGGAACGGCGCGAAGACATCCGGTTGCTGGTGGAGCATTTTGTGCAGAAGCGCGCCCGAAGGATGGGCAAATCGATTACCAGCATTCCAAAGAAGACCATGGACGCGCTAATAGGCTGGGAGTGGCCGGGCAACGTCCGGGAGTTAGAGAATTTCATCGAGCGGTCGGTGATTCTGACGCAAGGTTCGGTGCTGGTGTCGCCCTTAGGCGAACTGCAGCCAACGACAATGACTACGACCAGAGCCGAGAAAAGCGTGGATGAGACGCTGGCGGCGACGGAACGCCAACACATTCTGCGGGCTTTGCGGGACAGCCACGGGCAGGTCGGGGGCGCGCGGGGAGCAGCAGCGCGCCTGGGATTGAAGCGGACCACGCTGCAATCGAAAATGAAGCAGTTCGGAATCAATCCGCGGCCGGGTCCGACCGAGCATTGATTCACGACGGGCAAAGACGGGCGGAGATGCCCGTCCTCGTATCTGCCGCTTCAGACTTTCTTTATGGCGTGATAGGCGACCAGAACCACAATGGCGCCGATGACGGCCACGCACAGGCTATAGATATTGACGCCGGTGACGCCGTGCGCCCCAAAGAAACTAAAGAGCCATCCGCCCACGACAGCGCCGACGATTCCAAGGATGATGTCGAGGAAGAAACCTTCTCCCGACTTGTTGACAATCTTGCTTCCGATAAAACCTGCAATTAGACCCAGTACGATCCACGCCAGAATTGACATAGTTTGCTCTCCTTTGTAACAGGGATTGAAATCTACCCAACAAGCGCGGGGTGACTATAACAGAACAACGGGCGGGTGGGAATCGCGCCCGGCACTGGTTGGAGTGGCCCCCGGAAGATGCTTGAGGTGAGGCAATCGGTTACAATCCTCGCGCACATGAACCGCGAATATCACAAGCAATACAGCCATGAATTGGGGCGTGACATGGAAGCGCTGGTGTATGGGCACGCTGGCCAACCCATCCTCGTTTTTCCGACCTCCATGGGACGTTTTTACGAGTATGAAGATGCGGGGATGATTCGCGCGCTGGCCGGAAAGCTGGAAGCGGGCGCAATCCAGGTGTTCTGCGTGGATAGCGTCGACGACGAGAGTTGGTACAACAAGAACGTGCATCCGGGAGCGCGGATCTGGCGGCATGTGCAATACGAGCACTACGTGCTGAACGAGTTCATGGGGCATCTGAAATGGAAAAACTGGTCTCCGCAAATCGCAGTGACGGGATGCAGTTTTGGCGGCTATCACGCGCTGAATTTTTCCCTGCGGCATC
>OBLU010004557.1_pt1 | contig 12484 bp, 11 predicted proteins | sample 1518681 | NCBI WGS metagenome assembly OBLU01 (sample SAMEA3539304, study PRJEB22396) | soil metagenome | biome: tundra; feature: field; material: soil | place: USA | collected 2010-05 | depth 0.15 m | reverse complement strand
TGCCGCACGATGTCGCGGTAAGAAATGCTCCGGACACTGACGGGACGTTTTTCGAGGTTCCGAAGGTGATTGAGAGATAGTGATTGAAAGAGATGGTGGCTGCGTTGACGATTGACGATGTTCGGAGCGCGATCACAGAGCGGCAGACGACGGCGACCGCCTTGGCTCACGATTTCTACACGCGCATCCGGCAGGAAGATCCTGAGATTGGCGCGTTCCTCACTCTTTGTGAGGAGCGCGCGCTGGCGCAGGCCGGGCGTATCGATGCGATGGCCGCGGAGGGTTTGCCTTTGCCGCCGCTGGCGGGAGTTCCGGTTGCGATCAAAGACGTCATGGTGACGCGTGGCGTGCGCACCACCGCCGGTTCGAAAATTCTCGAGAATTTTATTCCGCCGTATGACTGCACGGCGGTGGCTCGCCTGGAAGCCGCGGGCGCGGTGATTTTGGGCAAGCTCAACTGCGATGAGTTTGCCATGGGCTCGTCCACTGAGAACTCGGCGTATCACGCCGTGCACAATCCGCGCGATAAGAGCCGCGTGCCGGGTGGATCGTCGGGTGGATCGGCGGCAGCGGTTGCGGCGGAAATGGCCGTGGCGACGCTCGGCTCCGATACCGGCGGATCGATTCGCCAGCCGGCGTCGTTTTGTGGCGTGGTCGGTTTGAAGCCGACTTATGGACGCGTGTCGCGCTATGGGCTGATTGCGTTTGCTTCGTCGCTCGATCACATCGGCCCGTTTGCGAAAACAGTGAAGGACGTCGCGCTGGTGCTGCGCACGATTGCGGGCCGCGATCCCATGGATTCGACTTCCGCCGAGGTGCCCGTGCCCGACTATGTGGCGGAACTTGAGAAGCCGGTCAAAGGCTTAAGAGTCGGAGTGGCCAAGGAATACTTCGGCGCGGGGCTCGATCCCGAGGTGCGCGCGGCGGTTGAGGCTGCGATTCAGAAGCTGGCTGAATTGGGATGCGAGGTTGTGCCGGTGAGTTTGCCGCACACCGAGTATGCGATTCCCACGTATTACATTGTGGCCACGGCGGAAGCGTCGTCGAATCTGGCGCGCTATGACGGTGTGCGCTACGGCTTCAGGGCCAAGGCGGGCAATCTTTCCGAAATGTACCGCTTGACCCGCGACGGCGGATTCGGCGTGGAAGTCAAGCGCCGCATCATGCTCGGCACTTACGCGCTGAGCGCTGGATACTATGACGCGTACTATTTAAAGGCGCAGAAAGTGCGTACGTTGCTGACGCGCGACTTCGACCAAGCGTTCAAGAAAGTAGATGTGATCGCCGCGCCAACCTGTCCAACACCTGCGTTTCGGCTGGGCGAGAAGGTGAATGATCCGCTGGCCATGTATCTCGCCGATATCTACACCGTAACCGCGAACCTGGCGGGTATTCCCGGAATTTCAGTTCCGTGCGGCGAGAATCACGAGAAGTTGCCGATTGGATTGCAGTTATTTGCGCGGCACTTTGATGAGGCTACTTTGCTGCGAGTCGCTCACGCGTACGAGCGGAGCCGCAGTTAGTGCTTGTTGCTCCCTTGGACCTCTGCTGACCCCCAAGAAAACCACTAACCACAGGGTACACAGAGTAGCACGGGGGAAACCCAGAGCTTCGGCAGTTGGAGTTCCATTTTGGGACTCCGCCATCGCGTTGGGGGTACCCCCTCCCCCACCCGGTATATTAGAATCAAGACTTTAGAGGGAATTTCCAGCCAAAGTCTTGAGCGTAAGAGAGTTAGAGGCAAAGTCTTGATAACAAAAGAGTTGGGATTGACTTTTTCAGAAAGCCACCCAGCCTCGCCCAAGTTATCCCTTCTTAGTAAGTTGTCAAAGACCAAGCGACTGCGGTGCGCTGAGCACTTACTTCTATTGTAACAAGGGATGTCAATAGGGCATTCGCGGAGAGAGATTCAACGGCGAGATCGCGACGTTCCCGCCCAAGCGGATCTTGGACGGGCGCCGCAGAGAGTCAGTTCGGGCCGGTCGACTAGGCTGGGAACCCCGCCTCACGATGTAAGGCGACATAGGCGATGTAGAAGAAGAGCGTGGCTCCTGCAATTCCGACCATACCTGTCAGACGCAGCCCCCAAAGTGGCATCTTGTAAGGATGCCAACTGCCCTGATTCCATTTGTCGGCAAAACGGTCGAAGTTGACTCACAGCGCTGCTGGCGCATCGCTTGGGCCAATGTTTGGCATGGCGGTAGAGTACCGAAACTCTCCTGTTTCCGCAAACGCCCCCTCACCCCATTGTTGACATTCCCGGCCCGTCGGCTAGCATAGAGGCAAGGCCGGAACCATCGGCAGACAGGAGCCGGAAATGAATATCGAAATCCGCGACCGGGCCCTTGAGGCCCGAATCCAGAGACAGATACAGGCGACCGGTTCCGGCAGCGTCGAGGAAGTCTTGCTCCGCTTGCTTGAGACGCAGGAGGAACAGGATCGCTGGCTCCTGGAAAATCGCGAGGCGAACAACGCAAAAATCCGGCGCGGAATCGGGCAACTCGACCGGGGCGAGGGAATTCCCGAAGACCGTCTCGACGCTTACCTCGCCCAGTTGAAGTCCAAGCCTGAATGAGAGTGCGCTACGTCCTCGCGCCGGAGGCCGCGCTTGATCTCGTTCAAATCTGGCGCTACATCAAGAAGCAAAGCAGCGTTGCAGTCGCCGACCGCGTGGAATCCGTCATCCGAGACAGAATTGTTTTCCTGGCCAGAACGCGGGCGCGGGACACTGGAGCAAGAACTTGACGGACGAGCCGGTGAAGTTCTTCCCGGTCTATTCGTACCTCATCGTCTATCGGCCAGAGACAAAGCCCTTGCAAGTTGTCTCCATTCTTCACGGCCATCGGAACGTAGAACAAATTCTCAAGGAGCGTTTTTTATAAGGAGAATTGCCGCGTGCCCCACCCAAGCTTTTCTTGGACGGCGGGGATGTCTGCCGATCCGCTTAACTTACTCAGCTTCGTAATACCGCTCGCCCGAACAGGCCCGGCATAGCACGCGCCCGTCGCGCAGAACTTCGCGGCGGAAGTTGATGCCTTCGCCGCACTCGGCGCAGACGATGCGCTCGCCTTTGTATCCGGGGAATTCTTCTGCGGGGAGTTCGACCTTCACCCACTGTTTCGTGAATAAGTCATTTTCCGCCATTTCGCGATAGGCCAGCATCTGCTGCTGGTTCTTGCTTTCGATTTCGGGATGCATCGCGCGCGCCAGCGCCTTCGACGACTCTTTCGCGGCGATGCGGATGGCTTTGCCGGTGCTCAAGTCGACGAAAGTCGCGGCCATCTTTCCCCAGTCGCGAAATTTCAGGGCGCGCTTTCCGAGACGGCATCCGGTGACCACGGCGATGGCGTCGGTGGCGCAACGGTCGATTTCGACGAACGTGACCAGACGTTTGCGATCTTTACCGCGAGGGTCATCGATGCCCAGCTTCTCTAGTCCCAACATGGCCAGGCGCACGCCCAGCACCTGCCCGGCGCAGAGATGGCCGTGGGCGGCTTCGGCTTCGCGGAGATAGTCATCGAGCGTCATGAGTCTTTTGTTTCCGTAGCGCCGCCGCCCCGAGGGCGAGACGCCCTCGGGACAGCCGGCAAGATGCCGGCGCTACTTTCTTCGCCACCGCACCCCGTCTTTTGTATTCTCCACGATGATGCCGGCCGCGGTCAGTTCGGTGCGCAGTGCATCCGATTCTTTGAACTTACGCGCATTGCGCGCGGCCTGCATCGCTGCCAGTTTCTGATTCACCTGATCATCAGAAAGTTGCGCGGAGTCGGCGATCTCCATCAATTCAGGGCTGATTTCTTTTTCGCGGCCTTCGGTGCGCGCCCAGTCGAGGATCGCTTTCATCTTGGGCTGGTCGTCATCTTTCAGCACGGCGAATATCTGGTCGAATTGTTCCAGCGCCCCGAGCAGCGGTTTCACGTCGTCCTGGCGAACTTCCGCGGCATCGAGCGCGGTGTTGGTTTTGCGTAACATGTCGAACATGGCGGCTTGCGCTTCGGCGGTGTTCAAATCATCGTCGAGGGCGCTCTTCATTTGCGCGATGGTTTCGTCCGCCAGTTGCGCCATCGGCGGGGTCGCGCCGGCGGGGAACTGCGTGCTCGTCAGGCGGAAGCGGAAGTTGCGCAGTTTCTCCACCGAACTCGCCGCGGACTTCAAGCCGTCGAAAGTGAAGTTCAATTGATTGCGATACGGCACCTGCGTCAGCAGCCAGCGGATCGACGACGGCTTGTGTCCGCGCAGCACAAGATCCCGGATGGTGAAAAAATTTCCGAGACTCTTGGACATCTTCTGGCCCTCGACCAGCAGAAAACGCGCATGAAACCAATAGCGCACAAACGGCTTTTCGCTGAGCGCCTCCGACTGCGCGATTTCGTTCTCGTGATGCGGAAAAATCAGGTCTTCGCCGCCGGCATGTAAGTCAAAACTCGGGCCGAGTTGCTCCATCGACATCACCGAGCACTCGATGTGCCAGCCCGGACGCCCCGGCCCGATCGACGTGTCCCACGAAGCTTCGCCCGGCTTCGGAGCCTTCCAGAGAGCGAAGTCGCGGGCGTTGTCCTTGTCGTATTCGTCCACGTCCACGCGCGCGCCGTCGGTCATGCCGGCAAAATCTTTTTTCGAAAGCTTGCCGTACTCGGGGAATTTCGCGATGCGGAAATAGTAAGAACCATCGTCGGTGCGGTAAGCGAAACCTTTCTTTACCAGTTCGGCAATGAAGTCGGCCATCGCATTGATGTGTTCGGTCGCGCGCACCAGAACCGGTTGCTCAATGCTCAACGTGGCCGAATCTTCCAGGAAGGCCTTGACAAACTTCGCCGTGTACTGCTGCACGGTCACGCCGTCCCGCGCGGAGTTGCGAATGATCTTGTCGTCCACGTCGGTGATGTTCATGACGTAGCGGACGTCGTATCCACTCTGGCGCAGAAAGCGATAGAGAAGATCGACGGCGATAAATGTGCGGAAATTGCCGATGTGGCCGTAGTCATAGACGGTCGGCCCGCAGGCGTACATGCGGACGCGGTTGCCGTCGAGCGGATGGAAATCTTCGATCTTCCCGGAAAGAGTGTTATAGAGACGCAGTGCCATGGATGAGTTCGCGAGCGCAGTACGAATCTTTCATTCTAGGTGCGCGCTCGAAAAGGGGTCAAATGGGGGTAGACTCTACGAATCGGAAAAGTGATACACACCCCTCAGCGGGCTGGAACCTGGGGCGCGCTAGTGAGGGCCGGTGTGCCGATCGCGGGGTCCGGGTTCTCTGTGCGCATCACGAGCTATGGTGATGATTGTCACTGCGCGAGGGTCGCGGGGCGAAATAAGCTTGGCGCAGCATCCGATGTTCGTCGGATGCTGCACGTTTGAGATCGCTACGCTCTTTCGTAGGAAATTGGGTAGGACATTCGTTAGGACCTTCCGCTTGGCACGAATTTTTCGTGCGCGGAAAGGAGGCACGTCATGCTGCTGCTGTTCGCTTTGTTTCTCTTCCTGGTTGGGGCTTGCCTGATCCTGCTGCTGCCGGCGCTTTGGGGCGAACAGATTTACCACCGGTATCGCGAGGGGCGGCCGGTGAACTGTCCGGAGACGCATGCGCCGGTGTCGGTGCGGTTCAACGCGTTGCGGGCAGCGTGGAGCGGCCTGGCCGGCCCGCCGAAGCTGCGACTGGCCGATTGCACGCGCTGGCCGGAGCGCGCCGATTGCGGGCAGGAGTGCATTCCGGACGCGGTGCGGGCCCAGCCCGCGCCCATGGTGGACCACGTTCCGTGGCGAACGAGAAGAGTCGTGCATTTGCCCGTGCTGCTGGCAGGCGTGGCGGCGTGGGTGCTGGGCATGGCTTGGCACTCCCAATACTTGTTCCGTCCGCGATGGGCGATGGCGCTCGGATTGAGCGACCCGCAGACGCTAACGTTGGCACGAATGTTGGCGCCGCATCTGCTGAGCGCGGGTGCCTGCGTACTGTTCGCTTACGGCGTCGCGGGAATGCTGCGGTGGCTGGGTTCGCGTACCTTGACGCACGGCCTCGAAGTGGCGGCTGCGCTTTGGTTGGCGCTGGGCGCAGTCCTGATGGCGGTCACGTGGTCGCGGGTGGCGCCCGGGCTGCTGTGGATTGAGGGAGGATACACATTTCTGGGGGCGCTGCTCATCGGCGCGATCGTGGGCGGCGTGCCGCGGTGGGTGATTGTAGGCGACCCGGAAGAGCGTGGCAGTAAAACTGCGCGATGATGGCGCAGAAGGGATGGATTTGAGGTAGGAGCTCCTTCGATTGCGCTTGCGATGCCTGGGACTTGGTGGCTAAGACTCGAGTGTGGGGGTTGACGCGGGTGCATGCAGCCGGTGCTGCACCAGGAATGCGTAGTGCACGGCGGAAACGATGGTGAAGATAAACGTGGCGCGCAGAAAGATGGTGCGCGCGATCCAGACCCAGCGTATGGGCTCGATCAGCAGCAGGAGCACGAAGAAAATCGCAGCCACTTGTGCGAAGGTGTTGGCTTTGCCGAAGATGCTGGGGCGAAAATCGCGCAGACCGGCAATCATGAACAGCACGCCGCTGATCAGCAGGATGGAGATGTCGCGGCTGAACACCACGACCGTATATTTCCAGGGAATCATCCGTTCGATGGAAAGCACGAGAAACATGGTGCTCATCAGCAGCTTATCGGCGATGGGGTCGAGATACTGGCCGAACAGGGTTTGCTGATGCAGGGTGCGGGCCAGGAGGCCGTCGAGGCCGTCGCTCATTCCTGCGAGAATGAATAGCGCCAGCGCCCACTTGAAATCGTGCTTGACCAGATTGATGACGATGAACGGCAGGAAAATCATGCGCAGCAGCGTGAGCTGGTTGGGCGCGGTCAGGATCTGCCGGTAGTTCACCGCTACTTTTCTCCTCCAGCTTTTCCTGTGGCGCTTCCGAGAAACTCGCTCACCAGAATCGGGGCGGGATCCTGTCCGGTCTTCTCGGCGAAGCGCTGGGCGAGCGAGAGGAGGTTTCCCTCGGGAAGGTCCAGTTCCATTCGCTCCACGCGGTGCATGGGAAAGAAGACGACGCCGGAGGTGAAGGGCTCGCCGCTTTTGATTTGCGAGGCCAGATCTTCGAAAGACGCGACATCGACACCGCGCAGGCTGAGGCCTTCACCCGCAAGATGGAGAATCGCGCCCCAGAACTTTTCGCGCGGGTTCGTCAACGTCGCGATCACGAGCGCGCCGGGACGGAAGGGGCTGACAGTTTGGGGGTCCTGATAAAAGCTAGTGCTGGGCACGATGCGATTGTCGTCTGTGGGGGATGGAAATTGCAAATAGAACGATGTTTGCTACCTCGCGCAATCCTGTTCCGTATCCTCAATACCAGTGATAAAGAGCTTGCCGCCGACTGACTTGACGCTGAACAAGTTCGAGCCGGCATTGTCAGTGGAGAGGCACAGGACCTTGCCTCTTGCGTCCTTCTCAATCTTCCATCCACCCATCATCCCGAGCGTTGGGAACTCCTTCCATTCTTTCACGGAACGTTCTGCTTTTACCCCTTGAACTATTCTGCCTGCGGCTTCAATGGCGGCTGGGGTAGCCACATCCACAGCAGGCTTGTGCTTAATCAGGCGATAGAAGAGTTCGTCCACCGCGTCAAGTTCAGGAACCATACTCTTTTCGCCGAGGTCTTCAATGCCGCTGGGGGTGAGGCGAACGATCCAGTCTGTCTGGCGCTCTTCACACGATCCGCATGAAAAAAAAGTGCGGAAGAACTTCTTCTGCTGAACCTTCAGGAGATCGCCTTCCACCCGAGTCCCGACCGACTGATCAATCATAAGGGTGTAGGCCCGAGCGATCAGCGGGCGCGCACTGATCCCATCCCAGGTCCACAGGCTGATTTGCGCTCCCACCGTGGCGCCGGCACTCTGCGCGTAAGTTCCATCAATGTAGAAGCGGGCATGGCCCTTCCCGTCTTTGGGGAGTTCCCCAAGGCGAGGCATAACCGATCCGGCGGGACCGGATGCCGCCCAATAGGGGCCGCGACCACCGTGTTGGGCATTCTCGGCGCGCCAAGCCGCCAGAATCTCCGCTTGCTCGCCGCTGGCCTCCTGAGTCTGTGCAGTGCTCCATGCCAGGCGATAATGGCTATTTGATTTGGCGATAATAAAAACATTACCGATAGGACCGGGCGCCGCGATGAGAAAAGCGTCTTTTGTCAGGCTAAGGTGCTCTCCTGGTTCCTCGGTGGGCGCGAGTTCGGCAAGTGCAGCTTCCAGTGCCTCTTCTCCGGCAGCGGGGTGCGCGTCGAGCCAGGCCGCAACCCACTCGCCCGCGAGGGACCACTGCCGAGCCAATAATCCAGGAGATTGTGGATCGTCGTCAATCCACCAGTGGTCGACGATGTGTTTCTCCAGCTGTGAGCTGATAGCCGAGTAGTCGCTCTTAATCTTATCGAGCTTCGATTGCGGCCAAGCTGGGACAGCTACCGTTGTAAGCAAGACCAGAAAGGTCAACGTCGCGCGTGGAACTTTGCAAATCATCGGGTACACCTTTTGCTTCTAGCGGTCGCCCTCGTTCTTGACCGCTTTCAGATCAATGCCTACCTGCTCTGCCTTCTTGTAAAGATGCGATCGCTCCAGACCCAGCGCGCGCGCCGTGTTCGATATTTGGAGGTGATTGCGTTTCAGCTCCGCCAGGATGGTTTGTTTCTCGAAGGCGCGCACGCGGTCGGCTAGCGGGCCGGTACCGGCCAATGCAGAATCGGGCGCGGCAACTGAAGTGGGCAGCGCCAGCGCCACGGTTTCGGAGGTGACCTCATCGGAAGTTGCCAGCAGCATCAGCCGCTCGACTGCGTTTCTGAGTTCGCGGACATTGCCCGGCCACGGATGTTCTTGCAGCGCGGCCATCGCGTCTTCGGTGAAGCGCATTGGTTTCCATCCGTTGGTGGCGCTCACCTGCCGGGCAAAGTGCTCGATCAGCGCCGGGATGTCTTCGCGGCGTTCGCGCAACGGGGGCAGGCGCAGGGGGAAGACGAACACGCGGTGAAATAAATCCTGCCGGAATTTTCCGTCGCGCACTTGCGCTTCGAGGTCGCGGTGGGTGGCGACGACGACTCGCACATCCACGGTGATGGCGCGCTCGCCGCCGATGCGCTCCACTTCGCCTTCTTCCAGCACGCGCAGCAGCTTGGCTTGCATGGTGAGCGGCATGTCGCCGATTTCGTCGAGAAAGATGGTGCCGTGCTGAGCTTGCTCGAACTTGCCGAGATGGCGGCCGGCGGCTCCGGTGAACGATCCTTTTTCGTGGCCGAACAATTCGGATTCAATCAGCTCCGCCGGAACCGCGGCGCAGTTCAACGTGACGAACGGAGCGCCGGCCCGCGGACTGCGCTCATGCAGCGTGCGCGCCACCAGTTCTTTTCCCGTGCCGGTCTCGCCGAGAATGCAGACGCGCGTTTCGCTGGCGGCCACGCGTTCCACTTGCGCCATCACGCGGCGCATGGTCTCGCCTTTCCAGACGATCTCATGTTTGCCGAGGCGGCGCTCCAAGTCGCGATTTTCGCGCTCGAGGCGGCCGAGTTTCAGCGCGTTCTCCACGGTGAGCAGCAGTTTTTCGGTGGAGATCGGCTTTTCCAGGAAGTCGAGCGCACCGAGGCGCGTAGCACGTACGGCCATCTCGATGTGCGCCTGGCCCGACATCATGACGACAGGAGTCGATACGCCTTGCGCTTTAAGTTCTTCGAGAAGCGTCAGGCCGTCTTTGCCGGGCATGACCACGTCGGAGAGGATCAAGTCGAAAGATTGCGATTTGGCCAGTTCCAGAGCCTTATTCGCGTTGTCGCAGACGGCGGCTTCATGCCCTTCCAGACGAAACGCTCGCGACAGCGAAGCCAGCGTGTTGGCCTCGTCATCTACGATCAGTAAGTGCGCTTTTTGCGCCACGGTTTTCTCCTGTTCAGCCTTTTAACCGGAATCTGTCTTGGTTTCGCAGCTCGTCGACCAAACTAAGAAATTCGGTGGAGGAGGATATTAAACGGAAAATCGAAACTTCACGCGTGACTGATTGGGGTTATATCCAGGATCGGCAACAGCTAATCCACAGGACCCACGCGCACACGTAGAGTCCGCGGTATAAAGAAATACGTCAAAAGAGCCCCGACCATCAAAATCCCCGCAATGATATACAAGGCAGCAGATCGGTCCGAAGAAAAATGTCTCGCCCAAATCGGGATATTCGGTCCAACATAACCACCTAAATTACCCACCGAGTTCACAATGCCAATCCCCGCTGCAGCAGCGGTCCCGGCCAAAAATGCGGACGGCAACGGCCAGAACAATGGCATGGACCCAATCACTCCAAGCGTTCCCAAGGACAGGAAGATGATCGCCAACACTGGATTCGACGCATACACCCCGCTCAGAACCAAGCCGATGGCTCCAACCACGACATTTGCCACATAATGCAGTCGCCGCTCTCCGGTTTTGTCCGAATGATTGCTCAGGAGAATCATCCCGATAACGGCCACTCCATACGGGATCGCGGTAATCAGGCCAACCCTAAGATAACCTTTCAAACCAAAGGCCTTCACAATCGTCGGCAACCAGAAGGCAATGCCGTACAAGCCGATCATCAGAGTGAAATAGATGGCGCACAGCACCCAGACTTTCCCGCTGGTGAAGGCATCCCTCAGCTTATGCTCGGTTTTATGCTTGTCTTCAGCTTCGACGTTCTGCGCAAGCAATGCTTTTTCCTCGCGCGTAAGCCATTTTGCTTCTTCAATGCTGCTGTCCAGATAAAAGATCACCACCAGGCCAACGAGAATTGAAGGGATGCCTTCTGATAGAAAAAGCCACTGCCACCCCGCCAACTTCATCGCGCCGGAAAGCATATCCATGATCCAGCCGGATATGGGATTGCCCACTACCCCCGATACAGCGATCGCTGCCACAAACCAGGCGGTTCGTGTGGATCGGAATCTTGAGGGGTACCACAAGGTCAGATAAAAAATTACTCCCGGGAAGAAACCGGCTTCGGCCAAGCCCAGCAGAAAGCGCAGGCCATAAAAAGACCACTCCCCTTTTACGAAGATCATGCACGCTGATATGACGCCCCAGGAGATCATGATCCTGGCAATCCACATGCGCGCGCCGAATTTCTTCAGCAGCACATTGCTGGGCACTTCGAAGAAGAAATATCCGATAAAGAAAATACCGGCGCCGGTGGCGAATGCCGCATCGCTCATCGACAGATCTTTCAGCATCTGCAGCTTGGCAAATCCCACGTTGACCCGATCGAGATACGCCAAAATGTAGCAAAGGAAAAGGAAAGGCACTATGCGCACGTCAACCTTGTGATACGTTCTCGCCTCAAAACTTTCCGCGGACGTCATAGCTTTCAGGCCTCCTTTGCTTGAGTTTTCCAACGGAATTCGCGATTTGGACCTCTAACTCGCAATTTCCTTTTTGACTCCAACAACGGCTGCAATTTTATCCCCAGTCCGCCTGTTCCCGTCAATCGCGTTAAGTCTGGCCGGTTTGCCACGGCTGTGGTTGGCACGGTAATTCGATCCGAAACGTCGTTCCTTTTTCTTCCGTGCTCTCGACGGAAATTTTGCCGCCGTGATCGCTCACCACCGACTGCACAATTGCCAGCCCGAGCCCCGTGCCATGCTGCTTGGTCGTGTAATAAGGAGTGAACAAGCGTCCACATTCTTCCTGGGTCAGACCGGAGCCGGTATCGGACACCGAAAGTTCAACCCGATCGCCCAAGGTCCCGGTGCGAATCGCCAACTCTCCGCCTTGCGGCATAGCGTCGATTGCGTTGAGCACCAGGTTTTGCAGCGCACGATGCAGAAGATCGGGATCGGCTGAAATTTCGGGCAACCCGTCGGCCAACCCGGTGTGTACCGTAATCTGATTCTTCTCCTGCAATTGTGCATGAAAGACCCGTATCACCGAGCGCACCACATCGTTCAACTGCGTCGGTCGGCGCTCAGGCTGCGGCATCTTGGAGAATTCGCTGAAGCGGCCGATGATCGTTTTCAGGTTGTTGATTTCCGCCAGCAGGGTAGCAGTCCCCTCGTGAAAAACTTCCTCAAATATCTCGGGCGATTTCTGTTTTGCGCGCATCAGATTCTCAACCGTGACCTGCAAGGGGAAAAGCGGATTCTTCAATTCGTGGGCCAATCGCCGCGCCAGTTCGCGCCATGCGGCCACGCGCTCGGCCTGCAGAGTGCGGTCTTTTTGTTGGACGAGATCTTCCGTCATACGGTTGAACGACGCAGCGAGCTCGCCCAGTTCATCGCTCGATTCAACCTCGACCTTGGCGCCGAGATCGCCCGCGGCGACGCGGCGCGCTGCCTCAGCCAGCGACACGACCGGGCGCGTGACGCGGGCTGCGAACCACAGGCTGGCCAGCACCGCAACCAGAATTCCCGCACCGCCGACCAGCATTGCGGTGGAGACGACCTGCCGCTGCAATTCGATCAGCGGACGCCGCGAACTGCCGACGAGCAGAACGCCCATCAGTT
>OBLU010004555.1_pt1 | contig 12495 bp, 10 predicted proteins | sample 1518681 | NCBI WGS metagenome assembly OBLU01 (sample SAMEA3539304, study PRJEB22396) | soil metagenome | biome: tundra; feature: field; material: soil | place: USA | collected 2010-05 | depth 0.15 m | reverse complement strand
CGCGTCCTTTCTTTGAGGTTGCAAATTGCAACCTCAAAGCGGCGAACTCGCGGGGCGTGAGCTGGAACATGAAGTCGCCAGGAAACCGGCTCCGGTTGCGGTTCACTTGCTGGTTGAGGCGTTTCACCGAAACCCCATAGATCTCGGCAAGGGCGGTATCGAGGATGACTTTTTGATGCCCCAGAATCGTGATTCGGGATTCGATGGGAACCACGGCTGCCCTTCGTCGTGTTGCCAGGAGTTGTTGTGTTGCCATGGGCTTTGCCGAGCGCGATTTCATCCTGTCATCATAGTGCTCCCAATCAATCAATGCAGTGACCAATGAACGCCGCGAATGTGATGAAATCGGATCGACGTTCTGCCGTACCTGGGTGGGCCTTCGGGCTATTTGTCATGTCGCGATTCGCCGTCGCCGAGGCGCGGAAACGAGCGTGCGCCGGCGCGTTTGAGCTTTGAGGTTGCAATTTGCAACCTCAAACACGCGAGCTGCGACGTGGAAACTACCGCGCCAAATCGACAGCGCTTTGCTGTGGCACCCAACCGGATCCCGAAAATCATGTGATGCTGACTTCCGTATACGTCCCATAAACCTGCCGCAACGCTTCGCAGATTTCGCCTACGGTGGCGTAGGCGCGGACGGCGTCCACAATGTAGGGCATGGTGTTGACGTCGGAAATATTGCCGTTGGTACCCGCGGTGGGAGTCTTGGCGGCGGCTTGCTTCAGCGCCTCGAGGCGGCGCTGGACTTCTTCGTTCGAGCGGCGGGCGCGCAGGGCTTTGAGTTTCTTCTCCTGAGCGCGAGCTACCGATTCACCGATGTAGAGAATGTGGGGCGAGCCTTCTTCGATGACGAAATCGTTCACGCCGACCGTGATCTTTTCATTGGCTTCAACCGCGCGTTGGTACTGGTAACTGGCCTCGGCAATTTCTTTTTGGGGGAATCCGCGCTCGATGGCTTTGACCATGCCGCCCATCTGGTCGAGCTTCTCGAAGTAATCAAACGCGCCGTTTTCCATGTCGAGCGTCTGCTTCTCGACGAAGTAGCTGCCGCCGAGCGGATCGACCGTTTGGGCCACGCCCGACTCGAAGGCAATGATCTGCTGGGTGCGCAGGGCGATGCGTGCGGCTTCGGCCGTAGGCAAGGCGAGCGCCTCGTCGTAGGAATCGGTGTGCAGCGACTGGGTGCCGCCGAGCACCGCCGCCAGCGCTTGCAGCGCGACGCGCGCGATGTTGTTCATCGGTTGCTGTGCGGGCAGCGAGACGCCGGCCGTCTGGCTGTGGAAGCGCAGCAGGCGCGTGCGATCGTTCTTGGCGCCGAAGCGGTCTTTCATCAGGCGATACCAGATCTTGCGCGCGGCGCGGTATTTGGCAATCTCTTCGAAGAAATCGTTGTGCGCGTTGAAGAAAAAGCTGAGGCGCGGGCCGAAGTCATCGACGTCAAGGCCGCGGCGGCGCGCCCATTCGACGTATTCGACGCCGTCGTAGATGGTGAAAGCGAGTTCTTGCAGCGCCGTCGATCCAGCTTCGCGAATGTGATAGCCACTGATGGAGATGGTGTTGAAACGCGGTGTGAATTTCGATCCAAACTCGAAAGTGTCAATCACCAGGCGCATCGAGGGTGCGGGCGGATAGATGTATTCCTTCTGCGCGATGTATTCCTTGAGAATGTCGTTCTGGATCGTGCCGGAAATTTTCTTCCAGTCGGCGCCTTGTTTTTCGGCCACGACCAGGTACATGGCCCAGAGCACGCTGGCCGGTGAATTGATGGTCATCGATGTGGTGATTTTGTCGAGCGGGATGCCGTCGAAAAGAATCTCCATATCTTCGAGCGAGTCGATGGCCACGCCGCACTTGCCGACCTCGCCTTCGCTCGCCGGGTGATCGGAGTCGTAGCCCATCAAAGTGGGCAGATCGAAGGCTACGGAGAGTCCACCGCCGCCGTGTTCAAGCAGATATTTGTAGCGCTGGTTGGTTTCTTCGGGCGAGGCGAAGCCGGAGAACATGCGCATCGTCCAGAGCTTGCCGCGGTAGCCGGTCGAGTGAATGCCGCGCGTGTAGGGCGGTTGGCCGGGATAGCCGAGATACTGATCGTAATTCCAGTCAGCGGGAAGATCGGCCTGGGTGTAGAGGCGGCGAATCGGCGCGTTCGAGATGGTGCTGAAACGAGCGTGGCCGTGCTCGTCGAGGTTCGTGCCGGTGGGAGCGCCAATTGGTTTTTCGGGAGCCTTGTGGAGCGTGGGCGCTAAAGTTCTCTCCGCCCAATTCTTTTCCGACTCGGCGGGATGACGGTCCTCGAGGACGTCGGAAATCGGGTTTTCAGCTATGGCCCTGGGTAGGTTGGCTTTTGGGTTGTTCTCAGGCATTCGGCTCCCCACGCAGACTTGATGATAGAGGAGCGGCCGCCATGCTGCAAAATGGCGCGACCGACCGAGTGGTTGGGGAAGTCAAGGTCAAGGACTTCACCACCAAGGACACGAAGTCACACGAAGGTTGAATTCCTCAGGACTTCCTTTGTGATCCTTCGTGTCCTTGGTGGTTCATGAATTTGGGACACTAGCGAGGTTGCTGCGTGCTTGACTCCGCTTTTCGCACACACCTATTCTTGACCTTCATTCCAGCGGAGGCATTCTGAAAGCGTTCCGACGGTTATTGCAGCGTACTCCGGTGTACGGCGCGTACAAGGCGCTGGGCCACTATCCCGACTACTGGTATTGGATACTGCGCGGGCGGCCGTCGCGCTCTCCGCATCTGTTGAAACAAAAAGTAGTGCGCGAATATGGCGAGCGATTTGGGCTGAAGACCCTGGTCGAAACAGGAACCTACTACGGCGAGATGGTCGCCGCAATGAAGAGCCGTTTCGACCGCATCTATTCCATTGAATTTGTGCCCGCGCTGGCGGAGCGGGCCACACGCAAATTCGCGCGCGACCCGCACATCCGAATTTTCTGCGGAGACAGCCGCCTGGTCATGCCCGAGGTGCTCGCATTGCTGACAAGCCCGGCGCTGTTCTGGCTCGACGCCGGTTACTACGGCTGGGTTGGAATTCGGGCCAATGAGCAACGCCTTTCGGCGGAACTGGAGATGATTCTGAGCCATCCCTACCCGCACATGATCCTGCTCGACGACGCGCGCGGACTCACGGGGCGCGACGGCATTCCTTCGGTCGGCGACGTGAAGGCGTATGTAGAGTCGAAGTTTCCGCAGCGTTCGGTGGAAGTAAAGTTTGACATCATGCGCATCACGCTGCGGGAGTAGTGGGCGCCGCCGGAGACGCGGCAAGCCGCGTCTCTACGGGTAAAGAAACGGGCCGTTGGGAAAAAACGGGCCGCGCGAAGACGGCCCGGTTGAAAGTTGTTCCGGCTAGAACACGTCGCGGATTACCCGGTTGACCAGTCCCACGGAGTTGTTAACTTCCTCACCGCTCGCATAGGAGAGGGTCACGGACTGGTCGGCCAGACCGATCTGTTGCGACGTCAGCACGGTTGTGCTGCCGGCGGCTGTAATCTGTACAAGATAAGTACCAACCGGTACGCCGATCGCCTGTTGCGCCCCTGGATTCGCGGTCACCGTGAAGGTCTTGGGATGCTTCACAAACAACTGCGTCAGCGTAGCCTGCAACGCAGGCGCATCGGCGGAATTCACCAGGACAAACCGCGCGTTCCCCGGCGCTACCGGCGACAGGGTATCGGTAAATTGCAGCAAAGAAGGTTGGGTGCCACTGATTGCGGCTACGGCAGATACATTTTCTCCAGGTGTCAGAGTCACTTGCGAGTCGATCACTGCCGCATTCGTGCAGGGCGCCAGCGTGTTGGCCAGGCTGATCTGCACGTCATAGGTTCCGGCGGCGAGTGTGAACGGTCCGCTGGTGTTGCCAAACGTCAGTCCCCGCACCAGGCAGGACTTCCCGTCAATCAGAATGTCGACCGGAAAACCAGGGTTGAGGTTGTCGGCAATGTCGCGGCCCGGAATGCCATGGACGATGTAGAGGTAAGCGTCACTGGCGGCGAAGGCGGACGCGCCCAGAGCAAGGAACAGCGCTGCAAGTTGCAAAACGACACGTGTGCGAAGCTTCATATGTTTCTCCTAGATTGTGTGAAAGTTCGGTGCTGATTCTGATGGATGAACGGCCCGTCCACGCAGACCCACTGCGTCAGAGCGGCTCACCGTACACAGCTGCGACCCCAACCCGGAAGCGGTCTCGCTTCGTTTGAATCAAACCCGTTTCGCCATTGGAAGTTGCCCGGATAGAAAAAAAGAATCGCGGGCACGGTTTTCGAGTGTGGGATTGCAGAGACGGACTTGCGAAGGCGCGGCCCGCCGAGGTCTCTAGGTTGGTTCTTTCTTGCGTGCCAGTTCCCAAGCCTTCGCATATTTCCACGAGACGTAGACCGCGTGGTAGAGGTGCAGCAGCAGGCCTTCGCGACCGTCGAGGAATCCGAGGCGAAAGAAATAGTTGTAGATGAACGTTGCCACAGGGCGCACGGCGATGTTGAATAGGCTGAAGCGACGATGGCCCTTGGCGATTGCCATCTCCGCGCCGAGGGAGGAGTAGCGGTTCATGTGGTCGATGTAATCGGAGAGAGTGGGGTAGGAGTGATGGAGGAGGGCACCGATCGGGAACTGGCGGTGATTCCCAGTCACTTGCAGAGTCTCGTGAACCGCCCGCTCCTCGAACCGCCCCACACCTTGGCGAAACAAGCGAAGCTTCGGGTCGGGCCAAAAGCCGCCGTGCCTGATCCAACGCCCCAAAAAGTGGTTCTTCCGACGAATCTGGAGCGCCGTGACCGTCGTTGCCAGAACCGACGTTTGGCAAACGTCAACTCCGTCGCGGACAGAGTGGGCTGTGTCGCCTAGAATGTAGTGCCGCAGCGCTCCGCGCAACTCTTCATCGACTTCCTCATCCGCATCCAAACTCAAAATCCAATCGCCGCTCGCCTTCTCGATCGCCGAATTCTTCTGCGCGGCGTAGCCTTTCCATTCTTCCACGAAGACTTTCGCGCCGAACGATTTTGCGATCTCAAGGGTGCGGTCGGTCGAACCGGAGTCGACGACGATGATCTCGCCTTTGCCGTCGGCAACCAGCGGCTGCACGCTGGCCAGGGTGCGTCCGATGTTGGCCTCTTCGTTGTAGGTGATGATGACGACGGAGAGGATCACGCGGGGTTACTCCCGCTCCCGGCAAAGAGCCTGCCGAACTGCGCTCGGCTTGGACGGCCGAGGGCGGCCGTCCCTCCACGAGCCTTGTCCACACAAGCCTTCTCCGCGCTGGCCTTGCCGATGTTTGAGAGCTTCACTGGGAGAGAATACGCGAGAGACGGCATGCGGCAAAAGAAAAACGCTCGCAAAAGGGAAACGCCGGGCGGGGACGCCCGGCGCTCCATCGTGGAATTTCTTCCTACGGTTGCGGCACTATTGTTGCGGTTGGGCTGGAGGATTCGCCGGCGTTGGCTGGTCGATGGGCCTAGCCGCCACGTGCGGAATATTCGGCGCGTGTGTGACCTCGCCCCGCTCAGCGTCGGCGATCACGATACCGGCGTGATCGAGCAGCAAGCCGATGGCCCGATCCAGTTCGACTTCCGCCTTTTCGTACAGGGCCTCGGCGGAGACGAGTGTGACTTCGGCCTGGGTCATGGCTGCCTGGTTCTGCAGCACCAGCGTTGAAGTAGATGCGCCGAGCGCGTACTTCTTTTGTTCGGCGTCGAGAGACTGGCGCCCCAGATCCAAGGCGGCCTGGGCGGAAGCCACGCTGGCGCGATTCTGCTGCACCCCAAACTGCGCGTTGCGCACCTCGATGCGCACCTGGTTCTCGATCTGCTGGATGCGCAACTGGGCTTGCCGGTATTCAAATTCCGAGCGCACTTGCGTGGCCTGCGCGGCACGGTTGCGCAGTGGAATGTTGATCGTGATGCCCGCGCCCTTGTCGGGAGCGATGGAACTACCCAATTGATCCAATGTCGAGCCGTACGAGACATTTGGGGCGGGCGTGAAATGCGGGGGGCAATTCGGGTTTGATGGATCAACACTAGGCATACAGAGGTAGTTCGGATTCTGGGACCCTCCCAAACCGCTGCCACTGTAGTATGCGAACAGATCCACGGTGGGCAATAGAGCACTGCGGATCGCTTTATTGCTGATGTCAGTATTGGAAAGGTTGATGCGCGCTTCCGCCAGCTCGGGACGATGACTGAGCGCTTCATTCACCAGGTCCTGGGTAGGGACAACCGCCTCCTGCGCGGGCATTTCCATGGTTGAGGTAGGAATTACTTCGGCGTCGGCCAGTACCGGATCAACGAGTGTGCGGCTGAGCGCATTCTTCATGAGCAGCTGCTGCAGCTCAAGATTGGTCAGCGCCAGGGTCAGGGTTTGCTGATTGGTTGCGACGGTGCTCTGCGCCCGGACCACCTCGATCGGCGCGAGGGTCCCGATTTCCACCTGCTTCCGGTTGTCAGAGAGGGTCTTCTGAGCGAAAGTCAACTGCTCCTGCTGAACCCTGACGTTCTCGTAGGCGAATACCAGGTCCCAGTACATGTTTTCGATCTGGTCGACGGTGTTGGTGATTTGCCAGCGGAAGGCCACATCTGAGATTTCACGATTGTTCTTGGCGATCTGAATGAAGCGGGTGTTTGGGGCGAATCCGAAGCCCTGCAGCAGGTGCTGAGTGATCTGGGCGCGGAAGTTGGAATTCAGAGCCGGGCTCAGCGAGGTAAGTAAACTACCGCTGGTAACCCGGTTATTGTTGAAGCCGACGGCGAGGTTGGTGCCCCACTGGAATCCTTGCGTGTAGGCGAAATTTGCTGTGGCAGTGTTCGTATCGCTGACCACGCAAAAAGGGTTGGAGCACAGGTTTCTGAAGCGATCGAGTTGCAACGTGCCCGTAAGAATCGGATCGAAGCTGGTGATGAGCGGACCGCTGCCGAGGGTTGATACGACCAGGCCGCCTGAGCCGGTGCCGGCGCCACCTGCCGCAACCGAGGTTCCGCCCTGGCCCGAGCCAACTTGTGTGCCGAGCCCGCCCACACCGCCGCCGGGCGTATTCTGCACGACACCGCTGTTTACACCGAGAATGCTGGAGCCGGCTTTGGCGCGCCAGATGTCGGTATCGGCGATGTTCAGGTTATAACGGGCAATCGCGATATCGAGGTTGTTTTCGAGCGCCAGCGCGACCGCGTCGTTCATCGAAATATAGAGTTTGCCGTCATGCATGAGCTGGTCAATGCGCGGCGTGTTAGCGAGGTTCGGTGCTGCCACGTGGCGCGCAGTGTACGGCGCAAGCGGGTTGGGAAAGGCTGACTGCGGTTTCGAGTATTCCTTCACGTCAAACGGCTGCGATTTCGACGGCATGGCCTGCTGCGCCTGCGACGACGGCGCGCTGGGCACGGACGAGGCATCCTGCGCCCACCCGGCAGTTACCATACTCGCGGCAAGAAAAAGGGCGGCAGCCCTATGAAAGGCGGTCAACACTCTAGAACGTTGCATTCGCATCATCTCCATGGATCCCACTCCAGCGTTCGCACTAAACTGCCAACGCTCGAGCGGATCGGACATACTGCTCCACACTTCGGCTAACCTTTTGTTGATACGTAGAATCACAGGCAAGAGTTCCTGGCAATCTTTTCCCTGTAACCTTGGGAAAAGCAATTTTTTCATTGATCTTCAATGAATGATCGTAAGTGAATGAGCTTAAGTGAAATAGTATAGCTGACGCGCCACCGCGCCCCCTGTGACGGTGGCGGTAAAAGTTTGTAAATACTGACTTTGTAAATACTAACGATGATGCCAGCGAAGGACTCGAAAAAGAACGTGCGCAATCTCAGACTGATCCTTTCTTATGACGGCGCGGACTTCGCCGGCTGGCAGGTGCAGCCCGGCCGGGCCACGGTGCAAGGCGCGCTGGCCTCAGCCATTGGACGGTTGAGCGGAGAAAATGTACTGCCCCAGGGGTCCGGCCGGACCGACGCGGGCGTTCACGCGCTGGCCCAGGTGGCGAGTTTTGCGACCGCGTCCGCAATTCCAGTCGAGAACTGGATGCGGGCGCTGAATGACATCCTGCCGGCCGCGATCCGTGTGCTGGAGGTGACTGAGGCCGCGCCCGTGTTCCATGCGCGCAAGTCGGCGCGCGCTAAGACGTATCGCTATCGCATGCACCGCGGCGCGATCTGCCCACCGTTTCTGGCGCGCTATGTGTGGCATAACCCTTATCCGCTGGAGGAATCGGCGATGGTTGCAGCGGCGGGCGTGGTCGTTGGCGAGCACGATTTCACTTCGTTCGCGGCGGTGGATCCGGAGCGGGTGGAGCGGATGGCGGCCGGGGACAATGTTCAAACGACTACTGCTCGGACGACCACTGCTCATACGACCAATGTTCGCACCATCTTCTCGTCCAGTTGGAGGCGCGAAGGCGACGAACTGATCTACAGCGTTCGCGGCAGCGGATTTCTCCACCACATGGTGCGCAACCTGGTCGGCACATTCCTGCTGGTGGGGAAGGGAACGGTGAGCCTGGAAGATTTGCGCCGTGTCCTCGCCGTGCGCGAGCGCGCCGCCGCCGGTCCGACTGCGCCCGCCAGCGGGCTGTATCTGGTCGAGGTGGAGTACTAGTGTAGCGTGGACACTCCTGTCCGCGTGCTCGCAGCCATACCGCCGTCGGCGCGGACAGGAGTGTCCGCGCTACACCCACAGTCGGGCAATTCGCAAGAAAGATCACCCTCTGGCGCGCCTGTTCCGTCCCGAGTACACTTCTTCGCAGATGGCCACCAACGTGGAATTTGCGGTCTCCCGCATCGCTTCCGTGAACCCGGCGACGGGCGAAGTTCTGGGCGAACTGGACAGTGCCGGCCCCACCGAAGTGCGCGCCGCGGTGGCCCGTGCGCGTGCCGCACAGCCCGACTGGAACGCCTGGGGCATCCGCAATCGCGTCCGGGTAGTGCGCCGCTTTCAGCAGATTCTTCTCGCGCACAAGACCGACATCGCCCGGCGCATCACGCTGGAAGCAGGCAAGCCCCAGGTGGAAGCGCTGCTCACCGAGGTTCTGGTCGTGCTCGACGCGGCGCGATTCCTCATCGACAACGCCTTCGCGATACTGCATGAAGAAAAGCTGCCGCACGGGAATCTCGCGATGAAGACCAAGTCGGGGCGCATTCTGCACGAGCCCTATGGCGTGGTCGGAATCATCTCGCCCTGGAATTATCCATTTTCGATTCCGGCGACTGAAACTCTGGCGGCTCTGGTTGCGGGAAATGCGGTGGTGCTCAAGCCCTCCGAGTTGACGCCTCTAATCGCTATCGAACTCCAAACGCTGCTGCGCGAGGCCGGAGTTCCCGACGATATTTTCCAGGTTCTCCCCGGCGAAGGCGAGACCGGCGCGGCGCTGGTGAAAGGTGAAATCGACAAGCTGGTCTTCACCGGAAGTGTAGCCACCGGCCGGCGAATCGCGCAGATTGCCGCGGAACGCCTGCTTCCAGTGGTGCTCGAACTCGGCGGCAAGGACCCCATGCTGGTGCTCGAAGATGCCGACGTCGATGTGGCATCAAGCGGCGCTGTGTGGGGAGCTTTCGTAAACGCCGGGCAGACCTGCTTGTCGGTCGAACGCTGCTACGTGCATCGGAGTTTGTATCCGGCCTTTTTAGACGCCTGCTGCGAGAAGGCGCGCAAGTTGCGCGTCGGCAACGGCACGGACGAGGCGACCGAAATCGGCCCTATGATCCACGAGCGGCAAGTGCGTGTGGTGGAATCGCAGGTAGAAGATGCGAAACAGCGCGGCGCGCGCGTGCTGGCCGGAGGCACTAGGCTGCGCGACCTCGGCCCCACGTTTTTTGCCCCCACCGTGCTGGCCGACGTCGATCACACCATGCGCGTGATGCAGGAAGAAACCTTCGGTCCGCTGCTGCCGATTGCGCCGTTCGCCGACGATGCCGAGGCCGTGCGCCTGGCCAACGATTCCGACTTCGGACTGGCCGCGAGCGTGTGGACGCGCGATCGCGCCCGCGGCGACCGCCTGGCTCGCCAGATCAACGCCGGCACGGTGATGGTGAACGACGCCGTGTCGTGTTTCAGCATCAGCGAAGCTCCGCACGGCGGCGCGAAGTCGAGCGGCTTGGGTCGTACGCATGGGCGTTGGGGCTTGGAAGAAATGGTGCGCGTGAAGTATCTCGACAGCGACCTCGTTCCGCGTATGAAAAAGATCTGGTGGTTCGGCTACGGTGAAGGATTTGCAGGCGAGATGGAAAACTTCCTCGACCTGCTCTACGGCCGCCCGGTACGAGAAAAACTGAAAGCTGGAGTGCGCGCGGCCGGGGCCCTGTGGCGGAGAAAACTGTAGAACCAGTTCTCAGTTCGCAGTTGTCAGTTATAAACTGGGGATCTCGTTGAGAAACTGAGAACTGAGAACTCAATCATGACCGACTCCCGCGCGTTCTTGCGCCACACCCTCGCTACCGTCGCCTATCGCGGAGCGAAAGCGATCCGCGATGCGGGCCCGAACTTTGCCAACTACGGCTTGCCCGAAACTTCGCGCACGCCGGCGAAAATTCTCGCGCACATCGGCGACCTGATGGACTGGGGCCTCGCCATGGCCGAAGGCCGGCAAGAGTGGCACGATTCGGCTCCGCTCGCGTGGGAAATAGAATGCGAGCGCTTCTTCGCCGCCTTGAAAAAGTTCGATGACTATCTGGCGTCGGAAAAGCCGCTCGAAGTTTCCACTGAAAAATTGTTTCAGGGCCCAATTGCCGACGCGCTCACGCACGTAGGCCAGATCGCGATGCTGCGGCGGATGGCCGGTATCCCGCTGAAAGGCGAAAACTATTTCGTAGCGGAAATCACCGTCGGCCGCGTCGGCGCGGATCAGGCATCCCCGCGCAAAGAGTTCGACTAGGTTCTATCAGCCCGCTGTCTCGTAAACGATCGGGAATTCGTTCACGATTTACCGGCAGATGCCAGTCAATCTGGGATCCACTGCCTGCGCCTCATGAACATGTAAATCTTGAGCACAGGGAGTCCATACCAGTAGGTCTTCCGGACGAAATTAACGCCAAGCTTTCCCGCCCACGTATCCGCCACGTCCTCCTTATTCACTATGTTCGGGACGTATCGTGTGGTGGATGTGATGCCCAAGTTCGTGGAAAAGCACATGGCCGAAGGCCACGTCTCTTACGAACGGGACGCGAAGAGCCATTCCTTCCAAGGCAGCGACGATCTTATCCACTCGAAGCTCAATGTATGGCAACGAATTGCGCGAGCCATGGTGATAACGACCCAGCACATATGACTTATCGACTCTGCGTTTGCGAGACCAGACCTTTCCCACGCGGTCCTTACGAGACAGGGCGGTCCCATTCGTTAGTACGACGCAGTCCAACCCTTCTAGGTACTTCTCTGGAACGGTACGCAAAAGTTTGTGAACGATCGCCGACGCGTTAACAGGAGGCGTGTAGTGCCGGTACGCTTCGTTGATCCTGATTTCGCTTTCGGGCGGCATTGCCAACCTCTACCACAGCCATTAGACCATTTCTACTTCTCCAGTCCCATTGCTTTGGTTTCAGTTCTCAGGGTTTGCTCGTTTGATGCCCAGATTGTCCCCAAAAAGAAACCAGCCCCGGAGCGACACTCCAGAGCTGGCAGTTTGTGGTGCCGTTTTGGTGCTGTTACTTTCCAGCCAGCACGGGCTCTCTCGGCTGCAGATCCTCCACATTCAGCCCTAGCCCTTCGGCGACACCGCGGCCGTAGGCCGGGTCCGCTTTCAGGAAGTGTCCAATCTGTTTTTCCTGAATAGCTTTGGGCACCGACTTCAGGCTCCCGACGATATTGCCGATCAGGCGCTTCTGCGCATCCGGCTTCAACAGGCGGAAAAGATTTCCAGCCTGTGTAAAGTCGTCATTGCCCAGATGATGATCGAAGCGATCCACCGATCCCGTGATCGGGCGCGGACGCTCGCGATACTCGGGATTCTCCGCAGGTCCGTTGAGACTGTTCGGCTCATAGTTTGGCGCCGATCCGAAGTTTCCGTCGAACCTCATGTGGCCGTCGCGGTGATAGTGCATGACCGGACACTGCGGCTTATTGACCGGCAGCGCGTCGTAGTTGACACCGATGCGGTAGCGGTGGGCATCAGGATAGGAGATCAGTCGTCCCTGCAGCATTTTGTCGGGTGAATACCCCATGCCTTGCACGATGTTCTTAGGATCGAATGCCGCCTGCTCCACCTCCGCAAAGTAATTTTCCGGATTGCGGTCTAGCAACAATTCACCCACTTCGATAAGCGGATAGTCTTTGTGCGGCCAAACCTTCGTCAGGTCGAAGGGGTTGATGGGATAGGTCTCCGCTTCTTTTTCCGGCATGATCTGCACCGAGACCCGCCACTTGGGGAAGTCTCCCCTGGCGATGGCGTCGAAGAGGTCGCGTTGCGCGTGGTCAGGATCTTTGCCCTTCAGCGTCTCGGCTTCTTCGGCGGTGAAGTTCTTGATTCCCTGTTTCGTCTTGAAGTGATACTTCACATAAAAC
>OBLU010004554.1_pt1 | contig 12496 bp, 8 predicted proteins | sample 1518681 | NCBI WGS metagenome assembly OBLU01 (sample SAMEA3539304, study PRJEB22396) | soil metagenome | biome: tundra; feature: field; material: soil | place: USA | collected 2010-05 | depth 0.15 m | reverse complement strand
GCCGGCCGCCTCGAACGCATGCTGGCGCGAAGCGCCGCCGCGATGATGAAGCACGAGGGCAGGCGCGAACATCCACTCCGGCTCCAGCAGCGTCGCGTCCGGCGCGATTGCGCGCTCTCGCAGATCATCCGGGATGATTCGCTGCAGGTACGCCCGCAGGCCGCCCATCACCCCCGCGGGCGCGGCGCCAACAAGCCCGCTCATGATTATCAGCACCAGCGCCGGGACGAGCAGCTGTCAATCCCGGAAGCGCGATGAGCAGCTCGAGTTCCCGCCGCTTCCCGGTGACCGTGACCCGTCTTCCGGTCATCCGCTGCCGGGTATGACAGTGCACTGTCGCGTGCAGGGACGGTGACGCGAGCGCTGTCTTGACCGAGCACTACCGTCGCGAGCGTCCCGACATCCTCGGCGCCGCGGCCGGCTAGCCGTGGCGGTCCCAGCCCTGCCGATGAGCGGGCGTATTGCGCGGAAAGGCGAGCGCAGGCCTGGTCACCCTCTGCCCCCCGTCTGGCTGGGCAGAAGCGGCGCTACCATCTGCACTGTGGGTCAGGTCGCAGGCGATGCCTTGGTGCTGCTGGTGACCGGCGCTGGCCGGGGCACCTGGCGGGCCGCCGTCGAGGATGTGCGGCACTGGCTCCCGGTCACTGCGGACGTGGTCGGAATCAGTCACTGCGCCGGGCTGACCGGCCCGCGCGGCCGCGCTCCTGGGCAATCCCGTCAGCGGCGGCAGACAGCCGCGAAATCGCTCCGCCGTGAGATGGAGGTGCCGTGAACGCGTCATCCGAAGAGCTGGTACGGTCCGCGCGGAGCCAGACGATCGGTGATGTCCTGCAGCGGACGGCCCGCCGCCATCCGGGCAAGGTCGCGCTGATATCGCAGGGCCGCCGCTGGACCTATGCGGAATTCGACTCCGCCGTCAACCGCACCGCGCACGCAATGCGCGATCGCGGGCTGTCCAAAGGAGACCGGCTGGCGTTGCTCTCGCACAACAGCTGGCAGTGGGCCGTGATGTCCTTCGCCCTGGCCAAGCTGGGCGCGGTACTGGTTCCGGTCAATTTCATGCTGCGCGCCGAGGACGCGGCGTTCATCCTCGGGCATTCAGGCGCGGCAGGCATCGTCGCTGAGGACGCCCTGTGTGCCGTCGCCGAGGAAGCCTGCCACATCGCTGGCCTGCACGGCGGCATCCGCGGCTGGATCGGCCTGACAGGTTCCCCGCCAGCGGATGGCTGGGAGGATGTCGCCAGCTGGGCTGCCCAGGGCGACCAGAGCGCGCCGGACGTCTGGCTGGACGACGACGATCCGCTGCGGCTGATGTACACGAGCGGGACAGAGTCCCGTCCCAAGGGCGCCGTGCTCAGCAGCCGCTCCCTGATCGCCGAGTACGTCAGCTGCATCGTGGACGGCGGGATGAGCAGCGACGACGTCGACCTCCACACGCTGCCGCTCTACCACTGTGCCCAGCTGGACTGTTTCCTCGGTCCTGATGTCTACCTGGGGGCGACGAGCGTGATCCTGGGCGGTCCTGTACCGGAGGACATCCTGCGCACGATCGCGGCCGAACGGGTGACCAAGTTCTTCGCTCCGCCGACGGTGTGGATCACGCTGCTGCGCTCCCCGCTGTTCGACACCACCGACCTGTCGTCGCTGCGGAAGGGCTACTACGGCGCCTCGCCCATGCCCGTCGAGGTTCTGCGGGAGATCCAGCGACGGCTCCCCGGCCTGCGGCTGTGGAACTTCTACGGCCAGACCGAGATGGCCCCTGTCGCCACCATCCTGCCGCCCGAGGACCAGCTGGCCCATGGCGGATCGGCGGGCTGGCCGGTCCTCAATGTTGAGACCAGCGTCGTTGACGACGACGACAATCCGGTGCCCCCCGGCGTCATCGGCGAGATCGTGCATCGCAGCCCGCAGGCAGCCTGCGGGTACTGGAACGACCAGGCCAAGACGGCTGAGGCGTTCCGCAACGGGTGGTTTCATTCCGGCGATCTCGGGGTCTTCTCAGCCGAGGGCCGCCTGACCGTGGTCGACCGCAAGAAGGACATGATCAAGACCGGCGGTGAGAACGTGGCGAGCCGTGACGTCGAGGAGGCCATATACCAGCACCCGGATGTGGCCGAGGTCGCGGTGTTCGGCATCTCGCATCCGCGCTGGGTCGAAGCCGTGACCGCGGCCGTGGTACCGAAGCCGGGAACCGCTCTCACCGGCGACATCATCATCGAGCACTGCCGGCAGCACCTGGCCGGCTACAAAAGACCGAAGTACGTGATCGTCATCGACCAGCTGCCGAAGAACCCGAGCGGGAAGGCGCTCAAACGCGACCTTCGGCTGACCTACGGAGAACTCGGCTCGTCAGAACAACCAAGCCTGTGACGAGACTCGGGGCCCGGGCCAGCCCCCCCGCATTCCGGTGCGAAGGTCCTCGTCGGCCGTCCGGCGCGGTGCGGAACGAGATGCCGCCTCCATGCAGCTTGCAGGTGACAGGAAGCACAGCCACGCCGAACCGGCCGGAGTACGCGAGCCGGCCGGCACCGCCCCGAGATGAGCTGCAGGGCACCCGGCCTCGTCCAGCCGTTCCAGCTCAGGATCCCGGATCGTCCGATCGCGCCCGGGCTCAGGGATTGGCCGGGCTGCCGTGTGCCGTGCCGGCCCGGGTCGTCAGACAGACAGGCGCGGTCCTGTTCAGGTGTGACTGGAGACAACGGCCGAGACTGAGGGCATTAAGGGATCGAGGGGCTAGTCGATGAGCCCGAGCGCACGGGCCCGGCTGACCGCCTCGGCGCGGCCGTGAACCCCGAGTTTCTTGTAGGCGCGCTCGGCTCGTTCCTTCGCCGCCGACCGGGAGATCCCCAGCTTGTCGGCGATTAGCGCGAACGTCAGCCGCGTGGGCAAGTAGCGCAGGACCCGCGCCTCAGCGACGGTGATCGACGCTGCGGTGACGGTGGCGGCGGCTTCCGCGCCAGCCTCCGCGGCCGCTTGGTCGGCCACCATCGCTTCCGCCGAGTCCTCCGCGACAGCCTCCTCCGCCGCTTGGTCGGCTGCAGCGATGATCAGGCCGGCGGCGCTGAGGGCCTCGACGGCCTCGTGGGCGGCTGCCTCCTCCACGATGCCTGCGGTGATGAGCGCCCGGATGGCGTCGGCAGCAGCAGCGGCGCGTATCGCTTCCGAAGCTGCGATCGCCTCGGCTGCCTGGGTCTCCGCCGCCATGGCGAGGAGCCTTGCACGGGCTTCGGCGGCCTGCGCTGCCGTAATCACCTGAGCCGCCTCCTCCATCGCCGCGACCTCGGCCCCGACGAGCAACCCGGCCTCGGAGGTGAGGAAGCCCTCGCCCAGCAGCGCCCCGCCGGTCTCGGCGATGGCGTCGAAGAGCGGCCGCGCCCAGCCGTGCTCGATGAGCAGGAATGCGAGCGCCGTCCCGGGCAGCAGGGACTCTGCCAGTGCCCACGCGTCAGCCGGATCGAAGCCCGACCAGCCGTCAACCGCCGCTGGTTCCATGAGACCAGCGCCGTCAAGAGGGACGATTCTCGACAGGAGTGCGCCAAAGTCGTCGTCGTCGCCGACGACCAGGCGCTGGATCGCGCCGTCCTCGTTCTTCGCGACGAAGAGCATATCGAGCAGGCGCAGCACTCCCCGGCCCTGTAGCCGATCGACTTCGGCCAGGACCCGGCCCTGGAAATCGGCACCGGGACCGAAACTCACTGCGATTACCTGCAACGGACCGGGCATCTGTCGACCTCCCCATTGTTACTGGCGCGAATGTACCAGGCGCCGGAGGGCACGGGTTCGGGCAGGTGGCTTGCAGCCCTGGCACGATGGTGTGACTGCCGCTAGTGCGCGGGACAGCCAATGTCGAGGTGTCTGACGGGGCACCCGGTGTCGGGGTCAGCGGCAAGCCGCGGCGCAGGTCGGCGGGGCCGCGGGAGTAGCGCGAGCGTTGGTGATCGGGGTCATGCGGCGTGCTGGTGATCGGCGAGGGCTTCGTCGAGTGCGTGCCGGGCGATGCCGGCGGGTACCGGGCTGATGGCCTGGTGGCAGGGGAGGGCGATCAGCCTGACCGGCAGTGCCCAGCCGCGGCGGCGCGGCCGGGTCGCGTCGTCGGCCGGCAGGACTGCGCGGAATGCGTCCCGGGTTCCGGCGGGCAGGTGGGTCCACCGGCCATCAGGTCGCAGCCGGGATTCTCCCTCGCGCCGGCGTCGAGCTCGGGGACGAGCGCCTGGTCGTAGGAGTCAAAGGGGGTAGGGCTCGCCGAAGATCTCCAGGTACCGGTCAAAGCAGGCGGGGGTGATGGAGAAGAGCTCGTCAGCGTCGCGGTCGAGATACCCGGCCAGCGAGCGGCGGCAGTGCAGGCCGAACGGGATGCCGTGGTACTCGCCCCGGATACTGCCGTGCCGGGACGCCTCGCGCGTGCCGAGATGCGATCATCCCGCTGCTTGTAACGGTCAGCAGGCGGCCGGGCGATGTTGGTGCGTAACGCAGCACTCTGCCCGTTTGGTGGGCACGTCATTGTTATTGCAGCAGAATGGCGCCGACGCCCGGGATCGCCTGGGATCGCGCCTCGGCGAGCAGGGCAGCGGCCGCGTACTGGCCGTTTTCGCCAGTGCGGGACATACGCGCGGCGATTAGCCCTGTCACGACCGGCGTCGAGAATGACGTGCCGCTCCACTTCGCCATGCCGTAGAACTTCCTGACCTGCCCTTTGTACGGTTCGACGAAGCAGGTATACGTGCCCGTCGCGTAGGCGTTGACGAGGCTTCTGCCGGGTGCGTACACGTCGACCCACCCGCCGAAATTGCTGAATCCAGCGCGGCTGCGCCAGTCGCCAGCGAGCGCGCCAACGGAGACCACCTCCGGGAAGGCGGCCGGCCAGGACGGCCGCCGGGAGCCATTGTTACCTGCCGCCACGACGCACACCACGCCCTTGTACTGACGCAGGTGCCTGAGCCACGCCTCGAATGCGACAAGGGGGAGATCTTTCCTCGTCGGTGCGGTGATCGACAAGTGGAAGATGTCCACGCCGAGACCGAGCGCTGCGTCAAGGTGCCGGACGAGATCGGATTCCAGCGTGCTGCCCGCGATCGCGAAGGCATTTGTGACGATGACGTCCGCTGCGGGTGCCATGCAGCGCGCGACGCCCGCGACGAACGTGCCATGCCCGGTGTAGGGCGGGATCGGCTGCGTACCGGGCGGGTTCTGGGGCGGAAGAGGATCCGGATCGCCAACAACTCCGGCCAGCCATGCGTGGGACGTCGCGTCCGCCAGCAGCCCGGTGTCGGCTATGTAGATCAGTACCCCGGCACCGCCGTTGCCCGGGCACACCGAGGGGCAGGGCTCGATTTCGTCGTACACTTCCTGAGGTTCCGTGGCCGCGCAGGGACCCACTTCCGGTGCGGTGGTCAGGACCTGATTCGGCGTCGCGATTCCCGCGCCGAGTTGCCGGTCAATCTCGCTGAGCGCTTCGGGCACGGTGAGTTGCGTTTCGCCCAGGTTGAGAAGGACTGCGCCCGCGATGACACGCCGGACTCGATCGGGCTCATCCCGCTCTTGGTCGGGCTCATCCCGCTGCAGGATCTCCAGCACGCGCCCGAGGTAGTCATCGCGGACAAGGAGCTGACCTTCGGCGTACATGTAGCCGACCCCGCGATTGGCGGTAACGACTCCGATCTCGATCCCTTCGTCGTGAAGGCGCTGACTATGTGGTCAACCTGATCGGCGATCCTGGGTTCCAGCTCGTGTCTCCAGCTGTCCGGTTCGGTCACGATGCCCTCCACATGGTCTTGAACATTTGGGCTTTGCCAATGCCCGATCTGAGGCAGACCGGTGATTGCGAGGCGCGGGACGCGGATGCACCCCATGGGCCCGATGCCTGTACGGAGCGATCGGGTGGCTGTGTGATTCCTGCTGACAGGGAGCGTTTTGCAGGGCCCGCGGTCTCGCGCGGCGGGGTTACTGCCTGTGCAATGCCCTTGACAGAACGTGGTGAGGGACCATTATGAAATGGCGCCCACGTGGCAGCATCACGCGTTTTCGGGAGATACTCAATAGACCGCAAGGATATGAGGATCTAATATCGGCTTCGTGGCTGGCGGAGCCCTTGCGGCCGGATCCGGTCAGCAGGATGTGGACGACTTGCTGCCGCTGGCTCTGTCCCGTCCTCACGAGGCGCTGGCCAGGGCGCGTGCGGTTCTGACGGGGCGGCCGGGCCCGTATGAGGCCTCGGTGGCTCATCAGGCCGCGGGGATCGTTTTGCGCGAGGTTGGTGACGTCTATGCCGGAGTCCGTGAGTTGCGTGACGCCCTGCGTCTGGCCCGCCGGACCGGCTCGACCGGGCGCGAAGCTGATGTGCTGGCCAGCCTGGGGGTAGCGCTTGTCTACGCGGGCCGGACGGCGGACGGACTCGCCGCATTTGACCGTGCCGTACAGCAGTCCAGCGGTGTTCTGGCGGGGCGGGTGATGGTCCGGCGCGGCATGGCGCTGTGGACTCTCGGCCGGTATGCGGCGGCTCTGGACGACTTGCGCCGTGCGGTCAGCGTGCTGCGGCGTGCCGGTGATCCGCTTTGGACGGCTCGTGCGTTAAGCGCCCGTGCTGTGGTTTATCTGGCGGTGGGGTCGCCCAGCCGCGCGGATGCTGACTTCGTGGCCGCTGGACGCTTGTTCGCCGAAACCAGCCAGGAGCTGGAATCGATCTATACGGTGCACAACCGTGCGGTGGCCGCCTTCCGATCAGGCGACCTTCCGGCTGCGCTTTCTTACCTTGATGAGGCCGCCTCCCGCTACCGGCCGCTGAGTGTGCCGACGCCAGCCCTCAGCATCGACCGGTGCGCTGTACTGCTGGCGGCCGGGCTGGTCGGCGACGCGCTGGCCGAGGCAGACGCCGCAATACGTGATATTGAGCAGCTCCATGGCCGGTCCACCAAGAAGGCCGAATTGCTGCTGACGGCGGCCAACTGCGCGCTGGCCGCAGCGCAGCCGCAGGCAGCCCTTGACTGGGCGCAGGCTGCGTACCGCCTATTCCGGTCCCAGCACAGTGCCTGGTGGCGAGCCCGCGCAGGGCTCGTGCTTGTCCAGGCGCAGTATGCGGCCGGCCTGGCGTCGGCCCAGTTGCTGCGCGAGGCGAACCGGGCGGCCGTCCGGCTGGAGGCACTCGGCTCCAGTGAGACGACGCAGGCCCATCTGCTGGCTGGGCGAGTGGCTCTGAAACTGGGCCGCCGCGATGACGCCGACCGTCATTTCATCGCGGCCGCGCAGAGCCGACGGCGCGGTCCGGCAATGTCACGCGCCAGCGGCTGGCTCAGTGCGGCGCTGCGGGCCGAGGCCGCGGCCCATCCGCGCCGTCTGCTTGCCGCCTGCGGCCGCGGGCTTGAGATCTTGGACGAACACCGATTCACCCTTGGCGCGTCGGAGCTGCGGGCACAGGCCACCGCGCACGGCGCCGAACTGGCCGCGCTCGCACAGCGCTACGCCGCGCAAGCACACCGGCCTCGGCTCTTGCTCGCCTGGAGCGAACGCTGGCGGGCCACCGCGCTAGCGGTCCCCGCGGTGCGCCCGCCTGCCGACGCGGAATTCAATGCCGGTCTGGCCGCGCTGCGCGAGGTGATCAGCCGTCTGGAGCAGGCGCGGCGCAAGGGCATGCCGATCGCAGCGCTCCAGCGGGAACAGCTGAGGCTTGAGAACGTGGTGCGCGCCTGTTCGCTGCGGACCCGGGGTATCGCCGACCCCGGCGGTACGGTTGTCAACATCGCGGAACTGCTCGACGAGCTCGGCCCCGCCCAGTTGGTCGAGATCATCGACGTCGACGGCATTTTGCTCGTGCTGACCTGCGGGGCGGGGCGGGTACGGCAATTCACTGCAGGCCGCACCGAGGATGCCGTCCGCGCTGCTGACTTCGCCCGCTTCGCTCTGCGCCGCGTGGCCCGCAGCCGACCCCGGGATGACCTGGACAGCGCGCTGGCCATCCTGACGGCGGCCGGACCAAGACTCCAGGACGCGCTCCTTGGACCGGCCGCCGGTTACCTCGGCGACAGGCCAGTCGTTATCGTTCCGCCCGGCAAACTTCACACGATCCCGTGGGCGCTGCTACCCGCGCTAGGCGACCGTGTGTTCAGCGTCGCCCCTTCCGCAGGCGCCTGGATGCGCGCGCATGCCGCCCCGCCGCCGAGCCGCCGCCATGTCACGCTCGCCCGCGGGCCTGGCCTGGCCACTGACGGCGCCGAGGTACCCGTGGTAGCGAAGTTGTATGACGACGTCACGGTGCTGGCCGGTGGCGAGGCCACAGCAGAGCGGGTGCTGCACGCACTCGACGGGGCCTGGCTGGCCCACATTGCCGCTCATGGAAGCTTCCGCGCCGACAGCCCGCTGTTCTCCTCATTGCGCATGCATGACGGACCGCTGACCGTATACGACTTCGAGCAGTTGCACCGCGCGCCGTACCGGCTGGTTCTCTCGAGCTGTGACTCCGGCATCCTGGCGCCGGCCGGAGCCGATGAAATGCTCGGCCTGGTCAGCAGCCTGCTGCCGCTGGGTACGGCCGGGATCATCGCCGGCGTGGTCCCGCTGAACGATTACGCCGTCGTGCCTTTGATGGTGGATCTGCACCGGTACTTGCGAGCTGGCCAAACCCTCGCCGAGTCGATGTACAGCGTCCGGTGCGATCTCACCGGCGATCCGATCCAGCAAGCGACCGCAGTCTCCCTCGTAGCGCTGGGCGCGGGCTGAGGCTCCGCACCCGCTGTCCCATATCGGTGCCGAGACGTGGATGACGCGGTTGGCGGCGCCATCCTCGGTCAGCAGCCCGCGTGCGCGGACGGCCACCCGCACAGATCGGCCGAAGGAGCGGCACCGATGCCAGGGCTCGGCTCACAGACTGATCCATCCGGTGAGGACGTCGATGCTGGTTGCGGTTCGGCAATGCAGGCGGAACGGGACAGGCGGGATGGGATGGACCGAGAAGCAGCCGATCTCGTCGGCGGGGAGCGCCGTTTCCGCGCCGGCGCGGGTCTGGACCTTGATCGTGGCGGTCTGGGCCGGGATGATCTGGCCGAGCAGCGAGTCCCGGCTGACCTCAAGTTCGATGGTCAGGTGCGTCGAGCTGAAGGTGAGAGCGCGAATGGATGCGGCCTCGGCCCGCATGCTTGGGGCGCGATCGGAGTCGCGGGTGGAGTCGTAGGTGAGTTGCGCGAGCTCGGCGTCGATGTTGTGCCACGCGAAGGCGTTCTGGCCGGCTTCGACGAACTCGGGCGGCACGGCCCGTCGGGCCCGGAGAGCCTGCTGCAGCGCCGCGAGGAGTGTGTCGTCGTCCCAGCTTTCAGCCACCGTGCTCACCTCTTGTTCCCTTGGCTTTCCGTCTCCCTGGCCCGGTTGCCGAGGACATTGGTGAGGTGCGGCGAGCGGCGTAGCCGATCCAGGCACCGAGCGCGCGGCGGGCCGATGCTGCCCGCCGGCATGCCCAGCGTCGCGCTGATGCCTGCGTAGGCGCGCGGCGGGTCACTGATCAGCATCGACAGCAGCTCGTGGCAGCCGCGCGGAAGGTCAGCGAACGCGGCGCGGAGCGCGGCGTTGCGTTCAGCCGCGAGAACCTCTTCCTCGATCATCGGGGCGTCAGGGTCTGAAGGCATCTGGTCCTCCGGCGGCAAACCCGCGTGGTCGTGCCGACGCGTTGCTCGCAGAATCCGAAGGCATTCACGCTTGGTGGTTGTCGCCAGCCAGCCGGGCGGTGCCGCCGGCTCGCGAAGGCTGCCGATCTGCTCGGCCAGCAGCAGCCAGACGCTCTGGCCAACGTCGTCGATATCTTGACGATTCAACTGGTAGCGGATGCAGATGGACCACACCAGCGGGGAGTACCGCTCGATGAGGTCATTCCACGCCGCCTGGTCGCCGTCGCCCACGCGGGCGACCAGGGCAATGACCGATGGCCCGTCACGCATGGCGTGTCCCTTTCCAAGGCCGGCCGGGCCCTGCAGGATCGTGCCGTTCAATCGGCCTCCCCGGCCACCTGCTCGGCCACTCTGCTGTACAGCTGGCGCCCAGGCTTCAGCGCGGAAGGACCGATTTGATCGTCGCGGCATACAGCGATCCGAACACAGGTGTTGGCTACTCTCTCGCTCCGGTTGTATCTCGCGCTGTTGCTACCTATCAACGCAGAGGGAGGGCGCCGCCACCTTGATACACCGTGGCAATGACGGGTCGCGTTCCTCGGCCCCAAGAACGCCTGATCATCCGAGCGCTGCTGCTGCCGCGCACGGAACTGCTATGGCGCGCGAGTATTCGAACGTCAAGCGGCAGCGGGCTCGCTGTCGTGGCTCAGCTCGCCGAGCCGGTAGGGCGGCGACGGACGCGCTGAGCTGCAGCGGGCGGCGGAGAACCCGCAGCGCTCGCGCGCAGCGGCGGTTGGGCCGGGCGGCGTGCCATTGCCCCGCCGTCCGCGGGGCCTCCCTGTGATCGAGGGTGCCTCAGCCGCAGGTCAGCCGCGCGCGGACGCCGGGCTTGCCAGCGCCGGGGCCCGCATCGCCTCCAGAAGCGGGTCACAGCAGGATGACCGGATCGCTCTGCCTGATCGAGACGACCTGGCCGCTGATGCTGTACATGGCCGCCGTGCAGCGGTAAACGCGGCCCCTGACCTTCGGGGGCCCTGACGGCCCGGATTCCTCCCGCCCCGTTGTGCCCGGCGGGGCTCACGGCGCCCTTGCGGTAGCGCAGGCGCGCCCGTGTTCCCGGCCACCGTGCTGAGTGCCGGGCAGGTCCTGCTGCACGGCAGCGGCGTGCCGATCCGGCTGCTGCTGCCCCGCGCTGCCTGGCCAGCGTGGTCAGGATGAGCTCTCTGATCTCCGCGGCCCACCGGTCGGCGGCTGCGAGCGCCATGGTGCGGGCCGCGGCATGCCGGTAACGATAGGATTTCCGCTGGAGCGGGTCCGTCCGTGATCGCTGTGTGATCTGCTCGCCGTACCACCGCGAAGAGGAGCAATTCGTGACTGAACGTACCCTGATCCTGGTCAAGCCCGACGGCGTGCGGCGGGGGCTCATCGGCGATGTCCTCTCCCGGATCGAGGGCAAGGGACTGCAGATCGTGGCGATGGACCTGCGGACTCTTGACAAGGGCACGGCAGAGGCGCACTACGCGGAACATGCGGTCAGACCGTTCTTCGGCCCGCTCGTCGAGTTCATCACGTCAGGGCCCCTGGTGGCTCTCGTCGTGGAGGGGCCGCGGGCGATCGAGGCGTTCCGCGTCCTGGCAGGCTCCACCGACCCGATTCGTGCTTCGGTGGGCACCATCCGCGGAGATCACGCGCTGGAGATACAGCAGAACATTGTGCACGGATCTGACTCGCCGGAGTCCGCTGAGCGGGAAATCAAGATCTTCTTTCCTGACCTCGTTTAGGCCGCCCGGCGCTGGTCGATGAAGGACAAGGGCCCTGGCGTGCGCTCCGAGGCCGTGAGCTGCGGCAGTAAGACCGCAGATCATCCTGTGGTGGCCGGAGCCGCCGAGTGGTAAAGCACGATCTGTTCCGCGTAGGGGCGCCCTGGCGAGACCGCGACGACGCTGCCAAGGAACTCGAGATCCTCGTGCCGCACCGTCAGGCCGCGGTGCTACGCCGCCAGGTGAAGCGGTCGAGTATCGGTCGGCGGCCGTTATGTCAAGGACTCCTGAAGGGTGTCATTATTCGGACCGGCTTCGTGACCTGGGCTGATGCGCAGCCTGCTATCGGGCATCCTGTACAGGCCTGTGGTGTTCCGTCCTGCCTATCTGATTTTCTGCCGGGAGGCCGGTTGGCTATTCCTGCTGGCCGAATTGACGCGGCCAAAGACCTGGAGATCCTGATGCTGAGTCGCGAGGCGGCGGTACAGCGTCGTCAGGCTGGCCGGCCGCGGTAGTCGTGGCCGGACTGGGCGGTCTTGCCGGCTCCCCGCGCGTTGCCGCAGGTGCTGCCGGGGCACCGCCTGGTGACGCCGGGCACGTTGCTGCGCTGGCATCGCCGCTTGGGTACCGGTACGAGGCTGTGGCCGCCCGGCCAGCAGATCGTGGCCCTGATCGAGCGGCTGGCCAAGGCCCTCCCCGTGGCCGCAAGCGAGACGATGGCACGAGGACGTGCCCACTCGGCCGCGGCAAGCCCGCCATCGAGTTCGCCGATGGTGAAGGATTCCGGGTTCCGTTCTGTTCAGAACGCATGGCGCGGCATGTTCATCACGGGCGACGTTCAACAAGGGTGCCAGCCGGCCGGGTTCGGGCCGGGCAGGCAGCTATCGTCTGGCAACCGGGCGTCCGGCGGCATCCAGCGGACGCGTGGCTCTCGTCATCAGGCAGGGAGTTGCATCGATGGATCAGGCCGTCCTGGTGCTGGACGGGACGTCGCTGACGTGCGGGCAGCTGGCGGGCGCCGCGCGCGGGCGGCCGCGAATCGAAATTGGCGAGCCGGGCCGCGAGCGGGCCAGGGCCGCAGCCGAGGTCGCCGCGACCGTCGCCGGGCGCCAGGAGGTGTACGGGCGCACCACGGGCGTCGGCGCCAAC
>OBLU010004553.1_pt1 | contig 12498 bp, 11 predicted proteins | sample 1518681 | NCBI WGS metagenome assembly OBLU01 (sample SAMEA3539304, study PRJEB22396) | soil metagenome | biome: tundra; feature: field; material: soil | place: USA | collected 2010-05 | depth 0.15 m | reverse complement strand
GCGCCCACGGCCTCGAACACATCCTGAATGGTGACGTCTTTGCCTTTGTACTTGCCGGGGGCGATGGTTCCCCCGTAAAGGACCAGGCCGGGCAGATTCATCCGCGCCAGCGCCATGGCGGCGGCTGGGATGGTCTTGTCGCATCCGACTATGCACACGGCCGCGTCGAACAGCTGCCCGCGGCAGACCAGTTCAATGGAGTCGGCAATCACCTCGCGGCTCACCAGCGACGCCTTCATGCCTTCCGTGCCCATGGTCTCGCCGTCGGAGATGGCAATGGTATTGAACTCCATCGGCGTGCCGCCCGCGGCGCGGATGCCTTCTTTCACCTTGGCGGAAAGCCGCCGCAGGTGGAAGTTGCAGGGCATGGTCTCGATCCAGGTGTTGGCGACGGCGATCAGAGGCTTCGCGAGGTCGTCATCGGTGAATCCGATCGCCTTGTACATGGCGCGCGCCGGAGCCTGGTCGCGCCCGTCGGTGATGCTGCGACTGCGATGTTTGAGGTCCATGGGAGTATGCCATTGGTTTACCACGGAGACACAGAGGCACGGAGAAAAATCTTTATGCCAGATACTAGGAGTCGAAAGCGGCCTGAGGCGTTTGCCAGACAACTAGACGCGTCTGAAACAGGGTCGAATGAAATGAAGTTCTCCGTGCCTCTGCCTCCGTGGTAAAAGCTACGCCTTATGCGTTGACTACTTTCGACGCTGCTGGCTTGGTTTCGGCCGCCTTCTTCTTCTCCGACGGCAGCCACGACATCATTGCCCGCAACTGCTCGCCTACTTTTTCCACGGGATGCTGCTTCGCTGCCTCGCGCAGCTTCGCGAACTTCTTGCCGCCTTTTTTGTTCTCTTCGATCCATTCCTTGGCGAACTTACCGCTCTGGATCTGTTTCAGCACTTTCTTCATCGCCTTGCGCGTTTCGTCTCCCACAACCACTTCGCCTCGGGTCAGGTCGCCATACTCCGCCGTGTTTGAAATGGAATAGCGCATACGGCTCAATCCGCCTTCGTAGATGAGGTCAACGATCAACTTCACCTCGTGGACGCACTCGAAGTAGGCGATCTCGGGAGCGTAACCAGCGGCCACCAGCGTCTCGAAACCTTTCTGCATCAGCGACGTTAAGCCGCCGCAGAGGACCGCCTGCTCGCCGAACAGATCGCTTTCGGTTTCTTCCCTGAAGGTTGTTTGCAGCACGCCGGCGCGCGTCGAGCCGATGCCGTAGGCATAGCAGAGCGCGAATTCCCGGGCGCGTCCGCTCGCATCCTGATGGATGGCCAGTAACGAGGGCACGCCGCCGCCTTGCGAATACACCCGCCGCACCAGATGGCCGGGGCCCTTGGGCGCGATCATGACCACGTCCACATCCTTCGGCGGCTTGATGGTCTTGAAGTGAATGGAGAAGCCGTGCGAGAAGCCGAGGATCTTTCCTTTGCGCAGGTGCGGCTTGATGGCCGACTCGTAGAAGGCGGCCTGGGTCTCGTCCGGCGTGAGAATCTGTATCCAGTCGGCGCGCTTGGCCGCCTCTGCGGGAGCGACTACGATCATTCCATCCGCGCGCGCCTGTTTGGCCGAACTACGTTCTGGATCGAGGCCGATGATCACGTCGTATCCGCTGTCTCGAAGGTTCTGCGCCTGCGCGTGTCCCTGCGAGCCGTAGCCGAAGACGGCAATCGTCTTGCCCTGGAGGGCTTCTGGCTTGGCATCGTTTTGATAGAAGACTGTGGCCACTGGAAACTCCTTTATTGATTGCTGAATTATGTCGGCTGAAATGCTGAACTTATTCCAGACGGAAGAACCGACCGATCGGTCGGTCTAAAATGCTATCCACTTCGCGATCCAGTGTCAAACGCGAGACACCCCGGAGAGCACGAGAGGAAGGTTTTCCCCCGTGCACCTCTGTGTACCCTGTGGTTAGAGGATTTTGCCTCGTGTCATTCTAGAACTTCGAGACACCCTATCGCCCATTGAAGATCAAAACTCGAGATACGATCCAGCGCGCCCTGGGTGCGCGCCGCCGTTGGTTCCGGTTGCCGGGAGCAAGCCTTCTTCAACTCCATGCAAACTTTCCCATGCGGCTTCGGTCAGCGCCGGGTCGGCTCCGACAATGTCGCGGATCATCTGCCAGGCGGCGAGGTTGAGCGCGCCCTCTGGTGCCGGACCCATGGCCAGCGATACCGAGCATTGCGGGCAGAAACAGATGCGCTGTGCCGAAGACTTCTGGCGCGGCCTCACTCCCACCGTCTGCGCGAACAGGTAGACGGCTACGGATTTTTGTCCCGCCTCGAGTTCCCGATTACAACGCAGGCAATACAAGTTGTCCAAAACGTCCCGGTCTCCGGTGGGTTGGCGATGGTCTTGACGATACTTTCTCGGAGGCGCTGCCAGTGGCACAAGTATGTAGAAGGATTCCCGCCCGGCCGTGGGCGCCTGAACCAAGGTTTGCTCTAGGCAGAAGCGGATCGCATCGCGCACTCTACTGAACATGGGCTGTGATCCGTCCGTAAAGTTCTCGCGAGCGTCGCGGCTTCCGAAAGAGAGCCCGAAAGAGCTTTCGCAAGGACTTTCGAAAGAACGGCAACAGGTCGCCGCCGTTTGTTATCGCATCGGCAAGTGCGGCGTGGAATTTTTGCTGGTCCAGACGCGTGGCGGACGCTGGATTTTCCCTAAAGGCGGCGTCGAATCTGGCCTCACGCAGGCGCAATCCGCCGCCATTGAGGCGATCGAAGAAGCCGGCGTTCATGGGCGTATGGAGGAACTCCCCTTTGCCCGCTACGTGCGCCAGCATGAGAGTGCCAGTGTCGCTGCCCACCTTTGCGAAGTGACTCGGCTCGAAGCGCCGCAGGAATCGGGCCGCACTCCCACCTGGTTTTCCGCGGAAAAAGCGAAGCAGCGTCTGCGGAAAGACCGCGCTCCGGAATTCGGCGCCGAGCTTGCTAGCGTCATCGACCGCGCTCTGTCGCGAATCCAGCGGCTGCACGCACGCGGACGCAACCTTTCGGATCGCGTATACCGCGAGGGCTTGCGGGAAGTAAGGTTTGAGGCGTTTGAATATGCTCGTTTGCCTGGCGGCCATTCTGGTGATCTCCGGGAGGCTGTATTCGCCCGCTATCTGCACTCGCGGGACGCGCGCTCGTCCGCGGCGATGCAGGTCGAAGTACCAGCTCACCTGCGGAGAATTCCCCAGATCGCGGCTCGCGGGGAAATCCGCCGGCCGCTTTTGCGGCTCGGCACCGGCGTAGGGTCTCCCGCTGATACAGGCAATAACATCACGGCGATTGACGGCGGACGGAGAGCAACCTCATCGAAGCCCGGCAACCAGCCCTCGAGTAAGTCGCGCAGGCCCAAGACCTAGAGCTGCGGGTACTTGATCCCCGCCCTTCATCGACCCGAAACACGCCGATGGTACACTTCCCATCCATGCTCGAAGTAAACAGCCTGACCAAGAGCTACGGGAAGCTGATGGCCGTCACCGGCGTCAGTTTCAAGGCTGACCGCGGAGAGACCATTGGCCTGCTCGGGCCAAACGGCGCGGGTAAGACGACCACGGTCTCCATCATTGCGGGATTGCTCAGCCCGGATTCCGGCGAAGTTCTGATCGAAGGCAAGCAGGTCAAGAGTGACACCGACCCGGTCAAGCTGAAGATCGGCCTCGTCCCACAGGATATGGCGCTCTATGACCAACTGACGGCACGCGACAACCTGAATTTTTTTGCGGCACTCTACTCGCTCGGCGGCGCGAAAGCCAAGCAGCCTATCGACGACGCACTGAATCTGGTGGGACTATCGGATCGCGCGGGCGACAAAGTGAAGACTTTCAGCGGCGGCATGAAGCGGCGCCTGAACCTGGCCGCGGCCCTGCTGCACGATCCGCAGATCCTTCTGCTCGATGAGCCGACCGTGGGGGTCGATCCGCAAAGCCGCAACGCTATTTTTGACAATCTCGAGACCCTGAAGAAACGCGGCAAGACCCTCATCTATACGACGCACTATATGGAAGAAGCGGAGCGTCTTTGCGACCGCATCGTGATCATCGATCACGGGAAGATGATTGCCAACGACACCTTGCAGGGACTGCACAAGCTGCTGCCGGTCACCAACATCATTGCCGTCGAACTCGATGATGCGGATGGCCTCAAGCCCGAGCAAATGCTGACGCTGACGGAAGTAAAGTCAGCCGAGTTGGAACAAGGCACGCTAAGGATTGGAGTCCACGACCTGTCTCGCGGCGCGCCCGTCGTTCTTCGCTGGCTGGCCGAGAACGGCCATTCCTACAGTCATGTCTCCAGCGAGCAGCCGAATCTGGAGACCGTTTTTCTGACTCTCACCGGAAGGAGCCTTCGAGATTCGAAATGATTCCCTTCCTGGCGCTGGTACGCAAAGACCTGAAACTGTTCTTCAACGACCGCAAGGCGGTGGCCGTCGGGCTGGTGGCGCCGATCGTGTTGGCCTCGTTCTTCGGATACCTGTTCGGCGGGCAAGGTGGCAACGCGGAGACAAGTAAAGTCCCGGTGCTGGTGATTGACCAGGACGGCAGCGACGTCTCGCGCGGCCTAATCACTCAACTGGGCAGCGATAAGAACCTCGATGTAAAGCCCTCCACGCTGGACACAGCGCGCGCGGCGGTTCGCAAGGGAAAAGCGACCGCCGCGATTGTGATCCCCAAGGACTTCGGCAGGGATGCCGGACACGCGCTCTTTACTGGTGCGAGCGCGACGGGCGCAAGCAAGCCGCAGCTCGGCGTGCTCTACGATCCTTCCCACAACGTGGAACTGGGCATGGTGAAAGGCATCCTGAGCGGGGCGGTCATGCAGGCCGTCAGCAAGGAGATGTTCACCGGTAGAAGCGGGCGCGAAGTGGTCAACGAGTCGCTGGCACAGGTGGAGAACAATTCGCAACTCCCGGCGGAAGACCGCAAGGCTCTGCGCGACCTGCTGGGCGGGGTGAAGGAACTCAACGAACGTCAAGATGAACAACAGAACCGCGAGGGCGCGTCCGGGCGGACGGAGTTGTCCGGCGGCCTGACCATGCCCTACGAAACGCGAGAGGAAGCGATCACGTCGGGGCAGGATGTCGCGTACAACGGTTACGCCCATTCGTTCGGCGGAATGGCGATCCAGTTCATTCTCTTCATGGGACTCGATGTCGGAATCGCACTGCTGATGCTACGTCAGAGCGGGCTCTGGCAGCGTCTGCGGGCCGCGCCACTTTCCCGGACCATGCTTTTGGGCAGCCGGACGGTAAGCGCTTCGCTGATGGCAGGATTCATTCTGTTGGTAATGTTCGGCTTCGCGCGGGTGGTATTTGGAGTCCGAATCCTGGGGAGCTTCCCGGGATTCGTGTTAGTGTGCGTGGCATTCTCATTGATGACCGCCGCATTCGGCCTCATGATCGCCGCCTTGGGCGAGACGGTCGAAGCCACGCGCGGGTACTCCATCATGGCCACGCTCATCATGGTGATGCTGGGCGGCGCCTGGGTTCCAACCTTCGTCTTCCCCGTGTGGCTCAAGAAGTTAACCGTCGTCGTTCCTACACGCTGGGCAATGGATGGGTTGGACGGTATGACCTGGCGCGGCTTGGGCTTCTCTTCGGCAGTTTGGCCGATCGCTATATTGCTGGCCTTCACGCTGCTGTTCGGCGTGGTGGCGGTGATGCGGTTCCGTTGGAGCACGGATTGATAGCCGTACCCTCGCGTACTTTGTCACCCTCACGTATTTTGTCTTCCTCAAGTACTTTGTCATCCTGAGCGAAGCGAGGGACCCCTTCTTCCGGCACACATTTTCGGGCGGGTAGGGTTCCTTCGCTTCGCTCAGGATGACAAGCCAAAAGTTACATCACCAGGAATGCGCGTACTAGAGCCCGGAACCCATTCCGCGATACCATCTCTGGTGATGCTTCGCGAAGCTGCCACCGAACGTCGCCAGGAAATCCGTCCGGAACCTCGCCAGGAAATTCTGCGCGCCGCCGCCCGCCTCTTTCAACAGCAGGGATACGATGCCACTTCCATGAACGATGTCGCCGCTGCCCTCAAGCTCTCCAAGGGCGGCCTCTATCACCATTTTCAATCGAAAGACGAAATCCTGTTTCACATCATGTCGCATGCCATGGAGATCACCGAGGAACGGGTGGTCAAGGTGGCGCGCCGCATCGAGGACGTCGAAGAGCGGCTGCGCACGCTGATCCGGCTGCATATTCAGGTTGTGCTCAGTCCTGAAGACCGCGAGATCACGGTCATGCTGCACGAGAACCATCCGCTGCCGCCCGCGCTTCGCCGCAAGATTAACGGACGCAAGAAGGATTATCTGGTCTTCGTCGAGAACCTGGTCGCGGAGGTCCAGCGCAAGCGCAATTCCCAGTCGCCGGTCACGCCGCGCGCCGCCGCCTTCGCCCTGGCCGGTATGATCAATTGGATCTATCAGTGGTACAAGCCCGGCGGCCCGCTGACCGGAGACGCGCTGGTGCAGCAGTACACGGAGATTTTCTTTCACGGAGCGGTAGGCTAGTTCCCAGTTACGTTACGTAGAGACGCGGCTCGCCGTGTCTTTTCCCGAGTGCGTAAAAGTTGAGGTTCGAATGCCGCACTTCTTCCACGTCGACGATCTTTCCCTCCAACGGAGTAAGAAGGGCAAATCCTATCTCGAGTTTCTGCGTGTCCCGGCGATGAGCGCCGGAATTTATGTGCTGCCGAAGGGCGGCGCCGATCCCCAGAAACCGCATCGCGAAGACGAGATGTATTACGTCGTCCGCGGACAAGCCCGCATGCAAATCGGCACCGGGCACGCCGAGGTGCAGACGGGTTCAGTCATTTTCGTTGAAGCGGAACTGGAGCATCGTTTCTATGACATCCAGGAAGAGCTCGAAGTTCTGGTCTTTTTCGCCCCCGCCGAACAAGAGTGAACGGGAATGGAGCGACGGGCGTCTCGCCCGTTCTGCCAGGGTCAGGCCGCTCCGCAGCCATGAAATCCCCCTGTAGAGACGCGGCTTGCCGCGTCTCCTGCCGCGTCCCATCCCGCGTCCGGCAGAGACCGAGCTAGTCCCGTCTCTACCAAGTTACTTGACGGGCACCCAATAGACTTCTTCCTTCAAGTTTTCTTTCTTGAAACCAATCCGCTTCAGGATGCCCTTGCCGTGCTCGACCATCTCCGGATGCCCGCATAGATACGCGACGCTATTGGCGGCAGTGCATCCCCACTGGTCGGCATACTTGCGAATCAGATCGTCGACGCGTCCCGTCTCACCCTTCCAACCGTCGTCTTCCCAGGGACGGCTCACCGTCGAGACGCATTGAAACCACGGCGCCTGTTGCGCGAAGTTTTCCAACTCCTCGCGATAACCAAACTCCCATGACCGGCTCGCGCCGTTGAGCAGGAATAACTTGTGGTTCCCCGCGAACCTGCCTTCCTTCCAGTCCTTGAACAGCGTCCGAACGTAGCTGACAAAGGGAGCAACTCCGGTCACAGTGCTCACCATCAGGTGGTTCGTGCGGTCCAGTTGCGTGGAATCAAAGGTAAAAAGTCCTTTCGCAACTTTGCGCACAAGAACTTCATCGCCGAGCTGCATATCGTAGAGCGGTGGTGTGGTCTCGCCCTCCGGCACGAGTTCAAAAAAGAACTCCAGTTCTTTTTCGTAGGGAGAAGAAACGATCGAGTAGGGGCGCTCCAGCCGCCGCGCATCGTGTTCAATGCCCAGCGTGGCATATTGGCCCGGAGTGAAGTTGAACTCCGCCCCTGGATCAATGCGGATCATCCAGAGATCAGGCGCAAAGTCGGTGCGTTTGGTGATACGGGCGCGATAGTGCTTGTCGTCCATAGAACAGTTCTCGGTTCTCAGTTCTCAGTAATTGCGACGCGGCTTTCACTGAGAACTGACAACTGAGAACTGAAATGAGAACAGCCCGCAAGCCTTTCAGCCTGCGGGCTGCCCGGTGGACTGTTTGGGATTGACTGAGGTGGTCACTCTCGTGGCCCCTCGCTCGTTCCGGTGCCGGGCACAGCGTGTGCCCAGCGGATCAGCCCATACTCACGGATTGTTTGCGAGAGATGTTCCCGATTCCCCCGACCAAAGGTTCCTCGAGAACTCCGCTTAGAGCAACCGCCCTAAGACTCAGCCACCTCACCTGGTCTGGTACTTCTACTATGACAATCAGAACTTATCATCCGACCACCTCCTTTCCGGTGTAAGCGCAGATTACAAAAAAAACTGGGTCGGAGTCAACGGCACGGATGTGGGGTTCCGGAAGAATCAATAGGGCAGCTGCCAGTTGCCGGTTGCCGGTTGCCAGTTGTATCCAGCCCCGAGCTTTACTGACAACTGGCAACTGGCAACCGGCAGCTGACTTTCGCGGGTACACTGGTTTGACTCGACATGGCATCCGTGAGCGTGGCCTCCACCGTTCTCAATGAACGCGGTGATATCGACGCGCTGGTCGAGAGTCTGATGCAGCAGACGCTCGCTCCAGCGGAGGTCATCATCGTCGATGGCGGCTCGACGGATGGAACCTGGGAGCGCCTTGAAGCTGCCCGGTCCAAATATGCGACGCTGGTTCCCATCCGCGATGAAAGCTGCAGCCTGCAACGGTCGCCCGGGCCGATCGCCCGCGGCCGCAACGTTGGCATCGCCGCTGCCACCTCCGATGTAGTCGCTTGCGCCGATGCCGGCTGCAGCTACCATCCCTCTTGGCTGGCCAATCTTACGGCCCCCATTCTCGACGGCGGCTCCTCGTATTCCGTGGGCGGATCGTATATTGATCCAGCGTCCGCCACCATGTGGGACATTGCCTCGGCGCCTTTCTTTGGAGTCAAATTAAACCCCGATGCGGCGACCAAGTCCTGCACCGCGCGCTCCATGGCCTTCCGCAAAGAGCTCTGGCAACGCGTCGGGGGATTCCCCGAGACCGTCTTCCTCGGAGAAGACACGGTATTCGATTCCCAGGCGCGCAAGCTGGTGACTCCCGCCTTCCCCGAACGCGCCAAGGCCGCTTACCAGCCGCGCCACACCTTTCGCTCGGCCCTCCGGCAAATGGTCAGCTATTCGGTAACTGACGGCGTCCTGGGCGGACGCTCCGCCCGCCTGTGGCGAAATATCGCTCGCTGTGTCGCCGAAATTCTTGCCGTTCTTGCGCTTGTTTACTCACCCATTCCTCTGCTGTGCGTGCTGGCGCTGGAAGTTTATTTCGCCTTCAGATTGGATTGGACCGATCTCCGGAAAGTTCCCTTCCAAACGCTGAGAGGACGCCTGATATTTTCTCTGATCGTCCCCTGGGTAGTTGCCTGGTATCAGAGCGTCGGCGCCATTACCAAGAAGAACCGCCCCAACCGTCAGAACTTCACTTAAAGAAGTTCTCAGTTCTCAGGAAAACCCCTCGGGCACTCGCAGTACATGCCCGCCAGATACCTACCTTCGTGACTTCCCCTTCCCTAGACTGAAAACATCCCTGCAAAGCAGGAACGGCTTTCCCCCCAAGTCCTCCCGAGTCCTCGATCTTTGGTATCGATTCCGCATGTAGAGACGGGGCTTACCTGCCCCATCTCCCTCGCCGAAGAAGCGGCAAGCCAGCGTCTCTACGAGATACATATGGCCTAGCCCTTCCACCGGTAGGCATCCGGTTGGGGCAGTCCCAAATGCGCCAGCACGCGATTGGCGAATTCCTGTGCCATGGCATCGGCGCTCGACGGATGGTTATAAAACGTCGGGATCAGCGGGAAGATCGTGGCGCCCGCGTCCGCCGCCAGCGACATGTTGCGGATGTGAATCTTGTTCAGCGGGGTCTCGCGAACGCAAAGCACGAGCGACCGGCTTTCCTTCAATGTCACATCGGCGGCGCGCTCGATCAGGCGCGACGCCGTGCCATTGGCAATGCGACCTAGGGTGCCGACGCTGCAGGGGATCACAACCATCGCGTCCGAAGGATATGACCCGCTGGCCACGTTGGCGCCGATATCGCTGTTGGACTGTTGCTGAATTTTTGGCGAAGGCGCGCCGATGATTTGACGCAGGAGATCAGAGCGGCCCTCGACTCCGAGTTCCTCCGCCATGACCCGCAGGCCGCTGTCGGAAGCGATGAAGTTTACCGTCTTCACTCGAGGATCTTGATCAATGGCCAGTAGAAGATGCTTCAAAAATATTGACCCGCTGGCGCCGGTGGTGGCAATCGTCAAGTTTTCCGGCGTGAAAGACAAAGCTGGCGCTCCATGAGGCATCCAAGTCGCGGCCTCGAAAACTGAGGATAGGGACGCGGGAAAGGCAAGTCAAGGCGGCTACGGAGGCTGACTGATTAATTCCTGACTGAATAATTCTAGGACTTGTCATCCCGAGCGCAGCGAGGGATCTGTAGTCTGCCGCAAAAAGCAGGTCCTTCGCCTCCGACAAGCTCAGGGTCAGGATGACAAATCAGAGAAGCAGCGAGAGCCAATAGCGAACGACGAACGACTGACGACTGACGACCAACGACTGATGGCAACTACCGGCATCCTACGATCGCGGCGCAGTGCCGCCCAACTCCACGCGATCGCCAGCGTTGAGCGGGAGATTCGCGCCATCGATCCCGCCTCCCGTCGAAAGTACCTTCGTGATTTTCGCGAGGCCTACCGCTCCTATGAGAAGGTCATCGCGGCGGGCGACGTTCGCCGCGAAGTTTCCAAAGCCGGAGTCGTTCTGGTCGGCGATTACCACGCTTTGCCCAATTCGCAGCGCTACCTGGCCTCGCTTCTCTGCGATCTACGACGCCACCGCCGCCCGGTAGTTCTGGGAGTAGAGACGATTTTTTCCCGCGACCAACACATTCTCGACGAATGGTTTCGCGGCGAGATTGACGAAGCGGAACTCCGCCAGCGCATCCGCTTCGAACTCGACTGGGGATACGACTGGACTCCATTCTACGAACTGCTCTCCGCGGCCCGCGATTACGGCGCGTCCGTGTATGGGCTCGACTGCATGCCCCGCGAAGATCTGCGCAAGATCGGAGCCCGCGACCGCCACGCCGCCGACAAGATAGCTGAAATCCGCTGCCGCCATTCCGACGCGCTGATCCTCGTCCTTTTTGGCGAGTCGCATCTTGCCCCCCAGCACCTGCCAGCCGTGCTGCAACGGCAGCTTCCCGCGGAACCCATGCTCACGCTTCTGCAAAATGTCGATGCCCTTTACTGGCGTGCAGCGGGAGAAACTCACGATCGCGTGGAAGCCGTCCAAGTACGCAAAGACGTCCGCGAAAATGTTATCTGCGTTTTCAACGCCACCCCGCTCGAGAAGTACGAGAATTACCGCCTCTGCCTCGATCGCTGGGGACGCAATGCGAAAGACAACAGCGCGCCCGACCTCGGCCCCACTCTTTACAACCTGATCGACAGCCTGGTGCGTTTTCTCGGGATCAACCAGTACTCGCCGCACAACACCACGCAGCCCCGGCTCCTGGTTGACATGATGCCGGAAGTCTATTCGCGCAGCTCGGACGCGCTGCTGCGCCGCCTGTTGTCCCGCAAAGGATTCACTGCCGACCATCGCCGGTCTCTGCTGCGCCAGGTGAGCGAGCGCGGCAGCGTCTATCTCGCACCCATCAACGCCATCTACGTGCGCCACTTCCGCATGACCTCCTCGGCCGAGGCTGCCGCCCGCTTCCTCCATCAAGCCTGCCGGGGCTTGCCGAATCTTTGCAACGGCAAGGCTGCGCCGAACACCGCGCCTGGAGCCCACTCGCTGGACAGGGACGATGCATTTTACGTGGCCGTCTTCGAACACGCGCTTGCCTTCCTGGGATCGCGCATCTTGTACCCCACGCGTCCCGCTCTCCGCGATACCGACATCGCGGACTTGTTTGACGTAACCCGCGAAGACCTCGAGCTCCAGACTTCGCTTCCCTTCGCCGATGCTGTCGAAGCTCTCGACTTTCTGACCGAGCGGCGGCAAGCATCCACGATCCAATCCTTCGCGCCAGCTCCGCCTTTCACCGGCCACAAGTACGAATACGTCGCCGAGCAGCTCGGATATCTCGCCGGCAACGATCTCTACGATGCTTACCTGGAAGGCCGCCTGACCACCGCCGCACTGCGCAAGCTCTATCTGACCCACATCGAAGAACCTGGCGTAGCCCGCGAAGCCTACGCCCAGGTAAGGACGCGCCTGCGCTCCGGACAGCGCGCATAAACTCCTTCGCCCTTGGTTCTGATTTTTCCCTGTGTCCTCTGCGTTTGCGTCCTCTGCGTTCTCCGCGTTTGAGGTTTTGATTTCGCAGCCGCTGCGGTATCCTCACCTGTCCAATGCCCGACGACTTCCCACTCCAGTCCCAGACGCCCGACGCCCTCATGCTCTTCGGATTCTGGTACCGCGCGCTTCCGGCAAATCAAATCGGTCGCGGACAACTCGCCAAGACGACGTTGCTCGAACAGCCGCTAGTCGTCGGACGAGACAAGCAGGGCCAGCCCTTCGCCCTGCGCGACGCCTGCCCGCATCGCGGCATGCCGCTTTCCTGCGGACAATTCGACGGCCAGCAAATCGAATGCTCCT
>OBLU010004551.1_pt1 | contig 12500 bp, 11 predicted proteins | sample 1518681 | NCBI WGS metagenome assembly OBLU01 (sample SAMEA3539304, study PRJEB22396) | soil metagenome | biome: tundra; feature: field; material: soil | place: USA | collected 2010-05 | depth 0.15 m | reverse complement strand
GCATCGACTGCGGCGGCGTCGCGAACATCCTTCTCTAGTAACCGCACGCCCGGCTGCCCGTTGATGTTGGTGCGATATCCCGAGGACAGATTGTCCAGGACAACGACCTCGGCGCCGTTCGAAGCCAGTTCTTTCGCAATAGTGGAACCGATGAAGCCCGCGCCACCGGTAATCAGAGCTTTCAAGAGCATATATTCCTTCCTTGAGGATTCCTTCGGGTACCGCGGCCAAGTGCGAAGCGCACCCGTCGGTAATCCAGCCCCAGGTACGGGCAATCGCGTCGGCAAGCGGCGCCCTTGGCGTCCAGCCGGGCGCTTTGCCGATATCAGGCACATCTGAGGGGTCGAGGCTCCTGGGATGTCCATAGATAACCGAAACCGCCCTGCCGGTCGCGTATCGGACCGCTTTCTCGGAGGGAAACCCCCGCGCCCAGAATCTGGCTAAGCGGAGTTCTTACGAGACGGATCCTCCGGCGCGAACTGTCGTCTTGGCCGGGTCGTCCGCCGCCTGAGACTGAACCTCGCCGCCATTCCAAATCGACTGGTACATCGGATATACAATCTCAGGGGAGTACTTATTCACGACTCGCGCCTTGGCACGCAGTGCAAGTTCTCTGGCGAAACTCGGTTGCTCCAGCAGTTGCCGGATCGCCACCCTCAGCGCTTCAACGTTACCTGCTTGTACGCAGATCCCGCACCGTTCCTCGGTAGAGCCGAGAAGCATATCCGGGACCGCTCCCACTGCCGTGGCGATCACCGGCGTGCCCAATGTCATCGCCTCGAGTATCGACACGGGAAAGCCCTCGGTGTGGCTCGGCAGAACAAATGCGGAACTCCTCGCCATAAGGGCCAAGACTTCGCCACGAGAAACGGCCCCGTGTATTCGGAGCCAGCATCCGCCCTGCCGCGCGCGCGCTAAGCCCACGAGCTCTTCTCGGAACCTGGCGGTAACCGGTCCAACAAGATCGAGATCGAACGCGATGTCTCTGATCTGACAGCAGGCATTCAACAGTTCAAACATTCCCTTGGCGGGCGTCACATTGCCGACAAAAATGACGCTCCGTTCCGCGCCGCTTTCAGTTGACGTCACATGGGGCTCTGCAATCTTCCAAGCTGGATTCGGGACGACAGATACAGAACAATCGCCGACAAACCCGCGGACGACTTCCGCTGAAGGCGTATCAAGGGTGATTGTGTGACTTGCAAGTTTGCAGGCCAACATCACAAGTGCCGTTTCCCAGTTTGTCGAGGCGGCTACGAGTGGCATCCTGCCGAAGTGCAGGTGGACTACGGCACGTGCCCCTCGTAAGCGGCTCATGCCAATTATCATGACGTCTCTCAGCAGGCCGAAAGAACCGCTGCTGCAAATGTGCACGACACCCGCTTTGGAGGACCACAGAGCGCTCGTAAATCGTACGAGTACTCTTGCGCTGTCTAACGACCCAAAGAGCACGCGAGCTGGGGTCGAAGTATTGACGGATGCGCGCAATCGAATCGCTGTATTGACGTGCACAAACTCGATTGCGGGGTCCTGGGGTGGATAACTCAACAATCCTTCAGCCCAACTGGCGATGCCTCCCGCCGGCGGCGTCACCGGAGCGACGAGCAACACCTTCATCGGCCGCTGACCCATCTGCGGCGTGCCTCGCCTGCCCCTCTCCTTTTTACATTTCACCCATAGCGCGCGGTAGGTGCCGTAAATCCTGTTCGGGGAATAGAGTAAAACCACCCGTTCCCTCCCGCGCCGGCCGAATTCCGCTGCCTGAGTCGGTCGATCAAGCATCCACTCGATCGCAACCCTAAGCGCATCCGCATCCATTATGGAGACGCAGATTCCGCAAGGTTCTGGGCTGCCGACCGCCAACATCTCCGGAATAGCTCCGACATCGGTCGCGACAACCGGCTTGCTCTGCACCATCGCCTCAAGAACCACATTCGGGAATCCCTCGGTGTAACTGGGCAGTATCACCGCGTATCCTCGGGCTATCCTCCTGGTGACCTCCGCGCTTAGGGCGGTGCCAACAACCTCCAGCCAGCGACCCCCGTCCCTGACTTCTGCCAAGGCCTTCAGTTCCTTTCGAAAGTCCTCTTCGACCGGGCCGACGAGTTCCAGTCGAAAGGGCCTGGTACGGATCTCACGACACGCAAGGACCAGTTCGCGGGCACCTTTCGCTTGAATCACGTGGCCCGCGAAGACCAGCACCGGTTCTTCGCAACATTCGCCGGATGGGACGGTCGCCAGATCCCAGGCCGGGTTCGGAATTACATCGACCTTGCAGCCGGGCGCGATGGATCGAAGAGCTACAGCCGAGTTCTCATCAAGAACCAGCGCATGCGCACCACCAGCGCACACCATTCGCACCAGCAAGGCCTCCCAGTTTCGCGATACCGCCAGGTGCGGCAATCGACCAAAACGGAAGTGAATGACAAGCGGAACCATAAATGCCCAAGTCATTGCCCGAAGCATCAGGTCTCTTATTAGGCCGAGGGAGCCGCTGCTACAAACATGAACGACATCCACCGGCTTCGTCACCAGCGTGACGAGCAGCGCAACCAGCAGCTCGGAACTATAAACCAAACCCGCACATGCCCGGCGCCAGAAGGATAAGCTCCCAACCGTGCGCAATCGGACTGCACTGTTGAAATGCACAATCTCGACCTCGGCATCCCCCGCAGCCTGTCGCAGTAGCCCGGCAGTCCATGTAGCAATACCGCCTGGGGGTGGCGCCAGAGGAGAGACCAAGGCCACAGTCACTGGCATTGTGCACCACCCAAGGTCCGTCGCGACATCCGAAGCTCGGTTTCAAGAATTCGAAACTCTGCGCGATAAGCAGTTCTATCCTGCCCCAGCACCGTTTCCACGCTCCATCGGAATCGAAGGACGCGAGCGGGACACCCTGGCACACTGCCGCACGGCGACACGTCTTTCGACACAACACCCGCGGACGCAATCATGGCGCCAAGCCCGACACTGCACCAGAACAGGGTCATCGCTTGCGTCCTGTACCGCGCCGCGGTGCAACCTCCGAGTTTCGACCTACGATCGCTCAAGATCAAAGCAGCGCCGCCGCTGGATGTGTTCGCGCAGGCGCGAAACGACCGGCAAGCCGCCCCTCGACTCTGCAAAGCGTACGCATCATTGGGCTTTGAGGATGAACCAGCTCACGTGAACTGCGACAACGACAAGCCCCCAAGCCACCGCCACATTTGCCAGAGTGCGCCGATTGCTCAGCCGCCTTGGGTTATAGGCGAGAGAAAGAATGAGCAGAAACGGCAAAAATGGGCCGAAGTGGCGGGTTTCGAGACTCGTAACCGCAACTGCTACCAGGCCAGCTACAGCGACCAGGAGGAGAAATAAGAGCTGCCTTGCATGTGTGCCCCGATTCCACACTCGCTTGACCGTCTCAAGCGCACCGAACGCGACAAACGGCATAATCGCAGCCATGAAGAACCCGTGATAACTCTTGATCCAATCGTACTCCCAGGCTCCGACACGAAACCCCTGCCATAAGGGAATTGGGCTCAACAGTATGCTAGCTGACCCAGCTATACTTCTAATGTACAATGGCTGACTTACAATCAGGGAGTACCCTAATCCATTGCCGCTCTCAATTGCCGACAAGCCCGCATAATATGAACCCGTCCGGTGTACCGCTGCCGCGGTCAAAACAGTAAGCTCGGAGAATGCCCCAAACTTTAAGCCCGCAACCAGCAAGCATCCACTGACACATACCAACACCGCCCGCGCCACGCCACGCCCCAGTAAATGGCACAGAATCAACGCGGCAAGAATCAAGTATGTAAAAAAGCTGCTTTCACCCCGAAGATAACTAAAGCATATTTGAGTACCGGCCACCACTGCTGCCAGCCTCGCCGTGTTCCAGAACCTGGGAGACCTCAGGTTTTCAAGGCACACGCGCATCACCAACGCCGTCAGCAGCAGCAAGAAGCAATCTCGAAGGAAGAGCGCACCGAAAAGCCAATACATCCCGGTGGCCGCGAACATGCTGCCAGCCCTGATAAGTCGCTTGCGGTCATCCCCGAATACCTGGCGAACGGCCGACACGCCCACGCCCGCTGCGCCGGCGACACATAGAGCATTCACCAGGACGCCGAGCCACGGACCACTAGGAAAGCCCAGGCCATCTGCCGCCCAATAGACTACGCGCCAAATCGCTACAGCCAAAGGTGCATTGATCTTGCCGGTCAACTCCTGAAGTGCGACCATACTGAGAGAACCGTCCCGGGAAAGGTCGAAAAACGTTTGCGCATCAATGGTTGTCTGAACCCGGCCAAACACGAACAGCGAATACATCTGACAAAGACCGCCTACGCAAATGCACGCCCCGAAGGCGAGCACGACTGCCCGGGCCTCCTCTTTGCGGAACGCACGCGTAAGTGTCCATAGTGCGACGCTGAGGAACGCTGTACTCACCAAGGCGAACATAGCACCGTTGGTATACGCCAGCAGAACGCCGCCAGTAATTTCGAGACCGCACACAACTGCGCCATATGCGCGCCGAACGCCTATCGGACTTCTTGACGGAGCAACATAGGACATAATCTGCACTGGCATGTTTTGCATCTATACAACGCCCCGCTTCACAAGGGCCAGCATGTTCGTCATTCGCTGTTGCGGACTGAAGCAGCGAACACGTGTTTCCGCTTTCGCCCGCCAATTGCTGGTTGTGTTAGCCGGCCAACTGAGTACCGCCTGAATCGCGTCGCGTAGGCCGGCTACATCGTTCGCAGCGATCAGCGGGGACGGCACATCCCCCAAGACCTCGGGGATCCCGTCCACCGCGGTAGTGATGAGTGGTACCCCCGCTTCCATCGCCTCGACAAGCACCAGGCCGAACCCTTCCCGCAGAGGGACGTGAACCAATAAGTCCGCGCCTTTGAGGAACGGCCATATGTCGTTTTGCCATCCAACGAACTTCACCCGATTGCCGAGTCCCTCAGCGCCGATGTCCGCCTCGACGTCTGCAAGCATCTTGCCGTCATCGCCGCAGAGGCCTTCGAGTTCTCGGGCGCCGAGGAACACCAATGCCAGATTCATCGAGACAAGCAAAGGCTTGAGAGCGGCGTAGGCCACATGATATCCCTTGCTGACCGTAAGTCTCCCTATCGACAATACTAGACGGGTTGAGGGATCGAGACCAAGCCACGCCTTTATGTCCGTATCGACAACAAGACTACGGGGACTCGTACAGTTCGGAATCATGTGGATCTTGTCGCATGATGTCGGCAGATAACGTGCCCAGTCTGCGGCAACGGCTTTGGACACACCATAGTACACATTTCTTCGATTGAGCCGCAGCGCCCAACGCCAGAGCAGATATTTGATACCCTTATGCCAGGCTTTGCGATACGGCGCATGTACTCCAACAATGTGAGTTACGCTCAGCCCCAAACTCGCAAGTGATGCAATTGCGGAAGTCCCTAATAGGCCTGTCTCGATCGCGACATATGTTTCGGTGCTAAGGATGCGCCTGAGCCGAACGACACTACGCACGGCCGTCCAGATGCCAGAACGCGGTTTCCTGTTTAGAGATGTCACCCGAACGCCAGCCCCTTCAAGTTCACGAAGGGTTGCGATGTCTCCAGAGTGATTCAGGGGCGCCATGACGACTACGTGAACGTTCATCGCAGCTTGTTTTGCAATATCGAGCGCTAGCCTGATCGAAAGGCCTTCCACACCTCCGAGTCGATAAACCTGGGACGTGAATATTAATATGTTGGCCATGACGAACCGCGCGTCGCAAACTCGGTGATGCAGAATCGAAGTTGGAACAATGATGATAGTGCGTCCAGACGAATGTGCTAAAATCTCGCAATGCGGCAAAAAGCGCTCCCGGTATGCGACCGGCCTTCTGTACACGTCCTGGAGGATGCGTACTCCTCGAAGGTGTGCCCTCGTTCCGCGAGATAACCGGTCAGCGCGGCCGACGCGTCAACCATGTTCGTGAGGCCACTAATGCGGTGAATGCGTCTGAGGCGAATACTCAATAAGAATCGGTTCCAGGCACGCCGGCCAAGCCTTGCCCCTGGACACGTTATCAGACTCCACGCAAAGCGAGCAAAGCCAACGACCGATTTGCATCCCATGGGCCGCATGCGTGCGAAGACAGTTCTTAGCACCGGCCACATCACTCCACGATTGGCCCCGATGCAAAGTGCGCTCAGTTTCCAAACACATAGTTGCCGCACAAGGTCCTCGCGGCCCATAGCGCGGAGGGCCGCAATTGCCGAATCCGCCCATATTGTCTCGGCGGTATAGACGCGGGGAACAAGTTCACACCACGGGTACTCGCCCCTATCGCGGAGGTGTGGGGCGTCCTCCAAATGCTTTGAATGGCGCCTGATCGCCCCTTCCAGCACCGAACCGCTGGCACCGCACGCACCCGGGATGGTCAGTGGATAGTCGGTAACGATCACTCGACTTGCCACACACGCTAAGGCTACCGATGCGAAAATGTCCGGACTTAGCCCACCGAGATACGCTCCCGTTTTGTCACGGACCGCGCTTAGGCAGCGGCGATGAACCAGACCGTGATACAACTTTGGAAGATCACAGGCCAGATAATACGCTCCGCCGCTACGGACCAGTTCCCGGAGTTCCCTCTCGGGAATCCCACACTTAATGTAGCCGTCGAAGCCCGACACCGAAAGCGACCCGCCCCTCACCCGCGTGAACAACGTGGACCGAATACCTGTGCCCTGCCACAGATAACTGGCCGTCTGTTTCGCAGCTATGCAGTCGATACCTTCGATCTTCGCCCAGGAGGCGGCAGCCAGAATCTCCGGATTCACACCATCGTCGTCGCCGATCAAACATACGTACTCGCCCGTCGCCAGGTCTACCGCCGCGTTGACATTGTCTATCAGGGAGAGCGGCGGAGGCGTGTATCGGTATCTGAAACGGCAGTCCGTGATGTGGTCACGGACATATACCTCTAACTCACGCACGTCACTGTTGTCTTGAACGACTAGCTCCAGTCTCGAATCGACAATCCCCAGAATACTCTGAATGGCCGAAATAGCATAGCGGGTCCGATTGCGAGTCGGAATGACAATACTAAGCAGGGGATAAGCACCGGCTTTACGCTCCATGAGAAACCCGAAGTACTCTGTTGGCGCTTTTGACGACCTCGACCCGCACTTCCGGCATGACGCATGCGGCCGCAACCGCAGACGCGCACCACACCGCGCCGATTACGCCGAGTGTGAGCAGCCGTGATGAGGGGACCGGCAGGAATAGGCGCGCCAATAACACTATTGGGAGAGCGGCGAGCAAAGGAGGTAGCACATCACGCAGTACCCAGCTCTGGAGTTCACCGGGGAAAAAGCGGCGGTGAAACATATAGATGTAGAACGGCACGGTGCAGGTGTTCATCACAAGCCAAGAAATACCAGCGCCGACGACGCCATATTTCAATATCAGGCAGATTAGCAATGGAGTAATAAAGACCACCGACGCGATTCCTAGTCGAAGACTCAGTCCGACGCAGTTGTTGGCTAACGTGACATAGTAAGGTACTACGCACATTACCTGCAGGACTTGGCCAGCGAGCAAAAGGGACGCCACAAGCCCAGCCTGACGGGCGGTGACGGCAGAACCCGTCCACGCCTGAAGCAGGTTGTCTGCGAATAGCGCAATGGTCAAGCCCGCGGGTAGCGCGGCGACGGTTACTAGTTTGCATGTACGATGGTACAGCCGTCTCATGCTTGCGTGATCCCGACGTTCGACAAGGACCGTAAAACAGGGGAATACGGCCAAGGCGATAGGGGCCGCCAGTGTTGAAGGGACCGCGGCTAGAGCCGTGGCAAGGGAGTAATAGCCCAGTATTTCCAGGGACAGCATCCTGCTGACTGCCAGTTTGTCAGTCTGGGTCAGGAGCGTTGAGACAACAGCTAGTGTCGACATTGTAGCCGCGTAGCGCCACGTGTTGCGAAGCGCCAGCCAGCGGAAACGGACGCGGCACTGGACTCCGCTAAACGACAGGGCTCGCCAGAGACTGAAGTGCGCGAACAGACAATACACACCGTTTGAAATCAGTTGCCATGCAGCAAAAACGAGGATCGTCGGGGACCAAAGCCACAAGACCAGAACCGCGCCAGCTCCTCTGAGCACACCCCATGAGATCTGGAGAACGTTGGCCTCGACTTGCCGCTGCAATCCCATCAGTCCCCCAATGTATAGTCCGGAAAAGAATTGAAACGCGACAGCGACTCCCATGAGTCGTATCGCCGCTGCGACTTCATGAGCAGGCAGACCCTTGGAGTGCAGCCACTTCTGAGCAATCGCCGGGGCCAGCACCCATATGGCAAAAGCTAGAACCGAGGACATACAAAGGTATATCGATTCATACGTGCGCAGCAGATCACGCATCTCGCTGGTGGAGTCTCTGCGCGCAGAGATCCTGGCCAACTCCCTGTTGAGTGTTGCCGTGAATCCCATATCGGCAAAAGCCAATGCGCCTAGCAAGGTAGAGTAGAAACCGACGAGGCCATATGCCTCCATACCGAGAGTGTTTATATATATGGGAACGAAGATATAGACCGAGATCGCGCTCCACACACGCCCTATCACGTTTGCGACGAGGTTCCTATGGATCAGGGGGATCCTCTTAACCGCATTAGCGGACCAATGAGACGGGCTCGACACTATGGCGTTCGATGCGACGGCGGATGCGACACAGAGGCCCTCGGTAGTGGTTAGCCTGTCAGGCTCAGGAGTAATACTTCCCGGGCCATACTGTTGTGAGCTGTTCTTCATACCCAGTGAATGATTCCCGTGCTCGCGAAGTGGCCAAAGCTAGTGAGATCCAGCTTCAGCCATGGCAGGGCCGCTGTTTTGGCGATGTGCATAAGGGTTATCGTGTTCTAGAGAGGGGCGTTGGGCTTGCGTCGCCGGCCCGCTTGTGAGGCTGTGGGACGGAGGCCGGCCGTTGCGTCCGCCCGGAGGCTCGCTCCACTCCGCACCCATCCATCGCCTAGGCTGCTGGTCTGCCTCATTCAGAGTGAGTGGTTGTGGACAGGACGGTGTTTTGCACTCTTTGGTGACACGACCAAGGCCTCGACAGTGATGGCTTCATCAGAAACGCGGCAACTTGTCGATCTCCCAAAGGCCGACGCTCTTGTCCGTATGGCCGCCCTCCATGAGTGCCTCGCCAATTAAGAGATGCGGCGCGGGCAGACCGAACGGCGGCATCGTGAGGTTCAATGGTCGCCACCCGCCGGTAAAGTTATCCAGATTTACACTTGTGCGGGGGAATGTCGTCGCCAACATGTACTTCGACCCGCTAGCCGTGATACTCCGAAGAGATCGCAGTACCAATCGGTTGGAGAGGTGGACGAGGCAATCGCGACACAGTATAAGATCCACCCTCGGAAGGCGGTCTTTCGTGAGGTCTAGGATCTCGAATCGCCGCTGGCTTGTCGCGTAGAGATGTCTATTCGTCTCAATCAAGTGAGGTACGATGTCTGCACCGATGTATTGTACGGATCGAAGATCGACATGCCGCATCCAGTAGTAATCGCCGCACGGAATATCAAGGAGGCTGCGTATTCCCAGGTCGCTGATTACTTGCGGCAGTTGTGTTCTGATGGCCGCCGTGTGGCTCAGATCCGAGCCACGGCCGGACCGGGATGCGCCACCCCATTTATTCGTTTCGTATATCTGAGCGAATGTAGAGTTGATTGTTCTGTCCTTAAACGTAATGTACGCGCGGAGGACAAGAGGACAACCGACTCGAATCGCGGCACGGACTGTTGAATTGATAGTTGCTAGAGTCATCTCCGTCAGCCCTGGTATGGTGCGAGTCTGAGTGTAGCGGTGAGTCCGTTAGCAGCTTGGGGACATAGCGGGCGGCGCTGGTTGGCGCTGGTTGGAAAGTAGAGGCATACAGTATGGATCATTGACATTGCCACGGGCACACTTCCCCACAGTCCGTGAGGAACAGTTTCGGGGCGGCCGCCAATCGCCGTGTACGGGCGTTCCCGATTCCGTTTGGCGTGTTTTCGTTCGTTCCAGTTTGGCGTTTCATGAAGTCGCTAGCTCATGGCACTTCTGGGAGGTCTGGCAGGGTTTCGAGAAATGTCCGATGTGTCGATGGCTGTCGCCGATATTTGCGGCAAAAGGCGTTTTTAGCCATGCCGGCACGTTCAGGCTTTCATGATGGGAGTTTTGTATATCGTTCAGTTATTGTGCAACCACCCAGTCTGGCTCCAGCTCCACCGAGATGGACCTCTGCAGAAGCGTGACTGAGACCACCAGCCTTTCGCGGTCGTTGAAGCGGTTTACGATTCCTTGCACGCCACGTAGTGGACCGGATTCCACCCGGACGCGATCGCCGGGGTAGACAAACGGCCAAGGCATTGCCGGCAGTCCGGAGCGCATCACCTCACGGACTGCGGCGATTTCCCTTTCTTCGATGGGCGCCGGTATCTTTCCAATTCCGATAATGCCGACTACCCCGGTCGACGTCAGCACCGGTAGTCGGTCGGCCACATCCAACCGGCAAAACACGTAACCGGCGAAGAGCGGTAACTCCGTGTCCTTGACGCGGTCCGTCCAGCGTCGGCGCACCGTGTACAATGGCAGGAAGAGCTCGTATCCTTTTCCTCTCAGCACCGTGGCGGCGACCTGTTCGTGTTTGGACCGCACCCGTATTCCGTACCAGGGTAGCGTGTTCGATGCTGTAGTCATGTGCAGGCCTTTTCGGCGCAGGGGCCATCGACGAGCTGAGCGCCGCAGGAAGATTGAAACCGCCGGGCCGACTTGCCGTAATGTTGTTTTCGACTCAACAATCGCTGTTCCATGGATTCCACTAGTTCTTGGACCGACTCGATGTCCACGGAGGGCGCCGGGTTCAATACTTCGACTCGGACGAACCCAGAAAGGTTGCGCTTGCCTGTCGCCGCGCGCGTTTCTTCCATCGTCTGGCGCTCGTGCTCGGTCAATCGGAAAAGCACAACCCGGTCTCTGCGCTGTCTCAGGCTCATGCGGAAGAACCCGTGGACTGGCCAAGCTTCGCCCTTTTAGTCACATTCGCCTTCCTTTGGGATTCTGACTGCTGCTAACAATTCAGCGGCTACAGAACGGACATGGTTACTATCGGCGCCTCGGCGCGAAAGCTTTACACCCTGCACCGCCAAAAAACCGGCACAGGTGGTGTTTGGCGAGCCGGGAAATCGACTGGGTGATGGCGGGGGCAGAGGCCGGGGTCTTCCACGACTGGGGGATGGAGTAGGAGAATTCGGCGCCGTGGAGTATCGGAACAGCCGATAGGATCCTTGTGCAGCGCTCTTATAGCGATTTGCCGGTCCGGGCCGCCGCGCCCAAAGCGCGCAGTTTGCGGACCCCGCTCGCGGTCCTCGATCACCTTCCCCGCCTCCCCACGCGCCTCGGGTCAACGGCCACTAATAGAACTCTGCCAAGTATGAGCTGGCAGCGGGCTTGACCCGCACACAGAATCAGCCTAAATCAGTGCGCCGCCTATATGTTGTGCCGCCATATTCGGAAACAGGGGGCTTACCGGCGTGTCACTTGGACGTATCATGTCCTAATCGCACATGGCCCGAATCGTTGTCGTTCTGTCGAAATAGGCCGCCGCACGGGCGCCATCTGCCCACGAAGCTACTTTGCGGCGAACGTCAGGGCTATGGCTGCCAACGCGGTGCCCGCTTGCGAAATCCACTGGTCGTGACCGTGGGGAAAGCCGCTTTCGAAATAGGGCTGGAAGCCGAGGGCGCGGGTAGCCACGTGCCAGGTGCCGTCCTCCTGTTGCGAGCGGACATCCTTCGCGTTGACGTTCGCGCCCGCTTTTGACCAGCGCCTCGACCGCCTCAACGTTCGCTGGGCGGCGACCATTTGCAGAGGCGTAAGATGGCCGAGTTGGATCGGGCCGCTCTTAACCATTTCGAACGTATCGCCGCTTTTCACGTTCACCGCAGCGCCATGATCGAGCAGCAGTTTGACCAGGGGCGCGTTGCGGTCGCCACTGGAAGCGGCGGCGAGCAGCGGTGTGAAGCCGCCGCCGTCGGCGGTGTTTACGGCGGCGCCCTTGGCCAGCAAGAGGCGAACCAGCTCGATGTGATTGGAACTGGCGGCCTGTTCGACCACGCTCATGCCACTTTCATCGCGGGCGACGATGAAGCATCACCCCGCCCGCTCGTCGCAAGTCTGGACGCTGAATGGCACACGTGTTTTCCTGGAGCCAGATCGGGGAACCACGGATCTCGCCGCTCGATTTCCGCGTCAAACGCGGGATCGGTTCTCAAGGCGATCGCCGCCGAACTTACCAGAGACACGGCGCACTTCGCCAGCGGCTTGGCCAGGGGCGTCCACGGAATCCGCGCTTCCCCGGGCAGGCCCGCAACCAGCCACTTAAAGAAGTGTGCGGTTCGTTTTCCGCATTTCCCGATGTTGGTTGGGCGCTAGACCACGTTTTGCCTCGAAGCGATTCTCGCCTCTCAGCCATTCCGAAAGCGGCCGGG
>OBLU010004549.1_pt1 | contig 12503 bp, 6 predicted proteins | sample 1518681 | NCBI WGS metagenome assembly OBLU01 (sample SAMEA3539304, study PRJEB22396) | soil metagenome | biome: tundra; feature: field; material: soil | place: USA | collected 2010-05 | depth 0.15 m | reverse complement strand
ACGACGACTACGAAATATAACCAGTTATGGGATACGGATTCTGAGGGCAAGGTCAAGAGGCGTTGTCCGTAGGAGCCCACTGGGACAAAAGAGGATGTCATGACCGTTGATCGAGAAGAATTGAAAAAGCGCTATGCGGCTATGTCCGACGCGGAGTTGGGATTGATCAACAGGGAGGAGCTCGGCTATCTCGCTCGTGAATGTTACGACGGTGAGGTGTGCCGGCGTGACGTTGAGAGGCCAGCGACTGTTCCCTTCGTCGGAGTGGCTGGCGGTTCCGCTGTCGAGCCTCCTTCTCGAGGAACGCGGTATCTGTTGCTTGGGGTCATTTGGGCGTTTGTGTTGCTTGTAGGAGCCGAGTACTTCGCATTTGAGCATGTGGCGAATTGGCTGGGGATTCTGTGCTGGTGGATCGGGGGCGGGATTCTCTCGTTCAAGCTGGCTCGGGATCAGGAACGCAATGCTGGGTTTTGGCTTGTGCTTACTTTGTTCTTGGGGCCGATCGCCGCACTTGTGCTTTTGGCGTTGTCGCCTGAGCTTGGCAGAGTCTTGCGAGTTCTGGTCGTTGTTGTTCCATTTATTGTTTCGGCGATCGTCGTTCAGGGTCTTTGCGCCCTGACTGGCCTAGGAGCCTATAGGGTGGTGAAGGCGGCTGATGTCGCCATTGGAGGTGGGGCGCAGGAAAACTTATGCGACCAAGTCGTTAATGTCGAAGGCGAGATAACTGAGGTCGGCAGTCAGGTTCTGATTTTCCTAGATGTGGATCCTGGGCAGCAGGCACGTGCCTTCGCCCTAGTTGACGAGTCAAGCAAGCTCCCCAACGGTAGTTCCTTGGCGGTAGACGTAATAGGCAACAAACGTTACCCCTTGCCGCGTATTGGCGAGCGACTAAGAGTTGGGGGGCTAGTCCGATGTGTTACAAGCATCGGTCCTGGAAAGTTCGGCACATTACTGGAAGTATCCCGGCGACCACTGCAATAAAGTCTCGCGCCCGAGTAGCGATGGCTCTGGTTTTCAAGTAGTTTTGAACACTTGCGACAGTACTAATGACAGAAGCGCGGAACGTGGTAAGTGACAGCCATTTCGTCCAATACCGCATGGTCAAGCCACTGGCCGCTGAGACTTGGCAGCGCATATAAAATCTGCATTTCGATCCTACGGAAGACGAACAATCATGGCGCGGGAGGCGGTCGAAGGGTACTGAGGGCAACCGGCCCGCTCGCGATGTGCAGACGCTCAATTGAATGCTGCGTTGTTGAGAAAAAACTCCGTGAGATTTGCCAGATGAAGGGGCGATGATGCAGACAAACATTCAGCCGCTTACGCTGTCTCCGGTCAAACTCAAAGATGCCTTAGCCGCAGCGCTCGAAATCCCGTCAGAGCGAAAGCCAAAGAAGAAAGTCGAGAAGGGGTAGGTCTCCCAAGGCCAACCACCATAACTGATCGCGATGAAAGGTTGGTATCTCTCATGTCAAAGTCAATAGGGTACTTGGTCTTTCCATCGTTAATGGGAATCGGCTTGTCCGTAATGTTTCTGGTTGTTGGGGGATTCGCGTATAAACTGTTTGTCCCTACTCCCATCGGCTCCCATCCATCGGAGGTTCCGGTCTCGGCATATGCCATCTGGGCGCTATTTGGGCCTCTCCCCGCTCTTGCGGCTGGAATATTCCAAATTGGAGGAGGAACTGCACGGGATAAGAAGTCAGAGGCCATCACTGAAAATAATCGTGCGACCGGTTGGGCAATGGTTCTAACGGTCTGCGCATATGTCGCCTATCTAATAATCAACGGCAAGATTCGCTAGCGGATATCTCGTCTGGGTTTGTCAAAGAAGTAATTCCGCTCATGGAAAGCTGACGGAAACAGCCAATGGGAGTTTTGGTTTGCGCGGTAATTATCGTTGCGATGGGAGTGCTGGGCGTATTTGCCTCGATGTCATCCATCGAGCCGTTTCAGCCAACCAGCGATGCCACCATGGCAATCAGGCTGCTTGTAAATCCAGTTATAAGTTTGATGGCCGTTTGCGTGGGTCTTGGACTCCGCGCTTTGCGACATTGGGCACTGATCAGCGCCCTCGTCTACTTCGGAACCGTAGCGATTTTGGGGGTTCTGAGCGGATTGGGAGGCCTCGCCGCAGGCTGGCTGGGGGTACTCATTGCCGCGCCGGTCGCATTGTATCTCTGGGCACGGCGCGACCCTTTCGGCGGTGCCGATGCGAATCAAAAAGCGACAATCTCCCTAACACATGCCAACTACACAGCCAGCGTCGCGTCTTCTAAACCAGTTCCAACCTCACGTGGGGCTTTATACTTCCTTTCTGCGGTCTTCTACCTTGCCGCACTTGCGACATTTGCTTTTCCCTTCCTCTCGTTTGCATCGTGGAGCGGCACGGTGACCACGGTCACCGGCCTGCAACTCGCGACGGGCACGCCGATACACCAACCCGAAACGCTCATTCCGATGCCCGCTGGGCCGAGCTGGTTAATGCTCGCCAGTAGCGTTTCCGCACTTCTGGGCATTGCTCCTAGCTTCGCCGAAACGAGGTTCTCAGAGTTTGCTGGAATGGCAGGTTTGCTAGCGATAGGGTCGCTCTTTCTCCTCAGATATAGGTTATTCACAGAAGTGTTCACCGCTAGTAACGGTTCGTACAAATTGATTACAGAATCCGGATATGCAGGAACGGTGTTGCTCCTCTTGGTGGGGGCACTTTGGAGCAGGCGTGGACTCTTCGTGTCAGTCGAACCGCCAGACTACTTGTCCAGCAACGTCGGGGCGTCATGAACTGGTGAGATTTCCACCTGATGCGTTGATGCTGTTTCTGACGAATTCGTCCGCGAAGGCCCAACCAGAATTCTTGCCTGAGATTGTTTCGTTCGGGCGTTACGATATCATGATGTTCACCGGCGGTTCGTGTATGGCACATCCGGGGATTGTCCAGCACTTAAGATTTTGCAAGTTGAGACACTGCTTCGCAGCTTTTTTGTGGGCGGCATTAGTCAGCATGATCTGGTGCGTTACTGCGACACCGTCTGCGTCCGTACAGAACAAACCCGAGGGAGTCGAGTCATCAATACATCAGAATAAGAAAGTCATGGCGCAGAAGGTTTTTGAGTCTGCCGAACGACTCAGATCAGAAGGAACCGCTGCTTCGTTAAAGCTTGCACTCGAGAAATATTCGCGGGCATTGCAATTGTTGCGGGAATTAGGCGAACCAGGTTCTGAGGCGTTGGTACTCAACAATGTCGGCTTCGTGTACGACTCGCTGGGCGAGAAGCAAAAGGCTCTGGATTACTACAAACAGGCGTTGCCAATTGAGCGTGCGACCGGGAGCCGCTCACTGGAAGCCACGACCCTAAGCAATATCGGTTTCCTATACGACTCGCTGGGGGAGAAACAAACAGCGCTGGGGTATCTCACTAAGGCGCTGCCCATTATTCGAGCGGTTGGCGACCACTTAAAGGAAGCAGCGACGCTGAACGCTATCGGCTTGCTTTACTACTCGCTAGGAGTAAAGCAAAAGGCTCTGGATTACTACGACCAGGCGTTGTCCATCGAGCGTGCCGCTGGTAACCGCTCAGGAGAAGCCGCAACGCTGAACTACATAGGCCTCCTTTACGACTCGCTGGGTGAGAAACCGAAGGCGGTGGGATATTTCAATCAGGCGCTGCACATTCTCCGAGCGGTTGGTGACCGCTCGATGGAAGCCGCAACACTAAGCAACCTCGGTAGGACTTACGGCTCATTAGGAGAAAACCAAAAGGCCATAGATTACGACATACAAGCCTTGACAATTGAGCGTCAACTTAGCTTTCGCTCGGGAGAGGCCAAAACATTGAATAATCTTGGCTACCTGCATGAGGGGGTTGGTGAGACTACACAGGCATTGGAAGAGTACAACCAGGCTGTGGCTATTGCGCGCGCCCTCGGCGACCACTTCGACGAGGCTAAGATGCTGAATAATATTGGTGGCATTTATGAAATTCAAGGAGAAAAGCAAAAGGCTCTAGATTGCTATCTTCGATCTCTGTCGCTGATTCGTGCATTGGGCGGGCCCCAGGAGGAAGCAACCTCACTCAATAATATTGGGGTTCTCTATGATTCGCTAGGTAATTATCAAGCAGCGCTAAGCTACTACAACCAAGCGCTACCGATAATACGCGCAGTCGGGGACCGCTTCGGGGAGGCTGCAACCCTAAACAACATCGGGCATGTATATGAGTCGCTAGGTGACAAGGATAAGGCTCTCGACTATTACAGCCGTGCTTTGCCTGTCGTGCGCGCCGTCGGGCACCGCCCGTTAGAGGCGACTACTTTGAGCAATATCGCATTGGTTTATTACTCGCTCGGTGAGAAACAACGTGCTTTAGAAGTTCTTGATCAGGCACTCACAATCGACCGGTCGGTCAGCTATCGGCACGGAGAGGCCACGACGCTGAACAATATGGGAAGCGTGTATAGTTCGCTCAATGAGAAAGAAAAAGCGCTAAATTACATCAACCAAGCACTTGTAATAGAACGGGGCCTGGGTGACCGCTCGATGCAAGCCACCACACTGGGAGAGAAGGCTCTCCTTAACTTCAGAATGCTGCAACTAAACGAGGCACGCACCTCTGTCGAAGAAGCGTTAACAATTATCGAATCGCTGCGCAGCAATATTATTGCTCGGGATCTCAGGAGTTCCTATTTTTCGTCGCAAGCGGGCTATTACAGCTTCTATGTCGACGTTTTAATGCAGCTACATCGGCAGCATCCTGAGGATGGGTATGATCGACTTGCGTTTGAGGCCAGCGAACGCGGCAAAGCCCGGGGGCTGCTCGATCTGCTGACCGAGTCTCAAGCTCATATCTATAGGGGCGCTGACCCGAAGTTGCTGGCAAGCGAGACTGCCATCCGGCAACAACTGGATGCCCAGGCGCAGCAGAAGACCAAGCTGTTGAACGGAATGCATACAACAGAACAGCTCAACGAAATGGAGCAGCGGTTGCGCAGCCTCAGTATGCAATACGAGCAGGTGGAAGCACAGATTCGTCAGAACAGTCCCCAGTATGCCGCCCTAACGCAGCCGCATGCTGCTAGCGTAGCCGAGGTACAGAAGTTGTTAGATTCAGACAGTGTGCTCCTGGAATATTCACTGGGCCAGGAACGAAGCTATCTTTGGCTGGTAACACCGACGACCTTTTCCAGCTTTGAGCTTTCCAAGGGCGGGGACATCGAGCAGAGCGCGCGACAAATCTACGGTTTGGTGACCTCACGTATCCAGCGGCGCGTCCCAGCGGATAAGGAGTATGAAGTTGCGGCAGCTTCGTTGAGCAGCTTGCTTCTGGGGAAAGTTGGTTCACAACTGGGCCATCACCGGCTACTAATCGTGGCCGATGGAGCCTTGAACTACATCCCCTTCGGTGCTTTGCCGGCACCGAGAGCATCCACCAGTTTTTCTGAGACGCCATCTTCGTTCGTACCTCTATTAATTGACCACGAGGTGGTGCAACTCCCATCGGCCTCAGTGCTGGCTCAACTACGCCGCGAAGCCACCTCACGCCAGCAGCCCGCAAAACAGCTTTTCGTTGTGGCCGATCCCGTGTTCAGTCGCGAAGACCCGCGCCTCAAGCGCAACTACCAGCCACAAAGCTCCAGCGTCGCGCCGAAGAATCGGGGTGACGCAGTCGATGACGGAGACGGAGCGGCCGCGCAGATAGAGGCCAGCCAGCTGACGAGATCTGCTGGGGATGTGGGTGTCGCCCGAGTCGGCGAAGCCTTGCCACGTCTTGAAGGGAGCCGTGAGGAAGCGAAATCGATTGTGGCCCTGGCGCCTGGGCAAAGCAAGCTGGTACTGGATTTCGACGCCAGTCGCATCACCGTGACCGGTACAGACTTAACGCAGTATCGCTATGTGCACTTTGCCACCCACGGACTGGTAGACACGGAACACCCAGAGCTCTCTGGGCTAGTGCTTTCGATGGTGAATGAACGCGGGGAGCCGATCAACGGCTATCTTCGGCTGCAGGATATCTTCAATCTCAATTTACCTGTGGAGCTGGTAGTGTTGAGCGCCTGCGAGACGGGGCTGGGCAAAGAGGTTCGCGGCGAAGGCCTGCTGGGATTGACAAGAGGCTTCATGTACGCCGGTTCTCCACGAGTGGTGGTGAGTCTGTGGAAAGTAGATGATGCTGCCACGGCTGAGCTGATGCGGCGGTTCTACGACGGGATGCTGAACCAGAAACTCCGTCCGGCCGCGGCGCTAAGGGCGGCGCAACTGGGAATGTGGAACGAGTCCGCGTGGCACGCCCCTTACTTCTGGGCGGCTTTCGTGCTCCAAGGCGAGTGGAACTGACGACCGACCAGTACATTGGGTATAGTCGAAGCATGCCACCCACGGATGTCCGCTATCAGGCGAACATGAGGGAATGCTATCTCGGCAGCCTGCGGACAGTCCCAGGGTGTTGGGTTATTTCGATTGGACGATCCAGCAGGGTACGGCGTCGCGGGACACCCAAATGCTGAAGACATTCAGTGCGACGGGGATGCTCTTAACCGCGCCTTCAAACTATTTGCGCGGTTTTGGTCGCCGGAACGCTCGTACTCCTTAATCGCCGCTTGCAACACGTTCTTGCTCTCCGGCGCCTCGGACAGAGCAGCCTCATACTCCCGTCCGGCAGCCTCAAACAGCATTGAATCGGAAAGCACGCTAGCCCGGCCAATGTGACGCACTAAGCTCGACGGTTCGCCGTCCCATGCAGCGAGAGCGCTTTCAAGTTGCCGCTCCGCATCGGATGAGAGAACAAAGTATTTGATCTGCTGCCGCTTATCGTCCTGTTTGATCAATACCGCCAGAAAGCCCCCACCGCTTTGCTGATATCGAGAAATCGCCTCACGCGCACCCACGGATTCGAGAATGCCGGAGCGATTGGAAATCTCCCCGCGCCAAATTTCCTCGTCCGTCTTGTTCCGCATGCTCACCACGAGCCTTCCCCCATGATCGACGGGCAGAACAATGAAGAAAAACTGCGGAGAGACGGAATCTCCTGCAGACTCGTCGCTCGATCGCTCACGCCCACCGCGACGGAAATAAGCCTCTAACGCGGACTGACGCATTTGCTCCTCATCACCCAGATGTGAAGGGCGAATGTACGGAATGGAATACGGAACTCCTGGCTGATCAATCTTGACAGCTCGTCCGAACACGAGGAGATCTAGGAAGCCAGTCGAAGTGCAAACGACGGATTCACCTGGGAATAGAAAGCGTCCAATGTCTCGCTTGGCATCCAAGTGAATCGAATTGTGACCAGAACGCTGCGTTAGCTCTGCTCGACAATGAATCTGTTCGACAATTCCAGCGACGTTTTGAGCAAGGCCAGTCTCGGCGCATGTCAATACACCGATCATCGCCAGTGAGTATGTTACAAGCGAGATCAACTTCATGTGGCACGCCTTTCTCGCGTCAACCGACACCGATTGCTTTAGGCAGGGCCGCGCGCAACCAAGCAACGAGAGACTCGAATCTGCGGTGCAATGCGAGCGCTACCAGCACGATCAGAAAACCGTCCCAAGCGACCCGGGTGTGCCGGACTAGCGTGACACCTATCATGACGACGGCTGCAGCAACAAGCAGAGTAGAAAGAATACGGACTCGTTCCACAGCGACTTTCTTGCCCGGGTTGCTGTACCAAATGCCGCCGATTAGCAGAAACGCCACTGCAGACAAGGTTAAATTGATAAGGATATAACCGCCAGTCGTCAGTTCATAGAGAGGAGTGGATTGCGCAAGGGTGTATGCCGCGCATGCAATGATGATCGGTCCAGTCACCGGCTCATTCATTACCGAAAATACATCCATCGTCTTATCGAGATCGGCAGCACCTATAATCACCATTTTTCTGAAGAGCCGTTCTCTTAACTGTTCCGCTTCGAGACTCGGCATCTCCCTGTAGGGAATCTTTTCTTTATTGAGCAAGACTCGCGGAGAATAGTCAACCAGGAACTCTTGGGCTTGGACACCTTCTAGGTTAGCTGCTGAGAGTGATTCGAGGAGGCCGAGGGATTCTCCCAGCCTTGCCCACAGCGGAGTCGGACGCTGCCCACGGTATGCGTTTGCCAAGCCAGATGCAAGACCGATTAATGGTTTGGGAGAGCCTGGCACTACCAGCCCTGTAATCATCTTCTGCGCTTCACGGGGAATGCTCATGCTGGCAGCCAGGGGTTCGTATCGTTCGTTGCCCAGCCAGAACTCGGGCTTTTGAATCTGCGCTCGGTTGACACCCAGGTAAACAGGTATGCGTCGATCTCTGGGGCTTTTCAGAGTCAAACACTCTTCAAAGAACTGCGGATCGTGGACCGGATCAACCCAACCCTTTTCGTCGGGAGAGAAGTCGATATCGACTGCGATTGCAGCGGGACTGTACTCGGCAACAATTTTCAATATTCGCTGCAACTCAGGGCGCGGAGTTGCTCTCGATTCAGTTCCAGGAATCGGTTCCGGCTCTAAATCGCTGATATCAATAACCGTAATTGGCAATGGCTCCTGAAGCGTATTGCTCAGCCGATGCTGAATTAGCCTGTACCCAGTCAGGCGGAATTCACGACCAGGGAGAGTGGAGTGTTCCAACCACAGTTCCAGCCCGATTAGGGTCATACTGAGGAGAAGACCTGAACCTACAAATCGGAGAAGACGACGGCGGCGATGAACTCGGCTGTAAGGCGCCGCCCCATCAAGCTCGTACGACTTATGCTTTTCAGTGCTCACAGAGTGGCCATGACATCACGACATCAGGCGGATAAACTGCTGACGAAGAGAGTTTAGCACCGGCGTGTTTAGGTACCTATCCGGATCTTCCTGGGTAGGCCGTTACGAGTCGGTGTGTCGGGTTGGCGAGGGGACCGGCTGTGCTGGAGGATAACGGTGAATCGCTACTGGAAGGGAGGGTTTCGTCCAATTACAATCCAAGGCAATGTTCGGTGGTTGCTGTCATGACATACTCCAGCACTGTTCATCACTTGCGACCTTGGAAGGTGAAACACTGGCTGCTACCGCTTTTCTGGGTGGTCGTAGCCGGACCGGTCGGGCCGCGCCCTGCGATCGCCAAAAATCCCGCACAAGACAAACCAGAGGGAGTCACATCGTCAGTTCAACTGGATAAAAAAGTGGCGGCGCAGCAGGCTTTCGAGGCTGCAGAGCGACTGAGAGCCGAAGGAACCGCGGCCTCATTGAAAAGTGCACTTGAGAAGTATCAACAAGCTCGTGGGCTTTGGCACGAACTGGCAGACCGGCTTTGGGAAGAAAGAACTCTACACACAATCGGCTATGTGTATGGCTTGCTGGGAGAAAACCAAAGAGCAATCGATTATTACAATCAAGCGCTGCCGATGGAGCGTGCGGTGGCCGACCGCTCTGGAGAGGCTGCGACGTTAAGCAGTATGGGCGAAGTTTATTACTCACTGAGTGAAGAGCAGCAGGCACTCGATTACTCCAACCAAGCCCTTGTGATCGCACGCGCAATCGGCGATCGTCGGGTGGAAGCCACAGCGCTGTCCCTTATTGGCACAGTCTATAACTTCACAGGAGAGGTGAATGAGGCGCTGGGTTATTACAATCAGGCGTTCGCAATCTGGCGGGCGATAGGTGACCGCTCCGGGGAAGCAGCAAGCCTGAACGCTATCGGCACTGCCTATAGCTCTCTCGCGGATTCGCATCAGGCGCTCGATTACTACAATCGGGCGCTGGAGATCCGGCGCGAGGTAGGTGATCGCCGCGGGGAAGCCGGAACGTTGGGCCGTATCGGGGCTGCTTATGATTCGCTTGGCGATAGGCAAAGGGCTCTGGATTACTTCAACCAAGCTTTAGCAATCGAGCGTGCGCGTGGATACGGCGACGAGGAAGCGAAAACGCTCAGCAGTATTGGCACACTTTATGACTTTCTCGGGGAAAAACGGAAGGCGCTGGATATTTTGAACCAGGCCTTGGAAGTCCAGCACGCAACTGGAAACCGCTCCGCGGAAGCCAATACCCTAAATAGCATCGGCCACGCTTATGACTCGATGGGGGAAAAGCAAAAGGCTCTGGCGTACTACAATCAAACACTGCCGATTGAGCGTGCCGTCGGGAGTCGGTTGATGGAAGCCACGACGCTGAGCAACATCGGCACAGTCTATGACTTCCTTGGGGAAAAAAGGAAGGCATTGGACTATTACAACCAGGCGTTATCGCTCACTCGTGCGATTGGCAACCGCTTTATCGAAGCCACCACGCTGAATAATATCGGAGGGGTTTATGACTCCACTGGAGAACGTCAGAAGGCACTGGACTACTTCAGCGAGTCTCTGAAAATTTACCTCACGATTAGCAACCCGTACGGCGCTGCTACCACGCTGACCAACTTAGGCCAAGTCTACGCCTCATTGGGGGATGAAGCAAAAGCGCTACCTTACTACGCCAGAGCTCTGTCGCTCGAGCGCGCGAGCGGCGACCGCTCTATGGAAGCAACAACCCTGAGTGGTATTGCCCGGGCTTATTCCGCGGCGAACCAGGCGCTAACGGCGCTCGATTACGATACTCAAGCCTTATCCATTCGGCGTGCAATCGGCGACCGTGCCGGGGAAGCCGAAGCGCTGAACAACATTGCGTCTGTTCATGATGCCCTTGGGGAAAAGCAGAAGGCACTGGATTATTACAATCAGGCTCTGCCGATAATGCGCGCAGTCGGTGATCGCTTCGCGGAAGGCACAACCCTGAATAATATCGGCGCGGTTTATGAATCCTTGGAAGAAAAGCAGAAGGCACTAGACTTTTACAACGATGGTCTGTCAATCAGGCGTGCGGTGGAAGACCGTTCTGGGGAAGCCGCGAGCCTAGGTAATATTGCCTTTCTCAATTTAAGAATGGGCCGATTATTTGAGGCACGTACTGACATGGAAGCGGCTTTAAATATTATCGAATCGCTTCGGGGGAAGATAGTTTCGAATACTCTACGGGGTTCCTATTTCTCGTCGAAATCTGGCTATTATGATTCCTATGTTGACATTTTAATGCAGCTGCATCGGCAGCATCCCGGGGAAGGATACGACCGAGTCGCCTTTGAGGCCAGCGAACGCGGCAGAGCCCGTGGGCTGCTCGATCTGCTGACCGAGGCTCAAGCCCATATCTATAAGGGTGCTGACCCGCAGTTGCTAGCACGAGAGACTGCCATCCGGCAGCAGTTGGACGCCCAGGCGCAGCAGAAGACCAAGCTGTTGAACGGGACGCGTACTCCAGAACAGCTCAGCGAAATAGAACAGCGGTTGCGCGACCTCACCACGCAATACGAGCAGGTGGAAGCACAGATTCGTCAGAACAGTCCCCAGTATGCCGCCCTAACGCAGCCGCATGCTGCTAGCGTAGCCGAGGTACAGAAGTTGTTAGATTCAGACAGTGTGCTCCTGGAATATTCACTGGGCCAGGAACGAAGCTATCTTTGGCTGGTAACACCGACGACCTTTTCCAGCTTTGAGCTTTCCAAGGGCGGGGACATCGAGCAGAGCGCGCGACAAATCTACGGTTTGGTGACCTCACGTATCCAGCGGCGCGTCCCAGCGGATAAGGAGTATGAAGTTGCGGCAGCTTCGTTGAGCAGCTTGCTTCTGGGGAAAGTTGGTTCACAACTGGGCCATCACCGGCTACTAATCGTGGCCGATGGAGCCTTGAACTACATCCCCTTCGGTGCTTTGCCGGCACCGAGAGCATCCACCAGTTTTTCTGAGACGCCATCTTCGTTCGTACCTCTATTAATTGACCACGAGGTGGTGCAACTCCCATCGGCCTCAGTGCTGGCTCAACTACGCCGCGAAGCCACCTCACGCCAGCAGCCCGCAAAACAGCTTTTCGTTGTGGCCGATCCCGTGTTCAGTCGCGAAGACCCGCGCCTCAAGCGCAACTACCAGCCACAAAGCTCCAGCGTCGCGCCGAAGAATCGGGGTGACGCAGTCGATGACGGAGACGGAGCGGCCGCGCAGATAGAGGCCAGCCAGCTGACGAGATCTGCTGGGGATGTGGGTGTCGCCCGAGTCGGCGAAGCCTTGCCACGTCTTGAAGGGAGCCGTGAGGAAGCGAAATCGATTGTGGCCCTGGCGCCTGGGCAAAGCAAGCTGGTACTGGATTTCGACGCCAGTCGCATCACCGTGACCGGTACAGACTTAACGCAGTATCGCTATGTGCACTTTGCCACCCACGGACTGGTAGACACGGAACACCCAGAGCTCTCTGGGCTAGTGCTTTCGATGGTGAATGAACGCGGGGAGCCGATCAACGGCTATCTTCGGCTGCAGGATATCTTCAATCTCAATTTACCTGTGGAGCTGGTAGTGTTGAGCGCCTGCGAGACGGGGCTGGGCAAAGAGGTTCGCGGCGAAGGCCTGCTGGGATTGACAAGAGGCTTCATGTACGCCGGTTCTCCACGAGTGGTGGTGAGTCTGTGGAAAGTAGATGATGCTGCCACGGCTGAGCTGATGCGGCGGTTCTACGACGGGATGCTGAA
>OBLU010004545.1_pt1 | contig 12509 bp, 15 predicted proteins | sample 1518681 | NCBI WGS metagenome assembly OBLU01 (sample SAMEA3539304, study PRJEB22396) | soil metagenome | biome: tundra; feature: field; material: soil | place: USA | collected 2010-05 | depth 0.15 m | reverse complement strand
CAAAGGCTCCGGCGGCCTCTGGAATAACAGCCCCGGCGCGCCCGGCAAAGACCCGCTCGTGCTCGCCGACAAGCCGTTCGGCCAGTGGAACAAGGTCCGCGTGCTAATGGTCGGCGCGCGCGTGAGCGTCTGGCTGAATAGCAAGCTCGTGGTGGACCACGCGCTGCTGGAGAATTACTACGACCGCAAGACTCCCATCCCGCCCAAAGGGCCGATCCAACTCCAGACCCATGGCGGTGAGATCCGCTGGCGCAATCTGTTCATCCGCGAGATCGGGTCCGACGAGGCCAACAAGATTCTCGCCAGCCACGGCAACCAGGGCTTCGCGTCCGTCTTCAACGGCCATGACTTCACCGGCTGGGCTGGGCCGACGAATGAATACGAAGTCGTGGAGGGTGCCATCCAATGCCGTCCACACAAAGGCGGCACCATTTACACCACCGGCGAATACGGTGATTTCATTGCCCGTGTGGAGATCAAGCTGCCGCCCGGCGGAAACAACGGGCTCGCAATCCGTTACCCTGGCCAGGGCGACACCGCTTACCAGGGCATGTGCGAGTGCCAGGTGCTCGACGACAACTACGAAAAGGCCACGGGCGAGAAGATTGACCCGCGGCAGGCTCACGGCTCAGCTTACGGCATGGTGGCCGCCGCGCGCGGATACCAGCACCCCATCCGCGAGTGGAACTTTGAGGAAGTCACCGTCAAGGGTTCGAAGATCAAGGTTGAGCTGAATGGAACGGTCATACTGGACTGTGACTTGTCCACCGTGAAGGAGTTCATGGCCAATCACCCGCATCCCGGCAAGGACCGCACGAAAGGCTATTTCGGTTTCGCCGGGCACAACGACCCGGTCGCCTTCCGCAACATCCAGATCAAGCCGCTCTAAGCCCTGGCTTCCTTTACCTTCATTCCCGCGTCTGTTGCTTTGGCCGAATCACAGTGATGGATGGAAACGGTTCGCCCTTGCTCCACCCGTGCAGGACCTGGTTGACCACGCCCTGCTGCACCGCCTGCCAGTAAGACCATTCGGCGTCCCACCGCAACAAGGCGCTTGGCAGCCGGTAGGGAGTGGCTTCCTCCAGCCAAGCATGGCGGTAAGGCTCTTTCAGCCCGCTGATGGCCTCCCGCAAATCGGCCAGCATCCCGTGATCCTGGGCGTTCATCTGGATGCCGATGTAGAGCGTCACCAGTTTGGGATCTGGGTTGGTCTTTAATTCGCGGAAATAGCCCGCCCATTCCACCGCATAGAGGCACTTCATGCCCAGATAGTCGAAAAGGCGCGCGGCCAGCAACGGGCTGTTGAGCGTGGGATCGCCGGGCGCGAGGCGCTGGGCACGGTTCAGCCGTTCCTGGGCGCTTTCGGCGAGCAGGCGGGCTTTACGCAGTTCCGCCTGGTTCTTTTCCAACCGAGCCAAGCGGCTGGGTTCGAGCGGATCGCCCCAGAAAGCGTGCTGAGTCGTATTCTGCAAGAGCTTCTCAAACATCTCCTCCACGGTGGAAAGCTCTTCGAGCGCAGGGGCGACCTCGGCGGCCACGGCTGCCGGGTACATCTGCGCGGCGTAATCAGCGAAGAAGGTGTTGCTGTCCACCGGCTCGGACTGCCACCCGGCTGCCGCGCCCAGGGCCAGGCCGGGCAGCGACTGGCGGTAGATCGTTTGGGCGCTGTCAGTCCAGCCCGTGTTCAGAATCCCCAGCGTCTTGAACTTCTTCCCTGCGGCGGTCAGGCCGTTGATGTTAATGAAGGAGCGGTGGTAATCGGGGAATATCTCGTTCCAGTTCCAGATGCCCGGGGCGACGACAGTGGGAACCCCTGCCTGCGCCAACGGCTGGACGTAAGAATCGTAGTTGGTGCGCGCCTCATAGATCCACGGCACGGCAATGACGCCCCCGGGCAGCTCGCGCACCAGCTCGGGATGATTGGACAGCGTGCTGGCACCCGCGTTGATGTCGGCCCAGAACATGAGGCGCTTGCCATGACGCTGCGCTTCGCCCGCCACGCGGCGGAGGACTTCGATGAAGGTCTTGAAGGGATCCTTGCCCGGCTCTACGCCGATCTTGCCCAGCGACCAGGGCTCATCAAACCCGACATGATACCAAGGGCTGGGGAAGAGCTTCGCGGTCTGCGCCACCCAGTTGCTAAGCGCTGCGAGCATGCGCGGATTGCGCGGGTCGAACTCGTCGCCGTAGCGAGGCAAGCCGAGGTCGGCGAACTTCTCAACGCGGAACAGGTCGTGCATGTGGCCGTAAAGCTCCATGCAAGGCACCACGTCGATATGGCGCTGTTTGGCGTATTCGATGACGTGCCGGACTTCGTCGCGCGTGTAGCGGGCGTCGGGATTCACCAGCTCGTAGCCCTCGAACTCGATGCTGGCTTCGGAATAGAAGTAATACTGGTTGGCCTTGAACCGGGCCAGCAGGTCAACTTGCCGCTCGATTTCCGAGACCCGCAGCAATTGGCCGTGGCTGAAGTCCATCATGAACCCGCGATAGGCCAGCGCGGGCCAGTCGCGAATCGTGGCTGTGGGCAACACCGCCTGCCGCCCAGAACCTTCCACCATCTGGAGCAGCGTCTGGATGCCATAGAACAAGCCAGCCGAGGTGGAGGCGCGAATCTCGGCGCCTTTCGGAGTCACCTCGAGGGAATAGGACTCGCGGGAGTCCGGCCCGGTGGTTTCCTTGTCGCCGGGCAGGGCGGCGCCATCACCTGTGCGGCTTAACAGGATAGCTGGTCCGGATGACTTGGTTTTCCGAATCGGTATCTGCGTCTGGCCGCTGGCGGACAGCCGGGCGGCCAACTGCTCCGCCGCGAAGCGGTCCTCGGCGGTGGGCGGGGCAGCGAAACGGATCAGCAGGCCGTGCACTGGCAGAGTGCCACTCTCATACCGCACCTGCTGCGGCTTAGGCAGCAACGGGCGGTGATCGGCTGATGCGGCGGCCACTGAGGCCGCCACAGCCAGGCAGATCAGAAGGTGCTTTATGGAGTTGGCTGGTAGCAATTCGCTCTGGAGTGCTTTGCGACTTGCGGAGAGTTGGCTATTGATCTGGATCATGGAAACCGAGTGTGGCTGCCTGCGCGTTGGCGTCAAGGGCGTAGCGGCGGCTCGGCAGAGCGCCGCCGTCTGTGGTTTTCGGAGCTGGCGGCGCTCTGCTGAGACGCCGCTACGAGGTTACGGTCATGGGCAGACGGAATGGAGTATGGCCCTGCTGCTATGTCTCGAAGCTTGCTTGCTGAAGCTCAATAGGTTCACCAATAGCCCCATTGACCTCCTGCTGGAACCGGTGAAATGAGGGCCGGCGCTTGGGCTTGGAATAAAATAGATGGCTGGTGCGGCTGCGGTGATAGTCGGATGCGCCAAAGCGGGGAATCGGCATGTGCCAACTGGATGACCGTTCCAATACCTCCGCCAGGTCCTGCTCCAACTTCCGGCCAGCCAGCGCGTACCAAACCTCAAACGGTTCGGCAAACGCCAGCAAGTAATCAATGTGCCAGTGCGGCTGAGCCACAGATTCCAGGTGATGATGAATCCGCGCGCGGAGACCTCCGGGACCAAAGGCGCTGCCCACGTAAGCGTAAAAGCCGGGAATGATGTCGTAAGTGCCCAGGCGCCCGATTTCCAGCCGCTTCATCTGCGCAACGGAAGTGATCAGGACATAAGTCCCTTTGGCCTCGGGCAATTCCATCCGACTCACCCGAAAGTGGTTCCCTTCCAGCCCCAGTTGCCGGCTTCGACTTGGGTGAAGTTGAGGTAGATGCGTTCCTGTGGCACCCCGAGCGATTCATTCAGCAAACGGCACACCTTCTGCGAGAGCCGCCGGTTCACGTCGCCGCTCAGCCCGCCAATGCTGCGGACGTCCACCAAGGCCGCGTCCCCCGGCTTGCCGGACATCAGGATGGCGGCTGGGCTGATGGTGACCATGACATACTGCTCCGGCTTGCCGATGGTCTCAGCTACGATTTTTGACAGCGACGCCAGCAGCGCCTTCCGCTTGTCGTCAGTGAGAACAACTGTCGTTTCGAGTCTTAAGAGAGGCATATCGACCTGTAAGGTAAGCCGCCGAATAATAGTCTGGCAAGGCCGGGTAAGCCGGGGCGCACGGGTACGTGCGCTTGTTGAGCGGAGCATCCATCCGCTTGACAACCCCAATTGCATAGGCCTTTTTGCGCTGCTTCATTTGCTATGGGGTCAGCGTTTTGTTAGTTTGGTCGCATTGACGATTGAGGCCGGATCGCATGACGGGCCTCATTGGGCAGGTGTCAATCGTAATGCGTGAATTTATGAGTGAATACCAGTACTACGAGTTTCAGAGCGTTGATCGCAGGCTCAGTGACAAGGAAATGCAGGAACTACGCGCCTACTCCACGCGCGCCCACATCACACCGACTAGCTTTGCCAACGAGTATTCCTTTGGCGATTTCAAAGGCAACCCGGATGCCTGGATGGAGAAGTATTTTGACGCATTTTTGTATGTGGCAAACTGGGGAACCCATGAGTTCAAGCTAGGGCTGCCATCCAAGGTGCTCTCCGTGGACACGGCACGGCTTTATTGCTGCGGCGATGCCGCCTCCGTGCGCAAGAAGGCCGACAAGCTGGTTTTCACCTTTCTCTCGGAGGAAGAGGGGGGCGGCGAGTGGGTTCAGGGAGATGGGATTCTCTCCTCGCTGCTGCCGCTCCGCGCTGAGCTGGCACGCGGTGATCTGCGGAGTCTGTACCTAGGTTGGCTGTTAAGCGCCCAAATAGGGGAGCTGGGCCAGGATATGCCGGAACCCCCGGTGCCGGCCAACCTCGGCACGTTGTCCAGCGCCCTCTCAAGCCTGGTCGAATTCCTCCGCATTGACCCGGATTTGCTCGCCGCCGCGGCCCAGAACAGCCCTCGCACCAAGTCCGCTCCGGCCAATCGCAAAGCGATGGCCGCGTGGGTTGCCTCGCTTCCGGCCAAAGAGAAGAACGATATGCTCGTCCGGCTCATGGAAGACGAGGATTCGCGCATCGGGATGGAGCTTGGTTCCCGATTCAACCGCCGCCAGACGGCGCGCAGCCCAGCCGCCGAAGGTCCGCGCCGGAGAGTCGCAGACCTTTTGGCCGCTGCTGGAATAGAGGCGGGAGAATGACCACGGCTCGGAGAAGGTCACCCCGCACCGCCTTCAAACGTATTGTGCAAATAGGCGACGTAAAAGCGTGAGACAGGGCGCAAGGCCCATCTTCGCGTCGAGCGCTCTAATGCGCCGCAAAGGGCTTCGAACTCCGCCCCGCTCAAGACCTGGGTGCCCAGGAGCAACGCCACAGCTTGCCAGAGAAAATCGTGGACGGCTCCCAGGCTGCGACCGTCAGGCCGTCGCCGGAGCATGGAGTAAATCTCTTCCATCTCCTGGTCGGTTCGGTCGCCTTTGGCGGCGCAGACGGTCAGGACATGCTTTTCGATGAAGAAGAAGTGAGGGGTGTATTCTGGCGGATAGTGGTCCATATCGGCAGGAGGCGTTTTGCTGCCGCGAAACAGCTCTGCCAGAGTCGGCACCTGCCAGCGGACCATTTCTTGGCCTCCAATGACGGGAACGGAATGCTTGTCCTGCACACGGATGTTGCCCTGGGCATCCGCCTCAAGGGCGACGCTCAGCTTGTCGGGGTTCAAGCCCTCGCTCTCGACGAGGACGCGGAGTGTTGGGAAGAGATCAATCATAAGGCAAATGGTACACCTAGCCCCCGGCCTTGGAAACCCGGGCGCTTAAGAAACAACCGCTCGCGGCAACTACCGAAAGCCCTGCTATGGTCTTTGCCAGGGATTTCCCGTGCGCCAGTCCCTCAAACCACCGCGTCCACTTGTCCGCGAGGAGACCTGTTTCGCCGTAGTATTGCTCCACATCGTGGGTGTAACGGCGCGAGTCTTCTGGGGCGAGTGGGGCGGCCCCTGTATCCGCATTACCCCCATCTCTGTTTTGCCGGTCAATACGATCCTGAGCCTGCCAAATGACAATTGCGCTGCCGAAACCAGCGAGCAAAACGACGAGGCCGAGGAGATTAAGGGTTAATCTCTTCCGGGCAGAGGGCGTGGACGGCAGTCGTGTCCCATTCATGGTCGCGCAAATCGAACCTGACTCTCGCAACGTTTGCTGTTGCCCGCCATGAGAATCGTTGTCTGCCGAGGCACCAGCCAAACTGGAGGCACCGGCGTCGCGGTCTTCGCGAGCTCGCCCGGCCCTGACCGGTTTTCATCCTCGGGCTATCGATAGATGGACCGTGGTTAATGGTCGTGTCGGTCTTTGTGCTCGTCCCGGACCACTCGTCGCTCAACCTCTTCGTGACCCTTGACTCCCCCGTGCACGGCAACCACTTCGACTCGGATTTCGTGGTGCGTGAGACCCGCCATCCGCTCACGGCCCAGGCCCTCAACCACGAACCGCCCATGGTCTAGCCGATAGCCGTTCATGACCACGCTGTGCCCAAAGAAAACACTCACCCGCTCACGCGGCAAGAGGTAGGCGTGAAGATTGTGGTCCCAAAAGCGGTCGTAAGGAACGAAGGTAAACATCTCGGCGCCCAGGCCAAAATCAACATCCACCGCGAGGCGGCCACCGAACCATAGCCCAACACCGGCTTTGAAAACGGCACCGGGCGGCAGGGGTGCCCAGCCGCAATAGCCATCGGCCTGCCGCCAGCAGACCCACGCGGGAGCCCAATCATAACCGGGCACCCAAATCCAACCCATAGAGTCCCGGTACCAGCGGCCATAGTGGAAAGCGATGTCGCCCCACGGGTAATCCGATTGCCAGAACCAGCCATCAGCCGTGTAGATCCAGTGCCCCTGGTCGCAATAGGGTCGCCAGTAGGGATCGGTCGCCGCTACCGACGGCCGCCAGCAAAGACCATTGCCAGGCACATCCATCCAGGTCCCGTAGGGCGCGAGCTGCGCCTGAAAGTAACCGAGGCTTCCCGGCTGTGCCATTGGAACGGTGGGCGCCATCGGGACCGCCGGCGCAATCGGTACCGGGGCGTACTGTGCCGGCGGAGGAGCCGGGGCCGAGGCAGTAACCGCCGGCGTTGGCGCCGGGCTGGTCACCACCGGAGCGGGCGCCGGAGCCGGAGCGGGGTTCGCTGGAACAGTCGGACTGCCAGCTCCAAGCAAAGCCTTGATTTCATTTTCAGACACGCCCTGGTCGTGGAGGGAGATGAGTTGATCAGCGGACAGGCTGTAAAATGCCCCAGTGTTCTTGATATGGGCCAAAATCACTTCCTCGCCGAGGCCGGCTTTTACCAGCTTGACGACATCCTGAACACCGGGCGGCAGGCTGGGCGTCGTTTGGGCGGGGCAATTGATTGCCGTCGTTTGCAAGACCAAGCCGGCTACCAGACAGAGGACTGCGACGTGATGGTTTAGCCTAATCAGACGCCAGGCAGCCGTCGCGCCAGCAGCACCCAAGATAGGCATTTCAATAAGTTTCATTTGAACAGTGTACTGCATCTGCAGGGTTCGACTATTAAAGAATACCCAAGGCTTCCTGGAATGTGTTGAAACTGGTCAAACGCGGGATGAATCCACCGGAATTGGGGATGTAAAGAGTCACACTGCTCTTCTGATTTCAGCGGCTATCCTCGCTTGGGAGTCGATGATTCATTCGCATGAGCCGCTTTCTTTCAAAGCGGATGCCAGGTTTGCTTTGAGCCCAAATGCCCCTGAAGTTCCTATCATGGCGATTGAGACTCGGCTCCGCTATTGCCAAGGCGCTCCCGAAGTCGCTTGCTCCAGCCTGTCCCTGAGAGTGGCCATCCAACCTGTGCAGGAACAAACGGTCCATGGCTGAAAGTTTGGGTAATGTCCAAAAGTCCAAAACAATTGCACGACCGCACCGAGCAGTCGAAAAGACATCACAATCAGCGGTGTCGATTCCGTGATTCCGGAAAGACCCGAGAGGAAAACCCTCAGCGAAAGGTGGGAGATGTTTTGAGCAGTTCGCCTGAAGGCCAACCTCACCGCGGTGCGCCCTTGGGGACTCAGGGCCGCCCGTTTGCCAGGCCCCTGCGTAACATGGACTGTCAGGCAATCGTTCCTGCGCTATCTCTCGACATTCGCAAGTTAGGACTACGCGATTGCCTCTTGTGTGCTCCGGGTTGTATAGCATGCGCGCTAAGCGCCCGATCAAGCAGGCCAAGCAAGGTCTTCGCTTCCTGGATTGAGCGGCGCAATGAGCGCGGACTGAGTCGGCTTGCAGTACCTGGAATTCGACCCCTCATATCATCACTTTACCAAGAGCACGCAGTTGCTGGAGCCAAACTCGTTCGGAACACAGGCTGGGGCATGGGGGTCGTTCTGCCACTCGCCGTCGACGATGAATCGGTACTCATACCGGCCCGGCGCCAGCCAAACTTGAACCTTCCAGCTTCCTGTTTCGTCTCGACGGAGACGGAGGTCACCCGCACGCCAATGGTTGAAATCCCCGGCCACGAAGACTCTTTCGGCTCGCGGGGCGGCACACGTCAACTCGACCCCAATTCGCCGACCATTTTCTCCAACATCTGCCGTGCGACTGTACCCGCGGGAGACGGGCATCTCCATGGTCACACTCGGATTGTCGTTCCTTTTCATGACTGTTCCTTTCTAGTTTTGGGGCTGCTTATCACTGCTTGCCGTTGCAGGCTTGTAGTGGAATTCTGTTTTTTTCCCGACCAGGCGCGCCAAGCGTTGCTCGGCAGTTTCTACCAGAAGCTTTGCCATCGCTTGTAACAGCGTCGGGATGTCCATTGGTTTCTCCAGCAGAGCACCAACGCCGGCGCTGAGCGCAGTAAAGAGCTGGTTCGGGCGCGCAGTGGCGATGATGATGGGAATGAGCGGATGCTCACGGGTGAGTTGCTCAAAGGTATCCCAGCCATTCTTGACCGGCATGTTCAGGTCGAGCAAGACAAGGTCAACCGGCAACTGGTTGGCCAGATCAAGCGCCTGCTGTCCGTTCTCGGCCGGAATGACAAAGTAACCTTCGGCTACAAACACTTCGTTCAGCGAATCACGCACGGTAGGATCGTCGTCCACCAGCAGGATGCGCTTGCCGGGACGGTAGCTTCCGGGTAAAGGCCGGGCACCGGCTCTGCTAAGGGGAACGAGTTGCCGGAGGCTATTCGCCGAACGGACATGGGTGGTCACGGTTTGTGAAGATGCACGCGATTTCATAGGCGAAGAGCGAAGGCGTGGCGTCATGGTTTCACTGTAGTTAAGAAGGTCTAGTCGTCAGGAATTAACGCTATCGAGCAACTGTGTGACGAACGCGGGATTGGTGATGCGGCGCACATGACGTTTCTCATCTTCGCTGGTAAGGCGCTTGACGGCGCGCACGAGCGCGGGGATATTCAAGGGCTTTTCCATAAAAGCATCCACTCCCAGTCGCACAGCCTTCTCGTATTGATTGGGGCGGGCGGTGATGACAATTACCGGCAACAAAGGGGTGACCCGGTCAAGCTGGCTGAAGGCTGTCCAGCCATCCCAGTGCGGCATGTTGAGGTCGAGGAGGACCAGATCAGGCAAGTGTTCAATGGCGCGGGCGACGGCTTCGATGCCATTATGAGCTTCGTCCACTCCGTAACCCTCGGATTCCAGCACCGCAGCCAGGCTGCCGCGCACAAGGGAGTCGTCGTCGGCAATCAATATACGGCTGTGAACCCCGTTCGCGGCCTTTGGCTGCTCAGCGGTCAGCGGCACCGATGCAGTGGCGAAGGTGACCTCATGCTGAAAGACGGAGCGCCATTCGTGGCCTACAACGTGGTCTCTGGATAAACCCCCACGAAGTTCCCAGCGGCCGTCGCGGTGGCGGATGAGATTGGTCGCGCCGTGGGAAGAGACTGTTTCACCTTCGTCCCACATCAGCCGGGCGAGCACCTTCGGTTTTGCAGGGTGGCTGAGCTTTAAACGCTCAGGATCTGGCGTGGCTGATTGCGTGGCGGCACGATGCGGTTGGACGAGAGACTTGAACTTGCGCCAACCTTCGGCTGGGAGGGTCAGGGTTTGCATAATACTGGATATGGTTTGTTGCATTAGCGGATCGGTTGCGGGTTTACGTAGCGTCGGTGGGGAGTCTGCTGGTCTGCGGTGGTGTTTCCACACGGCGCCTGGAAGACATGTCTTACGGCGTTCAAAAGTTCGAAAACGCGAAAGGGCTTCGGGAGAGCCGCTGCGATTTGCAGGTCCGGGTACTCGCGCACTCTCTCCATCGGGAAAGAACTTGAAGAGATGATGACCGGCAGGCTCATGCCCGCCTCGTGTATGCGCGCGATGAGTTCTATGCCCGCGAGGCGAGGCATCTCGTTGTCGGTGACGAGCAGATCGTAACGCTCGTGGAGCAGTGCTTCCCAAGCCTCTTGGCCGTCGGAAGCGGCGTTCACCTCGAAACCGGCGTCGGCGAGAACAGTAGATAAAGAGGTAACGGATGCCTTCATCGTCATCCGCCACGAGAATCCTCCGCGAGCAGGTCGGAACAGGCGGCTCCGAGGAGTCTGTGCCGCATGAATTCATGTCGTTTGCTTTGTTTCTCGTCTTAAGCTTAGTCGTTTACCCGATTTTCGGGCGTCTGATGAAGGCCTTTGCACGGGCCATGCCAAGAACGGCGAGTGTTGATTTGCAGGGGTTTGCGAGCGAGTGGTGGGCGGCAGGAACAGTGTATGGATAAGTTGCTTACCATGCCGGCGGTAAGCGGCTGACCTGTTCTGACCGGCAAACGGATGGGGCTTCGGTAGCTGGGCCTGATTTTCAAGGTGCTGCGATAGCGCGATCCTGCCATTATTCCCGGCATGGCACTTGCGCTGTCTTCGAAGGAAGCGCCGGTTGCGGCATCGATTAACGCCGCCGCAGTGTGCTCGTATGACTATAAAACCTCCGTTTGTCGTTCGTCTCTGGACTTTGATTGCCGCTCTGCTCCTGGTGGCAGGCGGCACGATTTGCGGGCTTTACTCCGCGCGGCAGCATATTCGGCAGCTTGAATCCAAGCTCAACAGCTCCCAGATCGAGAGATTCCAGCTCGCGAGCGAAATTCGACGTGAACTGCTAACCCTGAACAATTCCATGCTCAGCTACGCCCTGGTGAGAGATCCCCAGCAGTGGGCGCAGTTCGAACAGGCCGGCAGTGAGCTCCATCGCTGGATTGATGACCACGATCCAAACCTGAACCCGCGTTCGCCGCTGACCACGGATGACGAGCGCCAGGCGTTCAAGGAACTCAATCGTGTCTACGATGATTACCTCAGCTCCGCCCGGGCCGTGCATTCTAACGCGCTGCCCGCCTTGGTGAGTTCAGGGCAGCTCGCGCAGCTTGACCCCTTCAATGCCCAGGCCGAGCGAATGCGCGATCTGGTGCGGCGATTGACCGACGCTCATCGAACAGCCGAAGCGGGCTTTTTTGCCAACGCAAATGCTTCCCTCGCCAATATCCAACTCATCCTCATCGCGAGCGTCGTCATACTGCTGGCCCTGGTCGCGGCGATGGGCTGGGTGATCTACCATGATATGATCGCGCCGCTGCGAACCAAGCTGGTGCGCAGCCAGACCTTGCTCGAAAGGCAGCAAAAACTCGCCACGCTCGGCACGCTGGCCGCCGGCATCGCGCACGAGATTCGCAACCCGCTCACCTCCCTCAAAGCGCGCCTTTACACCTTGGAAAAGCATCTCCAGGCTGTGCCGGCCGCGCGCAAGGACACAGACATCATCAGCGCCGAGGTTTCCCGCCTCGAACACATCGTGAAGGACGTGCTGAGTTTTGCCCGGCCCTCAGATCCCAAGCTGGAAACCATCGCCGCTGACAACATTATCCGCGAAGTTCAGGGGTTGATGTCCCCGAGCCTGGAGAGTCGTGGCGTGCAACTGGTGATTGAATCCAGCCCGGAGTTCCTCCTCCGCACCGACAGCGGCCATTTAAAGCAGGTGCTCGTCAACCTTGTCCGCAACGCCGCTGAAGCCATTGAGGACGCCGGCACGGTCACGCTGCGCACGCGCGCCGCACGCGCGCCGCTCGGCGGGCGCGAGACCGAAGCCGTTATCCTTGAAGTAGCTGACGACGGCAAGGGCATCCCGCCCGAAGTCGAGAAGCGGCTTTTCGACCCGTTCTTCAGCACGAAGGAAACCGGCACCGGCCTCGGCCTGCCGATTGCCGCTCGCATCGTTGAGAAGCTCGGCGGCATGCTCCAGTACCAAACCCGGCCCGGCCACGGCACGACCTTCGGAGTTGTCTTGCCGCGCGAAATCAAGGACACTGCCGGGAGTGCAATTTGCCGCGCGAATCCTTCTCATTGAAGACGACGCCAGTCTGGCCGCAAACCTGTGCGATGTGCTCAAGGAGGACGGTTTTAAGGTAACCGTCTGCAACCGCGGCGACGAGGGGCTGCGCCTCGCCAGCAACGAGGAGTGCGATGTGGTGTTGACCGACCTGCGCCTGCCGGGACTTGGCGGTCTGGAACTCGTGCGGCAACTTCACGACTCCCAGGCGCGCCTGCCCGTCGTGCTGATGACCGCCCACGGCACCATTGAGACTGCCATCG